>Ga0080064_1002339_pt2 | contig 21637 bp, 20 predicted proteins | sample Subgrocontami54m_FD_69260 | JGI IMG/M metagenome (GOLD analysis project Ga0080064, IMG submission 69260) | Subsurface groundwater microbial communities from S. Glens Falls, New York, USA - GMW46 contaminated, 5.4 m (SPADES assembly) (version 2) ...
GATGACAATCCTTCTTCTCGGGATGACAATCCTTCTTCTCGGGATGACAATCCTTCTTCTCGGGATGACAATCCTTCTTCTCGGGATGACAATCCTTCTTCTCGGGATGACAATCCTTCTTAGAGCTGTGTAAGCGAGAGCTGAGCCTCTTTTGGCAGGTATCCCTTCTTCCGGAACCAGTCCTCCATCGCCGACTTGAGTTCCTCCAGCGGCACGCGCGCGCCGATCTCCATCCGGCCATCCCCCAGCGGAAGGGTGTCGTCGAAGATGGGCGCGTTGGTGAAGTTGCGCATGGCAAAGCTGTCCAGCCACTTCATGGGGCAGGGAAGGCGCTTGCCCTCGGCTTCATACTCGACGCGGAGTCTGCGGAGGAACATGGAAAGCCAGTTGGCAGTTGCCGGTTGAAAGCCGCGGTCAGTTCGGCTTCACGCTGGCCACCATGCGGGAGCCGCCCACAGGCTTGAGCAGCGCGGCCAGGCCGGCCTCGCGCACCGATTCCGGCGCCTCGAACTTCTGGAAGTTCTTGGCAAAGCGGTCGAGCAGGTCGGCGGCCGTGCGGTCGTAGGCGGACTTGTCCGCCCAGGCGTTGCGCGGGTTCAGCAGCTCCGCGGGAACGTCGGGGCAGGATTTGGGAATGCTCAGGCCGAAGGCGGATTCGGCCTCAAACTCAGCCTTCTCCAGGCGCCCATCCACGGCGGCGTGCACCATGGCGCGCGTGTACGGCAGGCTCATGCGCTTGCCCACGCCGAACTGCCCGCCGAACCATCCCGTGTTCACCAGCCAGCATTGGGCTTTGTGTTCGGTCAGCCGGCGGCCCAGCATCTCGGCATAGACCTTGGGAGGCAACGGCAGGAAGGGCGAGCCGAAGCAGGTGGAGAAGGTCGCCTCCGGGTCCTTGCCCACGCCGGCCTCGGTGCCCGCGACCTTGGCGGTGTAGCCGGAGAGGAAGTGGAACATGGCCTGGTCGCCCGAGAGGCGCGAGATGGGCGGCAGGACGCCGAAGGCGTCGGCGGTGAGGAAGACCACGTTCTTGGGATGCCCGCCCACGCCGGGGATGACGGCGTTCTCGATGAAGTCCACGGGATAGGCGGCGCGGGTGTTCTCGGTGAGGCTTTCGTCGTTGTAGTCGGGCTGGTGGGTCTCAGGGTCGAGGACGACGTTCTCCAGCACCGAGCCGAAGCGCAGCGCGTTCCAGATCTGGGGCTCGTGCTTCCGGGACAGCCGGATGCACTTGGCGTAGCAGCCGCCCTCGAAGTTGAAGACGCCGGTCGGGCTCCAGCCGTGCTCGTCGTCGCCGATCAAGCGGCGCTCGGGGTCGGCGGAGAGCGTGGTCTTGCCCGTGCCCGAAAGCCCGAAGAAGAGCGCCGTCACCCCGTCCGCGCCGATGTTGGCGGAGCAGTGCATGGGGAAGACGTTGCGGCCGGGCAGCAGGAAGTTCATCACCCCGAAGATGGATTTCTTCATCTCGCCCGCGTACTGCGTGCCGCCGATCAAGATCACGCGGCGGGTGAAGTCGCCGAGGATGAAGGCCTCGGATTTGGCGCCATCGCGGCCGGGGTCGGCCAGGAACTCGGGCACGGCGAAGACGATGAACTCCGGCGAGTGCGTCTGCAGCTCTTCCTGCGACGGGCGCACGAAGAGCTGGCGCACGAACAGGTTGTGCCAGGCAAAGGTGTTGATGACGCGGATGGGCAGGCGGTACTTGGGGTCGGCGCCGGCGTAGAGGTCCTGCACGAACAGCTCCTGCTTTTTCGCGTGCTCCAGGACGCGCTCAAAGAGGGCGTCGAACTTCGCCGGCTCGAAGGGCTGGTTGACCACGCCCCAGTCCACCTGGCCGGCGGTGAGGGAGTCCTTGACGATGAACTTGTCTTTGGGAGAGCGGCCGGTGCGCTTGCCGGTCTCCGAGACCAGCGGGCCGTTCGCTGCCAGGCGGCCCTCGCCGCGCCGGATGGCGTGCTCCACCAGCGGCCCCGCCGCCAGGTTCCGGTGCACCTTGGCCCCGGCCACAAGCTGGTTCAGTTGCTGGTGGTGCGCATCGTCTGACATAGGACTTCTCCCCTGCAAGCTGAAACCTTAATTCTCTCTGAAAACCGGCCCCGGTTCCAAGCTTTATCCGCTAAGTGCAGAGGATTCGGCAGGATACGGGGTAGTTGGACTGTGTAGGCACGGGCGACCCGCCCGTGCGTGCGGCCGAGTCGGCCGCACCTACACATCACCGCCGGTCAGGCGGCGGCTTCCTGCTCGACGGCGGCGAGGTGGGCCAGGGTCTCCTCGACGGTGAGGGAGTACATCTCGCGCCCGCCCTCCAGGCCCGATTCGATGGCCTGCTTCAGGTAGTGGCCGGCGATGGCGATGGCCATGGGATCGGTGATCTCCCGGCCGGCGCGCTTCTTGTATTCCACCCAGGCGGGGTGGGGAAGCGAGATCCAGACGGGGCGGCCGCCCGCCAGGAACTTGATGTCCACGGCGTCGGCGTGGCGGGTGGAGATGGCCACCACCAGCGCCTGGTACAGGCAGTGCAGCTCCTGGCCGGTCCAGCGTTCGGTGGCGCGGAAGTCGCGGTACATGGGGGGAAAATATACACCTTGCGGGTTGTCATCCCGAGCGAGCCGCGCGCGAAACCATCGCGCGGCGAGTCGAGGGACCTTGGGGTTCCCTGCGTCCGGAAAAACCGAGGTCCCTCGACTTCGGCTTCCTTCCCCTCGCCCGCCAGGCGGGCTCAGGTCAGTCGCCTTCGCTCGGGATGACAAGGTTTTGGACCTTTTTCCCAGGGCTTACGCCCTGGGCTCACACAAATGTTGCCCTTGCGGGCTGGCGCAAAGTAGTGCCGTAGAATGGAAACAGTGTCTGCCAGACCATCCAAGAAAACTCTCAGCCGGGATATTCTCCGGGCTCCCTGCCTCGCGCGGCTGAAGTGGCTGGCGCACGGCTTCAGCACCCGCGAGGACGGAAGCCTCGGCTTCACCGAGGAAGCGACGCCCGCCACCGTCCGGCGCAATCGCGCGAAGTTCGTGCGGGCGGTGGCTGGCGGAGAGAAGAAAGCGCCGGAACTGATCACGCTGAAACAGATCCACTCCGACCTCATCCACCGGGTAGACGCTCCGCCGAAAGCCGCGCTGCAAGGAGACGGCCTCATCACCAACGTCCCCGGGCTGCTGCTCTCCATCCAGACCGCCGACTGCCTGCCCATCCTGCTGGTGGACCCCAAGCACCGCGCCGTCGGCGCCTTCCACGCCGGGTGGCGCGGCACGCTGGCGCGCATCGCGGAGAAAGGCGTGGGCCTGATGCAGCAGCACTTCGGCAGCCGCGCCCCGGACTTGGTGGCCGCCATCGGGCCCGGCATCCATGCCTGCTGCTATCAGGTCGGGCGCGAGGTGCGCGAGCGCTTTGAATCGCAGTTCGACTACGCCGGCGACTTGTTCCGCGAAGTCCAGGAATCCGACCCGGTGCGCGAGAAATATCCGCTGCTGTTCCTGACCGCGCGGGCGCCGGGCCACGGCGAGTTGGCCCCGCGGATCTACCTCGACCTGGTGAAGGCCAATCTGCGCCAGTTGAAAGATGCCGGCGTGCGCGCGGCCAACATCCACGCCTCGCCGCTCTGTACCGCCTGCCGCGCCGACCTGCTCTTCTCCCATCGGGCGGAGAAGGGAAAGACGGGGAGGATGCTGGGGGTGATTGGGATTCGGCGCGTGGGAACTTGAGACGCCCTGACGGGCGTCTCTACGGGAAGATTTCGGTAGGGGTAGGGGTCCTTCGACTTCGCTCGGCCCGCTGCGCGGGCCTGCGCTCCGCTCAGGATGACAGAAGCTACGAGGCCTTGCCGGTGTTGACCAGGTCCTTGAGTTCCTTGCTGGGCTTGAAGAAGGGGATCCTCTTGGCGGGGACGTTGACCTTGTCGCCGGTCTTGGGATTGCGGCCGACGCGGGGCTTGCGCTGGCGGGTGCGGAAGCTGCCGAAGCCGCGGATCTCGATCTTGTCGCCGGCGCGCAGCGAGCGCACGATGCTGCCGAAGATGCTCTCCACGATGACCTCGCTGTCCTTGCGGGTCAACTCCACCAGCCGGGAAACTTCTTCGATCAGGTCGGCTTTGGTCATGGTCGCTCCAGAATCAGTTGTGAGTACCGCGTACCGAGTTGCGAGAGGGCCCGGACAGCTACTTCCACAGGTAGTAGAACCCGACTTGGGTCTCCATCAGCTTGGCGCGGGTGGGGATCAGGTCGGAAAGGTCGTCGCCGGAGAGCACGTCGAGCAGGGTACGCCTGCGCTCCTTCTGCGGGCGCACCAGCGTGGGCTCGCCGGAGATGCCCACGGCCTTGGCGGTGTCGTCCACCGCGCCCTGGAAGTCCGTGAGCTGGTCCACCAGCTTGAGCGGCATGGCCTGGGCGCCGGTCCATACCTTGCCGTCGGCCAGGGCGCGCACCTGCTCCGGCTTCATCTTGCGGCCTTCGGCCACGGCGTTGATGAACTGGGTGTACATGTCGTCGATCAGGGCCTGCAGGTAAGCGCGCTCGGCGGGAGTGAGGTCGCGGGTGGGCGAACCCGTATCCTTGAACTCCCCGGTCTTGATGGTGATGTCCTTCATCTTGGCCCACTTGATGAGCTCGCCGTAGTTGTACCACTCGGCGATCACTCCGATGGAGCCCACGATGCTGGCCGGGTTGGCGTAGATCTTGTCGGTGGCGGAGGCCACGTAGTAGCCGCCCGACGCGCCCACGGTCTCGATGGAGGCCACGATGCGCTTCTTCTTCTGGTCGCGGATGCGCTTCACCGCCTGGTAGATCTCCTGCGAGGCCGCCGCTCCGCCCCCCGGCGTGTTCACGTGGATGATAATGGCCTTGATGGAGTCGTCGTCGCCGTACTTCTTCAGGTAGCTGACCACGGTCTTGGGCTCGATGATGACGCCTTCCAGGTCCACCACGGCGATCTTGTCGCCGAAGGCGCTGGAGAAGCCGTCCGAGCGATCCGACTTCACGCTGGTATAGATGATGGCGAACACCGCCAGCAGGAAGAGGAAGAATCCCCCGCCGCCGACCACCACCCACAGCAGCGTGCGCGAACGTCCGTTTTCCGCCATAAGAAGCGCCTAGTGTACACCAGCCCTGGGCCCAGGCGCTGCGGTCAAGGGACGATCACCCGCAGGGCGCCGGGCAGGATTCCCACTTCGACCGGGGTGCGGCAAACGTACTCGCCATCGGCATAAACGTCGAGCGGCGATTCCGTTTCCACGCGCAGCCCGGTGGCCTGGAAGTAGGTGACCTCCGGGCGGCTGACGTGCGCCCCGGAGAAAACCTTGGGGAAGAGCCGCAACAGGCTGAGGCGCCCGGTGCGGCGCAGGAAGCAGACGTCGAGCTTGCCGTCGTCGAGTTGCGCCCGGGGCGCGATGCGCATGCCGCCCCCGTAGGTGGGCGCGTTGGCGAAGGCCACCATCCATCCCGGTTCGGAGATGGCCGGCGCCGCCGGCTCCCCCGCGGCGGGATTGGCCGGGCTTGCGCCCGTGGCCTGGACCGTGACCCGCAGCGGCTTGAAAGAGAAGATGGCCTGGAGCGCCGCCAGCGTGTATCCGCCGTGGCGGCGCAGCCAGGCCGGCTGGGCGTTGGCGCGGCGATTGGCGCCGGAATCCACCCCCGCGCCAGCGACGCAGCAGTAATAGGTTGGCGTGGCGTCCGGCTGGGCCAGCGGCGTGATCCGTCCCACGTCCACCGGGCGCACATTGCCCCCACCGCCGACAAACTTCTTCCAGGCGGCCAGGGCGTCGTCCCGAGTGCGCACACCCAGGGCCACCGCGAAGTCGTTGCCGCTGCCGTGAGGGACCACCAGCAGGGGAGTCTTGCGCTCGACGAACGCGGCCAGATGCCGGTGGACGGTTCCGTCGCCGCCAAGGATCAGTCCCGCCTCTACCTCGCCGGCAGGGCTCAGGTTCTCAGCGACGGGAATCCTTACCTCAGGTGATTGGAAAGGTTGGAGGTCGCGCTCGGAAACATTGGGACCGAAGATGGCGACAGCGCGCACGGTCAAGAGATGGTGACACGCTTCAGCAGGCGTCCCACGCGCAAGGTCAACTCCGCGGGCAGCGTGACCGGCAGCACCGGGTCGGTGCGCACGTCGCCGTTCACGCGCACCGCGTTCTGCTTGATCTTGCGCTGGCCGTCGGTGGCGGAATCGGCAAGGCCGCAGCGGGCCAGGAGCTTGTCCAGCTTGACCGCCTTCCCATCGCTAGCCTTGGCTGCCACCTCGTCATACTTCACGGAGACGGCCTCCACATCCTCGGGCACCCCGCCCTCCTGGAACTGCTTCGACCAATCCTGCTGGGCCTTCTGGGCGGCAGCCTCGCCGTGGAAGTCGGCGACGATCTTGGTGGCCAGGCCCTGCTTCATCTTCATGGGATGCGCCTGGCCGCTCTTCGCCTGCTGCCGCATGGCCTCGATGCCGGCCATGGAGGTGTCGGTCAAGAGTTCCCAGTAGCGCCACATCATCTCGTCGGAGATGGACATGACTTTCCCGAACATCTCCAGCGGCGGCTCGTCGATGCCGATGGCGTTGCCCAGCGACTTCGACATCTTCTGTACGCCGTCCAGTCCTTCCAGGATGGGAGTGGTCAGCACCACCTGCGAGGGCTGGCCGTAGGCGCGCTGCAACTCGCGGCCCACCAGCAGGTTGAACTTCTGATCGGTGCCGCCCAGTTCGACGTCGGCTTCGAGCGCCACCGAGTCGTAGCCCTGGGCCAGCGGGTAGAGCAGCTCGTGGATGGCGATGGGCTTTTCCGCCTGGAAGCGCTTGTGGAAGTCGTCGCGCTCCAGGATCTGCGAGAGCGTGTACTTAGCCGCCAGGCGGATGAAGTCCTCGGCCGAGAACTTCGAGAACCAGCGGCTGTTGAAGTCCACCACGGTTTTCTGGGCGTCGAGGATCTTGAAGACCTGCGCCTTATAAGTCTCGGCGTTCTTCTCGATCTCCTCGCGCGTGAGCGGAGGGCGCGTGGCCGAGCGCCCCGTGGGGTCGCCGATCATCCCGGTGAAATCGCCGATCAGGAAAATGACCGTGTGCCCCAGGTCCTGGAAGTGCTTGAGCTTGCGGATGAGCACGGTATGACCGAGGTGCAGGTCGGGCGCGGTGGGGTCGAAGCCGGCCTTCACCCTCAGCGGCTGGCCCGTCTTGTGCGAGTTCTCCAGCTTTTCGCGCAGCTCGCTCTCGCGGATGATCTCCGCCGCACCCTTCTTCAGGTAGGCGATCTGTTCGTCAACGGGCTGGAACTGTTGCATAGTCAAGGATTATACGGATGCCTTCGACACTACGCGCCTGCCCACGACCTTGAACTTCCCACCTAGAACGAGATTGATGGCTTCCGTGTAGGCGACGTGTTCTTGTTCCAGGATGCGGGCGGCGAGGGTGTCCTCGTCGTCGGTGTCGAGCACGGGGACGGTTCGCTGCACCACGATGGCGCCGTGGTCGAGCTGCTCGTCCACAAAGTGTACGGTACAGCCGGAGACCTTCACTCCGTGGTCGAAGGCTTGCTTCTGCGCCTCGAGGCCCGCGAAGGCGGGCAGCAGCGCCGGGTGGATGTTGAGGATGCGCTGCGGAAATTGCTGCACGAACCAGGGAGAGAGCAGGCGCATGTAGCCGGCCAGGCAGACCAGGTCCACGCGCTTTTCCTTGAGCGCGGCGACTACCTCGGCGTCGTGGGCCTGGCGTTCCTTGCCCTTGGAGGGGAGGACGCGCGTTTCCAGGCCGCGGCGCCGCGCGGATTCGATCCCCAAAGCCTCGCCGCGGTTCGAGATCACGATGGCGATCTCGGCGTTCGAGATGCGCCCGGCGGCCACCGAATCCGCGATGGCCTCGAAGTTTGTCCCGCGCCCCGAGAGCAGGATGCCGATCCTCTTCTTTTCAGCCATGCAGGATGGTTTTACCACAGAGGGCACAGAGGAACACGTGGGAAGATGCCGGCCGGGAAGGGAACCGTCAAACCCGCTTGCGGCGGGGAGTCGGGAGCGCGCGCTTGCGCCGGAACCACGCGTGCCGGTGCAGCTCCATGCGAACGCGCAGGCCGGAGAAGCGGACTCCCTCGGCCTGGAGGCGCAGCCGCTGCTCGAAGCCGTACTCTCCCGGCATCAGGAGTTTTCCTCCCGCGCCCACCACCCGATGCCAGGGCAGGCCGTGGGAACTGTGCAGCGCCCAAGCCACCTGCCGCGCCCGGCCGGGAAAGCCGGCGGCGTAGGCGATGTCGCCGTAGGTGGAGACCTGGCCGCGCGGGATGCGCCGCACCACGCCCAGCATGCGAGCAAACATGGAATCCTGAGCGTTTCGCATTGGTGGAAAGGAGTGCCGGCTGCCGGCGGCTACGAGTATGTGACTTTCCTGTCGCCCTTGACGATGCGCCCGATGGTGTGGCCGCGCTCGCCGGCGCGCTCCAGCAGGCTCATCACCCGCTTGAACTTCTTGTGCGGCACCACCAGCACCATCCCGATGCCCATGTTAAAGGTGCGCAGCATCTCGGCCTGGGGGATGTTGCCCAGAGTCTGCAGGTGTCGAAAGATGGGCAGCACCGGCCAGGTTCCGATCTCGATCACGGCCGCGGTCCCGCGCGGCAGCACGCGCGGCAGGTTCTCCGTGATGCCGCCGCCGGTGATGTGGGCCAGGGCGGAGACGGCGTCCGCCTCCAGCAGCCGGCGCAGCACCGGCCAGTAACTCTTGTGCGGCCGCATCAGCTCGTTGCCCACCTTGTTCTTGAGCTCGTTGACGTAGCTCTCCGGCGAGTAGCGCGCCACTTCGAACAGCAGCTTGCGGGCCAGCGAGTACCCATTGGTGTGCAGTCCGGTGGAGGGCAGGCCGATGAGGACGTCGCCCACCGCGACTTTCTTGCCGGTGAGGATGCGCTCGCGGTCCACCACGCCCACGATGAACCCGGCCAGGTCGTACTCGCCCGGGGGATAGAAGCCGGGCATCTCCGCCGTCTCGCCGCCGATGAGCGCGCAGTTGTTGTGGCGGCAGGCCTCGGTGATCCCGGAGATGATCTTCTCCGCCACGCCGGGCTCGAGCTTTCCCGTGGCCAGGTAGTCCAGGAAGAACAGGGGCGTAGCGCCCTGTACGGCGATGTCGTTGACGCAGTGGTTCACCAGGTCGCCGCCCACGGCTTGGTGCAACTTCATGGCGAAGGCGACTTTCAGCTTGGTGCCCACGCCGTCCACGCTGGAGACCAGCACGGGATCGCGATAGCGCTTTTTGTCCAGCGCGAACAGCCCGCCGAAGCCCCCGATCTCGCTGAGCACGCCGCGAGTGAAGGTCTTGTGCGCCAGGAACTTGATGCGCTGCTTGGTGCGGTTGGCGCGCTCGATGTCCACCCCCGCGTCGGCGTAAGTGATGGAGAGCGGTTTCGCCAGGCTGCGTGCCATCCGGACTGTGCTCACTTTGCTGAGGACGTGCGGCAAGCCATTGCCGGGAAAAGAAGAGTCCGTATTCTACCACCGCGGGGACGGAGCACCCGGACCGCGCCCTGGGGACGGTCTCGCGGGCTCCCCCGGGAGACGGCCGCGAAGTCGTGTCCACCCGGGCTCGAAGCGGTCCGTTTGCTATAATTTCCAGGTGGGAACGTGCGCCTTCCGCGCGCGCCCTTTCTCGCATTCTCACCTAGTCGGGGAGTGGCTCAGCCTGGTAGAGCACCTGGTTCGGGACCAGGGGGTCGGAGGTTCAAATCCTCTCTCCCCGACCATCTTTTCCCAAGCAGCTCGTACGGAGGTTTTCCCTTTGAAAGCTGCACCGCCCGTGGGTAGCATTCTGCATGGTTCAACCAGCTGCGGATCTAGCAAAGGCATTGAGTCAGGGCATAAAGGCGCTCATCGGTCTGATTGTGTGCGGCTTCATCCTCTTTCTGCTTTTCCGCAGCCCGTCCGAAACCCGCAAAGAAGTCGCCATTCCTCAATCAAGCACTCCTGCGCCCGTATCGAAGGATTTCAGGGTCGCCCTGAAGCCCCAATATAGAGGTCATGAAACCGATGTGCTGCGTGCGGTTGAGCTTGCGCGTAGGTACCCGCATTGCACCGAAGTCATCGGGGGTTCCTATGATGCCGACCCGACGTCTGACGGGTTGGAATACACTCCGTACTATGTAACGTGTCGAGTGGATAATTCCAAGTTTCCCGGGCACCCGTACGCGAATTACTTCTACACAAGAGACCAAATCGACCAAGGGTACTCAGCGCCTTCACGTGTACTCGGCGCAGACGAATAGAGTGCGGCGTCACCAGGGGGTCAGAATTTGGGTCCGATTTGGGTCCGATTAGTGCCGAACACCAGCGAACAAACTGCAAAACGACGCAGAACCGACCACAGCGAGACAACAAGTTAGATTATTTTTCAGCGTTCGGGACCAGGGGGTCGGAGGTTCAAATCCCTTCTCCCCGACCATCTTTTCAGGGACTTGCAAGCACCAATACTCACCGCGTTCCGAAATCGGACTCAAATCGGACCCAATCTGAGCACCTTGTCGGAAATAAAGGGTTCAAACCTGCAGTTGTCCGCATGCCTCCCGCTTGCTAGCAGACGCGGGGTGGAGAAGGTTGAAGTTCACACGCCAGCAGTCTAGAATGCTCTCCGCATGCGCCGGAGTCTGATTTGCGCCACTCTTTTCCTGCTGCTCGCGGTGCAGTCCTCTACGCCCCTGTTTGAAACCATCGATCGCTGGGACGGGTTCCCGCAGGGTGGAAATGACCTCGAGCTTGGGGTGATCGCTGTCCTGGCATCGTTCGGCGTCGTGCTCCTCACTCGGATTCTCCTACGGTGCACGACTTCGCCCACTGGACAGAGGCCACATGCACCTGTCCGAACCGACGCCAGCACGGTCGCTGCGCTCGGACTCGCAGAATCGCCGCGCCTGAACTTCCCGCCACTCGCCCTCCGCATCTAGCGCTTCTCCCGGTTGTCCTTGCAATCTTTTGCACGGATGTTGCCGTCTCCCGCGACGCTTGGAGGGTGCTATGCAGAATTGCCAACGAATAGTCATTGCGTGCCTGGCTGCAATGGTACTAAGCGGCTGCGCGACCAGGAAATACCGGCCTGCGCCCATTTCCGGCGAGGCGTCGGCCTCGGGGTTCGAAGCCCGGCGGCTCGACGACCCGGGCCTGCGTCAGTTCATGGAGGCCAACGCTCGGCAGAAGCCAAGCTCCTGGCCGCAAAAGACGTGGGACCTGGAGACCCTCACGCTTACGGCGTTCTACTTCCATCCCGACCTCGAAGTCGCGCGTGCTCGCGTCGCAGCTTCCGAGGCGGCGGTGGTGACGGCCGGCGCCCGCCCTAATCCGGCCATCAGGGTCGCGCCCGGAACGACCAACTCCCCGGAAAGCCCATGGCTGTTCGGCTTCAGCTTCGATCTGCTTATTGAAACTGCGGGCAAGCGTGGCTACCGAATGAAACGGGCCGCGAGTTTGTCCGAGGCGGCGCGGCTGGACCTGGGGAACGAGGCGTGGAAGGTCCGCAGCCGACTCCGTTCGAAGTTTGCGGACCACCTGATTGCCACCTTCGAACGGGACCTCGTGCGCAGGCAAGAAAAGATCCTGACCGAACGTGTGAGCCTGTTGCGGGCGCGGCTGCAAGTGGGCGAGATTCCGAGGCCCGAGGTGGATGCGGCCCAGATCGAACTGTCCAACACGCGTCTGGCGCTCCGAGCCGCGGAAGGACGCGTCAACGAAACCCGCGCGTCTCTGGCAGCCACGGTCGGCGTGGCTGTAGCCGCGCTGGACGGAGTGGACCTCGTTTGGCCCGACTTCGAGCAGCCACCCAGTTTGCAGTCCCTGTCCGCGGAAAAGATTCAGCGCGAGGCAGTGTTGAACCGGCTGGACGTGCAGCGCGCGCTCGCGGAATACGCTGCCGCTGATACTGGCGTACGACTGGAGATTGCGCGGCAGTATCCGGACATCACCCTCGGGCCCGGATACGACTTTGACGAAGGTCACAGCAAGTTCTCGGTCGGCGTTGGAGTTACGCTGCCTGTATTCAATCGAAATCAAGGACCCATCGCCGAGGCGGAAGCTCATCGGAAAGAGGCGGGCGCGAGCTTCCTGGCTACGCAAGCTCACGTCATCGCCGAGAGCGAGCGCGCACTGGCGCAGTACCAGGCTGCCGAGCGCCAACTGGCGGAGGCAGACCAGACCCTCATGACGCTGCAGGCGGCGCAAGAGCGGCTCGCGGGGCGCGCGCTCGCGCTCGGCGAAGCCGACCGTCTGGCATGGAACGGCGTGCTACTGCAGAGCGCTGCGGCAGCGACGGCAAGACTAGAGGCTTTGCGCCGGGCCCAAACGGGACTTGGGGCGCTCGAAGACGCGCTGCAGCGACCGCTGGCGCCCGCCGCTCCAGTTCCGCAGGTAACCTCGTCAGAGGCGCAAAAGGCAGCCGGAAAGGAGCTCAGGAAATGACACGCATCTTCAAATGGCCGGCCGCAGCGGGAGTGTTGCTCATCGTGGCTGCGCTGGTGGCTTGGGCAGTCACACAACGCCTGGCGGGGGAACGGGAGGAAGGCGAGCGAGCGAAGAAGCGCGGAAGCGCAGAAACGCCGGCACAAGTTTCCACCGAGCATGGCCGGACTGTTCTGACCATCCAGCCCGACACGCAAGCCCGCATGGGGCTGGAAGTGGCTGCGCTCAAAGCGGCCGAGAATCGTGAACAGATGCGCGCGACCGCGCTCGTTCTCTCGCCCCAGGATTTGGCCGATCTGCGCAGTGCGTATCTCACGGCCGAGGCGAATGCAGCCAAGGCGCAGGCCGATCTCGAAGTTTCCAGCAACGAGTTCAACCGGCTCAAGCTCTTGCATCAGGAGGACCAGAACGCCTCGCTCAAGGCGCTGCAAGTAGCCGAGGGGACCATGCGTTCCAACCAAGCCGACGCCAACGCCGCTGCGCAGCAGCTTCGATTGCAGAGCGCCGTCATCGAGCAGCGGTGGGGCGGGGTTGTGGCGAAGTGGCTGGCAGGCCGTTCGCCGGCGTTCGAGCGAGTCATCGAGCAAAAGGATTGGCTGGTGCAGGTGACGCTCCTCGCAGGATCGAGCCTCGCCGCCAAGCGCATTTCTTTACAGCTTTCGGACGGAAGCATGGTGGAGGCCAACCTGGTCTCGGCCTATCCGCGGATCGATCCGCGCATTCAGGGCGCGAGTTTCCTGTACCTCGTGCCCGCGCGCCCCGGCTTGGCGGCTGGCCTGAATCTGCTGGCGCAGGTCCCCCTCGGAGACGTTCTGCATGGCGTGATCGTGCCCGAAACGGCGGTGGTGTGGTGGCAGGGGCAAGCCTGGGTCTACGAGCAAATCGGCAGCGAGAAGTTTGCGCGGCAGCCGGCGCCTACCGACATGCGGGTTCCCGGAGGATGGTTTGTCACGGCGGGACTCTCTCCCGATCAGAAGGTGGTGGTTCGGGGCGCACAGGCGCTGCTCTCGCAGGAGTTCAGTTACCAGACATCGGAGCCCGGCGAAAAAGAAGAGGGCGAGAAATGAGGGGCGGGAATCCAGAATGCTGAACGCGATCGTCCGCTTCTCGATTCGTCACCGTGGCGTGGTCCTTGCCCTCGCAGGCGCTTTGCTGGGCTACGGGTTCTATTCCCTCGGACTGGCGAAGTACGACGTATTCCCTGAGTTTGCGCCTCCGCAAGTCGTCATCCAAACGGAAGCCCCGGGTCTGGCTCCCGAGCAGGTGGAAGTGCTGGTGACCCAGCCGCTGGAAAACGCCGTGAATGGGGTGTCCGGCGTGGAAACGCTGCGCTCCGGCTCCATCCAGGGTCTTTCGGTCATCACCGTGGTCTTCCGGCCAGAGAGCGACATCTATCGGGATCGCCAGGCGGTCGCAGAGCGCTTGGCAGGTGTCGCCGGAGTTCTGCCCTCGGGTGTGCGCGCGCCGGTCATCACCCCTCTTACTTCTTCCACCAGCGTAGTACTGGCAGTCGGTCTGACCTCGGAAACGAAGTCGCTGATGCAACTGCGCACCATCGCCGATTGGACGCTGCGTCCCAGGCTCCTGGCCGTCCCCGGTGTAGCGAAGGCTTCCATATTTGGCGGGGAGGTCCGACAGTTACAGGTTCAATTCATCCCCGAGCGCCTTGTCCGCTACAACCTGAGCGTGGACGACGTGCTGGCTGCCGCGCGCCGCGCCACGGGGATTCGCGGGGCGGGCTTCGTAGACACTCCCAACCAGCGCCTGGTGCTTCAGACCGAGGGGCAATCGCTGACCACAAGCCAAGTCTCCCGCACGGTTCTGGTACACGCAGACGGTGTAAACGTCACCCTGGGAGACGTGGCGCGGGTGGCGGACGCGCCGGAGCCGCCGATTGGGGCGGTCTCAATCATGGGCAAGCCCGGGGTGATGCTGGTAGTTTCCGAGCAATACGGTGGAAACACTCTGGACGTGACGCGCGGTGTCGAGCAGGCGCTCAAAGAGATGCGCCCCTCGCTCGCGGCCGAAGGCGTGGAGCTTCACGCGGACCTGTTTCGACCCGCCAATTTCATACAGAGGGCGCTCCTAAACGTGCGGCACTCCCTAGTGGTCGGCGGCATTCTGGTGGTCATCGTGCTTATGGTCTTCCTGCTGGACTTGCGCACGGCGGCCATCTCATGCAGCGCCATTCCGCTGTCCTTGCTGGCGGCGGTAATCGTTCTGGAACGGCTTGGTTACAGCCTGAACACGATGAGCCTGGGGGGCCTCGCAATCGCGATTGGTGCCGTGGTGGATGACGCCATCATTGACGTCGAGAACATTACACGCCGCCTGCGCGAGAACCGTCACGCCCACCACCCGCGACCCACGGCAGAGGTAGTCTTCGACGCCTGCATTGAAGTGTACAGCCCCGTGGTGTATGCGACCTTGGCCATTGCCATGGTATTCATCCCGGTGCTGATGATGTCGGGTCTGGCCGGGCGGCTGTTCTCCCCGCTGGCGGTCGCCAACATCCTGGCCCTGCTGGCGTCCCTTCTGGTCGCGCTCACCGTGACGCCGGCGATGTGCCTCCTCCTGCTTGGGCCGCGCGAATTTGAGGCGCGAGATCCGTGGCTGATTCGCAATCTAAAGCGCGGGTACCGAAAGCTGCTCCTTCGGATTGAGCGACGTGCATGGGCAGTGCTCGCCGGATTTGCGCTGCTGACCACATTGGCCGTTTTGGCGGGTCTCCGTCTCGGACGAGAGTTCCTGCCGGAACTGCGCGAAGGCCATTTCATCGTACATATGTCGGCGATTCCAGGGACTTCGCTGGAAGAGTCGTTGCGGCTAGGCAAACAGGTCACAGGAAGTCTGCTAAGGATTCCCTACGTTCGGAGTGTCTCGCAAAGAGCGGGCCGCGCCGAGGCGGCCGACGACGTTTGGGGCACCCACTATAGCGAGGTCGAAGTGGACCTCAAGCCGCTGCAGGGGGAACAGGCGGAACGCGCTCAGGAGGAAATCCGCCAGGCGCTGGCGAGCGTTCCTGGAGCGCACTTTTCGGTCAAGACGTTCCTCACCGAGCGCGTGGAAGAGACCCTCTCCGGCTATACGGCATCCGTAGTGGTCAATGTTTTTGGCAGCGATCTGGATACGTTGGATCGTGAGGGCGAACGGATCTCCGGCGTGCTCTCGAGTATCCCGGGGGCAAGGGACGTGTACCTGCAATCGCCTCCGGGCATGCCCCAGGTAGTGGTGAGGTTGCGTCCGTCCGACGTGGCACGGTGGGGCTTTGATCCGGTTCAGGTGCTGGACGCCGTGAGTACCGCGTATCGCGGGGAAAACGTGGGGCAGATCTACGACGGCAACCGGGTGTTCGACGTTGCAGTGATCCTCTCTCCCGAGGAGCGCAGGACGGCGACGGAGATCGGGACGCTGCCCCTGCGCAGCCCTGCTGGAAACTACATTACGCTCGCCCAGGTCGCGGACATCCACGAGACTTCGGGCCGGTACATCGTGCTCCACCAGGGGGCGCGCCGGGTTCAGGCCATCACCTGTAACGTCAGTGGGCGGGACGTGGCTTCGTTTGTAGATGAGGCCCGCAAACGCATTGAAGCTCTCCGCCTCCCTGCCGGCGTGTATGTTGATTTTGCCGGCTCCGCTGCCGCCCAAGAGGAGTCGCGCCGCGACCTGCTGATCAACTCACTGCTCGCTGGGCTGGCCATCGTATTGTTGCTCTCCGTTGTGTTGAGGAGCTACCGCAACTTGCTGCTGGTTCTTGCCAACCTTCCGTTCGCGCTGGTCGGCGGCGTACTCGCCGTCTTCGTTTCGGGTGGCTCGCTGTCCATCGGCTCGCTGGTGGGCTTCGTGGCCGTGTTCGGTATCACGCTACGCAATTCCATCATGATGGTCTCGCACTACGAGCACCTGGTCACGGTGGAAGGTATGGAGTGGGGCCGGTTGGCGTCCATTCGAGGAGCTGCGGAGCGGCTGGCCCCGATCCTGATGACGGCGCTGGTGACCGGCCTGGGCCTGCTGCCACTCGCGATTGGGAGTGGTGATCCCGGCCGCGAGATCGAAGGACCGATGGCGATCGTGATCCTGGGCGGCCTGGTGACTTCGACGGCCCTGAACTTATTGATCCTGCCGACGCTGGCGCTGCGCTACGGGCGATTTAGAATGGGTCCAAATTGAGTCCAAATTGCGCCGAACAATACCGACAAGCGATGCGAACCATGCAGAGCTAGCCAAGGCGGATCAATAACCTAGAGTTGATTCAGTTGGTTCGGGACCAGGGGGTCGGAGGTTCAAATCCCCTCTCCCCGACCATCTTTTCCCAAGCAGCTCATTTGGATTAGCGCGGGCCGGGCCGGAAGTCAGCGGACGTACTCGACGCCGTATTGATGCTTGCCTTCTTTTCCTTCCAGGATTCTGGCGATGCGGCCGGGGACGAAGACCTCGGCGGCGCCCCCGCCGATGTAGGGCACGGCGATCTCCACCCAGGAAAATTTACGATAGATGCGCTTGCTCTCGAAGCGGATGCCTCCGCGCGACATGTCCAGCACGTTGACGACGTCGGGGTCGCTGCCCGGCAGGCGCACGCATCCGGTCTTGCGCAGGTTCGTGCGGGTGAAGCGCCGCTTGTTCTTGGGGGCGGCAGGTGTCGTGGGCGGAGCCGGCGCCGCCTCAGTCTGCGGCGAAGGCGGCTGGCTTTGGTCCTCGGGTTGGGGCGCCGGCGGAGGCGGCTCCTCGAAGTCCTGCGGCAGTTCCTTCCACAGCGTCCAGTCGCGGCATTGGTTGCAGCTCCGGCCGAGGTTGTGGTTCACGTCGAAGACGTCCATCTCCACCTCGGAAAGGTAAACCACCTCGCGCGCTCCGCAACTGATGCACTGCAGGCACACTCTGCCCAGCGCCTTGTCCGCCTCCGACGGCTTGGGAAAGCGGACTCCCCATATCTCCAGGGTAGGGTCGAGCAGCGCCACGCCGTAGATATGACAGTCGAGCTGGATCCCAAGCTGTCCCACCACCCGGGCTTCCGCTTCCATCTGGGTGGCGGCGCATTTTATGAAGACGGTGGTTTCCGGACCCAGGACCCGGGTAAGAACAATGGTGGCCCCGCTGCGGCTGACCAGGAGGGTGCGTGCGTTCTCCACAAAGTCGCTGCCCCCGGCGATGTCCATCCCAGAGACGACGATGGAAAAGGAAAGGGATACCCGATCGCTGGTGCGACGTTTCCCCTTGCGGGAGGTACTTGAAGGTTCCGGCTTACTTGCCATAAGCGAAAATCGGGTCTGGGGACTGCAACACCGCCCAATTACCCTACTTGAAATCGCGCAAGACAACAACGGCGACCTGCTGCACTTGCGCGGGTCACGGCGCTGACGGGAGTGACGGTGGCATCCTCGGCCCACTTTGGGAAAAGGAAGATCCGACGATCCACCTGGATCCGGTGCGGCGCGGCTCAGCGGCCCGCGAACACAGCAAGCAGCAAGCTGGGCCCCTAGGAGCTGGCCGGCTTCCCGGAAGGCAGATCAGAAGGCAGATCGGAAGCCGGATCGGACGTCGTATCGTAGGCCAGATCGTAGGCCAGATCAGAAGGAGGGAGCTCTCCCGTCTCGGCGAAGAGTTGCTTGTCCTTCTTTCGCTGCTGTGCGCGCTCCAGCTTGGCCCGCCGCTTCTCCTTGCGGGCCTGTTCTTTCTGGCGCTTGGCGAAGCTTGGACGACTCGACATAAATCCCTCCAGTGCGGCGCCGGGAACGGGCGCGACTTGCCTCACTGCAACAGTTTATCGTGAAGGCGACTAGCGACGCTCGCGTCCCCCGAACTTGGAGCCGCCGCGTCCGCCGCCGCCTTCTTTGCGCGGCCGGGCTTCGTTCACGGTCAAGGGACGGCCGCCCACATCGGCGCCGCTCAGCGCGCTGATGGCCTTTTCGGCGTCGCCGTCGTTGGGCATCTCCACGAACGCGAAACCGCGCGAACGGCCCGTATCCGGCTCGGTGATGATGCTTACACTTTCCACCGGCCCGTGCGCTTCGAACATCCCGCGAAGCTCGGCCTCGGTGGCGCTGAATGCCAGATTCCCAACATAGATCTTTTTCATGTCACTCTCCTGTGGTCTGCCTGTCTGCTGCGCCGCCGGCCCCTTGCGGGGCTCCCACGGGTGCATCCAAAACCCCGCTGAGCATGGCCTGCACTCTGCCCAGGAAATCCTCCGGACCCTCTCCCGGCAGGATGACGCCGCCATCCAGGAAGACCGGGCAGAGGTATTGCGACTGGGCCAGCAAATATCCGACGCGCTGCGCCGGCATGGATTCCCGAATGCCGGGGCAGGCATGGAAAGCCGGGTCGGCGGTTTCGCTCAAAGCCAGCAACACCAGGTCGGGACGGTTGGCGTGCCAGCGCAGGCAGGCTTCCGTGGTGTCGCGGACGGCTTCAACCTCGTAGCCATGCGCGCTGAGCATGAGGGCGCGCGTGTCGCGCAACTGCTGGTGGTCGTCCACGAGAAGGATTTTTACCCCCGCGCTATGGTTTTGCGATTCTCGAATCACAGAGCCTCCCTGGACTGAACTGTTCTCGCCGGACTGCGTCCGAAAAGGACAGTTCCAGCCGCTGCTGCGGCGTCAAGGTCCTGGACCCGGAATGGCAACTGGCTCGAAGGATAAAGATTGGGTTGTTGCGGCCTGCCCCCGAGCGGCGTAGGTCTGATTGCGCAAGAACCCGGCGTGATGCGTGGCGGAAGGATGCGAAACGAGACCCTCTCAGTATACGCGAAAACCGCGGCCGCCGCTGGCTTCTTCTCGAAGGCGGGGATTCCGGCCTCTAGTCGCCGGCGGGCATGGCCACGGGGATGGCATTTTTCCGCGGGCGACGGTTGGACTGCAAAATGCGCTTGCGCAGGCGCAGCGAGCGGGGCGTGACCTCCACAAACTCGTCGTCGGCGATGAACTCGATGGCCTGCTCCAGGTTGAGCGCCCGGAAGGGCACCAGCCGGATGGCGTCGTCGGCGGTGGAGGCGCGCATGTTGGTGAGCTTCTTCTCGCGGACGCAGTTCACGTCCAGATCGTTGTCGCGGGCGTTCTCGCCGATGATCATGCCCTCGTAGACCTCCGTGCCCGGCCCGGTGAAGAGCTCGCCGCGCTCCTGCAGGGCCCAGAGCGCGTAGGCGGTGGTGGAGCCGGGGCGGTCGGAGACCAGCGCGCCGGTCAGGCGGTGCGGGATCTCGCCCTGCCACTCGGTGTAGCCGTCGAACAGGGAATTCATCACGATGGTGCCGCGGGTATCGGTGAGCATCTCGCTGCGCAGCCCGATCAGGCCGCGGCTGGGCACGCGGAATTCCAGACGCACCCGCCCGTAGCCGTGGTTGTGCATCTTCTGCATCTCGGCTTTGCGCATCCCCAGCTTCTCCATGACTACCCCGATGAACCCTTCCGGGACGTCCACGGTGAGCCGCTCCACCGGCTCCATCACCTTGCCTTTGACCGTCTTGGTGACGATCTCGGGCTTGCCCACCATCAGCTCGTAGCCTTCGCGCCGCATCATCTCCAGCAGGATGGAGAGTTGCAGTTCGCCGCGGCCCATCACCGTGTAGGTGTCCGGCCCGCCCGCCTCCTCCACCTTGATGGAGACGTTGGTGAGCAGTTCCTTCTCCAGCCGCTCGCGCAGGTGGCGCGAGGTGACGTATTGCCCGTCGCGCCCGGCGAAGGGCGAGGTGTTCACGGTGAACTGCATGGCGATGGTGGGCTCGTCGATCACGGTGCGGGGCAGGGGCGCGGGCGCTTCCGCGCTGGTGATGGTCTCGCCGATGGTGATGCCGGTGACGCCGGCGATGGCCACGATGTCGCCCAGTTCGGTCTGTTCGATGTCCACTCGCTTCAGCCCGCTGAAGGAAAACAGCTTGGTGATGCGCACTTTCTCCAGCGAACCGTCCAGCTTGGCGATGCCCACTTCGTCGCCGGTGCGCAGCGTCCCGTTGAAGACGCGGGCCAGCGCCAGCCGCCCCAGGTAATCGCTGTAATCGAGGTTGGCCACCAGGATCTGCAGCGGGGCGGCGGGATCGCCGGCGGGCGCGGGCATGGTGCGGACGATGGCGTCGAAGAGCGGGCGCAGGTCGCGGCCCGTCCCCGCCGCCTCCGCCGTCGCCGTCCCCAGGCGGGCGTTGGTGTAGAGCACGGGGAAATCCAGCTGGTCCTCGGCGGCGTCCAGATCAATGAACAGGTCGTAGATCTCGTTCAGCACTTCCTGGGGACGCGCATCGGGGCGGTCGATCTTGTTGATGACCACGATGGGCGGCAACTTGGATTCGAGGGCCTTGGACAGCACGTAGCGCGTCTGCGGCAGCGGGCCTTCGCTGGCGTCCACCAGCAGCATGACGCCATCCACCATGTTCAGCGCGCGCTCCACCTCGCCCCCGAAGTCGCTGTGCCCGGGCGTGTCCACGATGTTGATCTTGGTCTCGTGATAAAAGACGGCCGTGTTCTTGGCCAGGATGGTGATGCCGCGCTCCCGCTCCAGTTCGTTGGAGTCCATCACCCGGTCCACCAGCTCCTGGTTAGCGCGGAAGACGCCGCTCTGCCGCAGCATGGCGTCCACCAGCGTGGTCTTGCCGTGGTCCACGTGGGCGATGATCGCGATGTTTCGGATGTTGCTCAACAATGCCGTCCTTTGGCCGTGTCTCTGCCGCAGCGCCTCAAAGCGCCCTACTAGCAGATTAACAGGAGATGGCGAGGGGCGGGGCACGGGTGCGCCGGGAATCGGTAGTGTCCTAATTCGAGTGCGTTTTGCGTCGCCCTTTCTTGGCAGGGGCAATGAGGGGCACGCTAAGTTTTTCGTAGAGGGCAAAGAGGTGTTCGACGCGCTGACGATCGTTCTGGAAAGGCTGCGGGCGGTAGCAGAGGTCTACTGCGCGATCCAATTCGGAGTGGGCTTTGACCAGCGCGGGCGGCATCACCAGCGGGTCGTAAAGGTCGGCTAGCGTGGCGTCGGGAAATTTCTTGCGGGCGTCCAGCACGGCTTGTGCGGCCGCTTTCACAGCCGTGCGCTGTTTGTCGCTCGGCGCTTCGGGCCACGGGTAATTGTTGTAAACGATGGTGTTTGAATAAAGGTATCGGCTTTAAAGTCTTCCGCACACCTGTCTCATCCATGCCATATGCATGCCCGAACTGAGAATACCGAAATGATAGACGTCAGCTCCGGGGATAACCTGCAAACGGTTACTGCAAATCACCTTCTTTGACACAAATCCAATCGGGATGTAGGCGCGCTTT
>Ga0080064_1003653_pt1 | contig 21635 bp, 20 predicted proteins | sample Subgrocontami54m_FD_69260 | JGI IMG/M metagenome (GOLD analysis project Ga0080064, IMG submission 69260) | Subsurface groundwater microbial communities from S. Glens Falls, New York, USA - GMW46 contaminated, 5.4 m (SPADES assembly) (version 2) ...
ATACAGAGGGGCACCGCGCCAGCATCCCCCGCCCGTCCCACCCCGTCAGTAATGGCCTGGCGACTTGCCTCCAGGTCGAGCGGGTTGATGGCCACATCGCCGCAGTCGGCCACATTGTACTTCTCGTAGGGGTTGACCCCCAGGGAGGGGTTGTACATCTTAATGCGGGAGGAAGCCTCGCGGACGGCTCGCGGCGCGAAGCGAGCCCCCGAGACGGTTGTCGTCTGTCCCCCGTCAAAAGGGACGCCCAGAATGGCGATGTCCAGTCCGGTAGGATCCTCCACATGCGGGAGGCGGAGGAAGGTGCAAATCCCGGCAAAACGGGGGACCTTCTTCGAGCTGATCGGCTGAAGCTTCATACGGGTACCGCTCCTTTCTGTGAGGCATTTGCGTTCGGGTGGCACGCATACCCACTCACGCGGTCGAACAGTTCCTGGAGGTCGGTCCGCTGGGGCGATTCCCCCAGGGCCAACATTAGGAGGATGCGAGCTTTCAAGCCGTCAAGGGTCCTGGTGAAGACGGCTCCTCTTCGGGCCAACTCTCGCGCCACGGGATATCTAGGGGAGCACGAGCCTTCCGCGCACCGGGTCGCCACCGCCACCGCCACCCTCCGATGGAGTGCTTCGAGCAAGGGGGCTTTCAGGACGGGAGCAATGCCATCTGCGCCCATGGCCTCAATGACCAGTCCGCGCACCCCCCGATCGAGGGCGGAGGAAATCGCGGCGGGGTCCAGATCAAGACACGTGCGTACGAGGTCGATGCGGCGCTCCACCCGCTGCGCGCTAAAGCGGACAGGTGCAGGCTGCGGACCCCAAAAGTAAACGATCCCTGCGTCGGTCACACACCCTTCGGCCCCACCCTGCCGGGCGGCGAAGGCACTCAGCCTATTGGCGTGCCGCTTCACGACGGAGGCGGCATTCAGGATCTCGCCGTCCATTACCACTAGGACCCCCCGCCCCCTCGAGGCACCCGCGGCTGCAACCCGCACCGCGTCTCGGAGGTTGCGCGGGCCATCCGCGTCCGCCTGGTCCGCATCGCGCATGGCCCCGGTGAAGATCACGGGAGTCTCGCCCGAGACGACGAGGCTGACGAAAAAAACGGTTTCCTCCAACGTGGCCGTCCCGTGCGTCACCACGAGGCCGGCGGTTCCTTCCGCCGAGGAGCGGTCGATCTCTCGACACAGGTGCAGAACATGATCAACGGTCAGCTCCGTACTGGGGAGGCAGAACAGCTCCTCGATGCGTACCGCGATTCCTGAGTCAGCCATCCCGCTGGCGAGCTGCGACCCCGGCAACGAGACCTGCAGTTCGCCGCTGACCGGGTTCCGGCTCGTGGCGATGGTGCCCCCTGTGGTCAGGATCACAACCCCGGGCATACCGTTCACCTCAGGCGCCGGACGTCCTCTTCGTACCGGGTCAGGACGTCGTACAGGTCCGGACGGCGTTCCTCCCACTCCGACATTTCGGCCCGACGCTGGTGCACGAGGGAGCGCTCGATGTCCCCCCAGACCAGACCCGCCTGCCTGTCGCCCTCCACGAGGATCTTGCCGAAAGGATCGGCTATCAGGCTCCGGCCCATGAACGTATTCCAGTCCGGCCCCGGCTCGGTGCCGACCCGATTGATGGCCGCCACGTACAGGCCGTTCTCATATGCCCGCGTCGGGAGGACCGAGGTCCACATCGGCACGTGGTGGGCAGCAAAGGGCAAAACAAGCAGCTCTGCCCCCTTCAGGGCGAGAATCCGGGCGGCCTCGCAAAAGTACGTATCGTAGCAGATCAGGACGCCCACACGCCATTCGCCCAAGTGGAAGATGGGGAGCCGCGTTCCAGGCTTGAAGTAGATCTTCTCAAGGCTCTGCCGCGCCGCGGGATGCACCTTCCGATAGACCCCCTGCACGTCTCCCGTCTTCTCGACGACGACTGCGGCGTTGTACTTCATGCCGGGGCCCTCCTCGAGATAGATGGGCACGATCACGTGGACCTGGCGCTCCCGCGCGACGGCCCGGATCGCCGTGATCGTCGGGCCCGTCAGGGGCTCCGCATAGTCCAGGTACTTGTAGTCCCAGTGCACACAGAAGTACTCGGTGTTGGAGAGCTCGGGGAAGATGACCAGCTCGGCACCCCCGTCGGCGGCCCGCCCGATGAGCTCCAGCATCCGTCCCAGCGTGTGCGCCTTGTCGGCGGCGACCACCTCGATCTGCGCCAGCGCAAGTTTCATGGTGTGCACCCTCCTTGACTATCCGTTCGCCCCGCGCCCAGAGGTCCGAAGAGATGGCAGCGCGCGGTGTGGCCGTTGGTTCCCACCGGCTCCAGGCCCGGTTCCACCCACCTGCATGCGTCGAAGGCCATGGGGCAGCGAGGATAGAACCGGCACGCCGGCTGTGGGACGTCGGTCCGTTCCTGGGGCAGAACGGTCAGCGGCACCAGGATGCCATGCTCCACGGTGGGCACGGCCCGAATCATGGCCGCAGTGTAGGGGTGATGCGGCCGCCGGATCACCGCTTCGGTCGGACCCTCTTCGATGATCCGGCCCTTGTACATCACCAGGGTCCGGCTGCACAGGTAGCGAACCAGGGCGAGGTCGTGGGAGACGTAGATGCAGGCCAGGTGACGTTCCTGCACCAGGTCATCCAGGAGGGACAGGATTTCGGCCCGGATGGAGACATCCAGCATGGACACCGGTTCATCCGCAATCAGGAGGGACGGCTCCACGACCAGCGCCCGCGCGATCGCCACCCGCTGCAACTGCCCCCCGCTCAATTCGTGGGGGTAGCGGTGCAGGAACTCGGACGGGGGGCTCAGCCCCACCCGGCCCAACACCTCGTGCACCAGCTCTTGCCGGCCGCGGCGATGGGACGCCCCAAGGACCCGGAGGGGTTCCTCGATGGACCGGGAAATGGTAAAGGCAGGATTGAGGGATTCGTACGGGTCCTGGAAGATGATCTGCACCTCCCGGCGGAACCACCGCAATTCCTCTCCCCGAAGCGTGCTCACGTCCCGACCCTTGTACCGGATGGCCCCTTCGGTCGGCCTGACAAGCCGGAGCAGGGTGCGGGCGAGCGTGGTCTTGCCCGATCCGCTCTCACCCACAATGCCGAGCGTCTCGCTGTCGTGAAGGACGAAGCTCACGCCGTCCACAGCCCGCACGCTCCTGGGGGACGGGCCGAACCAGTGAAGGCCATGGTCCCTGAAGTCCACCGCCACCTTCTCGACCTCCAGGATCGGCTTCCCCGCGGTCACCGGTAGGAATCCCCCATGGCCTACCGGGGACACGGGCCGCCAGGCCAGCAGGTCAGGCACCTCTGGCGCCCGATGGCAGGCCACAAGCCGGGTCCCATCCCTGCTGGGTGCGAAGGAGGGCCGGTGGTTCGAGCACGTCTCGACGGCGATGGGGCAACGCCCGGCAAACTGGCAGCGACGCTCCAGGCTGGCCCCGTGGGGGGGATTCCCGGGGATTCCTCGGAGCCTCCTCCGGTCGCCGCCAAGGGTAGCGACCGAGGAGAGGAGACCCACTGTGTACGGGTGGCCGGGGTCGTGGAATACCTCCTCCACCGCCCCCGCCTCGACGATCTCGCCGGCGTACATGATGGCCAAGCGGTCACAGAGCCCCCGCACGACCCCCAGGTCGTGGGTGATCCACAGGAGGGCAAAATGTGCCTGCCGCTGGATCTCCTTCACGCGGTCGATGATCAGCCGCTGGGTGATGATGTCCAGCGCCGTCGTCGGCTCGTCGGCGATGATCAACCTAGGCTCCAGAGCCAGCGCTGCGGCGATGGCCACCCGCTGTCGCATCCCTCCGCTGAACTGGTGGGGGTAGGCCCCCATCCGGCTGGCGGGAAGGCTCACCATCTCGAAGAGCTCCCGGACCCGTTCCCGGGCTGTCCGCCGGCCAACCCCCTGGTGGCAGGAGAGGATCTCGGTGATCTGGTCGCCCACGGGCAGGACGGGGTTGAGGGCGTTGAGCGCATTCTGGGGGACGATGGAGATTGCAGCCCATCGTAGGCGCCGTAGCTCCTCCGCACTGAGGGTGAGCACGTCCACTCCATCCAGGAGAATCCTCCCCTCCACCACGTGGCCGCTCGGCGGGAGCAGTCGCAGCACCGCCTTGGCCAGCGTGCTCTTGCCGCACCCAGACTCCCCCACCAACCCCCAGGTCTCCCCCTGGCGCAGGGTGAGATCGACGCCGTTCACCGCCCGGACTGCTCCCCTCCCAGACCGGTACTCGATCTGCAATCCCTCAACCTGCAAGACAGCCTGGGTGGCGCTCACCATTCGCGGATCCGCGGATTCACGAGTTCTTCCAGCATCCGGCCGACCAGGAAGATGCCCAGGACCAGGAGGGCGATGGCTCCGCCGGGCGGAAAGACCCACCACCAGGCGGTGCGCATGGCCTGGGCCACGAAGGCCTCGTACAGCATCTTGCCCCAGGTGATCAGGTGGGGATCGCCGTACCCCAGGAAACTGACACTCGCCTCGCTCAGGATGGCCCATCCCGTCGTCGTCACCGCGTACACGATGGCGATCCCGAGGACATTCGGGCCGATGTGGACGAACATGATGCGCAGGGAGCTGGCCCCACCCACCCGGGCGGCCTCGACGAAGGGCCGCTCCCGCAGCGACAAGACCTGTGCCCGCACCGCCCGGGCCGTGGATTTCCAGGTGATGACGACGATCGCCACGACCAAGACCCAGGCCTGCGGTCCTACCAGGGCGACCATGACCATGGCAAAGGGAACAAAGGGGATCCCATAGACGATGTCCGCCAGGCGCATGAGGACGCTGTCGATGGCTCCCCGGTAGAAGCCGGACACCAGTCCGATGATCGTACCGAGGATGGTGGAGCAGCCGGCCGCCAGCAACCCGATGGCAAGGGTCGCCCGCGTCCCAACGACGACCTGGCTCAACACATCCCGACCCAGCCGCGTCGTCCCCAGGAGGTGGTTCCAGGAGGGCGGCTCCATCCGCTTCAGTCGCCCGTCGTCGTGGAGGTGCATCGCTTGAGGGTCGTACGGGGCCAGCGAGGGCGCGAGCATTCCCAGGAGGACAAAGGCAGCGAGGATACCCAGGCCGGCGATCCCGAGGGGATCCCGCCCGGAGAAGAACCGGCCGGCAGCTCTACCGCTCATGCAGCTGCACCCTCGGGTCGAGATAGCTGTAGAGGACGTCCGTGAGGGAGTTCACGACGATCACGAGAAGCCCCAGGAACAGGAAGGCGGCCTGGATGACCGGGTAATCGCGCCGACCGATGGCTTCGACTAGCTCCCGGCCCATTCCCGCCCAACGGAAGACCATCTCGATCACCACCTGCCCGCCGATGGCGAACCCGCTGAGACTGGAGAAGACCGTCACCACCGGCAACATCGCGGTCCGTGCGGCGTGCCTCCACAGGATGCGGGTCTCGGGAAGCCCCTTGGCCCTGGCGTACTCGACGTAATCGCTGCGCATCACCTCGAGGATCGAGTTTCGCATAATGAGCAGGGGCAGCCCCAAGAAGGTGAGCGTGGTCGTCAAGAGCGGCAAGGCCAGGTGCCAGAGGAAATCGAGGGAGAGATACGTCTGCCACAGATTCAGAGGCGGCGTGCCGATGGAACGGATGCCCCCCAGCGGGAACCATCCGAGCTGGAACGTGAAGAGCATCAGGAGGAGGATCCCGAGCCAGAACGGGGGGATCGCCTTGAGGAAGAGCACCAGCAACATGGCCAGCTTCTCCGCCATCTGTCCCCGCATCCAGCCGAGGACCGCACCCAAGAGGGTCCCGCCGAGGAAGGCCAGGCCGATGGCGGGCACCATCAGGACCAGGGTATGGGCGAGCTTCTCTCCGAGCAGGTCCACCACGGGACGGCGGAAGTGGAAGGAGCTGCCGAAATCCCCGCGCCCCAGGTTCCGCAGGTAGAGCCCGTACTGCACGAGCAGCGGTTGATCCAGCCCGAACCGGGCCATCAGGGCCTGCTGGGTCTCGGCCGGGAGGCCCTGATCGACGTACATCGCCAGCGGGTTCCCCGGAATCAGGCGGAACATAAAGAACAGGATAGTGACGAAGGCCCAGACAGTCAGCAGACTGTGCCAGAGCCGCCGGAGCAGGAAGCTGCGCACCTCGGGAGTCTCCTTCCCCAGAGGGATCGGCCAGGTGTTTCTTCCCGTGCCGAGCTATTGCTTCGGCACGTGCAGCCGCCCGCTACCGTCGAACCGGAAGCCTGCGTCGAGGAGGATCTGCCTGGCTTTTCCCAGATCGTAGTTCACCTTCTCCAGGTTGGGGTTGTGCCAGAACTTGTTTTCCGGCCCGACGGTCGAGAAGGCCAGGCTCCCGTGCTTTTCCAGTAGCAGGTCCAGGATCCGCTGCTTGGGCACTGCATAGGCCAGCGCGCGGCGGAAGGCCGCGTGCTTGAAGGGGTCGCGCCGGTTATTGTAGTCCACGGCCAGGAAGCCATGGTTGGGGACCTCGATGGCCTTGAGGTGGGCCACCGCCCGCAGGCGGGCCGCCTCGGCCGGTTCCAGCCACCAGCCGGTGAAGTCCACCTCGCCGCGCTCGAGTGCGCCGACAATGCCATCCACAGTGGGGAACACGACGCGGATGATCCCGTCAACGGCCGGTTTGCTGAAATGATTGTCGTGGCGGGCCAGCTTTAACTCCCGGTCGCGCTGCCAGTACTCCACCTTAAACGGCCCGCTGCCGATGGGTTTAGGGTCGGCGTAGCTGGGCACATCCTTGAGGGGGATCTTGGACCAGATATGTTTCGGGAGGATGAAGAGCTGCCCCAGGGTGTTGGCGACGAAGGGCGCGAACGGCTCCGTGAGAAGGAACTCCACCGTCAGGCCGTCCAGCACGCGGAGCTCCTGCACCGGCTGCGCTAGACCCCACAGCCGGCTGCCCTTGATCTCCCGGAACAGCTCCACCGAGAACTTCACGTCCTCCGCCGTGACCGGCTTCCCGTCATGGAAGGTCATGCCGCTGCGCAGCTTCACGCGGTAGGTGGTGGGATTCACCACCTTGATCGACTCCGCCGCCCATTCCTGAGGGACGCCGGCGAGGTCGATCCGGACCAAGCGGTCATAGATGAGCTGGGCCACCTGGAAGTCCCGGAACTGGAACATATTCGTCGGGTTCAATGTCTCGTTGTCCTGGGCATAGGCCATCCGAACTGTCTTGCGGGCCGTCTTCGGCCGTAATCCCATGTAATTCCAGAAGACATTGAGCCCCTCGCCTGTAAACACTTGGTACCCTTCAAAGGTCTGATGGTTGTACACATGAATCTGGTTCCGGTTGACAATGGGCGTCAGGGGCTGCTCCCGCGCAGAGATTTCCTGGGCGCGAAATACGGCGACCTGGCGCTTTTGCACGTCGGTCAGCTCATTCTGCAGGTCGGCATACTTGTCATATTCCGCGCTCCGATAGCCTACCTCGTTCGACCTCCCCTTGGAGTGCAGGATCTGGTAGATGAAATGGTACGGGTCGATCCGCTCGGCTCGTCCGGCATATCGGACCACCGCCGCGTCGTAGTCGTACTGCTGGAAGACCTTTTCGCCAATCCGAGCCCAGTCCATTGCGTTCACTGTGACCTCAAGGCCCAGTTTCCTCCACTCGGCAGCAATCATCTGGGCGGTTTCGAACTCCGTTGGATTTGCCCCTGCCGACTGGACGATGAGCTCGATCGGCCGAACTCGGGTTTCGGATCCAAGCCCGCTTTGCGCCAGTACCTGCAAGGGCAGCATCATCAACATGCCGAACCCATGCATCGTCATCCATCCGCGCTTCCGTTTCATGACGCATCCTCCTGTGAGCATCCTGTCCGTGACAGAGTTGTTGTGCCGGTTTTCCATTCTTTTCGCGCCATCAGGGAAATCCTGCTGATCCTTACACAGCAAGTTTCGCCACCCCCCGGGGACGACGGTCCGCCACGTGCTTATGCGCCCTCCCAGTGGAGCTGGTTGAGGAAGCGCCGGGTGCGCTCATGATCCGCCTTGGTGAAGATCTTGTCGGGCGGGCCTTCTTCGATCACGATGCCTTCGTCAAACATGAGCACGCGGTCGGCCACCTTCTCCCCGAAGTGCATCTCGTGGGTGACAACGAGCATGGTCATTCCCTCATCGGCCAGTCGTTTCATCACCGTGAGCACTTCTCCCACCAGCTCCGGGTCCAAGGCGGACGTCACCTCATCGAACAACATCACTTTGGGATCCATGGCCAGTGCTCTGGCAATTGCCACCCGCTGCTGTTGGCCTCCAGACAGTTGGGCCGGTTTCACGTTGATCTTGTCCAACAGGCCAACCTTTTCCAACCGGCTCATGGCCAAGGCCAGAGCTTCTTGGCGCGGCGTTCTCAGGACCGTCCGCGGCCCCTCCATAACGTTCTCTAACGCAGTCATGTGCGGAAAAAGATTCAAGTGCTGAAACACCATGCCGATGTTCCGTCGAACGTTGGGCAGGTTCGCCCTCGGGTCGGTGATTTCCATCCCGTCAAGGAAAATCTTTCCGGCGCTTGGTTCTTCCAAGCGATTCAAACACCGCAGAAAGGTGCTCTTCCCAGAGCCACTGGGGCCGATGAGGACCACCACTTCCCCCCGGCTCACCTCCATATTTATCCCGCGGAGGACGTGAAGCGATCCGAAACGCTTGTGCAAGTCCTCCACACGAATGATGACCTCGGCCATAGGTAGCGGTCCCCTTACTCTTGGGTGCGGAATCGCTTGTAGAGGTAATTTACCCCGATGGATTGCGGATACGTGATCACGAAATAGACGAGCGCCACGACGGTAAAGATTTCCAAGGGCCGATAGGTCTCCACGGCGACAACGCGAGCCTGGAACATCAATTCCGTCACCCCAATCGCAGAGAGGACCGAAGTATCTTTAAACAGGCTGACCCACATGCTAGCCATTGGGGGAATCATTCGGGTCACTGCCTGGGGCATGATAATGCGGTGCATTGTCTGAAATTTCGTCATCCCCAATGTTAGGCCTGCGTCAGTTTGCCCCCGGCTCACCGAAAGTACGCCAGCTCGGAAAATCTCTGCCATGAACGCTCCGACATTCAGGCTCAGTGCAACGAGGCCGGAGTAAAAGGGTGTTAAGATGATGCCCGTCATTAGTGGCAAGACGTAAAGGATCCAAACGATCTGCACTAGTAGGGGAGTGGTCCTGAACAGCTCCGTATACGTGTAAGCCGGTAGGTTTAAGATACGCCAAGGACTTAAGCGAGCCAGCGCCACAAAAAGTCCAAGGAGTAAACTCCCAATCATACAGAGCACGGTCGTGGCGACGGTCGTCCCGAGGCCCTGGAGGATGAACGGGAGATTTGCCTGAACCACATCAAATCGCCAGGTATATGGCATCGCTCTATCGCCTCTCTCCTTCACACCTGTCCCGGCTTCGACTGACAGTGGTCAAGCGTGATTTCGATTACAGTCCCATCGCCGTCTCACACCACCGACGCCTCTGGCTCAAGCGCATTGTCCACCTCTCCCTCTCTCGCATCCGACCGACATAACTGGTCTTCGGATAGGCTCTCAATGTGTGAGATATTTCTTATGTAAGTAGTTAACCACCAGCGCCTGGGGAAAAGTCAGCACTAGATAAATCACCGCTGCCGCTGTCAGCACTTCAAGCGGCCGGACGGTGAAGGCGGCCAGAGATTGCGCCTGCCACATGAGCTCACGGAGGCTGATCAGCGACACTAAGGCCGATTCCTTAAACAGAGTGATAAACTGGCTCCCTATTGGTGGCAGCATGCGGGTTACCGCTTGCGGCAGAACGATCCGCCAGAGGGCCTGTCCCGGGGTCATTCCCAAGGAAAGACCGGCGGCTCGTTGTCCCCCTGGGATCGATAAGATACCAGCGCGATAGATCTCCGCCAGGTAGGCGCCAGAGTGAAGACTCAAGGTCAAGACGGCTGCCACAAAGGGCTCCAGTGAATGGCCAATCAGGATCGGCAGGACAAAATACACCCAGATCAGCTGCGCCAGCAGAGGGGTACTCCGCAATAGGTCGACATAAACGCCAGACAAGAACTGCAGGGAACGCAAGCTGGACAAGCGCAACACCGCTACGAATAGCCCGATCACCAGTCCGAAGACCAGGGAGACGAGCGAGACCGCCACGGTCATCTTGACCCCTGAAAACAGGAAGGGGAGGTTTTGGGTGACAACTTCATACTTCCACACCATCGCTGTCTCTCACGCCCTCCTACCGATCCCGGTCCCGCTTTTCGTCCAGGCCTCTTTGAGTTTGAGGGGGAAGGGCCTGCCCTGCACTTCGCAGGAACAGGGCAGGCCCCTCCTTTTCCTCCCGCTCGGTCTTTATTGCCGCTGGAGCATGTACTCCAAGGAGCTATGCTTCAAAAGCGACGCTTTGAATTGATCCTGAAAGTCGGCGACCGCTCTCTCCAAGAATTTTTTGAATTCCGGATCGCCATAGTTGATGGCCATTGCGATCTCGAAGGGGATATCAGGATTCTTCATGCAATGTTCTGGTCCTCCCGGAATGATCTTGAGCTGCGGTTGCTGGTGCGCGACCAAGAGGGCTCTGGGCGAATCTAGATGTGCAACATCGATGCGGCGGGTCAGTACGTCCTCAAAACGGTTGGCCCCGCCCACCGGCATCACCACATTGTGGAATTTGGCTTTGGGATACTTGGCCATAGCGGCGGCCGTCGTTCCGGTCCCGACGAAGGAACCGAAGGTGACCGACGGCTGATTGAAGTCTTCGAGCGTGTTGATCTTGTCATTGTCTTTTCGCACAGCCCAGCAGGTCCCGGTTTCCGAATAAACCACGAAATCCACAACCTCCCGTCTCTTCGCAGTCGCGAACATGGCCGCAATGGTCAACTCGTATTGGTTGCCTTGTAGTCCGGCAATCATGACGTCCCAACCGGTCGTGACCAATTTTACCTCGACACCCAGGAGCTGCGCGATGCGCTCGCCGAGTTCGATGCTCGGCCCGAAGAACTGTCCGGTCTTGGGGTTCTGGCCGAGCCAGGGCAGGGCGACCTGGATGCCGGCTCGCAGCATTCGCTGTTCGCGAATCCGATCGATCGTTTGACTTTTGCCCTTTGCGGGCACTTCGACTGTGGCGGCCCTTGCCGAGGTGGCGAGCCATCCCACCGCAGCCATAACGAGAACGCCCGCGATGACGGGCGCGGTGAATCGAAACGCGTGTTGCTTCGCTACCGAGTGTCCCATGGCTGCCTCCATTTCTCGGACGAGACCGCCTCGTCCTTGCCTGCGCCTCAGCCCCCGTACGGGAGGCCATCCTGGAGAACGCACTTCCCGTCCAGGAAGATCGTCCCCTCCTGCATCACCCCGTCAATATGAATGCGGCTGTCGCTCCGTCCGCCGATCTCGATGTTCCGGCCAATGCCAATGTGCAAATGTCCCAGGATTCCTGCGTCCCACAGGGTCCCCCGATGGCAACGGGGAATGGTGTGGCTGGTCCCGATGGCGAACTCAGCAATGGTGCTGGCCCCCGCGTCGGTGGCCAGGATCTTCCGCAGGCGCTCCGCGTCCTCGGGGTCCCCCGTGATCTCGGTGACCCGGCCCTCCTGCACCCGGAGGACCAGCGGCTCCCGCAGGACCTTCTTCCAGCCAACCATGGTCACGTCAATGACCAGCCGCCCCCGAGCAGTCCCTTCCACGGGCGGGACGAAGGTCTCCCCGAAGTCGGGAACCGTGGACAGCGCCTGGCCGATCGGGTGCAGGGGAAACCCGTTGCGCCCTTCGATGCAGAGGGTGATGTCCGTCCCGGCCTTCGTGGTCGCCCGGACCGCCTTCGCACGGGTAAACCGATCGGCCCACTCCTCAGAACAGGCTCGGATTTGCTCCAGGTCCTCCGGGCGGAGCTGTCGGGTCAGGTCCTCTTCCATCACCTCCGGCATGGTGAAAACGCGGGCGCCGGCCGCGTTCGCCTCCACCCGAGCCCGCGTGTGCCCCAGGGACACCCGCTCCACCACCACGGCGATGGCGTCGGCATGCTTCATGGCCCCCGCAATGGCCCGGGGGGGCTCATCCCCGGCGATCTTGAGCGGGGTCATCATCCCGATGCTCGCCCGGGCCCCCAGCGCCTCCGCTGCCTGGCGCATGGCTCCCGCGATCCGGAGCTGCGGCGGGCGATCATCGGAGACAATCAGCACTTCCTCGCCCGGGCGCACCCGCATGCAGTGCTGGACGATGAAGGCCGCACCTCGCTCGATCTCCTGATCCCCCATACTTGCCTCCCGCGTCCCCTGGCCGCCCCTGCTGTATGGCCCGTCAGATGACGAAGACCTCGTCCCGAGCCTCCGGCTTTGATAGGATGCCGTTTCCGGTGGGCGTGATCACCAGGTTCTCCTCGGAATTGAAGAACCCGAAGCTCGTGACGTAGTTCGGGTTGCAGGCGAAGATCATCCCGGGCTCCAGTACAATGGACTCGCCCAGGGCCAGGGACGGATACTCCGTACTCTCCAGCCCGACGCCGTGTCCGATCCGGCCGACCTTCTGGGTCTGCATGTTGCGGCGGCCCAGCTCTTCCAGGCAGACCTTCATGGCATCCTCAGCCCGGTTCCCCGGGCGCAGGGCTGCGAAACACTTCCGCTGGACCTCCAGCATGGTCCGGTACATATCCAGTTGCTGCCGCGATGGAGACCCCACGATGGCCATGCGGGTGACGTCAGAACAGTAACCCTTCACCTCGATCCCTGTGTCCACCGTGAGCGTGTCCCCCTTCTGGAGCCGCCGGTCCGTGGCACAGGAGATCTTGCCTCGACTAAAGTCGGTCCCGGAGGCGATGGCCAGGAACGTGATGGCTTCTGCCCCTTCGTCCATGAGATTCGTGCGGAGGATCCGGGCCACCTCGCGTTCTGTCATTCCCTCCTTCAGTGCGGGGAAGGTCCGCTCCATGGCCCGGGCGGTCATCTCACAGGCCGTCCGGCAGAGCGCGACCTCCGCAGGGGATTTCACCACGCGAAGGGCCAACAGCACCTCAGCGGCATCCACGAACTTGGCGCGAGGGAGCCGACGCTGGAGATCGAGGAAGTCGTTATAACTTAATTCCAGGTACTGCTCCCGACCCAGCTCCGCCCCGATGCGCGCGTTGGCCAAACCTAGCTCAGTGAGGGTAGCCGCCAACACCTCGTTGTGCTGAAAGAGGCTGTAGGTCCGGACATCTTCGATCCAGGTGGCCTGCCGCACAAAGCCCTCCTCGAAGGGCATCACGATGGCGACCGGCCTCCCAGCGAGCGGAAGGATGAACAGGTAGGGGCGGATCTTATCAATGGGATTCTGCTGGGACCGGTGCCCCGTGAAGTAGATGTAGTTCCTCTCCTCTGTCACCAAGAGTGCGTCTATCCCCTGCGCCCGCATGAGCTTCCGAGCACGTTCCCAGCGCTGAGCGTACTCGGCCTGCGGAAAGTCAGCATAGAAGCCTCGTTCGTCCATAATACGGTCTCCCTTGCGCACGTGGCGAGTCATTCAGCGGACCGCTACGGTGTCGGTCCGGAGCAGGCCCAGGTGACGGAGGGGCTTCTCGAAGCGGGCCTGCAGTTCCTCAGTCGTGAGGGGGGCCAAGGGCAATCGTCCGGTCCCTACGGGCCGCCCCACGAGGGCATGGGCCTGCTTCAGCGGCCCAGGGTGGTTTGGCCCTCGAGTGGCAAAGATCAGCGGCAGCAGGTCGAAGAAATGTTCTCGCGCCCTTGTCACTTCGCCTCGCGCAAGAGCGTCATAAATGGCCACGCAGATTGCCGGGGCCAGGTTGGAAATCGCCATGATCGCGCCAGGTGATCCGAGCAACACGTCCGGGTAGAGCAGGTCATCATCCCCGGCCAGGATACTGAGCCGTCCCGCAGTGGCCGCCAGCTTTTCCGCGACCCGGCCCATGTCCCGGTCGCACTCCTTCATTCCAACCACGGGCTCCAATGTGATCAGTCGGACCAAGAGGTCCACTCCGATATTGATCCCGGTCCGGCCGGGGTTGTTGTATGCAAGGATGGGAAGCCCGACCTCCGCCACGCGGGCGAAGTGGGCATAGAGTCCGTCGAGGGAGGGATGAACGTAATAGGGCGTGAGGACCAGGGCGGCCATCGCGCCGGCCTGCTTCGCCGCCCGGGTCGTCGCGACCGCTGAGGCCGTATCCGGGGCCAGGACGCCGGCCATCACCGGCACCTGCCCTCCCACGGCCTCCAGGACGGCGTCCAAGACTCGCCGTCTCTCCGTGTCGGTCAGGGTAACGTACTCGCCCGAGCCGCCGGTCGTCATCAGGCCATGAATGCCGGCCGACAGCTGGTAGTCCACTAAGCCCTTGATCGTGGGAAGATCTAACTCTCCACTGGTGGTAAATGGCGTCACGAGTGCGGTGAAGATTCCCTGGGGTCGATACTGGCTCATGCCGTCTCCTTTCCTCGCTCCGTCAGAAACAGCGCGCGGAGCGACGTCAAGCGCTCGGTGAGAACGATCAACACCACGGTCAGGCCAATCAGCATGGCCGAGACGGCCGCCAGGGTGGAGCCGAACCCCCCCTCCACCCGCGAGTACATCCGGACCGGCAGGGTGATGTGCCGCGGCGTGGCCAGAAAGATGGAGACCGTGACGTTGTCGAATGAGACGATGAAGCTGAATACCGCCGCCGCGAGAAGCCCCGTGGAGATCAGGGGGACGGTGATGCGAACGAACGCCGTCAGCGGCGGGGCACCCAGGCTCCTGGCGGCCAGCTCCAGGGATCGGTCGAAGCCGGCCAGGCTTGCGGCGATCAGCCGCACCGCGTAGGGAGTTGCCACGATCACGTGGCCCACGATCAGGCTGGACGTTCCCACACCGATTCCCAGGATGCTCAGCCATTGGAGCAACCCAACCCCGATCAGCAGCGGAGGAAGAATCAGTGGGGACATGATGAGGGCATTGAGCGCCGCCCGCCCGGGGAATCGGTAGCGCACCAACGCCAGGGCCACCAGGCCGCCCAAGACCGTGCTGAACCCGGCCGTGGCGGAGGCCACCGTCAGGCTGTACCAGAACGACTCGACGTAATCCCGGCTCCGCAAGGCCTCGCCGAACCAATGCAAGGAGAAGCCCTCAGGGGGGAAGACCATGTACTGCGTGCTGCCGAAGGCGCTGGCGAAGACCAACAGGATGGGGCTGAGGAGCATCGCCAGGACGAGCCACGTGAAGACGCGGAGCATGCGGGAACCTCACGCTATTGGAAAACGATGCCGAACCGGCCCCTCTCCAGGAGCCGATTGTAGACGAGCATCAGCCCCGTGGTGATGACCAGGAGCACGAACCCGATGGCCGCCCCCAGCGGCCAGTTCAGAATCAGCAAGAACTGCTCCCAAACCATGTAGGCCATCACCTTCACCCGCGGTCCACCCAGGACCGTGGGCGTCACAAACGCACTCGCACTGAGGCAGAAGACGATCATGGAGCCGGCCAGAACTCCCGGCAGGCTGAGTGGGAGCGTGATCCGCCAGAAGGTCCGGACCCGACCCGCCCCCAGGTTATTGGCCGCCAGGCGCAGGGTGGGGTCGATGTTCTGCAGGGAGGACAGGAGCGCCAGGACCATGAATGGGAAGTAGACATGGGCCATCCCCACGATGACCGCGAATTCGGTATACATGAGGCGCAGCGGCGTCTCGATCACACCCGCTCGCAGCAACAGGAAGTTCAGCACCCCCCGGCTTCCAAAGACCACCACCCAGCCGAAGGCCCGGACGATCAGGCTCACCATCAGGGGAGCGATGATGAGCAGCAAGAGGTAGGCCTGGGCTCGGCCCGAGGACAGCCGGACGTAGTAGGCCACCGGGTATCCGACCACGAGCGTCACGAGCGTCACCAGGAAGGCCAGCCACATCGTTCGGAAGAGGACCCCGAGGTAAAAGCTGTCCCCCAAGGCCTTGGCGTAGTTGGCCACAGTGAACTCGGTCGGGCCGCCCCCGCGGGGATCGAAGGTCGTGAAGCTGGTGACCAGCAGGACCGCCAGAGGCAGGACCAGACAGACCATGTAGAGCAGGATGACCGGCGCGGCCAGAAGCCACGGAACGAGGGCGCCGCGTCCTCCGGATGCGCCTGGCAAGGGGGATTGCATTTAGGTTCTCGGGGGTTCGACGCGGGTGATGACCATGGTATGACGCAGCGGGTAACCGCCGCCTCATCCCTCGTCAAGGCTCCGGCGGCGCCGGCGGCGCCGGAGCCTTGCCGCGAGACCTACTTCGCCTCGACCTCTTTGTTCCAGCGCTCAGTCCACTGGGCGCGGGAGTCGTTGACTATCTTCCAGTTGGGGTGGATAACGCGGTCCACCGCCTCACCGTAGATCACCTTCTTCGCCGTGTCGGGATCCAGGCGGACCTTCACGTTGAGTGGACCGTACCCGACGAACTTCGCGTTGAACTCCTGCTGGTCCTGGGCAATCATCATGTTGATGAATTCCTGGGCCAGCCGCTCGTTGGGCGCCCCTTTGACGACGTTGGCCGTCGCGTGGAGGGAGACCGCCCCTTCCTTCGGGATGGCCATCGCCACCGGAACGCCGGTGGCCGCCATGTTGGCGATCCGCTCAACCCCCCAGGTGCCGATCCATGCCTCGCCCTGCTGCATGAGGGCCGGGGTGTCGTTGACCTTGTCGAACGTGATCACGTGGGGGACCAGGGTCTTGATCTTGTTCAGCCCGGGGGTGATGTCCTGCTCCGAGCCCCCCAGGATCTTGTTCACGGCCAGGACGAAGTTCAGCCCGTTGCCGTTCGTGATGGAGTGGATGAGGACGTGCCCCTTGTATCTGGGGTCCCAGACATCCAGCCAGGAGGTGGGAGGACTCCACCCCTTGTCCTTGAAGACCCGGCTGTTGTAGTAGAGCACCGTGCCCGCCAGGCCGAACGCCACGCCTTCGTCGTTGGGCAGCCGTGCCGACTTGTGCATGTCGGCGAGGTTCGTGACGATCTTCGGGTCCAGCTTGGCGATGAGACCCTGGCGCCGGGCCAACTCCTGCGGGCCAATGTCGAACAGGGCCACGTCGATTTGGGGATTCGCCTTCTGGGCCTGCAGCTTGGCCAGCGTCTGCGTGGAATACCCGACGTCCCAGAGGATCCGGACGCCGAACTTCTTCTCGAAGGCGGGGACGATGCTCTTCCGCCACTCGGCCTCATACGGATCGCCCCAAGCGGCGACCACCAGTTCACTCTTGGTGCCAGCCCACGCCATGGACGAGACGAAGGCGAGCATCACGGTCAACACGAGCCACCCGTAGATTCGATTACTCTTGTGCATGAGGCTTCTCCTTCTCACAAGCTTTCCTGCATCATCGGGGGTGTCCAATCTCTGCATGGCGCAGGGGTACGCACCATTACGCCCCCCCGTCCTTGCTTGGCTCCTGGGACTGCAGCAACAAGATGGTGGCCGCGACACAGGTCCTGGCCTGGACCGTCAGCGACGGCACCTCGACGTACTCGTTAGCCGCATGGGCCCCGCGCCCGCTCGGGCCATAGGTGACCATCTCGATTCCCTCGTACCGGAACAGGCGGCCATCGCTCGCCCCAAACCAGTCCACGAACCACTCCGGGGCCGCCCCGGTCACCAGGCGGTGCGCCTCTCGCACCGCCTTCACGACCGCGCTGTCCCGTGGGGTGGCATTGGGCGGCCCGTACCGCTCCCGCCCGAAGGAATCTCGGAGCTCCAGGATCTCGTAGGCGAACCCCGGCATCTCCTGGGCCAACCGGTCCAGAGTCCGCCGGACCTCGTCCAGGGCCAACGTTTTGTCCTCCCCCAGGATCAGCCGGCGATCCACGGTGATGACGCACTCGCTGGGAACCTGGCTCAGGTGCTTGCCACCCTCAATCTTATTGATGCTGATGACGGGGAATCCCACCTCTGGGTGGTAGCGGGTCAGGTCCCGTTCCAGGGCGAGCACTGCCATCGACGCATGGCGGATGGCATTGACCCCGTCCACCCGCGCCGTCGCCGTGTGGGTGGAACGACCCTCGAACCGGATCTGGAACTTGAAGCTCCCTCGTTCCGCGTTCATGACGCGCAGGTCGCTGTACTCGCCTCCGATGACCCAGGTCGGGCGCGGCAACGCGCCGGCCTGCACCAACTCGATGAGGTAGCGGGTGCCGTGGTGTCCGCTGTCCTCCTCGTCGCAAACCAGTTGGAGCTGAATCTCACCCCGCCACGCCTCCGGGTGGGCCGCCAGGAGCTCGACGGCATGGAGCATAGCGGCGCAGGAGCCCTTCATGTCCAGGGCGCCGAGGCCGAACAGGCGGTCGCCCCGCTGAGCAGGCTGGAATGGATCCGACTCCCACAGTTCAGGGTTGCCAGGCGGCACCGTGTCGAGGTGGCCGTTGAAGACCAGGCAGGGCCCGGGGCCGTTCTGCAGCCTGGCGACCACGTTGGGCCGCTCCGGAGTGCGCGCCAGGATGGAGACGGTGGCGCCGGTCGGCTTGAGCACGGCGGCCGCGGCCTCCATCGCCGCCGTCTCGTTCCCCACCACGCTGGGAATGCTGACCAGGCGGCGCGTCAGCTCCAGCACTCGATCTGACCGGACTCGGTCCGCGAATTTCTGCAGCGTGCTCGTCAGGGTCGTCTCCACCAGGCCTCCTCCCTCGGGCTTTCAGCAGGTGAGCCGGTGCCGGTACTTTGTGAGCACCTCGCGCCCGTCCGGCGTCACTAGCACCGTATGGGTCGCCGCCAGTCCACCGACCCCCTCGATGAAGAGGTTGGACAGGATGTGGAATACCATCCCGGGGACCAGGGTGGTGCGTTCCCCCGGCTTCAGGCTCAGGCTCCTCTCCGTGGGATCCGGGGGGAAATTGATGCCCAGCGAATACCCGGACCGGTGCGGGTGGTACTGCTTGAGGCCTGCCTGGGTGAAGCTGCCCTGCAGGGCGGCGTCCACGTCGTGGGCGGTGGCGGCAGGCTTCACCGCGGCGATGGCCGCCTGGATTCCCGCGGTCACCGCCTCGAACCCCCGGGCCTGCTCTCGGGTCGCTTCCCCCAGGATCACGCTGGTCTCCAGTGCCGCGCTGTAGCGCTTCACCGTTCCGAAGGTCTCCAGGAGGATGGCGTCCCCCCGCTGGATACGCCGGCCCGCCCAGGTGGAAAAGGATCCCCACGACCGGGGGCCGGAGCCGATGAGAAGAGGCAGGGAGAAATACTCGCAGCCATGCCTGATCATCTCGTGGTAGAGGACGGCGGCGACCTGGTCCTCGGTCACCCCCTCCTTGATGGCGTTCACGGCGGCCTCGATGCCGAGGTCGGACAGGCGGGCCGCCTCCCGGATGTAGTCGATCTCCGCCGGCGACTTCACCAGCCTGTGGCCCTCCACGACGCCGGATCCGTCAACCAGCTTGGCCTGCGGCAGGAGGTCGACCAGTTTCCGGTGTTGCTGGACATTTAGGTAGCCGGAGGACTCCTCGATGCCGATCCGGCCCCCGCCCACCTTGGCGTCCGTAACCGCCGCCGCCGTCACCTGGATGGGATCGTCGGTGTCCGTGTAAGGTCGAATGGCCTCGGACCAAGTATTCTCCCGGTAGGTCTTCTCGATCAGCAGCCGGCCAATCATCAACGGCGGCGCATCGTGGGTCACCAGCAGGCTCTGGTAGACGAAGTAGCTGAGAGACGCGTATCCGGTAAGATAGTAGATGTTCTCCGGGTTGAACAGGAGCAACGCGTTCAGGTCCCGCCGCTTCATCTCGGAACGCACGTTGGCCAAGCGGGTCTGGAACTCCTCGACGGAAAAAGGTAGAGCCTTCGATGTTCCCACGGGTGTCCTCCCTCAAATGCGGGGAATGCCGGATGAAGTTCGGAGGCGAGAATGCTCCAGGGGTCAGGTGATCTCCTCTTCCACAGACAGTTCCGGGGAGATCAGGCGGCTGCGCAGAAAACTCACCATCCCTTCTCTGGCGTTGGAGAGGTGCTTCCGGAGGGCGGAAACGGCCCGCCTCGGATCCTGGGACTTCAAGGCGTCCAGGATTTCCAGGTGCTCCTGGTAAGCGATGGGTCCCCGGTCTCTGGGCATCCCCTCCAACCTGATCTTCATGATGATCTTGTCCAGGATTTGTTCCAACATGCGGACCAGAACGAAGTTCCCGGAAACCTCGGCGATCCGGATGTGGAACAGCTTGTCCAGCAGGAAACGCTTGCGATCGATTTTCTCGAGGACCGACTGGTGATACATCTCGCTCAGGCGGGCTATCTCGCCCAGGGAGTCCGGGCTCATGCGAGTCGCGGCGGCTTCAATGCCGTAGGCCTCCAGCGCCTCACGCACGCCGTACAGGCACTCCGCCTCCTCGACGGAGATCTCCCTCACCGAGAAACCTTTATTGGGAATGTGGGAGACCAATTCCTCCTGGGCCAACCGCCGTAGCGCCTCCCGTACAGGTGTAAAGCTGACGCCGAGCCGCTGTGATGTTCGGATTAGGTCAATGTGCTGCCCCGGCCTCAGCTCGTATCGAAGAATCAAGCCGCGGATCTGTTCGTAGGCTTTATCGGCTAAGTCAGAGCGTTTTTTTGGCATGGTAGCTCTGTGGGGGTTTTTTGAGGGCTGGGAGTTTAGTGATAAAATTTAATATTCTATTTTATACAATCTTGTCAACCAAATTCTTACCAGATCCTCATGATATTTGTAACTATTCAAAAACAAGTACTTAATTGGCAATTATCTGACGCAAACGGCTCAGGGAGCGGCCGACCCTGGACTTCTGTGGCCGCCTGGTGGAGTCGGCGGTGGGCGCCCACCTGCTGAACAGCAGCGCCGGGACAAACGTGGAGGTCTTCTACTGGCGGGAGCGGGGTCGGGAAGTGAACTTCGTGGTGCGTGTGGGGGCGCGGGTGGCGGCCATCGAGGTCAAGAGCGGCACCGCCAAGGGCACGCTGCCCGGCATGGAAGCCTTCACGCGGGCCTTCTGCCTGCAGCGGACCCTGCTCGTCGGCGGTGATGGCATGCCGCTGGAGAGGTTCTTCCGGACCCCCGCCCCTGAGCCGGTTTCAGGCTGATACAGGACGTGAGAAGGTCAGCGATTGGCGTGTTGCATGGATTGGGGGCGGCTGTTCGGATCGGTGAAGAGGAAGAGAATGATGGAATGATGGTCGCCAGTCCGTTCGGGATGGAGCCGTTGCCTGAGTCCCACGGCTACCGATGGCGAGGGCAGGTGAACGGCGAGGCGGATAATCTCGTGCGCTTCCTGGCCGAAGGAAGGGATTCGCCGACAGTTCGGGCTGAGCTCCGGAGAATTGAAGAGGTCCTTGAGCCACTTCGCGCGCGACTCATAGACCTCGAGCAATCCCCTCTTCTCCGGTCGCCCAAGGTTCATCCGGCGTGGGTGTGGGCCAAACTCGAACGCCTCGATGAGCTACTACGGCAGGATCCTGCTCAAGGAAAGGCCGAGATCGCCAAGCATCTTGACGGCGACCTGACTATTTCGCCCCTTCCCTCGCCAGCATGGGGAGCGACGGGCGGAGATCAGCGGGCGGATAAAACAGAACAGCCTCCTGATGGACCAGGAGGCTCTTTGCCTACAATTGGTTGCGGGGGCTGGATTTGAACCAGCGACCTTTGGGTTATGAGCCCAACGAGCTACCGGACTGCTCCACCCCGCGGACGCATATTACGAATGCAGCACCGCAGTGTCAAGGCCTTTTTCCATTCAGAAACACACTCGAATCGCCCAGGCGCCAAGAGTCCCCACTCATCCTTGGCG
>Ga0080064_1003655_pt1 | contig 21629 bp, 22 predicted proteins | sample Subgrocontami54m_FD_69260 | JGI IMG/M metagenome (GOLD analysis project Ga0080064, IMG submission 69260) | Subsurface groundwater microbial communities from S. Glens Falls, New York, USA - GMW46 contaminated, 5.4 m (SPADES assembly) (version 2) ...
CGCGCCCGAGCTTGCTCCTATCGTTCTCCCGCTCATGCGGCAATATGAAGAAGCAATCGTCTCCCAAGCACAAAATACCGTCAGCAACCTCATCCGGGAGGGTCAGTACGACGCCGCAACCAAACTCGCCCAAAAAGCCATCAATCAGGACATCGACCTTGTCTGGACGGGAAAAGCCACTGCTTCCTAATGATGTCTTATTTTCCAGACACGTGTTTGTATAATAAGCACACTAATAGCTTTATATTGACGACCGCAATACCCCCATGTACAATAGGTTTATTATGACACAAAAACGAACGTACAACGTCATTTTTAGACCGGAACCGGATGGCGGATTTACGGCGATTGTCCCCACGCTTCCCGGATGCGTCACCTACGGAAAAACGCTTCCGGAAACCAAAACTATGATCATCGATGCCATCGGCGGATACATCGCAAGTCTCACTAAACATGAGGAGCCTATCCCTTCAGACGAATCTGCCTTCTTCACAACCGTCAACCTGCCTGTACCCGATGCGCATCATGCGTATGCCTAAGCTTCCTTCCTTCACATCAAAACAACTCATCAAACGACTCAAAAATCTGGGCTTTCTGGAAGATCACACAACAGGAAGCCATATCATCTTCTATCACCCAAAGTCGGGCAATCGAGCCGTCGTTCCCTATCATCTCAAAGATATACCAAAAGGAACGCTTCTCTCACTCATTCGCGAGGCACGCATCTCCCGAAATGACCTCCTGCACGCTTAAAGGAGAGTTAATATTTCCAACATTGCTTTCTATAGGCCTTTCTGCTACAATTCCCCTTCACTATTCTATGCAATCCTACGGCGTCATCTACCAGTATCGACAATCTTCTCGCGATCGCGGTAAGATTATCAATCCTACAAATTTTGGGCGTCATATCGCCCTGAGTTTGATCGCCCTCTCCCTGGGTGGCATCGCGGGGCCGCTCACCCCGGCGATTCGGTTAGAAGCACAATATATGTATCAGAGGGTCAGTGAGTCAGTGAGTCAGCGAAAGGCGCAAGCACTCACAAAACCACTGCCGAAATCCGTACCGGTGGTATTTAATCCATTGAAAACCGAGGACGGAGCCTCGATTGATCCGGTGAATAAGGAGTTTAGCCTCATCATCCCCAAAATCGGCATCAACACAGGCGTCATCCCTTCCGTCAATCCGGCCGATCCCGGTATATATCTCGAAGCCCTCAAAAAGGGCGTTGCCCATGCTTCGACCAGCTACTTCCCCGACGAAGATGGGACCGTGTATCTTTTCTCCCACTCTACCAATTATGACTGGTTCGTAAGCGATCTTAATGCAGTGTTCTATCTTTTAAAGAATCTTTCCGAAGGTGATCTGATAGTAATTTTTTATAAGGGCAAGCAGTACACGTATAAACTCCGCGAGAAGCGCGTGGTCAAGCCAACTGATATCTCCTACCTCGTCCCACAAAAAGGCACGAAGACGCTCATTCTGCAAACCTGCTGGCCGCCGGGATCTACCACGGAGCGCTTATTGCTATTTGCCGACCTTGTAGAAGAGCAGAGTACTACCCTATAATACTTGACACCAGGCTATATCCATGCTATACTCCATTTCTTAACACGCAGTCAAACTATAAATTATGAACTCAAAACACATCGTACTCAATCTCGTTTCTTTTTCTCTTGTCTCTTTTCTCTTGTCTCTTGCGCCTAAAGCGTATGCGCAATCCTGCACCACGCAATACGGTGGCAGCACGTACGGCACGGCTTGCCCTCCCACGGATCTCACGATCAATAAAGAGGTCAAGAATCCCGTGACCGGCGTGTTTGTCGAGAACCTGGGCACCACGGACGCCGCCTTTGGCCCCGGATCAGAAGTCCTCTATCGCCTCACGATCAAAAACAGCTCAGGGGAAACGTTTGCAAATGTAAACGTCAAAGATACGCTCCCTTCCTATATGACCTTTGTGGCCGGTCCCGGAACCTATAACAAAGCAACAAACACGCTCACTTTCACCCTGACAAACATGATTGCGGGCGAAACGCGCACGCAGGAAATCCTCGCCAAAGTATCCGATAAAAGCGCCTTCCCTAGCGGCCGCACGTTTGTATGTGTGGTCAATAGCGCAGAAGCTGCTGCCCTCAACCGTAAAGATGATGACACAGCTCAGGCGTGTATCCAGGTTGAAATTTCCGGAGCCACTATACTGCCGGTAGCCGGCTTTGACGATCTCCTCCTTATCCTGCCATTTGTGGGAACGGCTCTCGGCGGACTGGCAATCTTGAAAAAGCGCTCATAAACAATTAAAAATCTCCAATGTGGACATTTTCCTGCCATGGCGGAAAAATGTCCACCTGTAGAGGAAGAGAAGAAGCCTGCCGGCTTCGAAAAATAAATGAAACCGGCAGAGAGAGCCGGTTTTTTTGATGTGTTGGTTCGCAAGTGAATTCTTATTCACGAGTGTACCAACCATCAATCCGACTAACGTCGCAGCATGAAGCGTGTACGAATAGTACTGAAAAGCTGAATGCTAAGACGAGGCGGATTTGCTCTTTAACACTGCATGGATCCTTTTCCAATTTTTTGGATTTTGGAAACAAGGGATGCAATATGTTGCGCTTTTGAGAAAAGACCAACTCATGATATCGACTCTTTGGAGTTGTTCAATATCTCTCTTACAAAGGTCACAAAGATATTTCGTCATAGGGCACTCATCATACAACCGGACAAGAAAGAAGCGTCAACTGAGATGAAAGAGCTCCTAATAGAACTAAACAGGGTCAATTTTTGATATCGGAAATGAGTCCCGCGGTGTCTCACGGCAGGGAGACACTTGCGGGATTCGTTCCCGGGATCAATCTCGGGATTTCTTCGGTTTGGCATGGGCAAAAAATAGCTTGCCCTCAAGCGAAGCCGAAGAGCTCTTTAACAAACGAGAACGCAGAAATTCTTCTTGGCGTACTCCGCGCTCGTCCATTTAAAAGGATGAGTGTCAGGAAGCGCTGGGAGAAACAATAACTATTCTCAATAATATTAATGCTTTCCCTGGGGATATGAGAGGGGAAAGATGAGGGGAAAAGAGGTTGCATCCTTTCTTTTGAGCGTGCGCCACGCACTCCGATTGTGATCCTGAACACGAGTTCGGGGTTACCATCGGGGTGCGGCACCATGCGCACAAATTAAATTAGAAAAAAGGAAAGGAGGTGGCTAGGAACCACTAAAAAAGTTGGGTACCAATTCTATCGGGCAGTTAAACTATTTCACGCGGAGGGTAAAATGTCTTACGTACTATGGTTTCTGATCGCATTCACCGCCAGCCTGCTGGCGCTGTACGTGAAAGATTGGCTGGACGAAAAAAATTTCTCGATCGATTTCGAATTCGACTGGATCAGGGCCCTTCCGGCCGAGCTCTTGTTCGGCATGGCGGCGGTCGTGTTGATCATGTTCGATTTCGCGATTGTGGTGTTTGTCATCGACGATATCATGTCCGGTTATTGGCTCTGGGCGATCCTTGAGGCGATCATCACGGCCATGGTCGGATTGTTCAGTATCTTCGCGTTCGTGCTTGCGGCGCGACGCTGGTTGCGCAATTGGGCAGGTCGCTTGGCCTGGACCCCATTCGTACTGGCGTTTGCCTGGATTCTGACGGCCGCGTACCTGATTTCCGTCGTCGTCGGGGCAGTATATACCGGCAACTGGCCCTGGGGCGTCTTCAATGCCCTCGGCGCCTTCGCGTCCGCGCTTTTCGCGCTGCCGCTGATAGTCGCCGTTTTCTGGGCCAAACGCGCCCAGCGCAAGTTAGCCCAATAATGACTCCGACTCAGAAGGATCGAGGACCACCGCTCATTCTTTCAATGCCCAATCTGACGGTCAACCGTCGGCCAAGCACTCAGCTTGTGTGTCCCGCCGCTTGGGGTAACCTCCATGTGGCTTCCCGGACACAACCACAAAAGTGGAACAAGTATGCGCCTTGCGCCCTACAGGCACTTAAGAAAGAATTACGGATGGTTCTCGATCCCGACGGGTTGGGATCAACAGGCTGCCCATAGCATGCGGCCTGGTCCTTGAGAATAGGGACAAAAAATACATGCTAGGAACATGGAGAGTGGAATAAGAAACGTTCAGTCAAAAGACTGATGTGTGGCTTATGCCATCCTTTCTTGTTCTTCTGCGTTCTCGTGTTTCTTTTTATTCAGATCATTTGATATCGGAAACACGTTCTTTTATGGCAAAGAACGTGTTCCTGACATCAAAGCTTTACAAGCATTGATAGCGGGTGAGAGGCGGTGCACTGCACCTGTCGCATTTGGATTACATTCGCGTAATCTGCAATGTGATAATTGCACGCATCAAATCAATACGTGTGTTGTACATTAACAAATCAGTCCTAATAAATACTAGGGCAAAAGGGCAAAAAGATTTTGCGCAATTATTCCTTAAAGGGTGCCTTGGGGACCGATGTGTTCATAAAAACGTTTATGGATAGATCAGTCCTCAAGGGGCAGTAAAAAATCTGCATCCCGCTTCGCGGGAACCCTAGCCAATATATGGCGGAGGAAAGTTTTTCTCAAGGTGCGAACGGAAACCACTCAAGGCTTCAGCTAGTCTGAAGACAGAGCGGTTGGAAGACCCGTTGTGCTGAAAAGAAAAACGCTTGTCACCCCTGGATAAGGCGACAAGATGTGGAAAAACTCAGGAATTCCCTGCTTAGATGGAGCAGAGAATCCGGAAGTGTTAGACCGTCAACGGACGGAACACCGGACAGGGATCCGTACTGGAACCCCAAGGGCATGATTTCTGCCCGTCCCAACGTAAGGGAAAACCACATTGGATAAATCCGGGAACATAAGGACCCCGTTAAGGCAATATTGCCGTCCGTGAGCCTTTAGGAGGGCTCTAAAATGCGTAACAAAATCTTTTCGTTGATCGCGCTTGTCGCGATCGTGGTGGGGCTCATCGCCACCGCCACCCCGGCCGTGCTCGCGCAAAGCGGGTTCTGCAACGGGTCCGAACCGTTGATCTTCGATCACACGGTCCTGGACGAAAACACGCCGCCCTGTGGCGACGGAACGTACGTGCTGGTCGCCCCGTGGGCGGATGGTGGTCCCTACAACCCGACGTACAAAGTGTCGGGCGACTGGGCGACCCACGTTCGGTTTCTGAAATCGAACGGCCTCACAAACGGCAGTTTCTGGTTTCAGCCCGGAGTGAGCGCGCCCGCGCAGCCTACGCCGGCTGTCTACCCGACCGTCATCCCTGGTGCCCAGCCCACGGCCGTGGCGAATCCGCCCTCGGTGGGGCAGTTCAACTGCACCGTGGGCGCGAGCAACCTTGTCGCCGGACTGGCCGTCGCCACCCCGCCGTGCCCGCCCAACAGCGTGATCTACGCGCTGGACGTTGAAAATAACGTCACGCGCTACACGGACTGGACGCAGGCGGAGAATTTCCGCGCCGGCCGCGTCGGGACCTACTGGATTGAGGCCTGGCCCCAATCCGAGGCGCCCACGGCCGCCCCGACCGAGACCCCCGGGTTCAACTGGGGCAACCTTGCGTATTGGTGTCTCGCCGGCCTAGCCTTGCTGACAGGCGCGATCCTGTTGATCGCCTGGCTCATCCGCCGCCGCCAATCCGCTGAAACGCCAGCGCCCCCGGCCCGGCCGAGGACGCCGCCCGCCGCGCCGACGCCGTAGTAAAATCCTCTGGCCATTAGCTCGAGGTCATCCCTCCCGTACGGGATGAACGTTCCAGTCCAAGCCTTTGGGCAAACGTACGGGTCCCGATAAAATCGGGAGTAACCCATACGGCTAGGACTGTAAAACGACACACGACCCTCTCCTCTACGAGACTTATTTTTTTCGTCACGTAAGTGACAAAGAAAAAAGTTTTGCATGAGAGGGGTTGTTTCAAGAATTTTTCACCAAAGAATTCTTAAAACAGCCGAAATCTATGAAATACAACAAACTCATCAATCGCTTTAACGAGCCGGATGTCCATCTGGTGGTGTCGGCGTGGCCGGAGGCGACGAAAACCGGCGAGGTCAACCACGGCATCGCCTGGTACACAAAGCTCATGCTCACGGCGCTTGCTAAAAACCATGGAGCTCGCTTCGTCGTGCTTGCCGAACGGGGGCTGGATAACCGACCCAAACTCGTCGCGCGAGGTCGCATCCTGATTCTGCGGGTGTTTGACCGCACCCACTCGTCTCTGTACCCCACGATTCTCACCTGGCTCGCCCGCCTTTGGCGGGTCACACGGGTAACCGTCCATTCAGAGTTCGGCGTGGGGACGGGACTCGTCCACTATCTCCTCCTCCTTCCCTTCCTAGTCCTCATCAAGCTTGCCGGCCGCAGGCTGACGTACTTCGCCCATAACGTCGTCACCGACGTAAGCTTCCTCAAGTCGCACTTGAATCTGCCGGATAATCCATACCTCATTGACGGCCTCAACGTCCTGGTCACCATCCACACGAGGCTTCTGGGGTGGATGGCGGATCGGTTCGTGGTGCTGGATCAGGCACTTGCCCAGCGTGCTGCGGCAGTAGTCCGGAAGGATAAACTGGCCCTCTCGCCTCTCCCCGTACCGCCCACGCGCGCGACGATCTCCAAGGCACGGGCCCGTCACCTTCTGGGCCTTGGGCAGCGCGTACCCATCGTCCTTGCCTTCGGCTTTGTCTCCGCGTACAAAGGCACGGACTGGATCATAAATGCGTTTGCCAACCTTGCCCGGCAGAAAAACCATACGCCCGCGATGCTCGTGGTCGCCGGCGGCCCGGCCCACTCGCTTGGGGGTAAGCCACACTACCGGCGATTTTACGAGATAATTTCCAAAGTTTCAGACGAAACCCCAGGGATTCGGCTCACCGGTTTTGTCCCGGAAAAAGCTATCGCTGCCTATTTTGCCGCGGCAGACCTCGTCGTCCTCCCCTATCGCGGGGTCATGGGTGCCTCCGGCGCACTCTCCCATGCGCTTGTGTACGGAAAACCTGTCCTTTTAAGCGCTGCGATGACCCAGTTTTGGAAAAATGATGACGTGAAGGCGGCTGCACGGCAAGCCAAACTCCTCAAGACCGACCTGTTCTTCCCTATGGATGAGCGAGGAATCCAGCGTATCATAACGATCGCACGGTCCGAAAAAAAACTGAAAAAGCTTGCCGCCTGGAGCCGTAATTTGGCACAAAAGCGCTCGGTTGAGACTATTGCGACAGACCAGTATAATGAATTGTATCGATTCACCCCTACCCATGAAACCGCAACAATCCAAGGCATGGCGTACATTGGCCGCTGATATAGTGTTCGTGGGCCTCCTCACGCTCCTCGTCGTTATCCTGGCCATCACCAACCGCCTCGACCCTAACCAGTGGCTCATGTGGTGGGACAATATCAATCCAGAACTCAATCTCGCTCTCAATATCAAGCGCGCTCTGTTTTCCGTGTGGCAGGAATACCAAGGACTGGGGCTCGTCGGCGGCATGGGACACGCGGCCGATCTGCCGAGGCTTCTCATCCTCTGGCTCCTGTCGTTTGCTGGCGTATCGCTGAACTGGCTTCGATTCACCTGGGTCTTTGGTATGCTCTGGATGGGGATCGTGGGCACCTACGTATTTCTGCGCTCTTGGGTGCTGCCGCGCGCGTTTCCCTCAGCTGGGCCTGGCACGCATCAGCTGGGAGCGCTCACAGGCAGCATGTTTCTCCTGACCAACCTCGCCACCCTCCAGATGTTTCGGACGCCATTTGAGCCGTTTATCACGCATTTCGGGTTTCTGCCATGGCTTACCTATGGATTTCTCCTAATCATCGAGCGCCCGTCGAGACGCAGGCTCCTGTGGTTGAGCCTACTCACGCTCTTTTCTACAAGCCAGGGCTACGTCCAAACCGTCTTTTTCGTCTATCTGGCAGGGATAAGCATCATCTCGCTTACCACGCTATTGCTCTCACGGACCAAACAAACGCTGAAAAATCTCATCGTGGCGTGGGTAGTGATACTGACAATCAACGCGTTCTGGCTTTTGCCCACGGCCTACTTTACGCTCACCAATAGTGTTGTGACGGGTGCTGCCAAAATCAATCAGATGGCCACCGACGAAGTGTACCTACGCAATCAGGCTTTCGGGACAATTTGGGATACCATACAGCTCAAAGGCTTTTGGTTTGACACCTTTGACTTTGATCCCCAGAAGCGAGAGATGGTACCCATCCTGGGCCTTTGGAGAGGCTACGCCGAGCAGCCGCTGATCGCGGGGATCATAACCGGATTGTTTGCAATTGTTCTGGTAGGCGCCGTAGTAGTGCTCCTCAAAAAGCGTCGCAATCTCTGGTGGCTCATCGGGTGGTTTGCCTTTGCCATCGTCATGCTCAGCCTGGATACTCAGCCGTTTACCTGGATCAACGAGCAGTTGAGCCGGCTGCCGCTCTTTCACCAAGCGTACCGCTTTCGCTTTACGAAGGTGAGCTTATTTGCCGGATTTACCTATAGCGTCCTCTTTGCCATCGGCATGACGTGGGCACTGGAACGAATGAAACGGTGGCGATACGGGAGTGTGGGAATCCTCGCAGGGTATATGGTTCTCGCGGGGGTTCTTGCCGGCCCCATGATGGAAGGCACGTTCATCCATGAGTCGGCGAAACTCACTATTCCAAAGCAGTACTTCGAGCTTTATTCTTTTTTTGATAAACAACCGAAGGCTGCACGAATCGCCAATCTGCCACAACCCACCTACTGGGGATGGCAGTACTATGACTGGGGATATACCGGCTGGGGATTCCTTTGGTATGGAATCCAGCAGCCGATCCTCGACCGCGCGTTTGATCCATGGAGTGGATACAATGAAAACTATTACTGGGAAATTTCCCGGTCAATCTATAGCAAAGACGCTCAATCACTCTCTGATATTCTTGATAAATACGACGTACGCTATGTCCTTTTAGATGAACATGTCTTATCTCCCAGCCACAACCGGGCGCTTTTCATTGAAGAAATCAAGGCGATGCTCGCATCACTACCGGAAATTAAAGAGGTAGCCCGCTTCGGAAAGCTCACCGTTTATGAGAGAGTCGGAAATGATACAAAAAAATTTATCAGCATCAAAAAAAATCTCCCCACCGTTTCCCCGACCTACGGTTGGACGGATAATGACGTGGCGTTTACCCAACTGGGAGACTATGTCAGTCTACGAAGTAACGAACTAACGAATAACGAAGCAACTTTTATCTATCCATTTCGTTCGCTGTTTACCAAACGAAGCGTGGATGAGAGGGAATTTAGGATTACAGAAACCGAAGACGCGATCACCATCGGCTCTACTGTCGAAGCCACGGGGTCAAGCATCCTAAAAGCAGACACTCTCGTCTACGACAGCACCAAAAGCGCCGATCTGGTAGCCGAAAACGTGAAGCTGTGCGGCGTGCTGCGCGAGGGTGAAGCAACCGCCCAAACTGTTGATCAGTTCCTTCGTTTCACGAGCCGGAATCAACGCGGCTGTTTAAGCTTTGGCGTCGGAAATCTCCCCCACCGTGATGGATATCTCGTGTCCGTAGAATCCCGACACATAACGGGGCGTCCAATGCTCTTTTCCCTCATCAATCAGACAGCAAAACATGTAGAGCTGGAGACGTATTTGACCGTCCGCGGTCATCCTGAGCGAGCGAAGCGAGTCGAAGGATCTCCTGAGTGGCAAACGTCCTACTTCATCCTTCCCCCGCTTGCAACCGATGGGCTGGGGTACACCGTGTATCTTTCTAATGATGCCATTGGGAGGCAGGAAACCATCAATGACATCAAATCCATCAAATTCTATCGCATTCCCTATCAAGAGCTCGTTTCGATGCGGAGGCCGCCGGGCGAAGTAACGAATAACGAAACGACACTTGTCTTCAGCCAATCCTTTGATCCCGGCTGGTTCGCATTCACCAAAACACCCACATTTCCCTTTGTTACACCCTTACAAGATCACGTGCTGGTCAACAATTGGGCTAACGGATGGCGCCTGCCCGCAGAGACAGATGAATCAACGATTGTGTTGTTTTTTCTTCCTCAACTATTAGAGTGGTTTGGTTTTCTCCTCCTGCCAATCCCGTTTCTCATAGTATACTTAAAGAAGATATGACCATTCCCATTATCGCTTTACTCCTCCTCAGCGAGCTTTTCTTGCTATCACTCCTGTCCCAAAAACTTACGCAAGGCCTCTATGTCCTATTTTTTCGCATATCCGGCAGTAAAACCGTCTCCATGACTATCCTCATCATCCTCCTTTTTCCCGGTACCGTCATCCACGAACTGGCCCATCTTTTTGTCGCGGAAGTGCTTCGCGTCCGGACGGGAAAACTTACTCTGGTTCCGGAATCGCTTGAAGAAGCCGAAATAAGAACCGGAAGCGTCGCTATAGCCCAAACCGATCCTTTACGAAGGACACTTATTGGCCTAGCTCCGGTCTACATAGGGATCATCATTTTATCAGCGCTCTCATACGTTCTTTTGCAAAATATAAACTCTATAACCGTTATAACTATTATAATTTTCTATGGCATGTTTGCCGTAAGTAACTCCATGTTCTCTTCAAAAGAAGATATGAAAGGCGTCATCCCCTTCACGATTACCCTCGCACTATTTCTGATCGCTGGTTACTTTGCAGGCCTTCGTATCGGCCTGACGGGAGAACTTCTGACCGTGATCGTCCGTGTCATAGAAACTCTCGTCCGGTCTCTCGGCCTTGTCCTGGGAGTCAATTTCCTCGTCTTAGTAATTACCTCAATCTTCCTATCCATCTTCTCCCCACACCGCAGATAATTTTAGGCTTGTAAAGATTGTGAAGCGACTTCGTCGGCGGGGAGTTCGGGGGGTTCTGTCTGCTGACGAAAATCAATGACTCTCCCCCATGTTGCATTAAATTTTTGATCTTCGTTTTCTGGTGACCACGGACCTACTCCATTTCCACCAAATTCATTCGCTAGTTTATCCACTGCTGCCATTAATTCGGCAACCTCGTCTTGCGGAAGCTGAAATGGCATATTAATTAACCCGGGTTGTCTCTCAATTTGAACTCGTCGTACTTCAGCGTTTTGCAGATGCATTATTGCTGTGACAAGATGTAATTTGGAGGACTGACCGATCACAAATAAAGCAAAATCATCTGCCCGAGCCGCAGCCGTAAAATTTTCTGTATAGAAGGGACGAGATTCACTTTCAATACCATTTCGGGCATATCCTCGCATAGTAGGTTTCTCTATACCATACGCGAAAATACTTTGTCAAGAGGTGCTAATCCCGTTTGAACACCTCAAAAACGCAATCTAGGGGATCTCAACTCACCGCGTCCAGTCGCCTCTATAGAGCATTTTTTTGCCAATTTGGCAGGATGGAACCCTGTCACCCAAATTTTACGCTTGAAAATGTCTTTATTTACCGACACGTGCCTGCCGTGAAAGACACATCGTGAAATGTTACTCCCGTTTTAGCACTTCAAAAAATGCACTCTGGGGAATTTCTACACGCCCTATTAATTTCATCTTGGCCTTCCCCTTGGCTTGTTTTTTCAAAAGCTTGTCTTTGCGCGTACGGTCGCCGCCGTAGAGCTTGGCGATGACGTCTTTTCGGAAAGATTTGACATCTGCACGCGCCACAATCGTGCCTCCGATCGCCCCCTGAATGGGGATCGTAAATTGCTGGCGCGGAATGACTTCAGCGAGCCGGTCGACAATGACAATACTCCGGTGGTGGGCCTGGTCGCGTACCGCTAAAAACGAAAGCGCATCGACCTTTTCATGATTAACGAGGATGTCAATTTTGACCACATCGACTGCCTGAAACTCATAAAACTCATAGTCCAAACTTGCATAGCCCTCCGACACGCTCTTCAATCGGTCAAAAAAATCAATGATCATGTCGCCTAGCGGCATAAGATACGTAAACTCCGCCTGTTCGGCGATATATTGTAAATCAATATACTCTCCCCTCTTCTCCTGGGAAAGCTGCATGATCGCACCGATGTATTTTTTCGGTGTAAAAATTTTCACTTCCATGATCGGCTCTTTGACTTCCTCAATCACCGACGGATCAGGAAACTCCGTAGCGGATTGAATGGAAACCTCGTCGCCGGACTTGAGCGTCAGATGGTATTCAACAGAAGGGGCTGTGGCAATCATATTGAGGTCAAACTCGCGGGCGAGCCGCTCCTGCACAATCTCGGCGTGGAGAAGTCCCAAAAAGCCACAATGGAATCCATTGCCGAGGGCTGCAGAGGCAATAGGCCGGAAGGTGAATGCAGAATCGGATAAACGAAGCTTCTCAAGGATCCCACGCGAAGAAACGAACTCATCACTATTCATCGGAAACAAACTCAAAAACACCATGGGCTTGGGCTCTTTGTACCCCGGAAGAGGATTGGTCATTGAGATTTGGTCATTGTGAATTGTAATCGTGTCTCCTATCTTTGCCATCTTAATATCTTTGAGACCTGTTGCAATATATCCTACTTCTCCGCATCGTAAGCTATCAGAAGGGAGCATTTGTGGATTAAAGTATCCTACTTCTATCGGAGTTACCTCGCTCCCCGAGGCGAGGAAGCGTAGCCTCGAAGGGTGAGACCCTTCGAGGCTAATTTCTCCGTCAACGATGCGCACAAACACCACCACTCCTTTATGAGTATCAAACTGGGAAGAGAAGATGAGAGCGCGGGGGGTACCAGTCGGCACCCCCTTGGGCGACGGAATCCGGGTAATAATAGCTTCCAGCACCTGGTCCACATTCTCTCCGGTTTTCGCAGAGATCTGGATTGCTTCTTCCTTCATAAATCCCAACGATTCAAGCGACTGGCGCGTCTCTGCAATCCGTGCATGCGGCATGTCTATTTTATTGATAAGCGGAATAATTGTGAGGTGATGAAGCTGTGCTTGATGAAGATTGGCAAGCGTTTGGGCCTGCACGCCCTGCGTGGCGTCTACCACGAGGAGTACCCCTTCACAGGCAGCGAGCGATCTACTGACTTCGTAGGAAAAATCCACATGGCCGGGAGTGTCAATCAGATTCAGAATATAGTTATCGTATTTCATCCTCACCGGCGCGAGCTTAATCGTAATCCCCCGCTCCCTTTCTATCGGATTACTGTCGAGGATCTGCTCCTGCATATCACGCTTCGTAATCGTGCCCGTAATCTCCAGAAGTCGGTCGCATAGCGTGGACTTGCCATGATCGATGTGAGCGATAACGCAAAAATTTCTGATATGAGACTGAGACATGAGAGGATTATAGCAGACTTGACAACATATCTATGTCCATATAAGATATGTACAATGAAGGGAAAGGATCAAGAGGTAGCGTTTGAGTGGGACAAGGGAAATCTGGATAAAAGTCGGCGTAAACACGGAGTCACGCCGGAAGAAGCGGAAAGCGTTTTTACTGATGAAACCTCTTTTGTTATCCTAGACAACGCGCACTCAAAAATAGAAAATCGGTTTATTATCGTAGGGAAATCAGTGAAAAACAGGAATTTATTTATCGTTTTTACAACGCGAAAGGAAAAAATAAGAATTATTTCTGCAAGAGGCATGCATAAAAAGGAGGTGGAAAAATATGGTAAAATTTAAAAAAATACCAACATTTAAAAACGAAGATGAAGAGGCTAATTTTTGGAACAGAGTAGATTCGACAAAATATCTTGATTGGTCAAAGGCGGAACATTGGTCATTCCCGAATCTCAAATTAACCTCCCGGCCCATTACGTTGCGGCTCTACAACTCAGTGATTGATCAGTTAAAGATCAGAGCCAGAAAACTGGATATGCCGTATCAAACGTTGATGAAACAGTATATTTTTAAAGGCCTCGGGTTACCCTCGGGTTAACGCATCTGACAGCTCGCAGCAAGGGTAAACCCTACCTTCTTCGCTTCCTGTTCGGTGCAAAACCAGCTGTCTCCGAAGGCACGGTCGACGAGGACCTGGTCGTATTGGCCGCAAGACGGGAGATAATAATATTTCTCCCCGGCCCGCGTGTTGCCTTTGATCGTGCAGTCCTCGCTCACCGGCGTTTGGCCGCGGCAGGTATCGCTCCAGATGCCGAGTTTGGCCGCCTTAGCAGCCTCTCCCGCATCCTTTAGCACTTGATGGTATGGATTGCCAGATCCCGAGCGATTACGCGCGAGACCCTCGGCCAGGAGCGCGCGCTGCAGGGAAACACCATCAACAATGACCGTTGCAAGCTGGCGGCCATAGTCGTCCGTCATACGTTTGTGAGAGTTTTCTTGAGCCTTGTCATACTTGTAGGGTCGTAGATGGAGCAGGTGAGGATTTTTTTACCATGCTTTTCAAAAATAACCCGTGCTTTCCGTATCGCACCGGGTGAAACAAGATCAGTTTTGGTCAGGAGGATAATTTCTGGCTTGGTGAGAAGGGATTGGCTAAACGTGCCAAACTCGTTTCTGATCGTTTCGTAGGACTGCATCGGCGTGGGATCGGTAAGATCGATACAGTGAAGGATTATCTTCGTTTTTTCTATATGCCGCAGAAACCCAATCCCCAGGCCCTTTCCCGTAGAAGCCCCCGCGATGAGCCCTGGGAGATCGGCAATGGCAAGGGCTCCCAGCATGCCGATGGTCGGATCAAGAGTCGTGAATGGATAACTGCCGACTGTTGGCCGGGCATTGGTGAGAGCTGCAAGTAAACTGCTTTTGCCCGCATTGGGAAGGCCGACGAGGCCAATATCAGCTATCAGCCGGAGCTCGAGAAAAAGCTCCCGCCTCTGCCCTTCCCCGCCTTTTTCGGCGTAGTGGGGACTCTGATTGGTCGCGCTTTTAAACTCGGTGTTTCCCCGGCCGCCCCGGCCGCCCTGGGCTATAAGCATGGGGGTCAGTGAGTCAGTGAGTTCAATGACACTGCCAGAGTCCATATCCGTCATCCGCGTGCCCGGCGGAACCGTTATCGTGAGGTGGGGTGCGTTTTTGCCGAACATCTTTTGGCCCTTCCCATCGATACCACGAGCAGCTTCTATCTTTTTTTTGTACCGGAACTCCCGCAGGTCCCGGACGTTGTGGGAGGCTATAACATAGATATTGCCACCGTTTCCTCCGTTGCCTCCGTCCGGGCCGCCGTTTCTTGTTATGGCGTCCCTTCGAAAATGCGCCGACCCGTCTCCCCCTTTCCCTGCTATGACGGTAAGTTTGATATTATCAACCAGCATGGACGTATTGTAGCACCTCATCGTGGTATAATGCATAGAATTGCATCCATGGAATCAGTACCACCACTACGGAATGAATTCAACCCGGAAGCGCCTGATCCGAATGAACTCATCACAATATCAGTCAGAGACGCGACGCCACCAGATGGTGAGGGCACGTCTTTAGAAGCTCTAATCTTATCTTTACTCCCAGAGGCTATTCAAGCAGGAGTCGAAATATTTGCTCCTTCTGAAAACTAACACTATCAATGCCCCAGCCAGAATCTTCCCCTTGCGAGTTATGTTGGATCCAGAAAGAATTTGGGCCGGAGACAATCTGCCGATCACCTGATCAATCATGTACCGTAGCAGATTTAGAAAATGTTCCGATGCCGCAATCTATGGAAGCGCTTCGTGAACGACTGGCTGGCGCTGACGATGCAATACTTCAAGAAACGGGTCCAACGCAGGGAGTTGTCATCTGTACATTCCGCCGATCAAGAAAGATTCTTGAAGAACTCGGAGCTATCCGGCTCACACGCGGATCCCGTACGTTTACATTTCCGATGGAGGTGAAGTAGTGAGAGAGTATAACAGCACCACTGTTTTACCAGGCTCAAATCCAGGGAATCGAAAAGCATAATACTCACCTAACTTCTCTGCACCTTCTGGATCAATCGAGGGAAATTCAAAACGCCCTGTACTACTTGGATTAACACGTGCATTGTGCGGGTTATGAATGGTAAATTGCCACCACTGTTTTTTTGATACCGGTGGTTCTCCATCTTGTTTCATACATTGATCATTTCGCTTCTGACGGGGCAGCGGGTGGTGCTTCCTTTTGTGGACCAAAAAGTACTTTAGCTTCGTGTTTCAAAGCATCACTAAGGGTAGAACTCTTAACATGGGCTATGGCCGCAATCATACACGTATCAAGTCCTGCTGTTATCGCATCAAGAACGGCTTGTGATGTCTCCTTTGATTCAGGATCTGTTGCCATAGTATGGACTATATCATTATGATATCCGGTGAGTCAATAATGACACTCCTTAAGCATCATAAATCATTTGGCTCCCGTTGCAATTAACGCCATATGATTCGCACTACGGATGAGTTTCAATGGAAAATCCTGTTGGCATAGACAGGATGATACAAAATACGGAGCTGTAGGGCAAGCTGAATAATAAAAGTAATGTATTTGACGTTGCGACCGCAGGAGTAAATACATATCTATTTTGTTTGAGGCGCCGAGACGGGGTTACGCGGGGAGTCCAACGTGCTGGTCAAAAATGCCTGAAGGCGTGATGCCGCATGGAGTAGTCAAACTGACCAATGCAGAACTTTTGCCTGGTGTGAGTGGCTTAATAATTATTTCCGCTGCTGCAGCAAAACCCTCATCGACGTCTACCATAACATCATATAAATCACCGTCAGGTATAGAAAATCCGTTACAATTTGCGGCAACACCTCTCCCCGCTGGTTTGCTCTCATCACCTTGAAAGTGACAGCTCGCACAACATTTTACAGCTTGTTGTATAATCTGTTGCGCTCTTTCCGGAACAGGCGTCCCCATTGTCAAAGCTTTCATGGAATCCGCATTGAGCGCTGTAACAAAATCAGGTAGGGAAATCACGACGTGAAGCGAACCATCAGGCTGCAAGCTTGAAACTTTGCTCTCTATTTGCGGAAATATACCTCCCTCACTTGCGCCCATACTATGACTCTTTCCGGCAGAAAGACAAAATGTTAGCCCAATCTTAATCAAGTAAATAGGGATTGTCAATAGATCAAAAAAAATAAAAACCTTTTCTGGCAAGCCCGGATACTCCGAAACCACGGCCTTACCACAGTTTCAAAAAACAGTGTCTTCCCGGGCGGACACGTGTCCGGAAAAGAAGATACGTTTTTAGAAATTACAAAAATACGGGGCGATCCGGCAAGCTGAATGACGGAAGTATTGTATTTGGCGTCACGGCCGTGGGGACAAATACAATTCTTTGTTGATTTGGGCCGTCGCTCCGGTCTCCTACATCTGCTCTAGGGTTTGGATCCCCAGGAGATACAGGCCGTTTTTGAGGACTTGTGAAGTCGCGGCGGTGAGGGAGAGGCGGAGAGTCGCTTGATCGCTACGCTCGCTTGAATCGCTTGAGCCGATAATTTGGTGTTTGGCGTAGAACAGATTGTACGCCTGGGCGAGCTTGAAAAGGTAGGTGCAAAGCGCACTCGGAGAGAGCTCCCCGGCAGCCTGGGCGACGACGTCGGGGAAGAGGGTGAGGAGACGGAGGACGGAGCGCTCCTCGGGGTTAAGATTAGGGTAATTGGGGAATTTGGGGAGATTGGGGGTAACACCTGCTTTGCGCAGAACGCTTTTGCATCGTGCATACGTGTACTGGAGGTATGGGCCGGAGTCGCCCTGAAAATTTACTGACTCTTTTATATCAAAAGCTATCTCACTGGTCGTACCAACTTTAAGAAAAGCATATTTGACTGCGGCAATAGCGGCTTTCTCTGCAATTTCTTCCTGCTCTCCTTTGGTATATTTTGATTCTGATTTTTCTAGTATGCTATAGATAGCCTTTTTGGCTTCATCCAAAAGCCATTCACCCAAAACGACGTTGCCGCTTCTGCTACTCATCTTGCCGTGCTTGAGCTTGACCCAGCCATAGACCAGATGATATTGGACGCCGGGCTTGACGATCCCCAGAAGTTCTTCGGCCTTAAACGTCACTTGGAAAAAGCTCGTCTGTTCGGGGCCCACGACGTGGATGAGGCGGTCGATCTTCCCGTGCTCGGTCGTCTCCATAGTGGCAAGCTTGAGCTCCTTGCCCTCGTAGGTTGGCAACCCTTTGCTGTTGATAAACACCCGGGTATCGATGCCGTAGGGTTTACCATCGAAAATGACGGCGCCCGCATCCTCCTTGAGCACTCCTTTTTGGGCGGCTTGACGGGCTAAGTCCACGCCGGCGAGACAATCACTTTCAAAATAATAGCGGTCGTAATGGCTACCAACCCTCTTGTAGATCGTCTCAAAGTAGTCAAGCGACCATTGGCGAGTCTCTTTCCAGAGTGTATAGACGGTCTCCATCCTATCTTTGTACTCGTCTTTAACCAGCGCCATATAGTCCGTTGTACCCGGATCGATCCCCCGCTCTTTCGCCAACCGCTGGGCCGAAGCATATACGAGAGCGTTGAGGCTGACGATTTCCTCTTTGGCCGCCGCATCTTCTTCAAAGGCTTTGGAGCCTGCTGCATAGGCTTTCCCCAAAAAATCAATACGGGAAGATAGGGGTGATTGGGGTGATGGGAGTGATAAGGGAGAATGCAATAGCGAATACAGCGCTTTTGCTATGTGCATCCCGACGTCGCCCTGATAGTTGGCACGGATGACTTCATTGCCTTGGGACTGCAGAAGCCGGATAATGCTCTCGCCCGTCGTAATATTGCGCAGATGCCCGATGTGGAAGGCTTTATGCGTGTTCGGATGGGCGTACTCGACCATGATGCGCTTCGCGCTGCCTGTCTTGACGGCCTCCTTCTGTTTTAGCACTTCGGAGATGACACTGCTAAGACTAGCTTCGGTCAAAAAGATGTTTATGAACCCCGGCGGGGCAACTTCTACTCGGTCTATAGCCGATAATATATTTTGTTGGGATAATTTACCTGATTTCTTTTGACCACGTTTGCCTATATTCTGATCTCCAGCCTGATTCCTGATTCCTGATTCCTGATTCCTGATTCCTTCTTTGACCTGTAGTGCTATCTCCATCGGAGCTTTCTTCAGAGTCTTAGCGAGAATCATGGCAACGTTTGAAGTATAGTCTCCGTGAGAGGCGTCCTCCGGTACTTCGACCTCTGGAACCACACCTGGTATGCCCATATTTTGAAGAACATCTGTGAGAAGTGTCGCAATCTGGTCTTTCATGATTATTCCATAATAGCACAAGTCCCCTCAGATCTCCTCCCCTAAAGAGGGAAGGAAGTCGGAGGGGACGGTGGTAAAAGTGATACTTTACTACAGGCCGTAGCAACGTGTCAAGAAGGAAAAAGTCCCCCGGAGCTTCAAAGTGACGTCGCAGTAGCCAGACACGCGCGTATGAAGTGATAATCAGTTACTCCCCCACGCTCCACCCCCGGCCGTCGGAAATAACTTCAATATCTCCCTCTTTATCCGTCCGCTTGACTGGGACTCCTAGCTTTGCCAGTATGGCGAGCGTTGCTTCGTTTGGGTGGCCGTAGGTGTTTTTCCCGACGGAGATGACGGAAAGCTTGGGACGCAACGTTTGTAGAAAATTTTCCGTCATACCGGTCTTACTTCCGTGATGGGGAAATTTTAGCACTTCGAGGGTGCCGTCTGCTAATTGCAGATTTCTCCACCCGGACTCGACGCGGATATCGGCGTCCCCGGGGAAGAGCGCGTCAAAGGATCCGTAGCGAAGGGCAAAGACGACGCTCCCGTCATTGAGATTGGAAGTGGTCGCACCAAGAACATTGGCGATCTGGTCGCCGGAGGGCCAGAGGACCGAGAGAGTAGTGGAGCCTATGGCAACGGTCTCACCGGTTGTTACGAATTTTTGCTTGATCCCACGGCGCCTAACGACATCCATAAGCGTGGCATACCCGTCGGTCGAATTTGCAATATCACTTCGCACAAAATAATCCGTGCTGTAGCGCCCTAAAACAGTGGTGAGTCCCTGCATATGATCTTTTTGCGGGTGGGTGAGAACCACGATATTGATATGCCGGTCCCAAAACGGCATGTGGCGCCCGAGACACCCCAGCACTTTATTATCCGGTCCGCCGTCGACGAGCATATCCCGGCCATCAGGGAACCGGATGTAAGCGGCATCTCCCTGACCGACGTCACAAAATACTATATGCAGTTTTCCATCAGGAAGTGACCAAAAAAATCCTAACAGTAGAATAAGACCTGTAGTGATACCAACAACAAGGTAACCAATGCGTAATTTAAACATAATACTATCTTATAAAAAAGACTATATTGCCTATATTTTCGCTACCCCTCATGCCTACGTGATGTTTTTTGATATGGTCATCATTTCCCGATACTTGCCCATGGAATTGTTGCGGTAATCTCGACGACCCGGATGACGTAGGTGAGAAGGACCCATGCCGCCCAAGCGGGGAGGAGTCCCAAGGGTTGCCAGATAAACCCTGCAATGGCCGCAATCCACCCGAGCCCCATGAGGAAGGGCATGGTCCAGCCGATGAGGATGTTGGTGAGCGGCGCAATGAGGGAAAGCCGATGGAAGTGAAAAAAGATGAGCGGTGTAGTAAAAAGTTGGGCCGCTAGGGTGATGCGGAGGTCATCGCGGATGATGTGCCAGAGTTTCCATGGTTCTTTTACTATTCGTTTTTGTCCAAACAAAATGATTCCAAGAGTCGCAAGCACGGAAAGTTGAAATCCAAGATCACCGATCCACAGGGGATTTAGCAATAGCATGATACTGACTGCTAATACTAAACTAAAGAGACTCCAGTTTCGCTTGCCAAAGATTACCGCAAAAAGGGTCAAATTTCCCATTATGACAGCCCGGACCAGACTCGGGGATAATCCGACAAACCATAAGAACCATACGAGCATAAAAAGAGTTAGCAGACTCGCTATCCGTCTGCTAACAAACGAAGTCATCCAGCTGGCAAATGTGCCGGTAAAGATAGATAAATTTTGCCCGGAGAGAGCAACGATATGAATAGTGCCAGTTATAACAAATGCATCTATTAGTTCTTTTGTCATCGTCGACCGAGTGCCAAAAAGAATTCCGGACAAAAATCCGGCCTGGGGTTCTGGCAACATACGGCCAAGGATTGTAGTTAAACCGATAACGGTGAAGGGTTCCGTCATAACGTCAACTGATTCTTGATCTTGTCAAACAGGGCCTGGCCCATGGCCTTTTTGGCGACCAACTCTTCAAGGCTCGTATACGGCCGTCCGGAAATGATCTTCTTGGCTGTCGCCGGACCGATGCCGGAGAGGGCTTCAAGTTCTGACTGGGATGCGACATTGACGGAAACGGAAGATGGATAAGAAGGATCAGAAATGTTGTGCGACGTGGATGAATCGTTACGAGTTGGGATATAGATCTTCGCTCCGTCGGAAAGTCTAGCCGCCCGGTTGACGACTTTTGCCAACCGCTCATCATCTACCTCTTTGGATAAGCCGCCGGCAGCCGCAATGGCGTCCTCTACCCTGCTACCCGTGGGCAAACTATACACGCCAGGCTTCTCGACCGCTCCTGAAACGTCTACGACGACCTCACTCCCCCGCATAATGCCCGCAACGGATGCTTCATCTGAACTAAACGTGATGGGCGTACTCGTTTGAATTGATTTGATGAGGATTGTGAGAGAAGCGATGATAAAGAAAATGCTTACCAATCCGAGAATGATCGGCACGCGATAGGTTTTCCAGAATTGGGCAAGCTTGGTTTTTAGATCGTCATTCCCCTGCCCTTGCATGCCCCCATTAGATCA
>Ga0080064_1003656_pt1 | contig 21608 bp, 21 predicted proteins | sample Subgrocontami54m_FD_69260 | JGI IMG/M metagenome (GOLD analysis project Ga0080064, IMG submission 69260) | Subsurface groundwater microbial communities from S. Glens Falls, New York, USA - GMW46 contaminated, 5.4 m (SPADES assembly) (version 2) ...
TGTGGACGAGGCCCTCGATCCCTTTCTGCAGCTCCACGAAGGCGCCGTAGGGCATCACGGAGACCACCTTGCCTTTGATCTTGTTGCCGACCTGGAAGGAGGATTCCACCTTCTCCCAGGGGTTCGGGGTGAGCTGCTTGAGGCCGAGAGAGATCTTCATCGTCTCCCGGTCGAAACCGAGGATCATCACGTCCAATTTCTGGCCGACGGAGACCACCTCGCTGGGGTGCCCGACGCGGCCCCAGCTCATGTCGGTGATGTGCAGAAGGCCATCCACGCCGCCCAGGTTGATGAAGGCGCCGAAGTCGGTGATGTTCTTGACGGTCCCCTGGCGCGCCTGCCCGACCTCGAGCTCCTCGAGCACCTTCTGCCGGACGATGTCCCGCTCCTTGACGAGCGCCTCGCGGCGGGAGACCACGATGTTCTTGCGGGCCTTGTGGACCTTGATGATGATGACGTTCATCACCTGGCCGACGAGGGAATCCAGATTGCCGAAGCCGCGCAGGAAGACCTGGGAAGCGGGCAGGAAGGCCTCCACGCTGTCCACGTCCACCATGAGGCCGCCTTTGACCTTCCGGACGACCCGGCCGGAGACCATATCCCCTTCCTTGGAGACGGTCAGCAGCTTTTCCCAGCCCTTGACCCGCTCGGCCTTGCGCTTGGAGAGGACCACCATGCCGTCGTCGTTCTCCACGGCCTCCAGAAGGACTTCGACCTCGGAGCCGACCTTCAGCGCGGCCCGGTCGTCGAACTCCTCCAGAGCGACGGTCCCCTCGGACTTGTAGCCGACGTCGATCATCACGTCGGTGGCCGTCATGCCGATAATCCGGCCTTTGACGATCTGGCCCTCTTGGAGGGTCTTTAAGCTCTCGTCGTAAAGTTTGGACAGTTCTTCAGCTATGGGAGACATGGGTTTTGGCTCGCTGGACATAAGCTATTAATATATCAAGATCCTGATGGGGTTGCAACTGTGTATTGTCAATCCGGATAGCGCCGGGAGCGGCCTTCAGAGGGGCCACCTTCCTGCTCCGGTCCCGGATATCCCGCCGCCGGGCCTCCCGCAGCACTTGAGCCAGCCCAACCCGGTGGCCGGAGGATTTAAGCTCCCGCCAGCGGCGCCGGGCCCGTTCGGCCAAGCTGGCCGTGAGGAAGAATTTGAGCTGGGCGTGGGGAAAGACCACGGTGCCGGTGTCCCGGCCTTCGGCCACAACCCCGCCGGAGCGGCCAATCCGCCGCTGCTGCCGCACCATCGCCTGCCGCACCCCCGGAACCACCGCCACCCGGGAAGCGGCCTCGGAAATTGAAGGGTGGCGGATCGAGCGGGTCACGTCCGTCCCGTCGAGGAAAACCCGGACCTTGTCTCCCCGTCCCTTAAAACTGATCTTGGCCCGGGAGGCCAGCCGGGCGAGAGCCGCCGCGCGGTCCAAGGGAACTTTCTCGCGGATCGCTTTCAAAGCGACCGACCGGTACATGGCGCCGGTGTCTAAGTAGAGGAAGCCGAGCTTCCGGGCCAGGCCGCGCGCGGCGGTGGATTTCCCGCTGCCGGAGGGACCATCCATGGTGATGATAAGACGGCGTTTCACTTTTTCAGGCGGAGGCGGCGGGCCTGCGCGCCGCGCAGGGTTGCCCGGAGGGTGCCGGCCGAACCGGCCGCTACCGCGGTCTTCAGCCGGCTTAAGCCCGCCATGAGCCGCTCCAGCGCGGCGATGACCTCTTTCTTATTCATGCGGCAAATCTGCTCCCACATGACCGGGTCCGAGGCGGCAATCCGGGTGGTATCCGAGAACCCGCCGCCGGCAACAGCCAAAGCCGCTTCCTCCGGAAGCAGCGCCAGCGCCACCGCCGCCAAGTGGGGCGCATGGCTGATCTGGGCCACCAGAGAATCGTGCCGCTTGGGATCCATCAGGACCACCCGGCTGCCAATCCCTTTCCACATCCGGCTCACCTGCTTCACCGCTTGAGGGTCCGTGCGGCTCGTGGGGGTGACGATGCACGGGGCCCCCCGGAACAGCGCCGGCTCGGCCGCTTCGATGCCGGAGCGTTCAGAGCCAGCGATCGGGTGGGACCCGACGAACCGGATCTGAGAGGGTAAAAGAGTTTCAAGGGAGCGGACCACCGGCTCCTTGACGCTGGTGGCGTCGGTCATCAGGAAAGAATGGCGGGTCAGCCGGGCCACCTGCCGGGCCATCGGGACCACCTCGTCGGGCGGGACGGCCAGAATCACGAGTTCGGATTGGCCCAGCCAGTCAGGGCAGAGCTCGGTGTCGCCGTCATGGATGGCCCCCTTCCGCTTGGCCTGCTGGATAGTCGCCTCATGCCGCGCGAAGCCGATCACCCGCCGCGCGACGCCCCTCTTGCGCAGGGCCATCCCGAGGGAGCCGCCGATCAGCCCCAGCCCGACGATGGAGACTTGGTTAATGAGAGGTCGCATCCGAAGAACATATTTCGATTTGATCTTTTAGGCTCAACTTCAGGTACTCCATGACTGGACTGGAGGAAACGTAAGCCTCTTTTGAAGAAGGCATGTGAATATGCACTTCGATGCCTTTCCTGGGATAATCCATGAGCCGCGAGGTATCGATCACTTCAATCCTAATCCCTTGGATCCACTCCTTCGGTACATCGGGAAACATGCTCACAAGCTTTACCCTAAGATCGGGGGTGTTTATTTTGGCGACTGCGCAATCCGCAATCTTGCGTTGCGCATCTTTGGATAAACCCGCCGGTGTTTGAAGATGTGCGTCCCATTCGTATTCCACTGTATTACCGGCTCCGAGCAAAGCTGCCGCCAGACAAAGAATGGACAGGGCCTTTATGTTCCGCATCTTCTTCATAGCTCCCGGCCGACGGCTTTGGCGACCCGCCCAACATCGGCCGTACTGCGCGCTTCTTCTGCATCTTGGCTCATCCAAGCCAGTTTGACCAGCGTCTTGGGTTTATGTTTGGGCTGCCAACCATGTTTGTGGGGCTTGCATAGGGCGCAACCTTTGGATTTCTTATCTCGATACTTCGCCATTAGGTTGCCTTTCCGCCTCCGATCGGTAACGGGTGGATCCGAATGCGTGTTTCCTCAATCACGGCAACACAACCTTCTTCCAAAGCCCGCTCTATATTCGGCAGATTGGACAGGAGAAGTGCCACCTGAGCATGTGGACGCCGCTGTGAGGTTGTCCGGAACAGGATAAAGGATGGCTTTCTTTCCTGACGCAGGGCAAGCAGGGCGCTGAAATCGGTGTCCGCGGAGATCAGTACCCGTTGTTCCCGGGCAGCTTTCTGAAAGATTTCTTCGTCGGCGGCCGTCTGCAAGTTGTAATCGCGGACGTGAACGGCGTCATGCCCCTGGCGCCGAAGCTCTTCCGCAACGAGCGGTGAGAGGGCATTGTCTACCAGAAATCTCATGCAGCGGGGAGAAGAGGAAGCGTTCGTTCCCGCACGGTTTCCGCTGCGTAGCGGAGGGCTTCATGGACATCTTCAACCTGTAAATCCGGATAGGCTTTCAGGATTTCCGGTTCCGTCATCCCATCCGCCACCATCTCCACCACCGTCGCCACCGGGATACGCAAAGCTCGGATGCATGGCACTCCTCCCATCTGGCGGGAATTCACGGTGATTCGCGTAAACGTCATGGGCACACCCTCCTAACAGGGAGTATACACCGAGGCCGCGGCGCTTTACAGCTCCCGGCCGACGGCCTTGGCGATCCGTTTGAGCTCGGTCATCAGCTTGGCGAACTTCTCCGGCAGCATCGCCTGCGGGCCGTCGCAGAGGGCCTCCTCCGGTTTGGAATGGACCTCGATCAGGAGGCCGTCGGCGCCGGCGGCGACCGCCGCCTTCGCCATCGAGGGGACCAGGCCCCAGCGGCCCGCGGCATGGCTCGGGTCCACAACGATCGGCAGGTGGCTCAACCCCTTGATGACCGGGATGGAGCTCAAGTCCTGCGTGAAGCGGGTTTCCGTCTCGAAGGTGCGGATCCCCCGCTCGCAGAGGATCACGTTGAAGTTTCCGTTCTGCAGGATGTACTCGGCCGAGAGCAGCCAGTCCTTGACCGTGGAGGCCATGCCGCGCTTCAAGAGCACCGGCTTCTTGGAGCGGCCAACCTCTTTCAAGAGGTCGAAGTTCTGGATGTTCCGGGCGCCGATCTGGATCAAGTCGGCGTGGCGCTCCACGATGTCCAGGTCCCGCACGTCCATCAACTCCGTGGCGATCGGGAGCCCTGTCCGCTTCTTCACCTCAACCAAATACTTCAAGCCCTCCTCGCCCAGCCCCTGGAAGCTGTAGGGAGAGGTCCTCGGCTTGAAGGCGCCGCCGCGCAGGATCACGGCGCCCCCCTTCTTGACTTGCTTGGCGATTGAGAAGAGCAGGTCGAAGTTCTCCACGGCGCAGGGACCGGCCATCACGACGAGCCGGTTGCCGCCGATCTTGACGCCGCCCACGTCCACCACGGTGTCGGTCTGCTTGAATTCCCGGGAGACCAGTTTGTAGGGGGAGAGGATCGGCATCACCTTCTCGACGCCCGGGAAAACCTCCATCGGCTGGACCCGCAGCAGGTCCTCCTCGCCGATGACCCCGATGATCGTCCGCTCCATGCCGCGGGAGATCATGGGCTTGAGGCCCAGGGCCTTCACCTTGGTGATGATGTGCTTGAGCTGTGATTCGGTCGCTTCCGGCTTTAGTACGATAATCATGAAACCTCCTCTATTTATTTAGTGATTGGATAATTTGGTAACTGGGTGATTTAAATCATCCAATTACCCAGTTATCCAATCAACAAATTTCCCTAAGCACTTTGATAAAAAGATCGTTCTCCTCCGGAAGCCCGGCGGTCACCCGCAGGAATTCCGGCAGGTCCCATGGCTCCATGTGCCGCACGATGATCCCCTTCTTCAACAGGGCCCGCGCGAGCTCCCCGGCCTTCGGGCCCGCGTGGAACAGGATGAAGTTGGTGGCGCTCGGCACGCAGGAGAAGCCCATCTCCTTCAGGGCGCCATTGAGCTTGCGCTTCTCCTCCCGCAGCAGCCGCCGCGTCGCCTCCAGGTGCTCGGTGTCCTCCAGCGCGGCGGCGGCCGCCACCTGCGCCAGCGAGTTCACGTTGAACGGCTCCCGCACCCGGTTCATCGCCTCCACCAGCTCCTTGGGGGCGATGCCATAGCCCACCCGCAGGCCGGCCAGCCCGTAGGCCTTGGAGAAGGTGCGGGCGATGATCACCGGGCGCTTGGCCAACAGCGGCCGGGTGTCCGGGTAATCCGGCACGTCGGCCAGCTCGGCGTAGGCCTCGTCGAAGAAAACAATCACCTCCGGGCTCAACCCCTCCAGGAAATGCTCCACTTCCGCCTTCGTGACGTAGCTGCCGGTCGGGTTGTCCGGATTGGCGATGAAGACCATCTTGGTCTTCGGCGTGACCGCCTTGCGCATGGACCCCAAGTCGTACCGGAAATCCTTCATCGGCACCGTCCGGACGCGCGCCTCCGCCAGCTGCCCGGCGATCTTGTAGATCAGGAAGGTCGGATGGGCGATCACGATCTCCTCGCCCGGCTCGATGAAGGCCCGGGCCGCGAGCGTGATGATCTCATCCGACCCGTTGCCGATGATCAGCTGCTCTGGGGCCACGTTCAGGTGCTTCGCCAGCTTCCGGACCAGGTAGAAACTGGAGCCGTCCGGGTAGCGGTGCAGCGACGGCAGCGCCTTCTGGATCGCCTCCAACACCTTCCGGCTGGGACCCAGCGGGTTCTCGTTGGAGGCCAGCTTGATCGCCGTGGGCAGACCCAGCTCCCGCTGCACCTCCTCGATCGGCTTGCCGGGAGTGTAGGGCGTAACCCCGGCGAGAATCTTGCGCGCTAGTTTGGTCAGCATCATCATGCCTCCGTAGCCGCGGGTCCTGCCGCCTGCGGGTGCTCCCGCCGTCCGTCCTCGCGCTTCGCGCTGCGGGCGCGGCGGCGGGTCCTCCCTCCGGCGTCACCCGCGGCCACGCGCACCCTCCGCAGGATATGAGCCGAGAACGCGCAAACTAGCTGTTGTTCGACGCAATGCCCTCAAAGCCTTCTTAACTTGAGGATCAGATTCGTGGCCTTCCAAATCTACAAAGAAAACGTATTCCCATGCTTTCCGTTTAGTGGGCCGCGACTCGATCTTAGACAAATTGATTTTGTACTGTTTGAATGGGCGAAGTGAATCGTAAAGAGCGCCGGGTTTATCTTTTAATGAAAACATCAGCGATGTTTTGCTGTTGTCTCCCTTCGGCGCACTTTTTAGCGACAAAATTAGGAATCTAGTCCGATTCTCCTGACTAATCGGTATAGGGACTGCTTTAAGACCGGAACTTCTCGCAAGTTCAATCCTCCCCACTGCTGCTCGCCCAAAACCTGATTTATCCCGTTTGAGCAGCTCCTCAATCGCACTGGCCGTTGAATTCGTGGGTAGTGTGCTAGCGTTCGGAAAATTGGCGTGAATCCATTCTCGACATTGGTCCAAAGCTGAATAGTGCGAAAAAACCATTCGGATTTTTTCTGGCTTAATTCCTTTTTTGAAAATCAGAAAATGCTGAATAGATTCGTCGACTTCACCGTAAACTTTAACGGGAGATTCATCGAAGTCTATGAATCGATCTAGCGTATGAGTAATCCCCCCCTGCAAAGAGTTTTCGATGGCAACCACACCGAAATCAGCTTTTTTGCGTTCCACCAGTCGGAAAACCTCTTCGACAGTTGAAGCGTGGACATACGTTGCCTTTCGACCGAATCGCTTCAGGGCCGCGAAATAGGTGTTGGTCTTTTCCGGGCCGAGGTAGGCGACGGTCGGCATAGTCAGCGCCCCTGGAGGCCGCGGTTGCGGCGCAGGATCTCGCGGAAGATCGCCTTCACCGAGGCGGTTGGCAGCGGGCCGCCGTTTTTGCGCGTGAGGCGACGGAGCACCTCCTGCTCCCGCCGGCCGTCATAAACCGGAAGGCCCTGGCTTTTCTTGATCCGCCCGATCCGGAGGGCCGTCTGGGCCCGCTCTTTCAGCAGCCCCAGCAGCTTCTCGTCAATCCGGTCAATCCGCCGGCGGAGCTGGTCCAGGGTCATATTTCCCCCTCACCCTGACCCTCTCCCCTTTGGGGAGAGGGCGCGGGAGAGGGGTCCATTGATGTTTCGGCTTCCTGAACGATCTCGGCGCCCGATTCGGTGGCCGCGATGCCGGCCACCTCTTTGAGGTCGGCCGGGACCCCCTGAAGCTCCTCCTTGGAGGGAAGGTCCTCCAAATTCCGGAGCCCGAAGTGGTCCAGGAATTCCCGCGTGGTGCCGTACACCAGCGGCCGGCCGACCGCTTCCTTGCGGCCGGTGATCCGGATGAGCTCGAAACGAAGCAAGGTGTCGAGAACACCGCCGGCGTCCACGCCGCGGATCTGCTCGATCTCGATGCGGGTCAGCGGCTGCCGGTACGCGATGATCGCCAAGGTCTCGAGCGAGGGCTTGGTCAGCCGGATCGTGCGGACGCGGCGGGTGAGCTTGGCCACATGGGCGGCCAGCGCCGGGTCGGTCACCATCTGGAACCCTTCGGCCACCTCGACGATGCGCAGACCACGGTTGGACTGCTCGTACTCGCCCGCCAACTCCAGGAAGAGGCGCCGGATATCGGCCGCTTGGGTCTCGGGCCCGAGCGCTTCATGGGCCTGGTTCACCGGAAGGGATTTTTCAGTGACCAGCAGGAACGCTTCAAGAATGGATTTGATCTCAGGGTCCGTCATTGGGTTTTTCCAGAATTAAGATTTCCGAGAACAGTTGGTCTTGGACGATCAGAATCTCCTTGAGCCGGATCAGCTCCAGCAGCCCGAGGAACGTGACGATCATCTCCGGCTTGGATCTGGCCTGGCGCAGCAGCTCGGTGAAGCTCATCTTCTTAATCCGCCCGATCAGCTCCCGCAGTTGGGTCACCTTCTGCTCCACGGTGAACTCTTCCTGGATCACCTCGTGGAACATCTCCCGGGAAACCTCCCCGGACACGAACTGCGAGAAGGCGTTCAGCAGGTCAAAGAGGGAGGCCTCGACGTACTCCTCCACCTCGGCCGGCTCCCCCTCGCGCGAGACTGGGCGGCTGAACTGCACGAAGCGCTGCTTCTCCATGCCGCTCAACACCTCGGCCGCCTCCTTGAACCGCTGGTACTCCTTGAGCCGCTCGATCAGCTCCTGCGCCGGGTCCGGCTCATCGGCCTCCTGCGGCGGCAGCGCTTCCGGCGGCAGCAGCATACGGGACTTGATCTGCATCAGGGTCGCCGCGACCACCAGGAACTCGCCGGCCACCTCCAGGTCGAGCGCCTGCATCAGCTCCATAGTCTGCAGATACTGGTCGGTGATCTTGGCGATCGGGATCGCCTCGATCTCCAGGTGGTTCTGCTTGACCAGGAAAAGCAGCAGGTCCAGCGGCCCCTCGAAGATCTCCAGCTTAACCTTGTAGCTCACGCCAATCCTACTGCTTTCCGGACTTCCCGCATCGTCCGGCCGGCCACCTCCCGCGCCCGGACAGCTCCCTCCGCCAGGATATTCTCTACCTGCGCGTCCGGCAAGGCCTGCCGCTCTTTCCGGAAGCGGTCGGTGAGGGTTATGATCCGCTCGGCCAGCTCCTGTTTGTTCTGCGTGCAGCCCCGCTGGGAGCTCCGGCACTCCTCATGGACTTTGGGCGCCTCTCCGGGGGAGAAAACCTCCCAGTAGTGGCAGGCGTTGCACTCCTCGGGGTGCCCGGGGTCGGTCATTCGGATCCGCTTCGTGTCGGTGACCATCTTCTGGACCTTCTTGCGGATCGCTTCCGGCTCTTCGCCCAGCGCGATGAAGTTGTCGTACGACTTGGACATCTTCCGCCCGTCGGCCCCGAGCAGCCGGGCCTCCTGGGTGAGCAGGGGCTTGGGCTCCGGGAAGAGATCCATATTGTAGAGGAATTTGAACCGGCGCACGATCTCCCTTGTGAGCTCCAGGTGCGGGATCTGGTCCTCCCCCACCGGGACGGCGTCGGCCTTGTAGAGCAGGATGTCGGCCGCCTGCAGGACCGGGTAGCCGAGGAAGCCGTAGGTGGCCAGGTCCCGCCCCTTCACCTCCCGCAGCTGCTCCTTGTAGGTCGGCACCCGTTCCACCCAGCCCAGCGGCGCCAGGATCGAGAGGACCATGTAGAACTCCAGGTGCTCCGGCACGTCCGACTGGCGGAAGATGACCGAGCGCTTCGGGTCCACGCCGGCGGCGATCCAGTCGCTCACCATCTGCAGGCCGTTGCGGCGGATCTCGCCCGGCTTCTCGTACTCGCTCATCAGGGCGTGCCAGTCGGCCACCATGAAGAAGCAATCGTACTTCTCCTGGAGGTCCACCCAATTCTTGAGCGCCCCGACCAGGTGGCCGAGATGGAGAGGGCCCGTGGGCCGCATGCCGGAGAGAACGCGCTGACGCATAAGGGCTAAAGTTGTTTGTTAGAGTTTCTGAGCGACTTGCTGGACTTCGAACGCCTCAATGACGTCCTCCGGCTGGTAGTCGCTGAAGCCGGAGACCGAGAGACCGCACTGGATCCCCGCGGTCACTTCTTTAACATCATCCTTGAACCGCTTCAGGGTCTCGACCTTGCCCTGGTGGAGCTTTTCCTGGCCGCGCCAAACGCGGGCCTGGGCATTCCGGAGGATCTTGCCCTTGACCACCTGGCAGCCGGCCACCGCCCCGACCTTGGTGACGCGGAAGACCTGGAGCACCTTGGCCTGCCCCAGCGACTGCTCCACCAGCTTCGGCTCCAGCAATCCTTCCAGCGCGGCCGTGATGTCGTTGACCGCTTCGTAGATAATCCGGTAGAGGCGCACATCCACCCGTTCCTGTTTGGCCAACACCTCCGCCTCGGGCGTCATCTGCACGTTGAAGCCGATCACCACCGCGCTGGAGGCCTCCGCCAGCAGGATGTCCGACTCGTTCACGGCGCCGACCGCCGTGTGCAGGAACTTGAGTGAAGCCTGGTCGGTGGGCAGCTTGTCCAACGACCCGCGCAGGGCCTCGGCCGACCCCTGGACGTCCGCTTTCAAGATGAGGTTCAAGCTCTTGAGCTTTCCGGCTTCCATCTGCTTGTGGAATTCCTCGAGCGTCACCGCCCGGCGGAAAGTCTCTTTCGATTCCTTGAACAGCTCCTGGCGGGCCAACGCGATCTCCCGCGCCTGTTTCTCGTCCGGCGCGGTCAGGAAGATGTCCCCCGCTTTCGGGACGCCGCCGAGTCCCAGCAGCTCCACCGGCGTGGAAGGGCCGGCCTCTTCCAGCCGGTGCCCGCGGGCATCCAGCAGCGCCCGGACCTTGCCCCAGGCGGTGCCGCTCACCACGGCGTCGCCGACCCGCAGAGTGCCGTTCTGAACCAGCACGTGCGCGACCGGACCGCCCCCCTTGGTGAGCTTCCCTTCCAGCACGACGCCGCGCGCCGTGCGTGTCGGATCGGCCTTGAGCTCCAGAACTTCCGCTTCCAGCAGGATCGCTTCCAGCAGCTGATCAATACCGGCGCCGGTCTTGGCGGAAACCGGGACGACGATCGTCTTGCCGCCCCACTCCTCCGACATGAGCCCGTGCTCCGTCAGCTGCTTCTTCACCCGCTCCGGGTTGGCGCCGGGCTTATCCATCTTGTTGAGCGCCACGACGATCACTGCCTCCGCCGCCTTGGCGTGGTCCAGCGCTTCCTCGGTCTGCGGCATGATGCCGTCGTCGGCGGCGACCACCAGCACCACGATGTCGGTCGCGTTGGCGCCGCGGGCCCGCATGGCCGTGAAGGCCTCGTGGCCCGGCGTGTCCAGGAAGGCGATGGTCCCCTTGGGGGACATCACCCGGTAAGCGCCGATGTGCTGCGTGATGCCGCCGGCCTCCCCCTCCACCACGCGGGTCTGCCGGATCGCGTCCAGCAGCGAGGTCTTGCCGTGGTCCACGTGCCCCATGAAGGTGACCACCGGCGGGCGGGGCTTCAACTTGGAGGGGTCCTCCTCCTCATGCCCCGCCTCGATCTTCTCTTCGAGCGTCTGCATGCGCTGGTACTGGTAGCCGTAGATCTTGAGCAGCTTTTCCACCGGCTCTTCGGTGAGCAGCTGGTTGATGGTGGCCAGCACCTTCATCCCCAGCAGGTGCTTGATCAGCTCGCCGGGGGAAACGTAAATCTTCTCCGCCAGCTCCTTCACCGTGAGGGGGACCTTGAGCGCCAGCGGTTTCGCGGGAGCGGCCACAGTCGCCACCTGGACCGGCGCTTCAACCTTGCTCGGGACCGGCTTGGCAGCCGGCGGAACGGGAGGAGGCGGCGCGGCCGGCTGGGCCGACTGTCCTTCGACGCGCCGTTCATCCTGAGCTTTGGCCGAAGGATGAACGGCTTGCTCAGGACGAACAGCGGGTTTTTCCGGCGCCTTCACCGGCGGAGCCGGCGGCGCGGGCGCCTTCACCGGCGGCGGCACGGCCGGTTGCTTGGCGACCGGAGCCGGCGCGGAAAAAGGACGGCTCTGAGGCGGCGGAGGGGCCACCACCCGCATCACAGGAGGAGGACCCGCCGGCGCGACCGGCTTCGGCGGAGCGGGATGGACCGGTCCTTCGACGCGCCGCTCAGGGTGAACGGCTTGCTCAGGACGAACGGTGGATTTCGGGGCCGGTTTGGCCGCGGGAACTTTCGCCTTCGTCTTGACCGCTTTGGCCGGCGCTTTCTTCGCGGCCGGCTTGGCGGCGGCCGGCTTCTTCGGCTTAACCGCCGTCTTAACGGCAACCTTACGCGGGCTGGGCATCGGCTCCCTCCGCCGGCGGAGCCGCCGGCGACTCCGCCGGTTTCTCCTCCACCGTCTCCGGGATCTCGGGCTGGAGTTTCGCCATGATCTCCTGGGCCGCCTCGATCAATTTCTGGGCGGTCTTCTCTCCGACCCCCCTGATGGCCATCAGGTCCTCGACATTCAGGCGGGCCACGATGTCCACCGACTTGTATCCCTTTTCTTCCAAGGCCTCTTTCATCTTGGGCCCGACGCCCGGCAGATCGGCGATGGAGAATTTGGCCAGCTCCGCCACCTGCGCCCGGGTCCGGACGTCAATGTCCACGCCGGTCAACCGGGAAGCCAGGCGGACGTTCTGCCCCTTCTTGCCGATCGCCAGCGAGAGCTCGCCGTCGTCCACCAGCACCTCCACCCGCCGCTTGTCGGAGGAGGGGTGGATCTCGGCCACCTTGGCCGGCGAGAGGGCCGCCGAGACGTACTCCTCCAGCTTCGGACTCCAACGGATGATGTCGATCTTCTCGCCGTGCAGCTCCCGCACGATGTCCTTGACCCGCGTGCCCCGCATGCCGACGCAGGCGCCGACGCAGTCGATCTTCTCGTCCTTCGAGGTCACGGCGATCTTGGAGCGGTCGCCCGCCTCGCGCGAGATGGACTTGATTTCCACGATCCCCTGGCCGATCTCCGGCACCTCCAGCTTGAACAGCTCCACCACGAGATTGGGGTTGGAGCGGGAGAGGATGATCTGCGGGCCCTTGGCCGTCTTGTTGACCTCGATGCAGTAAGCGCGGATCCGGTCGCCGGGGCGGAAGCTCTCCTTGGGGGATTGCTCCCTCTTGGGCAACAGCGCCTCGGTCTTGCCGAGATCCACGATCACGGCGCCCCGGTCGAAGCGGTGCATGGTCCCGGTGATGAGCGTCCCCGCGCGCGGCGAAAACTCGGTGAAGATGACGTTGCGCTCCGCCTCCCGGATCTTATGGAAGATCACCTGCTTGGCGGTCTGTGCCGCGATGCGGCCGAAGCCGGCGTCGGCCTTCTCCTTGCCGTCGACGAAGATCTTGATGGAGCCGGTGCTCCGGTCGATCTTCGCCGTCACGTCGGCCGTGGCGGACCCCATCGCCTTCCGGGCCGCCGAAACCAGGGCCTGCTCCACGGCTTCAATGATCACCTCCCGGTCAATGCCCTTCTCACGGGTCAGGTGGTCCAGCACCGCCAGAAACTCCGCGTTCATTTAAATTCCGATCTCCTGCACAGCGTGCGTGATCAGTGAAAGGGGAACCTGCCGCTTCTCCCCGGAATCCAGCCGGAGCATCACCGCTTCCTCGCCGGCACTCAAGACCTCGCCCCGGTGCTCGTGCCGGTCGGCCACCGGCGCCGAGGTCGTCACCCGGACCCGGCGGCCGATCACCCGCTCGAAATCAGATGCCGTCTTGAGCGGCCGATCCAAACCGGGAGAGCTCACTTCCAAAAAATACCGGTCCGGGATCAGATCGTGCTCCTCAATCAACGCCCCGATGGACCGGTTGAGCCGGCTCAACTCGTCGATCGTGATGCCCCGGGCGGTGTCCGCCAGCAGGCGCAGCGTCAGCCCGCCGCCGCCCGGATGGCAGGTCAGGTCCACCAGCTCCACACCGCGGCTGGCCAGCAGCGGGAGGATCAACTCCCGCACCCGGTTGAGGATTTCCGTCTGATCACTCATATTGAGAAGCCCCTAGAACAAAAAAGTGGGAGACGGCAGATCCGTTCCCACTCACGAGCTAGGGTCTATTATCCGGCGAGGCGCCGTTCGCTGTCAAGGAGCTTTTTGAGGCGGGTGATCACTTCCGAGGTTTTTAACAGGGCCGGCTGGGCCTCTGTTCGAAGTTTGAACTCAACGGATTCTTTCTGTAACGTCTTCTCGCTCAATAAGATGCGGATTGGGAACCCGACCAGGTCGGCATCCTTCATCTTCACGCCGCCGGAAACTTCCCGGTCGTCAAGGATCACCTCCAGTCCGGCCTCCAGCGCCTCCCGGTGGAGCCACTCCGCCGCCTCAGAGACGGCCGGGTTACCCGGGTTGATCGGAACGATGACCGCCGCGTAAGGGGCCAGAGAGACCGGCCAGCGGATGCCCTGCTCGTCCTGGTGCGTCTCGATGACCGCCGGAAGGATCCGGGAAACCCCGATCCCGTAGCAGCCCATGATGAACGGTTTCTGCTTGCCGTCCTCGTCCAGGAAGGTGGCGCCCAGGGCCTCGGTGTATTTCGTCCCCAGCTTGAAGATGTGCCCCACCTCGATGGCCGGCAGCCGCTGCAGCGGCTTGCCGCACTTGGGGCAGGATTCTCCGGTTCCCTCTTTGGCGGCCCGGTCCTTCGAAACAGCGTAGGGGCAGCCGGAGCAGCGGACCACGGTGTCTTCGCCGTTCGGGGAGAGGACCATGAATTCGTGCGAGTCGTCCCCGCCCATCACGCCGGTGTCCGCCTCCACCGGGACCGTCTCCAGCCCGCAGCGGGAGAAGACCCTCCGGTAGGCGTCGTACATCCGGTCGTAGTTCACGTTGAGACCCGCGCCGTCCCGGTCAAAGCTGTAGGCATCCTTCATCAGGAACTCGCAGGAGCGGATCACGCCGAAGCGGGGCCGGGCCTCGTCGCGGAATTTGGTCTGGATCTGGAACAGCGTCTTGGGCAGATCCCGGTAGGAGCGCAGCTCGCCGGCCACCAGGTGGGTGATCACCTCCTCGTGCGTGGGCCCCAGCACCATCTCCTTGCCGTGCCGGTCCTTGAAGCGGATCAGCTCCGGCCCCATCTTCTCCCACCGCCCGGACTTTTTCCAAAGCTCGGCGGGCTGCAGCGCCGGCAGCAGCACCTCCAGCGCCCCCGAGCGCGTCATCTCTTCCCGGATGATCTGGGCGGCCTTCAGCAGAACCCGCATCCCCATCGGGAGATAGGAGTAAGTTCCGGCGGACAGCTTCCGGATGAGGCCGGCCCGCAGCATCAGCCGGTGGCTGACGGTCTCGGCTTCGGCGGGGGTTTCTCTCAGCGTGGGGATGTAAGCTAAAGACCAGCGCATCTCAGGATGGCTCGATCCATTTTCCGTTGGATTTGATCAGCGAGATCAGGCGCTCGTCGGCATCGGCGCTCGGGACGGCCCGCTCCACCATTTCTTTGCCGATGTAGAGGTTCACGGTGCCGGGCGACCCGCCGACGTAGCCGAAGTCGGCATCGGCCATCTCGCCGGGGCCGTTGACGATGCAGCCCATGATGGCGATCTTGACCCCTTTCAGGTGGGAGGTCTTGGACTTGATCCGCTGGGTGGTCGGCTCCAGGTCGAACAGCGTCCGGCCGCAGCCGGGGCAGGCGATGTATTCCGCCTTCACGGAGCGAAGCCGCGCCGCCTGCAGCAGGTCGTATGAGAGGGCGAGGATCCGCTGCGCCGGGAAGCGGGAGCGGATCACGATGCCGTCGCCGATGCCGTCCACCAGCAGGCCGCCCACCTGCACGGCCGCTTCGATGAGGAAGGTCAGGTCGTCCTGCTCGAACCGCCGCGCGTCCCAGACCAGCAGGAGCGGCCGGCGATCTCCGGACTGTTCCAGCCGGCGGGCGAGCAGGCGGCCCTCGTTGAGCAGCTCTTGAGCTTGCAACACGTGAAACTTACCATCCAAAATCGGTACCAGGTACCGTTCGGTACCTGGTACCGGCTCGGGCAGTCCTAGGACGAACTCGCAGGGGGTGTCCTTGCCGCCGGCTTGGCGCGGGTGGGGGTAATCTCCTTCGAACAACCCTACCTTGACCGGTTCCTTGCCCCCGATGGGCTGCATCTCGAACAGCGCGGTTTGCGTGGGATGCCGCTCCCATTGGAACGGGCGGACCGGCGGCGCCACGCTCTTGCCGGCGGCCCAGCGGCCTTCGGCCCAGCGGGCCAGCGCCGCCGCGACCGGCACTTCCCGCACCGGGTCCTCGGTCAGCGAAACGCGGATCGTGTCGCCGGCCCCCTCCGCCAGCAGCACGCCGATCCCCATCGCCGACTTGATGCGGGCGTCCTGCCCCTCGCCGGCCTCGGTCACGCCCAGGTGCAGCGGATAAGCGGCCCCGTGCTTGTCGAGCGCCTGGACCAGCAGGCGGTTTGCTTGCAGCATCACCAGCGGGTTGGAGGCCTTCATCGAGAAGACGATGTCCCGGAACTCCAGCGACTCCGCGACGCGCAGGTATTCCATCGCCGACTCCACCATGCCGGCCGGCGTGTCGCCGTACTGGTTCATGATGCGGTCGGAGAGGGAGCCGTGGTTGGTGCCGATCCGGATCGCTCGGCTTAAGCGTTTGCATTTCTCGACAAGAGGCGTGAAATTCTTGGTGATGCGGGCAAGCTCCTCCTGATACTGGGAGTCGCTGTATTCCCGCTGGGCGAACTGCTTGGAGTCGGCGAAGTTGCCCGGGTTGATCCGGACCTTCTCGACGTGCTCGGCCGCCTCCAGCGCCGCTTTCGGGTTGAAGTGGATGTCCGCGACCAGCGGGACGTGGATCCCCTGCTTCGCGAGCTCCCGCTTGATCTCGCCGAGGGCCTTCGCCTCGGTGGTGGTCTGCGCGGTGATCCGGACCAGGTCGCAGCCGGCTTCCGCCAGCGCCTTCGTCTGGGCCGCGGTGGCCGCCACCTCCTGCGTCTGGGTGGTGGTCATGGACTGCACGCGCAGCGGGGCCTCCCCGCCGATCTGGAGGGAGCCGACCTGCACAGGCAAACTCTTTCGCCTCATCCCTTGGCCCCCCCAAATAGGCCCATCAGTTTCCCGCCGATGTTGAAGCGGAGCAGGTCGTTGTAGGTGACCACCGCCAGCAGCAGCAGCAGCAGCCCCAACCCGACGCGGGTCATCCGCTCCTGGGTCAGCATGCTGACCGCCCGGCCGCGGAGCTTCTCGACCGCCAGGAACAGCAGGTGACCGCCGTCGAGCACCGGCACCGGCAGCAGGTTGAACAGCCCGATGCTGGTGCTCAAGACCGCGATCAGCTGCAGCAGCGGCGTGATCCCCTGCTCCGCCACCGCGGAGGTGATGTAAAAAATGCCGATCGGGCCGGTGAAGGACTCCTTCATCGAGAGGCCGCCGGTGGCGATCGCCCACAGGGACTTGAGCGTCTCGTGGGTCAGGAACCAAACCTGCGCGCCGGCCTTCAGGAAAGCGCGCGGCGGAGAGTAGCGCTGGATGCGGACCTCATCGGACGGGGTGATCCCCACCATGCCGGTCCGCGTCCGGGTGCCGAACAGGTTGGTCCGCTCGATCACCTTGGGGCGCACGACCTGCGGGAAGGTTTTCCCCTCCCGCTCCACGGTCAGCGTGACCGGGTCGGTCCGGGCCTGGATCGCCAGCGTCATCTGCTCCCAGGCGTCCACCGGCCGGCCGTCCACCGCCAGGATCCGGTCCCCCGGTTTCAGGCCGGCCTCCGCGGCCGGGTAGCCCTTGAGCACGTTGCCGACGCGGGGGGTGAAGACCGGCGACCCGGCCATGAAAACAAAGAAGAAGAGCAAAAAACCCAGCGCGTAATTGATCAGCGGGCCGGCCAGCACGATGAGCCCCCGCTCGGCCACCGAACGGGCGCGGTACTCCCACGGTTTGGCCGGGTCGGCGGCGCGGCCCTCCTCCGACTCGCCGGCGAGCTTCACGTAGCCGCCGAACGGCAGCAGACTTAAGACATACTCGGTGCCGCCGCGGGTCCAGCGCAGCAGCAGAGGACCGAACCCGAAGGAGAACCGCTCCACCTTGACGCCGATGAGGCGGGCGCAGATGAAGTGGCCCCATTCATGGACCAGGATGATGAGAGACAACGTGATTAAAAACGCCAGCCAGGAGTTCATTGGGTAATTGGATAACTGGGTGACTGGGTAATTGAGACCTGTTCGCGGGCCCAGGAGTCCGCTTCGAAGATTTGCTCCAAGTTCGGGTCCTGCACCGGGCGGTGCTTGCGTAGGACTTTCTCGATGACCGGCGCGATCCGCGTGAAGGGCATCTCGTCTTTCAGGAAGGCCTCCACGCAGGCCTCATTGGCGGCGTTCAAGACCGCCGGCAGCGTGCCGCCGGCCCGGGCCGCCTCGTAGCCGAGCTCCAGACAGGGAAATTTAGCCCGGTCGGGCGATTCGAAGGTGAGCTGCTTCAAAGCCACCAGGTCCAGCGCCGGCAGCGACGAGGTGAGCCGGCCCGGGTAAGAAAGGGCGTACTGGATCGGGAGGCGCATGTCGGTGACGCCCAACTGCGCCAGTACCGACCCGTCAATGAACTCCACCAGGGAATGGATGATCGCCTCCGGGTGGACCACCACCTCCACCTGATCGACGGCCAAGCCGAACAGGGCGCGGGCTTCTATGACCTCCAGCGCCTTGTTCATCATCGTGGCCGAATCCACCGTGATCTTCGGGCCCATCTTCCAGCGGGGGTGGCTCATGATCTGGGCCTTGGGCAGCCGGCCGAACTCCTCCAGCGGCACCTTGCGCAGCGGACCGCCCGACGTGGTGAGCAGGATCTTCCGGACCTCGCCGGCCGCGTGCCCCTGGAGGCACTGGAAGATGGCCGAGTGCTCGCTGTCAATCGGCAGGATCGCGGCCCCTTTCTCCCGCGCCTTGCGCATCACCAGCTCGCCGGCCATCACCAGCGTCTCCTTGTTGGCGAGACCGATCGTCCTGCCCCGCTCGATGGCGGAGAGCGTGGGCTTCAGGGCCGCCGCCCCGGTGATCGCCACGATCACCTGGTCCACCCCCTCCATGCCGGAGAGCTCGGCCACTCCCTGCTCGCCGGCGAGGATCTTGGGCCGCGCCCCGTTGAGCATCCCCTGCAGCGGCCCCGCCAGCGAGCCGTCCTGGATCGCGACCATTTTCGGCTTGAAGGCCTTCACCTGCTCGGCGAGCAGCTCCACCTGCCGGCCCGCCGCGAGCCCCACCACCTCGAACTCCCGCGGATGCTCCCGGATCACCTTCAAGGCGTTGACGCCGATCGAGCCGGTGGAACCCAGCACCACCACCCGCTTCATTTCAGACCCCCAATCAGGAACTTGTGGACGTACAGGAAGCAGATCGGCGAGGTGAAGAGCAAGCTGTCCAGCACATCCAGCACGCCCCCCATGCCCGGGAACAGCGTGCCGGAATCTTTCACCTGGCAATCCCGCTTGATGAGCGATTCCGACAGATCCCCCAGTTGGCCCAGCACCCCCAGCAGCAGCCCCAGGATCACCAGGTGAATGGCCGGTATCCCGGAGAAAACGCCGCGCAGCGCCAAGGCCCCCCCCACGCTGAACAGCAGCCCGCCGAGCATCCCCTCCCAGGTCTTGTGGGGGCTCACCCGCCGGATCAGCGGGTGCCGGCCGATCGCGGACCCCACGAAATAAGCCCCGATGTCGCCCCCCTTGGTGATGATCAGCACGAGGGCCACGAGCCAGGCGCCGCCGGGGAGGACCGGGTGCTCCAGCAGGCGGAGCTTGATCAGAAAGCTTAAGCTCCAGGAGACATAGAGGATGCCGAACAGCGCCGTCGAGATGCCGACGATCACTTGGGAGCTGTCCTGCCGGCGCATCTGGGTGAGGAACAGCGCCAGGAAGACCACCACCATGAAGAACAGCTCCCATCCTTTGGTCGGCTCGAACCCGGTCAGGATGGAGATCGGGATCAGCAGCCCCACGCTTAAGCCCAGCCACCGCTCGATGACGATTCCTTTGCGCTCCACGAGCGAGAAGAACTCATTGAGCCCCAGGCCGATGAAGCCGGTGGCGATCACCGAGAAGACCCAGAGCGGCGCCTTAAACAGCGTCCAGGCCACCAGCGCGATCAGCGCCGACCCGGTGAGCAGGCGGGGAAGCAGGTTGCGGATGCTCACGCCCCGAAGCGCCGCTCCCTGCGCTGATACTCTTTCAGGGCTTCAAGGAAATCGGCTTTCCCGAAATCCGGCCAGAACTTCGGGGTCAGGTACAGCTCGGCGTAGGAGATCTGCCAGAGCAGGAAGTTGGAGATCCGGTGCTCGCCGCTGGTGCGGATCAGCAGATCCGGGTCCGGCTGCCCGTCCGTGTACAGGAAACGGCTGAACAGCTCCTCGTCCAGCAGGGCGGGTTTGAGCTTGCCGGCCTTCACCTGCTCGGCGATCCGCCGCGCGGCCCGGACAATCTCGGAGCGGCCGCCGTAGTTCAGGGCCAGGTTGAGCGTCATCCGCCGGTTCTCCTGGGTCTCCTTCATCACCCGCTCCAACTGCCGCTGGACCAGGGCCGGCAGCCCCTCGAAATCCCCCAGCACGTTCAGTCGGATCTCATTTTTCATCAAGCTGGACAGCTCCCGCCGCAGGTACTCGTTGAGCAGCCGCATCAAGGTGGAGACCTCCGCCGCCGGCCGCTTCCAGTTCTCCACGGAGAAGGCGTACAGCGTCAGCACCTCGATCCCGACCTCGCGGGCAAACTCCGCGGCGCCGCGCACCGACTTGATGCCGGCCCGGTGGCCCATCACGCGGGGCAGGCCCCGGCCGCGCGCCCAGCGGCCGTTGCCGTCCATGATGATGGCGACGTGGCGCGGAAGGCGGGTCCGGTCCAAGCCGGAGGCATCCCTCTGTTCGGAAATAGCGGTATCCATCGGTGAAAGGTTCATTATACCCCGGAAGGAGCGGGGGTTTTAGGGGGTATGGGTCTGCTCGAGGCGCTCGGAGAGGTTCTTGGTCTTTTCCTGCTCCTGGGCCAGCGCCTCGTTAAGCCGCCGGCCCAGCGTGATGGACTGGGAATAGCGCCCTTCCACCCACCGGACCTTTTCCTCAAGCACCTTGTTGGTCTGCGCCAGCTGCTGGACCTGGCGCTCCAAAAGAAGAAGCTCCCCCTCCGTGCTGCGGCGGCGGGAGGAGGAGCCAAAGGCCACCAGCAAGGCGGCCATCGTGACCAGCGTTAAGGAGGTTCTGACGCCCCTGTAGCGGTCTTCCAACTGGGTTTATTTATACTGCTCGAGCGCCCGGGCTTTTTCCATCACCTCCGGTGAACCGGAGGATTCGCCCTGGCGGACCAAGTCCATCTCTCTTTGGGTCAATTTCTTCGGGATGATCACGATCTCCACGCGGCGGTTCTGCTGGCGCCCCTCGGAGGAATCGTTCGAGGCGACGGACCGGTACTCGCCGTAGCCGGAGGCCACCATCCGGTGAGGGTCCACCCCCTCCTCTTCCAGCACGTGCAGCACGCTGGTCGCCCGCCCGGTGGACAGCTCCCAGTTGGACTTCCAGCCGGAATGCTTGATCGGCTCGTTGTCGGTGTGCCCCTCGATGCCGATGTCCCGGTCCGGCACCTTCTGCGTGATCACCGAGGCCACCTTGCCCAGCGTCTCCCGGGCGCCCGACTTGACCTCGGCCTTGCCGGAATCGAAGAGCACCTCGGCGACGAAGGTCAGCACCAGGCCCCGCTCGGCCATCTCCAGCTTGACCTGCTTATCCCCGATTTCCTTGCGGAGCTGGCGCTGCAGCGCCTCCATCGCGTCGCGGAGCTGGTCGGCTTCGGATTCCTTCTGCCGCCGGAGCCGCTCCAGCTCGGAAGAGAGCTCGTGGATCTTCCGGACATCCGTGGGCCGGCCGGCGTAGAAGTTGACGCCGCAGCCGGAGAAGCCCAGCGCGACGATTAAGGGGATGAGCAAAAACGGGGCGCGGCGCATCAGTCCACCTGACCCTGGGTCGTGGCCTGGGCCGTCTTCAGGTACGGCTCCAGCTTGGCCCACGTGCGGGAACCCACCTTGCCGTCGGGGTTCAAGCCGTTGGCCTGCTGGAAATCCCGCACGGCGGCTTTCGTCCGGGGGCCCAGCTTCCCGTCGGAAGAACCGGGATCGAAACCGGCGCCTTTAAGCGCCAGCTGGATCTGCTGGATGCGGGCCTTCTCGTCGGTCGAGCTCGCGGCGGCCGACTCAGCGGCCCCGGCGGCCGTGGAAGCCACCTGCGCCG
>Ga0080064_1003658_pt1 | contig 21593 bp, 22 predicted proteins | sample Subgrocontami54m_FD_69260 | JGI IMG/M metagenome (GOLD analysis project Ga0080064, IMG submission 69260) | Subsurface groundwater microbial communities from S. Glens Falls, New York, USA - GMW46 contaminated, 5.4 m (SPADES assembly) (version 2) ...
GTCGCCAATCTCGCGCAGGACGCGATCGGCGCCGACGACAACGAGATCACGCTGCTCGATGACAGCGGCACGCACACCTTGCCGCGTGCGCCGAAAACGGTGCTCGCGCGCCAGCTCGTCGGCTACATCGCCAAACTGTATAAGGCCCGTAACACCCGCAAATCGTGAAGCCGGCAAACTCGTTTTTCAACAACGGGATTGCCGCGGCCCCGCGGGCCTCGCAATGACTTATGAAAAAACTCGACGTCAAAATACTCGACGCGCGCATGCGCGAGCAGCTTCCCCATTACGCCACGTCCGGCTCGGCCGGCCTCGACCTGCGCGCGTGCATCGATGCGCCCATCACGCTCGCGCCCGGACAAACCGAGCTGATACCGACCGGGATTGCGATCCACCTCGACGATCCGGGACTCGCGGCGATGATCCTGCCGCGCTCGGGGCTGGGCCATAAACACGGCATCGTGCTCGGCAACCTGGTCGGGCTGATCGATTCCGATTATCAGGGCCAGATCTTCGTTTCGACCTGGAATCGCGGCAACGCGCCGTTCGTGCTGAAGCCGATGGAACGCCTCGCGCAACTGGTCGTGGTGCCGGTGGTGCAAGTTGAACTGAACGTGGTCGACGACTTTGCCGCAAGCTCCCGCGGCGCGGGCGGCTTCGGCAGCACGGGGAAAGGGTAGTGATGAATGCAGGGTGCGCCCCGTCGTATTGGCGCTGAAGCTGCATGTCCAAGCCGCCGTCACGTGCCGTTTCCCCCGCCATCGTACTTTTCGCGCATGGCGCGCGCGATCCGCAGTGGGCACGGCCGTTCCGGAAAATCCAGCGCGCGATCGCCAGGAAAAAACCCGGCACCGCGGTCGAGCTTGCCTACCTCGAGATCATGGAACCGCTGCTCGCCGACGCCATCGCCAGGCTCGTGGCGGCCGGCCACCGACGCATCGTGGTCGCGCCGCTGTTCATGGCGCAGGGCGGGCATCTCAAGCGCGACCTGCCGAAAATCCTCGATGCGATACGCGCCGAGCACCGCGGCGCCGCAATCACGCTGCTGCCGGCGATCGGTGACGTCGGCGCGGTGCTCGACGCGATTTCGGACTGGCTGGTCGGCGCGATCCAGCGCTGAAACGTTAATGCCCGTAGCGGACTGAATCGATATGAACTTGCTGCGACATTTGCTTGCCGTGCTGCTGCTCGCCTTCTGCGGCGCGCCTGCGAGCAGTGAGCAGGGCTCCCGCTTGCGGGATGCGAACGTCCGCGAGTCTGGCGCAGCGCTGTCGAGCACAGGCGTGGCATCCGCCTCCGGGGTCACATCCCCTAAAGGGGCCCCTGTTCCGCCCTCCGGCGGCGCGCACGCCGCGGCCGATCAGGCGCTGCCCGAGCTCGTGCTCGAGATCAAGGGCCACAAGCTGACCGCCGAAGTCGCCGCCACCGAGCCGCAGCGCGCGACGGGTCTGATGTACCGGCGCATGCTGCCGGAGAATCGCGGCATGCTGTTCGTGTTTCCCTACGCCGCGCCGCAAAGCTTCTGGATGATGAACACCTACGTGCCGCTCAGCATCGCGTTTCTCGACGACACCGGCACCATCGTCAACATCGCCGACATGAAGCCGCTCACGACCAACTCGCACACCTCCACCAAACCCGCGAAGTACGCGCTGGAAATGAATCAGGGCTGGTTCGCCAAGCGCGGCATCAAGGCCGGCGCCCGGGTCGAGGGCATCACGCGCGCGCCGGAACCGCGATAAAAAAACGCCCGGCAACACCGGGCGTTTTTCGCGGCAGGAAGCGCGGACTCAGCCAAATACCACGGTCCTGAACAGACCGCCGCTCGCGGTCATGAAAAACAGCATCGGCAGCGACAGCGCGGTATTGGTGCGCGAAGCCAGAAACGCCGTGCGGCGCGCCACTGCTTTCTCGGCGTCGGTCGCAGACACCATGCCGAGTATCTTTTTCTGATTCGGCCAGATCAGCACCCACACGTTGAACAGCATGATGGTGCCGAGCCAGGCGCCCATGCCGATCGGATAGTACGCGGGCTTGAGGAACAGGAACGCTTCGTGGAAGTGCGAGCCCAGCAACGATGCGCCCGCCAGCCACGTTACGAGCGCGGCCCAGCGGAAATAGAACAGCGCGCGCGGCGCGACGTGCTTGGTGATCCCGGCGCCGGTGCTGTCGGCGGCGGCAGCCTTCAGCGCATCGACCTGCACGAAGTTGAAGTAATACAGCAAACCGATCCACATCACGCCGGCCAAGACGTGCAACCAGCGGCCCAATCCGAGTTGTATGAAGTCCATGGTTTACCCCAGCGCGTATTTGACGATGTTATAGAGGATCAACGTAAGGATGAGGCCGGATATCACCGTGCCCCATAATGAATCGAGCGGATTTTTCATGGTTCCCCCACTTGGCAAGGAATTTATAGAACGACAGGAGCGGTGATTCTAGACCAATTCAAATCGTGCCGCAATGTTGAGTAAATTGGTCGCCTATTGGGGGGTGGCCGCACGTGCTCGCACGCAGGCTACGGGGCACGAATCGGGACGCAGGGCGCCCGGAGGCTACGCCGCAGCCAGACCGCCGGTTTCGACCGCGACGATGGCCTTCGCCTGGTTCATGTCGCCGGCATATCCCGCGGCGAACAAGCAGCATGCGAGCTGATTGACCAGCGGCAGCGGGATCGGTACTTCGCCCGCGAGCGCGTGCCGGATCCACGCCGCGGTGGCAACCGCATCGACGCCCGGGGTTTGCGCGGGTGCGAAGGTGAGCGGCCCGGCTTCCGCCTCGAACAGCACCCGCACTTCGCCGTTGCAAACGTGTTCCAGCTGCGGGCGGCATTTCGGATCGGCAAACGGTTCGCCTTCGGTGCTGCGCAACAACAGCGCATTCGCGCCGGTTTCAACCAGCGCCCCGCGCAGTATCTCGAGCAGCAATGGGTGGCGTGCGCTCACAAGCCGCAGGCTCTCGCCGCCGAACGGGTCGATCAGCCTGGCAACGACGTGCGCGATCGAGCGCACACCCAGCCGTCCGCGCAGGCTCAGCGTGGCGGCAAGGCCGGGCGCCAGTACCGCGGTCGGCACGAACGCGATGCCGCTCGCATCGAGCGCGTCCTGCGCCTGTGCCGGAGTCGCGCACGGCATCACGCCCAACTCGCGGAATATGTAGGCGCTCGCAATGCAGCCGCTGCCGTTGAGCACGCCGTGCACCAGTACCGGCACGCCGAAGCGCTGCAGCAGCAACGCCAGCAGCGGCAGCAGGTTGGGCTGCTCCCGCGCGCCGTTGTAACTCGGCACGACCACCGGCATTGGATTGCCGGCCGGCGCCCGCAGCCGCGACAGCCGCTCGTCGAGCGCGCGGTAAAAACCCAGCAGCTCCGTGAGCGATTCGGACTTCACGCGCAGCGCGAGCAGCACCGCGCCAAGCTCGAGCTCGGGAACGCCGCCATCGAGCACCGCGCTGAACAATTGATAGGCATCGTGCTCCGAAAGGTCGGTGGTCCCTTCCGCCCCGCTGCCGATCTGCTTGAGGTAGTGAGCGAAACTCATGTGGACAGTACGGCCGGCGAAACCGGAAATGCGCGTGGACTGCTCGTGCGCCGATGGGCATGCGATAGCTGATTTGGCATGCCATTGCTTGAGCAACAGACGTGCCAAGCGCCAATCACCATGAATTCATACGGATAGGAGGGCGAATGACAGCCCGAGTTGATTGCCGCGCCAATTTCTGGTGCACAACAGCTGCGGTTCGCCTTATGTTGGTGCGCCGCGCGCTTGATCCTATTCCTCACCAGTGGCGCGCAGCACCTCGTCTATCGTCGTCAGGCCCAGCAAGGCCTTCTTGAAACCATCGTAACGCATGTTGCGAAAACCCTGCGACTCCGCCAGTCTCCGAATCTCATCGTTGGTCTGGTCACGCAGAATGGCTTCGCGGATTTGCGGGGTAATCCTGAGGAATTCGTGGATGCCCAAACGCCCTTTATAGCCGGTCCCGCCACACCCCTTGCATCCCGCGCCCATGTACAGATTGGGCAGCGTCATTGCCTCGGGCCAGAAAAAATACTGGCGCAAAATATCCGGCTCCGGCTGGTATTCGGTTTTGCATAAGTTGCAAATCCGTCTTACCAGGCGCTGGCTCAGCACCCCGTTGATGGAAGACGCCACCATGAAGCGTTCCACCCCCATATCCACCAGGCGCGTGGTCGCCCGGATGGCGTCATTGGTGTGCAGGGTGGTCAACACCAGATGCCCGGTGAGAGCGGCCGCGGCCGCTACGCGGGCGGTTTCCGCATCGCGAATTTCCCCCACCAGGATGACATCGGGGTCCTGGCGCAAAACCGAGCGCAACACCGACTCAAAAGTCCGCCCGATCTTGTCGTTGACCATTACCTGATTCAGGCTGGGCACTTCGTATTCAACCGGGTCTTCGATGCTGACGACATTGATATCCGGCGTGTTGATGAAATTCATCGCGGCATAAAGCGAGGTGCTTTTGCCCGAACCGGTGGGGCCGGTCACGAACACGATGCCCTGCGGCTGTTTTAATGTCGCTTTCAGCGGGCGCAGCACCTCCGGCGAAAAATCCAGCTTATCCAGATTCAGCACCACGTTGCCATACAGCGAACCCAGCACACGCATGACCACTTTTTCGCCATGCATCACCGGCAAAACGGAAACGCGCAAATCCAGTTTTTTCATCGGCAGCTCGAAAGTCATCCTGCCGTCCTGCGGCCTGCGGCGCTCGGTGATATCCATCCCCGCCGTGATCTTGTAGCGCGACGTCAGCGGCAGGCTGATTTCCTTGGGCAGGAACAGCCGGTCCACCAGTCTGCCGTCAATGCGGAAACGCACCACCACTTCATTCTTCTTTGGCTCGATATGAATGTCCGAGGCGCCCTCCTTGAGCGCCAGCAGAATGATGGTCTCGGCAATATCCACCAGCAGTTTGGACTGGATCAGTTCCTGCAGTTTGATTTCGGTGATCCCCTCGGTCATGAAAGGTTTCAGATCAAACTTGGTAATCAGGGTATCCAGATCCTGGCTGCTTTTATAATTGACCCTGATTGCCGACTCAATCTCATCCGGAAAGCAAAACACCGGGCTGACCGGCGCCATCATGAAATTGCCCAACGCAGTGATCGTCTTCGGGTCATTCGGCTCGGCCATACCCACCGTGACCGCCGCGCCAAACTTGAAGAGGGGAATTGCCTGGTAGCGCGCCGCCATCTCGGCCGGGAGCCGATCGACGACATCCTGCTGGAACAGGGATTTGCTCAGGTTGGTGTAGGAGCACTTGAATTGTTCCGCCAACAGATCGCCTGCCGTATCCCGGTCCAGATAGCCTTCCTGTATGACGAACTGCGCAAACTTGATCGCATCGCCATCGGCGCTCTTGATCATGCCCTGCAACGATACGGACGGAATGTTGCATTTCTCCTGAAAGCGGGCAAGCAGCGGTTTGGTGAGCGCTATCATCGGGGAGTTTTCCTCCGTCTGGCCACCAGCTTGCGTATGGTTTCCTGGGTGACATGCGCCTGGTGGCTTTCCAGATTCCTGCCTTCCTTGGCCGTCAGCGCCGTCATGCGCTCAAGGTCGAAGCGGCCGTCCGCCGCGACGGCCGCCGATCCAGCCTTGTCCGCAGCGCGTTGTGTTGCCGCCAGCCTGTTGCCGCACCGGCCGCAATAAATATCGCTCATGCCGCAGATAAAGCCGCAGCGGCAACGAACGTGGGCAACGGGCTCACCGCACGTTCCACAAAAAACATAACCAGCCCGATTATCATGTTTGCAGGCCATGGCTACCTCCAAGCCTCGATTTCGGCCACATAATCGCTCCAGGTTTCCGCTATCAGCTTGTACAATTCCTGGTCAGCATTGTTCTTCAGGATGAAATTCCGGGCGCCGCTGTCGAGGCATTCGTTGACAACATCCATGGTGTCCTGTGCCGACAGCATGATGACCAGCACTTTGTCATTGATCGCCATGATCTGCTTGAGGACCTCTATTCCATCGAGCTTTGGCATGCTGATGTCGAGCAGCACCAGATTCGGCGCAAGCTCCCTGAATAACGCCACTGCGCTCTCGCCGTCGCCCGCTTCACCGACTACCTCGGCCCCGAGCGAAGACACGATCACTTTCAGCAAACTGCGGATGTGCGGCTCATCATCCACAATCAGCACCTGAATCTTGCGGTTTTCGATTTTTTCGTAAAAGCTGGCCACTTTTGAAGGGAGGGGTGTCGGCGACTCCTGCGAGAACTGCAATGCGCGGTCTTCAATGTTGACCGTAACCGGCTCCGCGCGTTGCCCGATCGCCGCCATGCCCTGCGCCGTCAAATCGGCGCTATCCGCATCGATATCGACGTAGCCACCTTCCAGCAGCCTGTATTCCAGGCTGATGCGCGCCTTAAGCTCCTCGAGGTTCGCCATCACGGGCACGGCCTTCAGATCCGTGGCGAAGCGCAGTTCCTCCGCAAAATCAATCGCCAGCGGGTCTTCCACCGCGATCACCAGCGTGGTTTCGGTCCGGATTAGCGGCAAAACCGTGTGCCGGTACGCAAAGCTCGATTTCATCAGTTTCAGGGCTTCGGTTTCGATCTTGAAGTCCCGCACGTTGATGAGCGGAATGCCGAGCTTGTCCGCCAGTGTCGCCAGGATCTGGCCGCGCGACACGACCCCGCATTCCACCAGCACTTGGCCCAGCGACCGGTGCTGTTTCGCCTTCTGCGCGGCAAGCGCCTGGTCCAACTGCTCCTGTGAGACGAGCTTGGATTTCAACAGCAACTCGCCCAGCCGCACGTTGAGGCGGGGCTTCTGCGCATCGAGCGCCCGCAGGAGCGTTTCGCGCGACACAATGACGGGATCGCTCGGATACTTGCCCAGCGGTTCGCTGCGCCGCGCTTCCTGTTTGTCGAGCGCCGCAATCACCGCCGGGCTCGACGCCGCGTTTCGGGCCACGAGGGCATCGTCGATCACAGGATTGATCCGGAATTTGCCGAGCGCCGGTTCGGGAATGAAGCACCCCAGGAACGACGACGGTTTCTTTTCGACCAGAAAGAGAAACAACCCGATCTCGTTCTTGATGAAGCCGTTCGTCTTCCCGCGGAACTCCTTGCCATTCCTGAACTGGATCCAGAAATTCCTTTCTTGGGTAACCTCGGCGCCGGCCGTTTGGTACGTTCGAATTTCGGTCGTGTCCGGGCGCAGCGCGAAGGGGTGCACCAGCTCGACCATGTGCACCTGTTCGAACGTAACCCGCCGTGGGCAATTCGAGATTAGCAGTTCGATCGAGCCCTTGGCGGAATCGAACTGCAACAGTTCTCCGATTACAACGCGTCCGTCAACCAGTTCTACACGACAATCCTGTTGCCCCGTGCGCAGTTCCTGCTCAACATGAAAATAAGGCGGCGTGCGCCAGTGCAAGAAAATATCTACCAGCGTCTGCATATCATTTCAGGTAGCGGTCACGTTGAGACTAACCATCCACCGCCAGGCGGTGAGGCTTTCAATCTCGCCAATCATACCCGTTTCCACTGAGTGGTTTCATCTGTTTGCCAAGAGCCTGGGTCATTGTCGATACTATTCTGATCGTGAGATTCCCCGACATTTCGTTTTCCGGGAGGTCGGGTATAAACTTAATGATCCGGTACAATCGGAACCAAGCACTGGAAAACAATACCGCGAATCCATTTCAGCCACTACCTAGGCGAGACCCTTCATGCCCGGAGAACTCAAGCGCATCCTGTACGTGGAAGACGATGCCGACATCCGCACCATCGTGGTGATGGTCCTCGATGCGGTCGGCGGCTTCAGCGTTGTCACCTGTAGCTCGGGTGAGGAGGCCGTGCAGGCGGCGCCGGGGGCGAACGCGGACCTGATCCTGCTCGACGGGGCGATGCCCGGCATGGACGGGCCGGCGACTCTCAACGCACTTCGGGAGATCCCGGCGACGGCGCGTACGCCAGTCGTGTTCATTACGGCCAGCGTCCAGCCGAGCGACGTGCGGTATTTCCGGAGCCTGGGCGCGGTGGACGTCATCGCGAAGCCGTTCGATCCGATGACGCTTTCAGCGCAGTTGCGCGAAATTTGGCAGCGATGCAGCGATTGAGGCGGTGTCGGCGGCGAGAGGAAATCGCCACGACTCTCAAAGACAAGAGGGCGCGCCTGCCTCGTGCGGCGCGCTTGCGATGCGGGCTATTGCACGCTATCGTGGCGCGCGCAGGCCCGGGATTTTAGTAACCGAGGAGCGAGGAATGAACATGAGCGACAGGATTTCCTCCCAGAGCGCCCGGTGCTTTTCCCTATTGTTCGCCGTGCTGATTCCAGCCGCGGCAGGAAACGTCGGGGCGGCGGAAGCAGGGTCAGCTGCGATAGAAGACTTGTCGATCAAGGATTTGATGCAGATTGAAGTCTCTTCCGTTTCCAGAAAGTCGCAAACCCTCTTCGATACCGCCGCCGCGGCTTTCATCATCAGCCAGGAGGATATTCGCCGCTCCGGCGCGACCAGCATCCCCGAGGCTCTGCGCATGGTCCCCGGCCTGGAGGTCGCGCAGCTTGACGCGTGGCATTGGTCGGTCACCACACGGGGGTTCAATTTCAGACTTGCCAACAAGCTGCTGGTACTGATGGACGGACGGACGGTCTACAACCCGTCGTTTACCGGCGTGTCCTGGAATCAGCAGGACACCATGATGGAAGACATCGAGCGCATCGAGGTAATCCGCGGGCCGGGCGCCGCCATGTGGGGCGTCAATGCGGTCAATGGCGTCATCAATATCATCACCAAGAAAACCAAAGACACTTTGGGCAATCTGGTGGTTGCGGCGGCCGGCAACCATGAGCGCGGAACTGCCGCATACCGCCACGGCGGCAGGCTCGGCGATGACGGCAGCTACCGCGTCTATGGCAAAGGTTTCTCGCGCGATAGCACCATCGGTACTGCTGGACAAAAGCAGAACGACACGTGGCAATCGGGTCAGGCGGGATTCCGCATGGACCGCAGCATTTCCAGCGCCAACCGGCTGACCTTGCAGGGCGACGCCTATCGGCAAACTACCGGCGCTACGTCCTATCCTCTGACCGTATTGCCCCCCTTTAACACCATCGCCCAGTCCAACTACCACTGGAGCGGAGCCAACCTGCTCGCGCGTTGGGAAGGCAGCCGGTCCAATGGCGCGGAATTCACTTTGCAGGCCTATTACGACTTTGCGCTGTTCCGGGCGCCCTTTATATCCGATAAGAAAAACACGCTGGACCTCGACTTTCAGTACCGCCTGCATCCCAATGCGTCCAACGACCTGATGTGGGGTGGCAATTACCGCCACATCGAAAGCGCCATGGGCAATACCGCCGCCCTAACGTTTACGCCGGCCGCCGTCAATTATCAGAACGTGAGCATGTTCGTGCAGGACGACATCGCGCTGTCGGCAAACAAATTGCGCCTGACGCTGGGCGCGAAACTCGAGAAGACCTATTATGGCGGCACCCAGCTTCAACCCAATGCCCGCATGTTATGGACCCCGGACAGCACGAACTCGGTCTGGGGAGCGGTTTCCCAGGCGGCGCGCAACCCGACACCCCTGGAAACCAATGCGAGTGCCGCGCAGGGCACCTTCCGTCCGGCGCCGCTGATTCTTGCGCAAGTGCGAATAACGGGCACTCCGAACCTGGCGGCGGAAAGGGTGACCACCGCGGAAATCGGCTACAGAACGCAGTGGACCAGCCGTTTTTCTTCCGACATCGCGGCATTCAGCAGCCGCTACACCAATCTCATCATAACCAGGCGAGGCACCTTCAATCTCGCTACACTGACCCTGCCATTCAGCTTTGTAACGTCCGACCAGGTTTTAACAACCCGCGGCCTGGAATTGTCGGCTGACTGGAACATCCTCGACTGGATGCGGCTGAGCGGGACGTACAGCTACCTGAATATCCCGACCTTCGAAAATGCCGCCGTTCCAGACCCGGCGGGCCACAGCCCGCGCCACCATGGATCGCTGCGCGCCCGGATGGACTTGAACAAGAGAAACAAGCTTGACCTCACGCTGCGCTACGTCGGCGATATCGCCTCCGCGACTGGACCCGTTTCGGCCTATACCGCCTTCGATGCCCGTTTTGCCTACGCTCCCCACCCCGGTCTGGAGTATTCCCTGGTCGCGCAAAACCTGTTTTCTCCGAGTCATATGGAATGGAACGATGCCACACCCTATTTCCCGGTCCCCTCGGAGATTCCGCGCTCCATTTTTGCCAAGGTCACATGGAGCTACTGATTCCCCTTGCAGAAGCCATGAAATTGAAGCGCTCGCTCAGCGATCAACTATCGAAGCTGGGTTACGCGCTGCTGTTTCTTGCCTGGCTTCAACCAAGCCTGGCGCAGGGCATGACGGAAAGCCAGGTAAAAACGGCCTACGTTCTTAATTTTGCCAAGTTTGTGGAGTGGCCTGCCGGGGTAATCGGGGCCGACAAGCTGACCCTCTGCGTGGTTGGCAACGATGTGCTCGGCGGGGCGCTTTCGGCGCTCGACGGACGCAAGGCAGGCGGACGCGAGTTGCACGTTGTTCAGCGCCGCAATGCCGAGGACAATTTGCGTGATTGCAACGTGGTCTTCATCGGAGCATCGGAGCAGCGCCGGTTTGTCGCCATCATCACTGCGCTTGGCAACTCCCCGGCATTGACCATTTCCGATATTGAGAATTTCGCGGAAAAGGGTGGGAGTATCGGGCTTGGATACCGTGAAAATAAAATAGTTTTCGAGGTCAATCTCGCATCAGTCCAGAAATCGGGACTTCGATTGCCCGGCCAGTTGCTGAACCTCGCGTCCTACGTTTACGGGAGATAGCGACATGCGCATCCTGCCCAGCATGTCCCGCTGGTCCCTGCGCAGGAAACTGGTCTCGGTCATCATGCTGGCCAGCCTGGTCTGCCTGCTGGTCAGCCTTTCAGTCCTGTGGATCAGTGCGGCGATCAGCCGTTACGAGGACTCTCTGCAACAATTATCGAGGATTGCCGACGTACTGGCCGAGAACGGACAGGCCGCGCTCATGTTCTCCGACCAGACGGAGGCCAACCGGCTGCTCGATTCGGTGAGGGACAGCCAGGATGTAGCTTCGGCCTGGCTGGTAACCACTGATGGAACTGCGCTTGCATCATGGCACCGCAAGGGGAAGGCCGAAGCTCTGCCTTCCGATTACAGGGTTTTATCCAGGCAACTGAGCTCCAATTTCTGGGAGAGGCGTGCCGACATCTACTATCCCGTAGCGAGAAATGCCGAGCTGGTCGGCTATGTCTTGTTGAAGGCCGATTTCACCGTGCAACGGAACAACCAGCTGGCCGTTCTGGGAAAGTCACTTGTCGGCGCTGCGCTGGCGCTGGTGGTCGTTTTTATCCTGGCGACCCGCCTGCAACGCGTCATCTCGCGCCCGTTAGCGGAGCTTGCCGCAACGGCACGCGCCATCGCCCGTGACAAATCCTATGGCCTGAGGGTTCCGCTGCGCACCGACGATGAAATCGGCAATCTGGTGCAGGAGTTCAACGGCATGTTGAGCGAAATTCAGGAGCGCGATGAAAGCCTGACCCGCCACCGTGACCATCTTGAAGAAGAAGTCTCGAGTCGCACCGCCGAACTGCGCCACGCAAAAGAGGAAGCGGAAGCGGCTTCGCGTTTCAAGGGGCAATTCCTGGCCAACATGAGCCATGAACTGCGCACGCCGCTCACGTCGATACGCGGCACGCTGGGGTTGCTCTCGGGTGGTGTCGCCGGCGCGCTGCCGGACGCCGCAAGCGACCTGCTCAGGATTGCGAACAACAATTGCGAACGGCTGTCCCGGCTTGTCAACGACATTCTGGACTTGTCAAAAATCGAGGCAGGCAAGCTCAGCCTCGAAAACATCGATTTCGATCTGCCGGCGCTGGTGCGGGACGCGGCCGGCTTGTTCCGCGCACAGGCCAATGCCAAGAACATCAGCTTTACGTGCGAATTGGACGCCGAGTTACCCCAATTCTGCAAGGGCGACCCGACGCGCGTGGGCCAGGTTCTGATCAATTTGATGGGTAACGCGCTCAAGTTCACCGAGCGCGGCGAGGTCCGGGTCGAGGTGCGGAGCGTCACGCGCGGCGACGCCCGGGCGACGATCAGTTTTGCCATCAGCGACTCCGGCATCGGCATCGACCCCAAGGACCTGGGAAAACTGTTCCAGACATTCGAGCAGGCCGACTCATCGACCACGCGCCGTTTTGGCGGCACCGGCCTCGGCCTGGCCATCTGCAGGCAACTGGTGGATCTGATGGGCGGGCAGATCGAGGTCGACAGCCAGGTGGGCGTCGGATCGACCTTCCGCGTTTTGCTGCCTCTCGCCTATGGCGAACTGCTACGGCAGGCGTGAGCGGCGGCCGCAACTTCCATGAGGCACCAATGAACACTGCACCGATCGCGAATTATGACTGACGCCGCCCCGAATCGGATTCTTTACGTCGAAGATGACCCGGACATCCAGACGATCGCGAAAATCGCGCTGGAGAAGATCGGTGGGTTCACGGTGCGGGTGTGCGGTTCCGGGCGTGAAGCACTCGATGCGGTGTCCGGATTCGCGCCCGATTGCGTAATTCTCGACGTGATGATGCCTGGCATGGATGGTCCGTCGACGCTCGCGGCGCTGCGGGCAATGCCTGCCGGCGCCAACGTTCCGGTCATATTCATGACCGCGAAAGTGCAATCGTCCGAGATCGCGCAGTACAAAGCGCTGGGCGCCCTCGACGTGATTGCCAAACCATTCGATCCGATGTCCCTCGCAAGCACCATCCGGAACATCCTGGGACAGGCTACCGCCACCCGCATACCTGCCGCGCTACTCGATCAGTTGCAGCAGCTGCGTCAGGGTGTCGGACAGGAGATTCCCTCCCGCATCGAGAAAATTGAAACGGCGTGGCGCAGCCTTGGCGGCGGGCGCTGGGATGCTGAAGCAGCGACGAACCTGCGTTCTTTGCTGCACAGTACGGTGGGCACGGCCGGAACGTTCGGGTACAAGCAAACGAGCCTCCAGGCTCGTTCGGCAGAATCCAGGCTTGGCGCTCTGCTGGCAACGTCGAACGCTCCCACGCATGAGCAGCTTGAGGAAATGACCGAGTCCATCATCGCGCTCAGCCGGGCGGCCGCGAGCGAGCAGCCCAACCGCTGACCGAGGACATGGCAACGGGGCGCCGCAAGCTGAACCCTACGCGCGCGTTATTCGAATTACTATTCCCGCATGGCGCGGGCGCGCTTTGCGGCCGGGCGCTCCCAGCAGGTATTGAGCCATGCCTGCACCCGCGGCCACTTCGCGAGATCGACTCGCAGCGCGCGATAGAGCGCCGAGGCAACGTTCAAATCGGCAACCGAGAATTCCGGACCGGCGAGCCACTTCGATTTCGTGAGCGCGGTCTCCAGCACGTCGAGCGCGGGAACGACCTCCTTCCAGGCCGCTTCGGCGAGCTGCGGTTTGCGCTCGGCTTCGGGAAGATTCTGGGTATGCCGGACGTAATCGACAATCTGGCGGTCGAGCCGGTCGGTTTCCCACAGGCTCCACTGCAAAGCGAGCGCCTCGTTCCTGACATCCGCGGGGTAGAGCGCGCTGCGGTGCTTTTTCGCGAGATAGAAATTGATCGCCATCGACTCCGACAGCACGAACCCGTCATCGTCGATCACCGGCACGCGGCCGTTGGGATTGAGCGCGCGGAATTCCGGGGTGCGGGTCTCCGGCGAGCGCGACGCAAAGGGCATGTGTTCGTAGGTAATCCCCAGTTCGCCCACCATCCAAAGCACGCGTACCGTGCGGGAATTCGCGGAACCATAAATGCGCAGCATGTCTTTCTCCTGAAGTAGTTTGAAGTAATTCGGTGGTTCGCGGTTCGTCAATTCGTTTGTGCGTTTCGTTTCACTTTTCCGGCCGGAACTTGGTTTCGGGCTTGAGTCCCCTGCGCTGTAATTTCTCGCTGATGCGGCCGTTTTCAAGATAGCGGCCATCGACAGCACGCTGCGCGGCGGCGTCCCACTGCGGCAGCCAGTCTCCGAGCGAATAACCGTACCACGGCGGCTGCGGACGCAGCCTGGGCAGGCCGAGACGCTCCCAGATCGCCTTGGCGTGTTCCATGTACTGCTGCTTCGGCAACGCAAGCGGCGGCAGGTCGCCTTTCATGGTCGCGTCCATCAACAGCGTCGAGTCTTCATCGTCATCGCGCTCGCGCTTCGGACCGTGCCCCTGACCGCGGTGCGGCACGGTCTGCACGTCTTCCACCGGATTCATGCGGTAAGCCATCGCCCACAGCAGCGCGTTGGCGTTGTCGGGATCGATGTCGTCGTTGACGGCGACGCAGATCTTGCCGCAGTCGCCCTTGAAATACGCGGCGCCATACAACGCACGCCAGATCTCGGTGCGCGGCGTGCCCTTCTCGACCGTAATGAGTGTAACGCGCAGCAGCCCGGTCAGCGGCTCGTGCAGCGAAACCCGCTTCACACCCCGGATGCCGAGTGCATCGCGCAGGTGCGCAAGAAACAACGGCTCATAGGCGACGCGCTTGATGACGCTGGACTCGCTCGGCGCCACCTGGCTGATGTAGGATGGGATGATCGGGTTTTTGCGATGCGTAATCGCAGTAACCCGCATTGGCATGTTGTATTCCTCGAGCGCGACGTGGCCGTGCGATTCGCCGAACGGCGCTTCGGGCTCGAGATATTCAGTATCGATCAGGCCTTCGATCACGATCTCCGCTTCTGCAGGAACCAGCAGGTCGACGGTCTTCGCTATCACCACGTTGATCGGCGCGCCCGCGAGCCCGCCCGCCACCGTGAACTCATCGACGCCGAGCGGCAGCTTCTGCGGCCCCATGAAAGCGACATAAGGCGGGCAGCCGAGCACGATCGCGCACGGCATCGTCTTGTCGCCGCGGCCCTGGTGCTTGAGGTAATGCTGGTAGCCGCCCGCACCGCCGACGCGGGTCGCCATGCGCACCACCAGCCGGTCGGGCGCTTTCAGCGCGGCACGGTAGGTGCCCATGTTCTGCACCAGGGTCTCGGGATCGCGCGTAATCACGTTGGTTGCAGTCAGCGTCGGCGCGCTGTCGAAACCCGGCGTCGAGATCGGGATCGGCAGCGTGTCGAGCCCATGGCCCTCGCCCTGCAATGCTGCGCCCGTAATGACGACCTCCTGGCATACGCCTTCAGAAATTACGCGCGGCGGCACCGGGTTGGCGATCGCGCGATCCCACTTCGCCTGGATCTCATCGACCGGCACGCCCATTCCGGCGCTGTAGATCGCGCGGTTCGCGGCGATCGCTCCGACCACGACCGGAATCGAATACTTGCGGCCGCGGCCATCGGTGACATCAGTGAACAGGAACGCCTTGCGTTCGGGCTCGTCGAGTCCGCCGACGAACTGCCAGCGCACCAGCGGGTGCAGCTCCGAATCCTTGTCGATCGGCGCGTCGACGGTCAGGAGCAACCCGCGCTCTTTGAGCGTCTCCAGATGCTCGTGCAGGTCTGGGTAGCCGCGTTTGCCGTCGCTCATTTAAGTATCACTCCTGGATGCCTGCGACATAATGAAACCATTGAAATGATGGATTTTAAGCCCTGGGGCGTGCCTGCGGTTAAGAACGTCAGGCTGCACTGGCAGCCTCATGGGGCACGCGGATAATGATGCGCTCCGCGGCCGGCACGCCGCAATCCGCGCACCGATTGCGCGGTGATCTGTCACACTGCGGGAAAATTTTGGTAAACTCAACCATCCTGCATGACAATCGGGTAGGTAAGGGGATGCATCGGTCGTGCGGACGTCGCGCAGATCACTTATGAAACATTCACACGAGGAGAGCAGAATGAGAACATCAAAACTGGGATTAGGACTGGTTGGTGTCGTGGCGGCCGGATTGCTGGGCGCATGCGCAACCACCGGTGGTCCCGAGCAGATCGAGTGCCTTCAGCCGAATCGGCGCGTGGTGGTCGAGATCGCCGGGACCAAACCCAAGCCGATTCCCAAGCCCGAGGCCGGCAAGCCGGCGCCGAAACCCGGCAGGATAGCGGCCCAGCTAAAAGCCATGCCGCAGGGCAACAGCGCATTCGATTTCAAGAGCGCGGTACTCAAGGATGGCGGCAAGGCCGAGCTCGATAAAATCGTGAAGTCGATAGCAAGCGGCGTGGGCAAAGACACGCGGCCGCTCGCGGTGGGTTCGGTAATCATTTCCGGCCACAGCGACCGCCTTGAAGCGAGCGAAGGCGACAACAGCCTGTCCGAAAATCGCGCGAAAGCGGTTATGCAGTACCTGGTGAGCAAAGGCGTCAACCCGAAGCTCATCTTCTGGGAAGGCGTGGGTTCGCGCCAGCCGGTTCCCGTCACCAAGTTCTGCGAATAACCCTCGGCGTACGGCGGGTTTCGCGGACGGCTTGATCGCCGCGGCACAGCGAAGCCGGCTCGATTGCGAAACGCCCCGCGCTTGCGGGGCGTTTCTTTTGGGCGTGGATAACGGTGATCACGCCGCTTGCTCTTCGGCGGCCGCTCCGCCGGCGGTCATCGCCTCGAGCACCCGGCGGCGGATCTCGTCCCTGTCTCCCATGGTGATCCGCACCTCGAGCGCGATCCGGGCTGGCAGGTGAAATACCATGATCCGCTCCCCGAGTTGCAGTGCCTCATTGATCGAGTGGGTGACGAAGATGCTGGTCTTGCCATTTTCCTTCACCAGCTGAAGGTATTCCTCGCGCAGCCTTTGTCCGGTCAGTTCGTCCAGCGCCGAGAACGGTTCGTCGCAGAGCAGGATCTCGGGATCCACGGCGAATGCGCGCGCGATCGACACGCGCTGCCGCATGCCGCCGGAGAGCGCGTGCGGATAGTCGTTCTCGTGGCCCTTGAGCCCGAGCCGCTCGAGCCAGCCGAGCGCGATCGCGCGCCGCTCTTGATCGTCTTTGCCGAGCAGTTCCAGACCCAGCTCGACATTCGCGAGCGCGGTGCGCCAGGGCATCAGCCGGTCGTTCTGGAATACGATCGCGATGCGGCCGCGGAACCAGTCGAACTCGAGGAACGGGTCGTGGCCGAGCACGCGCACCGTGCCTTCCGTCGGCTCGATCAGTCCGGCGAGCAGGTTGAACATCGTCGACTTGCCGCAGCCGGTCTTCCCCAGCACGGCCACCATCTCTCCGTGCTCCACCTGGAACGAGAGACGGTCGACGGCGAGGAAGCTGGACTCGCCCGCGCGCTCCGGACCCGGGAAGCGCTTCACCACATCGCGAAACTCGATCGTCGCGCTCATGCCGAACGCTCCGCTTTCGGACGGTACGCGAGCAGCCAGTTCTCGATCAGCGTGATTGCCTGCTGCACCACCAACACGAAGGCAACGAGCACCAGTGTCCAGGCGATGGCACCGGCCATGTCGAACACCTGCTGCTGCTTGAGCAGCTGGTAGCCGATGCCACCGGTGGCGCCGACGAGTTCGGCCACCACCACCACGCGGGCAGCGTTGCCGAGGTTCACCTTCCAGGCAGTGAGGATGCCGGGCACGATGGTCGGCAGGATAAGCGTGCGGAAGAGCGCCTTCCGGGTCGGCCGGAACGAGAGCGTCATCTCGAACAGGTCCTTGGACATCGAGCGGTAGGCGTCAAGCATCTGGAAGCTGAACGCAGCGAGCGTGGTGCAAACCATGATGAACAAAATGCGCGGTTCGGTGCCCTTGAACCAGATGATCGCGATGACCACCCAGGAAAGCGCAGGGATCCCCTGGATGAAATTGAGGATCGGATAGAAATAGCGGTAGACACGCTCCGAACGCCCCATCAGGAAGGCGAACGTGATTCCGAGCAGGAACGAACCAATGAGGCCCGCGAAAATGCGCGCCGCCGTGGCGCCTGCGTTTGCCAGACTCTCCTGATCGATAAAGATCGCAAAGAACTTCTGCACGATCGCCGGAATCGGCGGGAACAAGTACGGCGGAAAGAAATACGACGCGAGCTGCCAGGCGAGCGCGAGCCCGCCCAGCGCGACCACCGTCTCGGTACGCAGCTGGTACCAGCGGTTCATCGCGCCGGCGCCGGCCTCCGCCCGGACTTACTCGAGGCGCTCGGCATAGATGCTTGCCGCCGAAGGCGCCTTGGGCAGGTAGCCGATCGACTGGCCGGCACGGTACACCGCTTCGATTTCCTTGCGCAGCACGCCCGCGGAACTCACGTTCATTCCCAGGCGGCTGTTGTCCTTGATGAGCTGTTCGACTGCCGCTAGATCCTGGCCCTCGGCCTTGGGCGAGACCAGTTTGGCCGCCGCAGCGGGATTGGCCGAAACCCACTCGGCGGCCTGCCGGTAGGTGCGATAGAGCGCCGGGACCATCGCCTTGTTCTTCGCGATCCAGTCGAGGTGAGCGGCAACCCCGAGGTACGGGATCTTGTCGCCGCCGGCGAAAGCCCGCCACTGGTTCGCCATATCGAGATCGAGCGTGCGCAGTGAAGGCTTCTTCGCCATCAGTATCGAATACGCAGGCTCCCAGAGTTGCACCGCGTCAGCGCGGTCGGCAAGCGCATAACCCAGCAACCCCGGGGTCGCAGTATTGACGACCGAAATCTTCGACAGGTCGACTTTCTGGCGGCTGGCAAACCACTCGAACATCACGAAGTTGGTGGTGACCCGCGCCGCCGCGAGCTGCTTGCCCTGCAGGTCGGCAAGCGTTTTGATCTCAGGCTTGCCGGTCACCACCGCGCCCCAGAAGTCGAACAGATTGAACAGATACCCCACCTTCATTCCGCGCACATCAGCGAGACCGATGGTGAGCAACGCCGCGCTGCCGCCCACCTGGAACTCGCCGCCGTTGAACTGCGCCGCATAGGCGTCGGGTGTGCGCTCATGGAAAGTAATTTCCAGCCCGTTTGCCTCGTCGAACTTGCGGCTCTTGATCACCGGCGGCAGGAATGCGCCCAGCGAGGGTGCGCCGAACACCACGACGTCGATCTTCTGGCGCTGCTGCGCATGTGCTGCGCCTGCCGCAAGCACAACGAATGTGGCCAGCACCGCAAGACGCGGCAAACAGCTGAGTGCAGATGCTTTCATGGGGTCTCCTTCTTCTTACAGGTCCGCTCCGGAATTCCATCATGCCGGGGGCAATTCTAGTCCACGGCGATGGATATTCAAACATTATTGGAGCGCGTCTCCGAAAGAGTAAAATGAATGGCGTGAACACCCCGGCGACCGGGGAATACGATCCGTGATGAGCCATTATTTTCGCCCGGGTTCTTGCTCTGCGAACCCGCTGTCCGCTGGAGCGGATGTTTTGGGGATCGAACCTTGAAAGCAGCCTCGTTTGAGTACGTGCGCGCCGGCTCGGTCGCCGCAGCCTGCGAGCTGCTGCGCCAGGACGGCGACGCGATCAAGCTGATCGCGGGCGGCCAGAGCCTCGTGCCGATGATGGCGATGCGGCTTGCGCGCCCGAGCCGGCTTGTCGACATCAACGAAATCGCCGCGCTGAAATTCGTGGCGCTCGAACCGGATATCGTTCGCATCGGCGCGTGCACACGGCAATGCGTGCTCGAACGCGACAACGCTCTCGCCACGCGCGTGCCGCTGCTGCGGCAGGCCCTTGCGTGGGTGGGACACGTCCAGACCCGCAACCGCGGCACCCTCGGCGGCAGCCTCGCGCACGCCGACCCCGCCGCGGAGTTGCCGCTCGCAGCGCAGGTGCTCGGTGCGCGCATGATGCTGCGCTCAACAGCCGGCGTGCGCTGCGTGCCGGCGAGCGACTTCTTCGCCGGGCCGCTCGCGACCGCGATCGAGGCACAGGAATGCCTGGAGGAAATTCACTGGCCGGTGTGGCCCGAGCATCGCACTGGGTCCTCATTCATTGAAGTCAGCCGGCGCCACGGCGATTTTGCGATCGTCGCGGCAGCGGCGCAGATCGCGGTGGACGGTGAGGGTCGCTGTATCCGCGTGAGTTTCGGTTTGGGCGGAGGCGGACAAACACCGCTCGCGTTTCCCGGGCTCGCCACACACCTGCTCGGCACCCGGTTCGATGCAGCCGTAGTGCAGAGCGTGGCGCAGGACGCCGCGCTCGAACTTGACCCGGGCAACGATCTGCACGCGAGCGCCGGCTATCGCAAGCGCCTCGCTGCGGTTCTCGCCGCGCGCGCCCTGCGCGCAGCTTTCGATCAGGCAAAGGGCAACCCGTGAGCGAAACGCTGTATCCGATCGCAGTCGTGGTCAACGGCGTAGAGCGCACGGCGCAGGTGCCGGCGCGGCTCACGCTCGTCGACTGGCTGCGCGATGAATTGCGTGTCACCGGCACGCACGTCGGCTGCGAGCACGGCATCTGCGGCGCGTGCTCCATCATGCTCGACGACGAGCCAATCCGCTCGTGCCTCATGTACGCGGTGCAAGCGGACGGCCACCGCGTGACCACGGTGGAAGGGCTCGCGCAGCCCGACGGGTCGTTGAGCGACCTGCAGGACAGCTTCTGCCAGCTGCACGGTCTGCAGTGCGGCTACTGCACGCCGGGAATGCTGATCGCCGCGCAGGGACTGCTCGACACGACGCCACATCCGACGGAGGAGCAAATCCGGGAGGCGATCGGCGGCAACCTGTGCCGCTGCACCGGTTATCAGCAGATCGTGGAAGCGGTGAAGCACGCCGCCGGACGTCTTTCAGAACGTCCCCTCTCCCCTCGTGGAAGAGGGACAGGGTGAGGGGGATACATTGACGATACACCCTCTCCCCCACCCCTCTCCCGTCGAGGGAGAGGGGAGTTCTTTTCGTTACATCGGCAAGCAGCGCCGCACGAAAGAAGACCCGCGGTTCGTGATGGGACGCGGGCGCTTCGTGGCCGACATCGCGCTGCCGGGGATGAAGCACGTGGCGCTGGTTGCGTCGCCGCACCCGAGCGCGAGGATCCTTTCGATCAGGGCCGGCGCCGCGCTGGCGGTGCCGGGCGTGCATTACGTTCTGACCGGCGAAGAATTCTGCGCCGCCACCGAATCGCTCGCAATCGGCGTCGATACGCCCAAAGTGACGCGCTATGCGCTCGCGAAAGACGTCGTGCGCTATACCGGCGAATGGGTCGCAGCAGTCGTGGCCGACACGCGCGCCATCGCTGAAGACGCGGCGGAACTCATCGAAGTCGATTACGAACCGACACCGCACGTGATCGATCCTGAGCAGGCCGTGGCGGCGGGCTGCCCGCTTGTGCATCCCGCGCACGGCTCGAATGTGCTGTTTCACCGGCGCTTCGTATGGGGGCCGGTCGAGCACGCGTTCGCGAGGGCCGAGCACAAGCTCGCGCTTCGCGTGCGCTGGGGGCGCAGCGCGACGGTGCCGATCGAGACATTCGGCGTCGCGGCGCAATGGGACCCGGGCCAGCAGACGCTCGACATCTGGGCGTCGATCCAGATGCCGAAGTATCCGGACCAGGCAGCGCGCGCGTTGCGGCTTCCCGGCAATGCCGTGCGTGTGCATTACGATGTGGACGTCGGCGGCAGCTACGGCGTCAAGCGCGGCATCAAGCACACGGTGCTCGTCGGCTATCTTGCACGGCGACTCGGATTGCCGGTACGGCTCATCGAGGACCGGCTCAAAAATATGCGCGGCGGAGCCGCGCACGGCCCCGACCGGATTTTCGAC
>Ga0080064_1003659_pt1 | contig 21592 bp, 18 predicted proteins | sample Subgrocontami54m_FD_69260 | JGI IMG/M metagenome (GOLD analysis project Ga0080064, IMG submission 69260) | Subsurface groundwater microbial communities from S. Glens Falls, New York, USA - GMW46 contaminated, 5.4 m (SPADES assembly) (version 2) ...
TGGCCACGGGCAGGCGCGCAAAGTCTGGTTCTACCAGCTCGATCCCGGCCGCAACCTCGGTAAGACCAACCCGCTCAACGACGCCGACCTCGCCGAGTTCGTGAAGCTGCAAAAAACCTTCGCCGACTCGCCCAAGAGCTGGAGCGTGGACGCCAAGAGCATTGACCCGACAACCTTCGACCTCTCTGTGAAAAACCCGAACGGCGGCGAAGAAATCACGCACCGCAGCCCGGAGGCCATCATGGACGAAATCGCCGCGCTGGACGCCGAGAGCGCAGAGATGCTGGTAAATATCAGGGCGCTGCTATGAAACTGACAAAAGCTTTCTTCGACGACATCCGCGAGCTGATCGTTTCGGCCCGCACCACCGTGGCCCGCGGCGTGGATCTCGTACAGGACCACACCAATTTCGAAATCGGCCGGCGCATTGTTGATCAGGAGCAAATGGGGAAAGACCGGGCCGCTTATGGGAAAGAGGTGATCAAGGCCCTCGCGGAGAAGCTGACAACGGAGTTTGGCAGCGGCTTCTCGGCGCGAAATCTCGCCTCCATGCGGACGTTTTACCTGGTGTATCAGGGCCGATACCAGATTTTGCAGTCAGCGACTGCAAAATCGGCCGGAACCAAGAAATTGCAATCGCTGACTGCAAAATCTTCGTCGCATCAAAAAACCCAGACACTGTCTGGGCAATCCGAGATTTTCCAGTCAGCGTCTGGACAATTGGCAACTCACGCAATCCATACCAGCCCCTTCACTCTGAGTTGGACGCATTACGTTTTTCTTCTAGGCATCAAGAACCCCGACGAGCGAAGCTTCTACGAGATCGAGGCCGCCCGGCAGGACTGGACCGTTCGTGAACTCAAGCGCCAGTTCGACAGCAGTCTCTATGAGCGCCTCGCCCTGAGCCGAGACAAGGCGGGAATCCGCAAGTTGGCCAAAAAAGGCCAGCTCGTCGAGAGACCGCAAGACCTGCTCAAGGAACCGCTGGTGCTTGAGTTTCTCGGCTTGGGCGAACATGCGCGATATTCCGAATCCGATCTGGAAACGGCTATTATCAACCGCATCGAGCACTTTCTCCTCGAACTCGGAAAGGGTTTCTTGTTCGAGGCCCGGCAAAAGCGCTTCACCTTTGATGGCGATCACTTTTTTGTTGACCTCGTCTTCTACAACCGGCTACTTCGATGCTATGTGCTGATCGACCTCAAGATCGGCAGGCTCTCTCATCAAGACCTTGGGCAGATGCAGATGTACGTCAACTACTTCGACCGCCACGTCAAGACCAAGGCCGAGAAGGCGACTATCGGCATTGTCCTCTGCAAGAAGAAGAATAAGGCGCTTGTTGAAATCACCTTGCCCCGTGGTGCCAATATTCATGCGCGGGAGTATCAGCTCTACCTGCCGAGCAAAGAAGTGCTGCAACAGAAGTTGCAGGAGTGGGCCGAGGAGGCGGGAGGTGAGTAGGGTCGTGCGGGATGGGGTTGGGCGGAAAGGCGAAGAGCGCGGAGGTGCTGGGGAACATCAAGGCGCTGCTATGAACAACGGGTGGAAAAAACAACCCTTCGAGGATTGCATCGAGCAGGTGACCTACACCCAGAAGATTCAGCGCAAGGATTTTTTGGATGACGGCGCGTATCCGGTCGTTTCGCAGGAGGAGGCCTTCATCAATGGCTACTGGGACAACGAGGCCGATCTCTTCAAAGTTACCACACCCATCGTTGTATTCGGTGACCACACTAAGGTTCTGAAATATGTGGACTTCGACTTCGTGCTCGGCGCTGACGGAGTCAAGATTTTGCAACCGCGAGAGTTTCTCTTGCCGAAGTTCTTCTTCTACCAGTTGCAGTCGGCGAACCTCGATTCTCTTGGCTACGCCCGGCACTACAGGCTGCTGAGGGAGTTGGAGATTACCTACCCGACTCGTCCCGAACAGCAGCGGATCGTCGGCATCCTCGACGAAGCGTTTGATGGCATTTCCACCGCCAAAGCCAACGCCGAAAAGAACGTCCAAAACACGTGCGCCCTCTTCGAAAGCCACCTTCAATCCGTCTTCACCCAGCGCGGCCCGGGCTGGGTTGACCGCACACTTGATCAAGTTTGCATTGTCGAACGAGGCAGCTCGCCACGACCAATCAAGAACTATTTCACTACTAAACCCGATGGAGTGAATTGGATCAAAATCGGCGACACTGAAGAGGGTGGAAAGTATGTCTATTCCACGGCTCAGAAGATAACGCCCGAAAGTGCTAAACAGTCACGATTCGTCAAAGAGGGCGATTTCATCCTGACGAATTCCATGTCATTTGGTCGGCCCTACATCATGAAGACAAGCGGCTACATTCATGACGGCTGGTTCGTGTTGAGGCTTAATATCTCGATCGACAGGGATTATTTTTACTACCTACTTTCGTCGCGCTTCGTCCAATCTCAGTTTGCTCAGTTGGCAAGTGGATCGGTCGTCAAAAACATCAGCGGCGACCTCGTGAAGAAAGCCGTCCTGCCGATTCCGCCGCTGGCTCACCAGCACGTCATCGTTGAAAAGTTATTGGAGATCTCCGCCGAAACCCAACGCCTCGCCACCCTCTACGAGCGCAAGCTCGCGGCACTGGAGGCGTTGAAGAAGTCGCTGCTGCACCAAGCCTTCAGCGGGGAACTTTAGGAATGAAAACGCCCACGCCATTACCCACCGCAACCATTCGGAAATCCCGAATGGTTCGTCCTGCCCGCCGAACTTGTAAGGATCACTTACAAGTTCAGCCGCTACACCGGCTCTGGAGTCCATGCCATGAGTGAAAAAACCGGGCCATCACCCCCGCCCGGCGGCCAGTTCCTCGTCTATCAAACCGAGGACGGGAAGCTGAAGATTGATGTGCGGTTCGAGGGCGAAACCGTGTGGCTCACGCAGCAGCACATGGCGGCGCTGTTCCAGACGACCAAGCAGAACGTCAGCCTGCACATTCGGAACATCTTTTCCGAGGGGGAATTACGTGAGGATTCAGTAGTCAAGGAATCCTTGACCACTGCCGGTGACGGCAAGAACTACGCGACGAAGTTCTACAACCTCGATGTCATCATCTCGGTGGGCTATCGCGTGAAGTCACTCCGGGGCACGCAATTCCGCATCTGGGCTACCCAGCGGCTGCGGGAATACATCGTCAAGGGCTTCGTGCTCGACGACGAGCGCCTGAAGAATCCCGACCAGCCGTTCGATTATTTCGAGGAGTTGACGCGCCGGATTCAGGACATCCGGACCTCCGAGAGGCGGTTCTACCAGAAGATCACGGACATCTACGCCACCAGCATTGACTACGATCCCACGCAGGAGATCAGCATCCTGTTTTTCAAGACGGTCCAGAACAAGGTGCATTGGGCAATCACCGGCCAGACCGCCGCCGAGATTGTCCATGACCGGGTGGATGCAGCTAAAACTAACCTTGGACTGACGAACTGGCGTGGCGCAGTGATCCGCAAACAAGATGTGGTGATCGCCAAGAACTTTCTCACCGAGCCGGAGCTGGCAGCACTCAACAACTTGATGGAGCAATACCTCGTCTTCGCCGAAGGCCAGGCCATGAGGCGCATCCCGATGCATATGGCAGACTGGATCAAGAAACTCGACGCGTTTTTGACACTTAACCAGCGCGACATTCTCAGCCATGCCGGACGTATTTCGCACGAAGTGGCTCAGGTCAAGGCCGAACTGGAATATGATCGTTACCGCGCGTTAGTCGATGCGCAACCGCGTTCTGTAGATTCGGACTTTGAGAAAGTTGCAAAACAACTGCAGAATGTGTCACGACCGAAGAAAACCAAACGGCGCAAATCATGAACGAAGCCGAAACCAGAGCCGAACACATTGATCCCGCGTTGAAAGAAGCGGGCCGGGGTGTTGTCGAGGGCAGTCGCATCCGGCGTGAGTATCCGATTACTCCCGGCCGCATCGAAGGTCACGGGCGGCGCGGCAAGCCACTCACGGCGGATTACGTGCTGGAGTATCGCAACACCAAGCTCGCCGTCGTCGAGGCCAAGGCGTGGGATGAAGCGTTGACCGAGGGTGTGGCGCAGGCCAAGAACTACGCCGAGAAAATGGCCGTTCACTTCACCTACGCCACCAACGGGCAGGGCATCTACAGCATCGACATGCTCGAAGGAACCGAGCGTGAGGTGCCGCATTATCCTGGACCGGAGGAACTCTGGAACCTCACGTTCGCCGAAGTGAACACCTGGCGCGACCGTTTCGCCGCTGTGCCGTTCGAGGACAAGGGCGGCTCGCATCCAAGCCGCTACTACCAGGACATCGCCGTGGAGCGGGTGATGGAAGCCATCGCGGAGAACCGGCAGCGCATTCTGCTCACGCTCGCCACCGGCACGGGCAAGACGTTCATCGCGTTTCAGATCGCGTGGAAGCTGTTCCACAGCCGCTGGAACTTGAGCCGTGAGCCATCGCGCCGCCCGCGCACCCTGTTCCTCGCGGACCGTAATATCCTCGCCAACCAAGCTTATAATGAGTTCTCCGCTTTTCCCGAGGACGCGATGGTACGGATCGAGCCGGACGATATCCGCAAGAAAGGCAAGGTGCCGAAGAACGGCAGCCTGTTTTTCACCATCTTCCAGACCTTCATGAGCGGCCCACCGAAAGACGGAAAACCGTCCCCCTATTTCGGCGAATATCCGCCGGACTTCTTCGACTTCATCGTCATCGACGAGTGCCATCGGGGCGGCGCGAACGATGAAAGCAATTGGCGCGGCATCATGGATTATTTCGCGCCCGCCGTGCAAATGGGCATGACCGCCACGCCCAAGCGCAAGGACAACGTGGATACCTACGCTTATTTCGGCGACCCGGTGTATATCTACTCGCTTAAGGAAGGCATCAACGACGGTTTCCTCACGCCGTTCAAGGTGAAGCAGATTTCCACGACGCTCGACGAGTATGTCTACACCCCCGACGACCAGTTGATCGAAGGCGAGATCGAAACCGGGAAGCGCTACACGGAAACCGACTTCAACAAGATCATCGAGATCAAGGAACGCGAAGCCCACCGGGTGAAGCTGTTCATGGAAATGATCGATCAGCGGGAAAAGACGCTGGTTTTCTGCGCCACGCAGCTTCACGCGCTGGCCGTGCGCGACCTCATCAACCAGATGAAGACGAGCAAGGACGCGAACTACTGCCAGCGGGTCACGGCCAACGACGGCGCGCTCGGCGATCAGCACTTGCGGGACTTTCAGGACAACGAGAAAACCATCCCGACCATCCTGACCACGTCGCAGAAACTCTCCACCGGCGTGGACGCCCGCAACATCCGCAACATCGTGCTGATGCGCCCAATCAACTCCATGATCGAATTCAAGCAGATCATCGGGCGTGGCACGCGGCTCTACGACGGCAAGGATTACTTCACGATCTACGACTTCGTGAAGGCGCACCATCATTTCAGCGATCCGGAGTGGGACGGCGAGCCGGCAGAGCCGGCGGAGACCGTTAACCCGAGGCGGTTCATCGATCCCAACGAAATGCCAACCCCTCCCGTAACCGAAAAAGATCCAACCGAATATGGCAAAAGGCAGAAGATCAAAGTGAAACTCGCCGACGGGAAAGAGCGCACGATCCAGCACATGGTGGCCACCACGTTCTGGCATCCCGACGGCACGCCCATGTCCGCGCAGCAATTCCTAGAAATGCTCTTCGGTAAGCTGCCCGAGTTTTTCAAAAACGAAGAGGAACTCCGCACCTTGTGGAGCGCGCCTGACACACGCGCAAAACTCCTGCAAGGATTGGCCGAGAAAGGATTCGGCAAAGACCAGTTGGCGGAGATGCAAAGGATCATCGACGCTGAAAAGAGCGACCTATTCGACGTGCTCGCCCACGTTGCCTACGCGCTGCCTCCGCTCACCCGCGAAGACCGCGCCGCAAAGGCAAAGATCATTATCAGCACGCACTTCAACAGCAAGCAGCAGGTCTTCCTCGACTTCGTGCTGTCCCATTACGTGAGTGTCGGTGTCGAGGAACTCGATCAGGAAAAGCTCACGCCGTTGCTCCGGCTCAAATACCACGACTCCATCGCCGACGCCGTGGCCGACCTGGGCAGGCCGGATGAGATCGGCAAGGTGTTTGCAGGCTTCCAGAAATACCTGTATCAGCAGCAAGCCGTCGCATGACAAGCAAGAACACGAACCGGGCTAATAAGGCGTTGCATCCGATCGTCAATCCGCTGGTGCTCCATGGCGGCGGGGGAGCTTGGTCGGTGGGCAGACAGGCTGCATGCGCGTCACTGGAGTGACCACGGAAAGGAGTCGGGAGTCGTTTTTTTGAGAGAAGGAGATACACACTACCCTGATTCGTCGTATGATTAGAACTATCTATGACACTCAAGCCGAAAGAGCTGGAGAAAATCGCCTATGTCACGCTGGAATACTACGACCGGCATGCGGAGGATTTCTGGGAGGGGACGAAGGATCACGACGTCAGCCAGAATATCGAGACTCTGCTCAAATATATCGAAGGCGAGCCGCCCTTCACGATTCTCGATTTCGGCTGTGGGCCGGGGCGCGATCTGAAAACGCTAACGAAGCTCGGCCACATCGCGGTGGGCCTGGAAGGCTCCGCGCGGCTGGCCGAGATGGCGCGCGCCTACAGCGGCTGCGAGGTGTGGGAGCAGGATTTTTTGAAGCTCGATCTCCCAGCGAGCCGCTTCGACGGTGTCTTCGCGAACGCCGCACTCTTCCACGTGCCGAGCCAGGAATTGCCGCGGGTGCTCCGGGAGCTCGGCGCGACACTCAAGCCGCAAGGCGTCCTTTTCAGCTCCAACCCGCGCGGCGAAAATGAGGAAGGGTGGCAGGGACAGCGCTACGGCGCATACCACGATCTCGAAACGTGGCGCGGCTACCTGTCGGGCGCGGGATTCGCCGAGCTGACTCACTACTACCGGCCGACCGGCCTCCCGCGCGAAAAGCAGCCCTGGCTGGCGAGCGTCTGGCACAAATCAGGTTCTTAGATAGCCCCTCTCATTCGGTAAAAGGGCTGAAGTTTTTATAGGGCGCTTATCTCGGAAATAACTACTTGGAACCGTTACATTTTCCGTCATTCTGCCAGCATTACGTAAATTGCAACTCCTCGTCCATTCTCTTAACCGACTGAATTCATTGGCTTCCCGTTCTGGCATGCTTTTCGCTCTATCACTTGAGCATGAAGAACCCACTGACAAATTCCCGTGGAATGGCTTTAGTTACGGTTATTTTTCTCACTGCCATAATGCTCGCAATCACGGGAGCCGGTCTGACGTTTAGCCAGCTCGGCCTTAAAACGACGAGCCATCAGAAAACCGAGGTCATGGCTTTCTTCGCCAGCGAAGCCGGCCTGAGCCACGTTTGGAAAGAGTTGGAAAATGGAGATGGAGTCAATGATTTCGACACCATTCACACCGCTTCCGCTGGAACCGTTATAGTCTCTAACCCTTCGCTCTCCGGCGCCGCATACACGGTAACTCTCCTCGAGTCGTTGAGTAACCCCACTAGAGTCAGGGTTGCCTCCATCGGGACTGCCCCGAACAATGCTCAAGCCCGGCTCGAAGTGTGGCTGAGAAAAGACCTAGGAACGCCTCCCAAGGCCCTGATTACGAACGGCGACTTGAAGCTCAACGGGAATCCAAAATTCCTTGGACTTCGGGGAGGAGCCCATTCCAACGACGATATGCAGGTATCCGGAAACGCCGGCGTGCAGATGGCGGACGGGCTTACCGCTTCCAATGCCGTCGCCGGCGGCGGGGGCCTCAGCGACGGCATGGATATCAATGGGACCCCCTGCATTGGCAGCGCGGCCTGCGGCTCGAACCCACAGCCCAACGAATACGAGCTTAACAGCGCCGCGGAAAGAGACGCTTACGAGGCCGGCCATAGTAGCGCTTCCAGCTATTCCATCCCCAAAATCAATCCTGCCGATTACGCCAGCGCCGTAGCCGGAACCAGCGGCGGCTACGTCCTGAAGGCCGACTGCACTGTCGTGACCGGAGCGGGCGCCGTTTTCAGCAACGGACTTCATACGAGCGGAGGGAACGTGGTCTCGGCCCCCTCGGGGTGGAGTTGCTCCGGAGGAACCTGGAAGGTCAGCGGAAATAGTGCGTCCAATGGAATTTTCTATACCGAGGGGCGGGCCGAGGTTTCGGGAAATCCGGGCAGCACATCCAATCCGTGGCAGGCCACAATCATATCTCGTGACTCGATCAAGATCTCCGGCAACCCGGAGATCGTCCCTTTTTCATCGCTTCCGGAGAGCCTTGAGAACGTGCTTCTCGTCACCGGGAACGACCTGGAGATCAGCGGCAATCCGTCGGTCGCGGGCAACGGAGGGGGATTTTTCGCTCACCAGCAGGTAAAAATAAGCGGCAATCCTTCTATCAAGGGCTTCGTCATGGCGGGCGACGGCCAGCCCACCTGGACCGGCGATCCTTTCTCCGCGTCTTCCCCCGGCGTGACTATGAACGAGGTCTCTGGAAATCCCACCATCACGTACAACGGCGACTTCGGGACCTCTCTCCTTCCGCCTGCAGTCACACAACTCGGCTGGCTCCAGAGTTTCTGATCCGTAGTTTGAAAATCCTCATACTTGAAGCGTAGTATAAGCCGACTCCAGGGTCTAAGCAGGCTGTAGAATTTTTGCCGGTCATCATGAGGCGTTTTCTTAACTCTTCCAAAATTATTTTGCCTTGTTTATTGGTTGGAGCCGTGGCTCTCGGACCCATCGCCGCATTTGCCTTCGACATGAAAGCGTGGGAGGGTTCGACGAATCCGGAAACCAAAGAGAGATATATTCCCGTAGAGCTTTGGTCGGGCGCCGAATGGGACGGCAAGAGAGATCTCAAGATGCCGAGAGTCGATGCCAGGTACAGGCACAGCTCTTGGTACGAGATCAAAGGGCCGACGGAATGGAAGCATCCGGTCACGGGCCAGACCTTCACGGTCTACGAACGGATCAACCCCGGTAAAGACGGGACTAAGGTGCAGGTATTTACCATTAACCAGGATCAAACTGGTCTGGGAAGACTCTATGACGGAAGGCCCGGTCGAGATACCAGGACCTACTCCGGCGGTCTCAAATTCCCGCTCGGATTGTGGAAAGAAGGCGCGACCCGAAAGTTTCTCTACAAAGTATGGGAGCCGTCAGAGTCGGAGAGGATGGAATCCATTACCATTCAAAAGATCGACTTTGCCTTTCAGGGAACCCCGCATTGCCTGCAATTCTACTGGGAGACCATGGATGGAAATGAGAGAAAGACTTTCGACCGCCACACCTACATCTACTGCCCGGGAAAAAGCATGGTGAGCCAGATCCAGCATTGATCCTGAGACGTTATTTCTCTTTGCCCCACCCTTCCCCCATCAGCGAAGCCGCAGCGCCGATAAAGCAGACCACAGCCGCGGTAAAGTAAACATACCGGTATCCCAGCATAAAGGCCGCAAGCAGAGACGTATCAGGCCTGGTTTCCGACCGCAGGGCCCGCAGCGCAGTCTGCCCGGCCATGGCCAAGAGCATTGCGCTCAGGATCGCAGTGGCGATCGCGGTCCCCACCGACTGCCCCACGCTTCGGATCATGGATATGAACGAGGAAGCGACGCCGAGCCGGTTCTCGGGGATGGAGCTCATCAGGGAATGATTATTGGGAGTCTGGTAGAGACCCACGCCGAGACCTAGAAAAGCCAGCCGCGCGATAATCTCAGTCTGAGTCGCCCCCAGCCGTAAAAAGCCCACGCTGATCAGCGAGACCCCCACAATCGCCAGCCCCAGGGCGGACAAAAGCCGCGGGCTCATCCTTTCGGATAGCCGGCCGGCAACCGGAGAGAGGAGCGCCAGCATAAGCGGCGTGGGGGTCATCAGAAGTCCCGCCCGAAACGGGTCCAACCCGAGTGCCAGCTGAAGAAACAACGGCATCACCAGATTGTGCATCCCGGCGGAGATGAAGTCCGCGGCGCGCGCCACGTTGCCCGCCACGAAGGCGCGAATGCGAAAAAGCTTCAAATCGAGAAGAGGATGGCGGGCGCGGCTTTCCCACCGGATAAAAAAAGCGAGCGCCGATATAGCCAGCAGGAATTCTCCCCAAGCCCAATGAGAGCGCCACGAACCTTTCTGCCCGGCGGTCATCGCGAGAAAAAGAGCGGAGAGTCCGACCGCGAACACCACCGCGCCGGTAAAATCGAAGGGTTCGGCCTGCCGTTCCGTCGAACGCGGCGCTTCGTCCCGCAGAACAAACACGGCCGCCACGGAGCCCAGAAGGCCGAGAAAAGAAGTAATAAAGAATATGTACCGCCACCCGAACGTATGGGTGACGAGGCCGCCCAGGACCGGTCCGAGGGTGAAGCCCAGTGCCGAAGACGTGCCGCCGGAAATGCCGATGGCGCGGCCCCGCTCTTCCGGAGGAAAAAGCGCGGTCACCATGGCGAACGTGTTCCCGACCATGAGCGCGCTCCCGATTCCCTGGACGGCCCGGAAGAAAATCAATTGCCCCGCTCCCTGGCAGAATCCGGCGAGCGCCGAGTTGACGGTATACAGTAGAAAGCCGGCGACAAAAACTTTTTTCCGCCCGGCCAGATCGGCGAGCTTGCCGCCCGGCAGGTAAAGCGCGCCGGTCACCAGGGTATAGATCAGGATAATCCAACCGGCAGTGGCGATGTCCACGTTTAATTCCGTCATGATTACGGGCAGGCTGACGCTGAGAAGCCCGTTATCGGCGGTGGCGATAAAAACCGCGAAGGTGGGCACCCAGAGAGCCCACCAGCGGTAATTCGGCCCAAAAATTTTTTCGCGAATCAAACGGCTCACTGCCCTTAAACGGAACGTTCAGGATCGGGTGGAAGACTGTTTTCGGGATGGTCTTTTTCAGGACAAGTTAAGATTTCACTTCAATCCTCTCCCCCTTGCCATTCGCTGGTCACGAAATCGATGACGCCGTTTTGCCCATTCCGCAGGAGCGCGATCGGATCGCCGCCCTTTCGGACGATCTCGATCTGCTCGCGCAGGAGCTTCCGGAAGAGAGTGATCCCGCGATCCGATTCACCGAGCATCTCGTGCGATCGATCGGTGACGGGCCCCTGCGTCTCCCAGGCCATCGCGTCCTGGCTGGGAAAATTGTCCATGTGGAATTCACGGTCGGGATTTTTAGTGGTCACGTAGTCCAACGGCAGGCCATCGGGCCACCGCTCCGGGTTTTCGACCTCGCGGCCCAGGCGGATGACGCGGTAGATCTGTGTGTGGGTGTCGTCGATGGGCACCCGAAAATGCAAGGAGCCGGGGTGGCGGAGAAGATTCGGGAAGAGGAGCAGATGGCCGATTTCCTTCTCCCCGTCGCCGAAGACCCGTCTCTTCATGATCCCCCACTCGCCGATTTCGTATTCGAATTGCTCCACCCGTTTGAAATGGTAAGAGGCGTCGCGCAGCCCTTTTCTCCTGAGCGTCTCTCCATGGAGATAGCGGGTGTGGCTCGGGTCGACGGCATTTTCCATCGGCTGGAGCCAGTTGCAGTTGAGCACGGGCTGGATCTCGATCTTCCGCGGCCATTCCTCCCGCGCCAGAAAATCCCAGCGTGGAAGCTGGGGCCTCTTTTCCCGCGGGCCCAGGTAGGCGAAGAGGAGCCCGGAAAGGCGCTCTACCGGATAGGCCGGGTGGCGGACTTCATTCTTGAAAGCAGGATTTTTCTCGAAAGGTTGTTCGAGACAGCGGCCGTCGAGGGCGTATTTCCAGCCATGATAGGGGCAACGGAGGCCTTCTTCTTCGATAAAGCCGTAGAACAACGAAGCGCGACGGTGAGAGCAATGCTCCTCCAGGAGACCGTACCTCCCGTCGGCCAGACGGAACAGAACGAGATCCTCGCCCAGGACCCTGATTCTCTTTCGCGGCTTTTCTTCGGTCAGCTCCGCGGCGATTCCGACCGGATGCCAGTAGCGGCGGAGAAGCTCCCCGCACGGGCTCCCCGGACCGACCTGCGTCAGGAGCTCGTTCGACTCTTGAGCGAGCATGTCCTAGTAGTTCAGCTTTTTCAGCCGGCCCGGGCGACCGCCTTCCGGCTGCATCCGGGATGAAGCTTCCCCATCTGGCAAACCGCGCCGGCCTTGACCAAGGCGGATTCAAAATCCACGTGGACCCGCGGATCCTCGTCCTCATATTCGATCTGCGAGCCGCCGACTTTGAGACTCTTATAGGTCGGCCCCTCGGTTTCGGTGTCCCTCATAAACCGGTAGCGCCAGCTGCCCCAGCGAAGCGCCAGGTAGCGCGCGGGCGCGGCCCCGGCGTTGAAATGCTGATGAAACCACTTGTCCGGAGGAACGACCACGCTCCCCTGCTTCCAATTGACGCGGGTCTGCTCCTGTCCCTCGGGCCAGAGCGTGGAATAGCCGATGCCGCTCAAAATCAACACGTGGGCGCCCGGACCGTGCCGGTGGCCCTTCTTGTAAGTCCCCACGGGAAATTCGGAGATATGCGCGGCCATGGTATTGCCAGCCAGATCGAACTTCATGTTGGTCCCGCCGGCGCCCCGCTCCCGGTAATCGTGGAGTTGAACCGTATGGGTATCGGAAACGAAATTCGTGGACATGAAAAAGCGGCCGTAAATCTTTCCCTTCGCGCTGAAAAAGTCATCTTGATTGGGGTCGAACCGGTCGGTAAAGGCGAACTTGTCGCCGAAGACGAAGTCGAGATTGTGAAAGAGATTCATCACGAAGCAGGCATTGGTCACCGATAAGTAGCGGGCGGACTCGCTGCCGCTCCCGTTAAAGTGCTGGTAGTGGGCGTTGATGGGAATCGCAAAGAGGCTCCCCGGCCCCCACTCGAAGGTGTGCTTCTTGCCCTTCTTCTGCCAGACCGTGGTCGCTCCGTGCCCTTTGGCGACGTACACCATCTCTTCGTAGAGGTGTTTCTGGGGCTTGAGCTTTTTGCCCGGCGCGATCTCGCAGATATAGGCGTCGTTCACCCCCCCGGTCCCCTCCAGGTTGACGAAGGCGGCCAGGCCGCCCTTCAATTTCCAGGGGGCGAGCTCGGTGGTTTTGATGTCCTCGACAAAAAATCCCTTGATAATGGGAATTCCCTGCTTCTGCTGCCACTCCTGGTAGGTATCCACGCGCGGCAGCCTTCTCTCATCTATGGGTTCGATTGCATCTTCGTCCATTTCAAGTAACTCCTTTCTCTTGAATCAGGCCGGCCACGAGTGAATTTTCAATGGTCTCCGCCAGCCTCCGCTCTATGCGCCAGATTTTGTTCATATCACCAAAATATACAGCCCGCCAATACTTCAAGGCCGGCCTGGGGGTTTCTCGAAGGGCTCATCCTCGCTTCGCTCGGAATCGCAGATTTCAAATCTCAGATCACAGATGTGAAATTTGAGATTTGCGATTTGAGATCCCGAAGGGCTGGCATCGGACCTGAGAGAGACTTTCAGGTCGGCCGAGAGGCCGCCTGCTACAATCCTCTTCCTTGGTAAAGTCCGTCGATAAAGCCTGAGTCGTCCAACTCTCTCAGATAATGAAGATCCCACAACGCCAGGGGGCTTAGCTCCTTCGCCTCCGGCGCCTTCATCAGGCAGAGCTTGTAGGCGTTCATAACCGCCTCCGGGTCCGGATAGGGCTTGACCGGGATCTTGGCCACACTGTTATAGCTGGCCCGGCCCGCGCTGGGCAGTCGTTGGCGCAGCCCTTCCAGAATCTTTTCCGTTTCCTCGCGGCGCGTGCGGGAGAAGTGAGTTCCCAGAATCATCGCCTTCACCAGCCTCTCGCCGAGACGATCTTTCCGCTGGAGCGCTGTGATGGAAGTGGTGAGCGTGGGGCCGTTGATCATCGGCAGCGGCTCCGGGATAAAGACATGCATCCCCGCCCGCTCGTACTCTTCGGTTCCGCCCGTGATAAAGGCCGCGTCCGCCTTACCCGATTTGAGCGCGTCGAACTGGGCCTTGCGGAAGCTCTCCGTGCCTTCGTCCCCCAGCTCCACCCATTTTACCTGGTCGAGGCCGACACCCCCTCTCAGTAGGTAAAGCATGTGATTGCCCCTCAGGTGATTGAAGCCCGCGGCCCTCCCTTCGAGGGCGAGGTCCGCGACGCGCCGCCCGCGCAGCTCGGAGATTGCGCGAACGGGCTCGCGCGACACCAAACGGTCCCGCACGGCGTTGCTGGGCGATGCCAGGCAGACGATGGGCTTCCCCTTCGCCACCAACGCATAGGGGGTGATGTGGTTCCCAGAAATGAAATCGATCGTCCCGTCAAAGAGCGCGCCTTCGGCCTCGATCGGATTCTCGCTGTACTCGAAGCGCGCCGAGGTCACGCCCAACTGCTGCCAGATCCCGGCCTTGTCGATGACCTCCCAGATGGGCATGTGCGACGGGGATCGATAGTACCCCCGTATTTCAACGGGTTCGTAGTTTGCCGCCATAAATTCCTCCTTCTTAACAAAGCAGTGAAGCTATCAGCAATCAGCGTCCAGCAAGGAGGCCGACCGCTGATTGCTTCCCTGCTGATTGCTTGTTTATTTCAGCACCTCATCCAAAAGCTTCATGGCGGGTCTTACGTCTTTCATGTCGGGGTCGTCGGTATCGAAATATTTCATCCAATCCTTACGCCGGTACGGCGGCGCAATGTGATCTTTTGGAACATCCACCCGCCGGGAATCCTTGGGATCGTCGGGCAGGCTCAAGACTTTTTGCACGGCGAGCTGGCCCTCCCGGGAAAGAAGCCAGTTAATAAAAACCTTGGCGGCGTTCGGATGCGGCGCGCGGTTCATCAACGCCACCTGGCCGAAGGCCGAGGAGATATTGATTCCCTCTTTCAAATGATAGGGATCGAATTCGTCCACGGCGAGCCCCCGGTTCTTCCCCTCGGCGATATCCCGGCAAGGAAGGCAGAGGGAAAATTTTCCCGTCGCCAGCCAGTCCACCGCCTGGCGCAGATCCCCGGTCATCGTCACTTCCATCTCAGTGAATAAACGGCGCAGATACTTCGGGCCGAGGTCGGGGCTGTAATAAAGATACTGCCACGGCGCGCCGGCGCCCCTCACTCTTCTGATATCGAGGGAAACGATCTTTCCTTTTAGTTTAGGATTGAGAAAGTCCCAGTAAGACTTGAACTCGTTGGGGTTCAGAAGCTTCGGGTGGTATCCGGGGTTCGCCCCGGCCGAGACGTTGCCTTCATAGACGAAGATATACCGGCCTTCCCGGTCCACATATTTGTGTTTCCCCTCCCACCACTTCGATTCATCCGCGACCTCCGGCAACAGCAATGCCGGTTTGATCGGGTCCAGCATTTTTCCCTGATAGAGCACCTGAAACAAAGAGTTGCCGCCTCCTCCGTACACGTCCGCCAGGTACTTCTCCGCCCGCCTCTCCGCCGCGATCCGCGGCGCCAACTGGCTCCCCGACCCCGTCACGCTCACGACTTTTATTTTCGGATAGGCCTTTTGGAAAATCCCCGCGGTGATGAGCGCGTCATATCCTGCGATATAGACCATCACCCGCCCTTCCTTCTCCGCCGCCTTCACCACCCGCCCCCACTCCACCGCATCTGCCTTACGGGACTCGCCGGCCCCGGCAACTCCGGCCCAAAGAAAGGAGCCGAGCAGCACAAAACCCATCCCTGCAACCCACCAACGGTTCATGAAGCGATCTCCCATCGGTTCCGCACGCTCACCGGGCCTCCCGGCCTTTCATGATCTCCCGCACGAGCTGGAAGATCGGCGTCATGTCGGACCATTCCGGCCGGGTCACGTCGAGATACTTTCTTCCTTCGATGAGCTTATTGCGCTCCGGAATGCCGTCCTTGGAAATATCCATCCTGCGGGAGTTGGGAGGATCTTCCGGGTTGCCGAGCTTCTGCAGAGCGAGCTGCCCCTTGCGCGAAAGGAACCAGTTGATGAAGACTTTGGCGGCGTTCGGATGCGGCGCCGGCTGGAAGAGGCTCAGCGTCCCCCCGCCCGCGGAAAAGCTCGCCCCCTCTTTCCACAAGCTGGTATCGAAGTCCTCGACCGGGAGCCCCTGCGCCCGAGCCCGTTCGGTTTCTTTGCAGCCCACGCAAAGGGAGAATTTCCCCTGTGCGAGCCAGTCGACCATCTGCCGGTATTCCCGGCTGAAGGTCACATCCATCTCGCCGAAAAGCTTTTTGATGAAGGGCGGCCCCAGGTCGGGGTGATAATAGAAAAACTGCATCGTCGCCCCCAGCCCCGTATTGGAAGGATCGAGGGCGACGATCTTTCCTTTCCATTGGGGCCGCAAAAGATCGAACAACGATTTGAATTCCTGCGGCTTCACCAGACGGGAATTGTAAAAGAGCTGGGCCGTGCTCACGCTGGCCAGATAAGCGAAGATATACTGTCCCTCGGGGTCGATGAAGGAGTGTTTTCCGCCGTACCATTTGGACTCGTCAACGACCTCGGGCAGGATGAAGGCGTTTTTCATCGAACCGAGGGCCTTGGCCTTGTAGAGGACGTTGAAGGCCCCGTTGGCGCCACCGCCGTGGAGATCGGCCAGCTGCCTCCCGGCCCTCCGCTCAGCCATCTCCCTCGCGTTCAGCTGGGAGCCGCTTCCGATCACGGTCACGACCTTGATATCGGGGTATTCCTTGCGGAATTCGTTTACGATCGCGTCGTAGCGGTTGGTCGCCGAGCAGGTGCTGCAGATATAGAGCGCGATCTCCCCTTCCTTCTTCGCCGCCTGGAGCGTCTTTTCCCATTCCGCCTTCCAATCCGACTGGGCGGGAAGAGTGCCAGGGAAAGCGCAAACGAAGATCCATACCCAGACTTGTAGAAGAAGTTTTGGCATCTTCGCGCTCCTTACTTTAGACCCGCCTATCTTCTCTCTCTCGCCGCCGCGATCTCTTTGGCCAGCTTGAAGATCGGGGTCAGGTCGGCATACTCCGGGCGCGCGATGTCGAGATATTTCCGCCCTTCGATCAGCCGGTTTTGCGGCGGGAGCATGTCCTTGGGAATGTCCATTCTCCGGGAGTTGGGGGCGAGGTCGCCGTAGAGATCGGGCGAGCTTTGGAGCAAGATCTGTCCTTTGCGGGAGAGAAACCAGTTGATGAATACCTTCGCTGCGTTCGGATTGGGCGCCCCTTTGATGAAGCTGATCGAACCGCCGCCCGTGGTGAGCCCCTGCCCCTCCTTCCACATTCTCTCGTCGAATTCGTTCACTGGAAGCCCCTGGGCCTTGGCCTTGTCCACGCCCCGGCAGCCGATACAGAGCGGATATTTCCCCGTTGCCAGCCAATCTACGATGAGACGGCGGTCACCGAGGGTGACGTCCATCGTGGTGTAAAGCCGGCGGATCCATTCCGGCCCCAGTTCCGGGTTATAGTAGTAAAACTGGAGGGTCGCCCCCAGGCCGGTCTCATTGAGCGGTTGGGAGCTGATCTTCCCTTTCCACTTGGGGTTCATGAGATCCCAGTAGGACTTGAACTCCTTGGGATTGACCTGCTTTTCATTGTAGTAGACGCTGCCTCCGCCCGTGTTCGCGATATAGACAAAGATCTGATCCTCGTCATCATCGGTATAGACGTGTTTTCCCCCGAGCCATTTGGATTCGTCGACGACCTCGGGGAGGATCAACGTCGGCTTGAAAGATTGCAGCACCTTACCCTTGTGGAGGAGGGTGTAGTTCGAGTTTGCGCCGCCGCTGAAGAGATCGGCGAACAATTTGCCGGCTCTCGATTCCGCCAGGATCCTTGTTCCCAAGTCATTGCCGGTGCCGTTGAGCGTTACCAGCTTGAGCCAAGGATATTCTTTCTTGAATTCATCCAGGAGCGGGGCCTGGCCGTAGCGGCCGACATAGAAGTTGAGCCGGCCCTCCTTTTTCGCTTCCGCAAGGACCTTTTCCCAGTCGGCCTTCCAGTCCGCGCGAGCACCCGACACCCATAGAATAAAAGAAAGAACCGCGAAGCAGAGGACCTTCATAGCCTTGCCCCTTTCTTTTCAACGGCGTTCAACGCCTGTCAGGACTGCCTATAGCACTGCGAACATCTCGAGCTGGATCACCATGTTGCCGCCGAGATCGTACTTGAGCGCGTGGCGGCAGGGCTTGTTCTCGCCGGGGAAGAGCTTGAGCCATTCCTGGTTGACGAACTCCCGATGGCCGGCCACATCCTTCATGAAGACGGTGACCTTGGCGATATTCTCCGTCGTCCCGCCCGCCGCTTCGATCATCTTCTTCATATTTTGAAAAGCGAACTCGATCTGCTTCGCCGGATCGTCCGGCGCCTTTTGGGTCGCGGGATCGAGCCCGTTGATCGCGGAAGTGAAGACCATATTGCCGATTTTGACGCAGGTTGAGATCGGCTGTTTATGCTTGGGAATCCCGGGAAACTCGACTACTTCTCTCTTAGCCATTGTAGATCTCCTTTTTTAATGGATTTAGATTCCCTATCGGGGTAGGGGCATCTTATATAAGCCACAGACCATTGTAAATATAGCCGAGAAAGGGCGCCTCTCAGCGGCCTCGGACCAAAATCATCTTCCTGTGCCGAATACCGGCCTCATTAAAGACCGGCCCGATGGACCGAAAGCCCATCTTCTCGTAGAAGCCGATCACCTGGATTTGGGCGTGGAGAAAAATTCTCCGGATGCGTCTCCGGCGCGCCAATCGTACCGCGCTTTTCAGGAGCTCTTGGCCGATTCCCTTTCCCCGGCAGCTTTTTAAGACGGCCATCCGCCCGATTTTCGCCTGCCCCCGTTTGATGACCATGCGGGCGGTGCCGACCGGGCGGCCGTCGAGAGTGGCCAAAAAGTGCGTCGCCGTTTTGTCCTCCTCATCCAGCTCCATCTCCCGCGGCACCCCTTGCTCCCGCACAAACACGCGCACGCGGATAGAGTAGGCCTTCGCCAGCTCCGCGCGCGAGGCGATTTTTTTTACTCTGACGGCCACAAGCGCAGAACTTATAGTTTCCCCGGGGCGAAAGTCAACGCCATCGGCCTGGAAAGCGGAGATCGTCGAGATTGATCCCTCATCTATATCACTGGTATAGACGTGGCGAGTACCACAGACTTTCAGGTCGGTAATACAAGGAGAAAACCATGGCTGCCAAGTCCAACGAGGAACGGCTGAAGGCGCTGAACGAAGAGGTTCGCAGCCTGGACATGCAGGCGCACTGGTGGGGGTTCGGGGAAAGCAAGTATCAGAAGCCTCAGGTGTGGCGCTGGGCCGACATCTACCGGTGTCTGATGGAGGCGGGAGAGGTGATGCCGGTTGGAACCGATTTTCTCACCGACCGCCGGAGCCTGATACTCAATACGAAAAGCGCTACGCTGATGATGGCGTTTCAACTGCTGCTCCCCGGAGAACGCGCGCAAGCGCACCGGCACAACTTCTCCGCCATCCGCTTTGTGGTCGAGGGCGGCGGCGCCACCTCTACGGCCGACGGCGAGCAGATGATCATGGAGCCCGGCGACCTCCTGACCCAACCCAACTGGGCATGGCATGATCATCACAACCCGACCAACGAGCCCTGCATCTGGCTGGACGGATTGGAGGCGCGGCTGTCGCGCGTTTTCCAGGCCTCCTTTCATGAGACGTGGCCGGAGGGTGTCTCCCAGCCCGTCGCCAAACCCGACGGTTATTGCCGCCAGGTCTATGGCCCCCTGCGTCCACCGGAAACTCTCGACCGAGGTATTCACCCACCCGGCTTCTCATACAAATGGGGAGACACACTTCGGTCCCTGAAGAATCTAGCCGGGGAGGGCCAGGCTGACCCCTATGATGGCGTGCTCTTGGAGTACACCAATCCCATCACCGGCGGCCGCACCTTCCCCATCATGACCTGCTACATCCAAATGCTGCGGCCCGGCGAGAAAACCCGCCGCCACCGCCACACCGGAACCACGCAGCATCATGTGGTCCGCGGAAACGGCGTGACGATGGTGGACGAGGCGGTCACACCACCGCCGGGCGAGGACCCTCAAGAGCCGGTGCTTTCGGCGGAGGCGGCGGCTCTGGACTGGGGTGAGAAGGACTGCTTCATCGTGCCGTCGTGGCGCTGGCACTCGCACCGGAACAACTCCAAGAGCGAGCCCGCCATTCTCTTCTCCATGAGCGACCGGCCGATTCTGGAATCCGCCGGGCTTTACCGGGAAGAGGGAGAATAGAGAAATTGTAATGAATCAACTTTGCTACTGGACGTAGCACAAAGACGACGCTTTCTCCTTCCTTCCCAGCTCGACCAACCTCTCTGACACCTGGTCTTCTCCTGCTAGTTCACAAGCTTACCTTTGAGTCGGCATCGGCGCCGACAACTGGCACAACCCTTGCCATTGGAATGAGTTGACACCGATTCGAAAGGAGAAAGCTATGAAGAAAAAGACATTTCAAGGTTGTTTAATTGCAGTGGCCTTGATTGCCGCCACAGCCCTAGGGCAAGCACAGCAGAACTCGCCCCAAGGGCTATCAAAGGTCGCCATCACCTATCCGGACCGGGGCATTCTTGCCATCGACCTTCAAGTCGCCCAAGCACGGGGTTTTTTCCGCGAGGAGGAGCTGGATGTCCAACTCGTACAGCTTAGCGGCAACCCCGCCATTAAAGCCCTCATGGCGGGAGAGGTCCAGGCCGTAACCAACGCCGCCTCGGTCATTCGTGCGATTGAGGGAGGCAAAAGCAACGTCCCTTTTAAGGTCTTGTTTATCGGTGTAAAGCGACCTCTTTTCTGGCTCGTGGCAGGGCCTGAATACAAGTCCATCGCCGATCTCAAGGGGAAGGTCTTTGGCACGGCCAGCCTGGGCAACTCCCCGCACGAGGCCGCAGCCCGGCTTCTCCGCAAGGGTGGATTAGATCCGGAAAAGGACGTTACCGTGATCATTACTCCGGACCCGTTCCAAAGTTTAGTGAGTGGGGCCATCCAGGCAGCGGCGTTATCTGTTCCGCAAGTTATCTTGGCCCGCGACAAATTTAAAATGAACATTCTGGCCAGTGCCGTGGACGAGTTCCTTGACCTAGGCAGAGGGCTCGCAGTGCGGGAGGACCTCTTGCGAGAAAAGCCAGACCTTATCAAGCGCATCCTCAGGGCTCTGGCCAAGGCTCACCGTTACGTTTTGGAGAACGAGCGAGGCTCTAGCGAACTGTTGGCCGACTGGATAAAAGTAGAGCTTCCCCTGGCTTTGGAATCTTATCGGCTAGCCCGACCTATCTTTACGACCAACGGCATCCCCACAGAAGACGAGATCCGGGAGTACCTCAAAACGGACGCCGAGGCCATGGGACTTCCCAAGCCTGTTCCAGCAGACAGGATCTTTGACTTCTCCTTGCAGCGCGAGGTCAACCGTGAGCTGGGAATAAGGTAGCGAATTATTTCTGCGCCTATTCTCTCAAGGAAGCCTTGTTTTTGAACGAACACAAACAAAGGAGGTGCAAAATGAAAGCGATACTAACGAGCAGGGAGGGAATCATGAGAGTCCGTTTGTTTCCAGTCTTTTTATTCGTCGCTTCCCTTTTGATTTTCGTCTCATATCTGCCGGCGCAGGATCTTGGCCCGCATTTCAAGAAGATCCAAGAGGGGATCTTTGTGCGTGCCGCGAGCCCGCTTCATTCCAACGCCGCCATCATCCTGACACAGGAAGGTGTGGTGCTGATTGACAGCGGTCTCAATCCG
>Ga0080064_1003660_pt1 | contig 21590 bp, 16 predicted proteins | sample Subgrocontami54m_FD_69260 | JGI IMG/M metagenome (GOLD analysis project Ga0080064, IMG submission 69260) | Subsurface groundwater microbial communities from S. Glens Falls, New York, USA - GMW46 contaminated, 5.4 m (SPADES assembly) (version 2) ...
CCACAAGAAAAAATTTATAAACTTACTAAAAAAATTCTCTTTCCAAAAAAAAATTTTTCTCAAAAACTTCGTCGGGCAAGATTGTGCTGGGGGGGGGGGGGGGGGGGGGGGGGAAGACCTCTTATTATCGGGGGAGACAAAAACAAAAATCCTCTAGCTCTTTGAGCCCAGGGGCCACACGAAAAAGCAAAATTTATGAGAAACAATGTAAAAAATTGAAAAGATTGCGTTCAAAAATGTAACTTTCTTACAAAATCGGATTCTTCAAAAATAGCGATTTTTGCTTAAAAACACTTTTCGCAAAAGAAAATTATGAAATGTAAAGTTTATTCTACCAATTTTGGACCCACTCGCAAGGTGAGACCCCCCCACCTCCCCCCTGCCGAATAGGTCACACCCTCGGGTTCCGCCCTTGCTTCTTGATGCAACATACCACATATATTTAAACATTAAAATTAAAACTACCATAAAAACATGGGCTTATATATCATGTCAAGTTTTGGCCCGGCTTCTAGTGAGGTGTCAGTGAGTTCGAGTAGAAGTGTGTCTGGCGGTACGACTTTTAGATGGGGATGAATAGCGTGAACTGCTGGGGGGTATTATTGAAAATGGCAGGGTTGAGTGGGTCCGTTGCAGCTCACTTATGACCCTCTCACAGTCGCAACCTCCACTTGACTACGTCTTATACATGGTACAGAAAATTATGAACGGGAAGTTTGAGGTTTCGAGTTTATGTACAATTAATAGAATTGTTAGGTTTTGTGAAGTTTTGTTATTCTTATTTAATTAGCTTTTGTTTTGTTAAATTTTACTTTATTTTTGTTAATATTGTATTTTGTTTTAATTTAGTTGTGAATCCCTTAATCTCAAATTTTCTGAGATTCGAGTCGAAGTGAGTTCCTGGAGGCACCCCACTTTCTGCCCCATCACTGACTGAAAGCATCTCTAGTGTATTTTTGCAATGGCAGAACTTACTGGGTTCCTCGCACTCCACTAATAAAACCCTTCACAAACCTGCACCCAACACTTTGCTAAGGCCTTATATTTGTTTCTTTAAAGGAGGAATTCAAAGGTTGAGGTAGCAGGTTCTGGGTTATTTACAACAAAATTGGTATACTGTTCGTTTAAGGCACTTTTTATACTAATGCTATATCAATTACGAGTATAAACGACTTATTTTATTTGCTTTACTTTTATTTTTATTTTGCATTTTGTTTGGATTTTGTTTATTCCGAAACCCGGAGCCTCAAACTACACGTTTGTACAAAGGATCCAGGTAAAAATAAACAAGAGTTATTCAATGGAGTAGAGAGGATTAGGATTGCTTGCTTTTACTAAGTTACATGTATTTGTTCAATTATATGATTTATTTAAATTTTTGTTTTATTTTTGTTTTTATTGTATTTTATTTTGATTTTGTTTCTAATGATATCCGGAACCTCAACCTGCAGACTCGTAGAAAAGAACCATATAAAAATTAACAATAGTTATTCAATGTAAAGGAGAAGATGAGGAAAGGAAATTGCTGTGAATTTCGAACCTCATTAAAAACAACCCTAAAGAATACGTCTAAAACACAAGTCGGTTATACGCTGGATTCGAGAAAGCAGACAGTCTCAGGCTGCTTCTCTGAGGGAAGTAGAGGAGATGAGTATCTATAAAGTCTATAAAGGCTGGTTGAAAATGTCGCTCATCAATGTGATTAAAAGTCAATACCACGTGTGTCGCTCATTTATATATTATGAGTCAGCAAATAACAGATAATATTCCAATGTTTTCTTTCGATATAATAATTTTCATTCGATTCTACTAGCTTTGCATGTTCGCGTTTTTAAGCTTGCTAGTTTTCTTAATTTGCATCATTTAAATAATTACATATTATTCTTCATAATTTTATTGTTCCTAGAAAAAATAATTATTAATTTTCATCGCGAATATTAATATAATAACCACCTTAACAATTAATGATAATATAAATTTCAAATAATTGGAGTAATTATTTTTAATTACATTTATTGTATTAATGAGGAAATGAAGATCAGAGCTATCTTCATTAATTTCGCTTATACCTAATTAAATAATGATTTAAATTAATCTTGGCAAATCCTAAATTCGAGAAACAACGAATTTTTGGTAACTTCCATTTCCAATTTTATTATCACATTTAATTTTCTTATATCATAGTTGTGGGTATTTAAAATTGCACTTTTTTGCAAGAAATAAATAAGATTTTTAAAGGAAAATAAAAGAAGAAATGCTCTGCCTTCGATTGTTTATAAATAATTGAAATAAGTGAAGAAAAGAGGGACTGATGTTAATTTAAATTTGAATTTTAAAGATCCTCAAGAATAATTGTGTCTTTCAATGGAATAGACGTAAATGGGAGCACAGTGCGAATGCACCCCACGAACGAAACACAGATCAAAAAGTGTAAGTCAAATAATGTACATGATATTTAAAAGTGCCAGATTCGTTCGGAACGATAATGATCTTGTAGAACAAGAATGTAACAACCCAAAGAGATTGTTAACGTTGCATATAAATAGTTTCACAAGTTGAAACGTGGAGAGGAATATTAAGTTATTTGCACTTAACTATCTGGCCCATGAGATCCTGGTTATTTCCAAATGAAAAGGAAAAGATCTACTAACAGAGTTGATTCATTCTATTCAAAATTGATTTCAAGGGGCGTATAACCTAAGTATTTTTGAATAAATAAATTATAAACTGGCCAAGCAAAAGAGTACTATGCAGATCAGGTAAATATCCATGTTTTGAAAACTAAGTCATCGAATTTTATGAGGCAATAAAGCATAAAATCAGCCCTCTCACCTCTCTTCGTCCCTCTCGCTCTTCCTTCTCCCCATTCTTTCCTCCCAGTCTCTTTTCCCCCAACTACATTCAAATTTTGTCTTATAATTTACTAAAATTATATTGCAGTCAAATAGATATGATAGTTCATTCAATGTCTAGTCCCTTCTTTTATTTTCTGCTAATCAATCTTCTTTCTTAAGATGTGCGAATAAGGAAAATCAATTCGTGCTTATCACTTAGTAAATATTAATCGCCCGAACAATAACAATTTACAACTTCATCAAGCATTTTGTCGGTATATTATTTTTAAATCTGATTATTTTTCCTTTCTTTTCTACTATTCAATTTGGTTATCAATAACAATTTTCGTCAGAGTTGAACAAGAAGAGAAAGAAAATCCACTTTCTCTGCCTGTTCTGAAAGTATATTATTTCGAATGGATTTCAGTTTGTGGTCAATTTGCCATGGCAAATTGTGGGCTCACATATTCCTTCCTCTGCGAAGCATTCGGTACATTTTGTTTCGTATACATGTAGTTAATTTTTTAAGTTCATTTCGAATTTTTATATCTGCATCCCTATTATTCTATCCGTATCATTAATTCCAGATAATTTTCGTCATTTTCTAATTTAGCCCCAAAATGTTCTGAGCCTGAACCAATAGAAAATGCGGATATTTTGGTTGAAAGATATAATTATGAAGGGAAAGCAGTATACACATGCAAAATTGGATATCAAATTTCAGAGGCTGCAATAAAAAATCATTACAGAGTCAGGAATGCATCAACGTTATCAAAAGATAAATGGAAGGTCCAAACAAAAACTTGTACAAAAAATGTACCTGGCGGATATAGTTTGTATTGGAAAATGGACTTCACTTTCGATATGTGCCATCAGATTTACTGCAGAAAGTCAGAGATGAAAGACCAAGTTAGAGAATTAAAAAATTTAAATGAATCGCTACCCGTTGGATTTGTACTGGATTATTCTTGTGAAGATGGGAGAATTTTGAGGAGCGAATGCGCTGAATCCAAAGTACTTCATTTTACTACTCTTTGGGAATATTCAAATGGAACATGCACAGGTATGGTCATGCTTCCAGAATAAAATAATTAATATTAATATTACATTTTCTCATAATTATATCACGATTAATAGAAAGATTTTAATTTCCATTTCATTCAAAATTGTTAGAATTGGTCACGAAAACATCTGCAAATATACTTTAGAATCTTCTGCTTATTTGCAGATGTTTGTCCTCATTCGTGGGAGCATTTTAACGGAGAATGTTATTTTCTAACCAAAAGTCAGAATAACTGGGACGATATCAAACAAGAATGTGAGAAAGAAGGAGGATCGCTCGCATCCGACCTCGACAGTGGAATTCTTTCTAAAAGATTTTCTACAATACCTATATGGATTGGGATTAAAATTGTTAAAGCAGGTATTCATTCACTATTAAATGATTTTCAACTATTCAAAGTGAAAAAGAGGGAAAGTTTGAATACTGTAACTGTACGGATAACAATTTTCGGGGGGGGGGGATTCGGGGATTTCGGGATAGGGTCCAATCCCCGAATTCATTCCCCCCCCCTAAAACTTTCCTATAGCAAAACTTAGAAAAATAGAATTATAAGCGAAGACAATAATTATGTGAATTATATAGATAAAAGTGCGTTTTCTCTTCAGAAAAATGCGATTTCGTACAAATTCATAAAAAGCTATAAAATTCAATAAAACTAGAATTATAGTGCATTTATATCAGCAATCAAATATTTTATTAAAAATAGAAGTATTAAATTATGTTATTAACACGAAAAATATTTTGAAGTAAAATTATGGCCATCCCCGAATTTATTTCCCCACGAAATTTATTCTACCTCTTTTTTGAAATCCACGGAAATTGCCCCCCCCCCTCGAAAATTGTTATCCATACAGTATATGATTTAATAAGATCTATGATATATGATATATTTAATATGCGTTAATATATAATTTAATAATTTAATGATCTTTAAATTCTATTGTGTCTGTGCAGAGAGCGGGTTTGAAGTAGTTGTGGTTGGTGAAAACACCTTCGATCTGCAGGAATATCCAAACTTGCTGCAATCTCTTGTATTCTATGATGAGTGGTGCATATTCATGCAAGATGGATCCCTCACTGCGGACTCTTGCGCAAATGTTCAGTTTGGCCTCTGCGAATATCCAGGTTTCTTATTTTCATCCATTCAAATATTAAATTTCTTTTACAGCCTCAATGAAAATATATCTAATAGCAACGGAACTAGACGTGTGCAACAAGCCCAACTTTGGAACCCGAACGGAGCGTACAAAATTTTTCTCAAACCAGACCCAACCCGAAACCGACAATTTTGAGTCCGAAACCGACCAGACCTGACAGCTCAAACTCGAACCAGACCAACCCGAAATTGAAAAAATTCTATGGGAAAATATTTTTAAATAATATTTTCTCTGGATTTTATTTAGTTAATTAAATTTATTCGGATTTTAGATGTTAATTTTGAAAGATTTTTTATTTTTAGAAGGAAATCATTTAATAAGGAAAATTCTTATGAAATTTTTGAAATAAATTTCTCTCTGTTTCTAGAAATTTTCTTGAAATATCTATAAGTTTTTATTCAGTGTCTTCTCATTTCATCTAATAAATATATGAAATGAGAAGGTATTTTCTATCCTGTCTATTTTCTCCAATAAAAATGTTTGTTATATTTCTGTTTTTAAAAACTTGGCAAAAATAAAGATATTTTAATTTCATTGGCAAACTGATATTGTTAGAAAATCGTTAGAACTAAAATTTCTTCCGATTTTTATCAATAAAAAGAGATTATTAGCAAGTAAAATATTTCCTTCATAGCAAAAAGTCCCACGATGAAAATAGGATGAAGATATGAAATATAGTTATTTTTAAACAATTTTTCTATGAAATTTTAATTTCTTTCAACTATGCAAGAGTATTTTATCTTATAATTTTTATCTTCATACTTATTTAGATAAAATCTTGTAAACTGTAAACCCGACAAAACCAGAAGTTTTTCTAAAATATTTGACCCGAACCCGACTCGACCCGACAGGCAGAGCCCGAACCCGACCCGATCCGTCGGGTTCGGGTCGGTCCGGGGTTGAACTCTCTAATCAGACCTTCCTTCATTTATATTTGATAGCCAGAACATGTGAAACTCCGCCCCTGGTAGAAAATGCTGCTGCCTCTAATAATGAGCGAGTTTTTGGGAATGTTATTACATTTCAATGCAAACAAAGTTATAAGATAGCTCCAGGGGAGAAATCCACAAAGGAAATAAGGTGTGAAATCGAAAATATAACTGGCAATATTTTCTGGAAAGGGAAGGAAAATTTGATAAAATGCATTCCATTATTTTGTGGAACCTTGAAAATCTTCTATTCTAATCTGGATCTATCAAAACTTGAAAATGAAATATTTTCCATTGGAGACAAAAAGGATCTGATTTGCGATCAAGGTTATTATATTCCGAATTTAAATTTATTGAAATCAGTACTCGAATGTAAGGTTTATTCTGACAATTTAAATGCTGAATGGGAACCTCAGAATATTAAATGTGAAGGTACTTAACTGATAACTTTATTTATTCCTTAAAATATTTAGTCATTACATATGAAGCTTCATGTAACATAATGTGAAATCGTGTAGCATAGTGTTTTGATAATGTATGCAATGCAAGGTTTTCCTTTAATATGTTTGAATTTAGATTGAAATTCATTGAGAGACTATGAAGCAGGAAAATAAAATGTTTTCTTAAAAAAGAACCACTTCTCTATTGAATTAAATTAGCTAATTAAACTAGCTAAATTAGCTAAATAGGACTTTAAAATAGAAGTACCGGTATTCGTATAATGCGGAATTTTGTTTGCTCTGCTAGAAATCAAATGTGACACAAAGATAGAACCAATGCCTGCAAACAGTTTTATAGAAAATTACCCGGAAAACAGATTGGATAATCTAACAATTGGTGTAACAGTTTTGGTTAAATGTAACGATGGGTTTGCATTTGTGAGGAGTACCGGTGCCACTCATTTTGCAGATAATTTTGCCTGCTTCCAACAGGGAACTCGCGGTGTTTGGGATTTCGCTTCCAGAAACAAATCTGTGGGCTGCATCGGTATTGAATTCTTCAAATTTTTCTAAATTTTGAAAATTTAGATGTGTTTGCATCTTCCCTCTATTGTTTTACCAAAATAAAACCATTTTGCTTACATATTTCAATTACAAAAAGTGAAATATTGTAAAATTCCTAAAATTACAGAATGAATTTCTTGATTAATGGAAATACAAATTATCACTCCTTGTAATTATCACTCCTTGCAGTAATACTAACAATGCTCTAACTTTCGAATTTGATTTTGATTTAGCACAAAATCCGCAACATCAAGTTTATGAATTTCTACTTGCGAAAATGAATCAAACCAGATATAAAAAGAATGTTCGACCAAAGAAAAAATTTGACGAAACTTTGAACGTAGAAATGAAGTACAGTATTGTGAGCATCAATAGCCTTGTATGACAGATAATAATTGTTTCCATCTTAATTTAGTTCTGCTGAATTTGCTTGTCCGGAAATTTTTCGATTAATTTTTTAGTTAGAAAGAACTGATTGTAAATATGCAGAACATAAAGATTGTAAAAATTCGGTTCAATTTTAGGAAAATGACGGTAATTTAATTACCCTCGGATATATTGCATTCAATTGGCAAGATGATTATTTAAGTTGGATTGAAATGACATATGCTGAATATTATACAAACTATACGGTCCAGTTTCCAGGTAAAGAAATCTGGTTTCCTCCAGTGGTTCTAATGAATACAGTTGATACAAAGAAAAAGATTGAAATCCTCGAAACAACGATGGTGAATATCGATCAAAATGGGACTGTTTCTGTGATGATCTATGTGCAATTGTTTTCAGATTGCGATTTAGATTTTAAGATGTATTATACCTTTATTTATTTTACCAAACCCTTCTTTCCTATCTGATTTATATCTTTGTATTTGATTAGTAAAATGAAGATAACTTGGTCTAGTGGATTGGAATTTTAAATTTAAAATTGAAATTATAAAATTTGTTTCAGAGATAAAATTAATATTTTTCTTTAAAAATAGAATCTTCCAACAAACAAAGAAATTTTCAATTGTTGTATATTTTCTAAAAGTGAATTAGTTTGAGAAATCTACATTTTCAAATTTACATCTCTAAAATTAATATAAGTGGGTAAGCTAAGAGTTCCTTTTCTCCTTGTCGTACCACACTCTCGTGAACTCAATGCATTCTTTTTTGTGGTGAGTTTTGCAAAGAGATTCGTCAAAACAAAATAAAGAAAAATTAAAGTAAAATAGTTTTCCTTGTAATTATATAAATATAGATATCCATACGATACTCAAACATGCGAACTGAAGTTTTCCACACCGGATTTCGTAGCGAAAGAATTAACCTTTAAAAAGTTGTCGGGTGTGGAATTTGCGAGGGATGAAAATAACGAGTGGGACGTGAAGGAGCCAGAGGACAGAACGGAAGAGGAGGCGCGGCCTCTTGTGAAGAGTGGAAGGATTCTAAACGAAAAGCAGTCCACATACAGACTGAGTGTCGCCATGACGAGACACTACGACCAGCCTTTCTTATATGTTATTCTCCCGACCGTTCTTATTTCCGTATGCTAAAATTTTATTTTCAAAATTGGGAGAAGTTATAATTTAAACGCTTGGTACGTGTAAAATGCAGAGTGCAGAATTTTGATTAAACATGCACTCCGATAAATTCTTTTAACTGGAAATGAAGAAACAGTATTAAAATAATTTCATTTTATTAATTATCCAATTGCATTAATAAAATGGTATATAATGAACTACATGATGACATATTAATAGTAAAATCATCTTGATTTTGATATGTGAATTCACAAGCGCAATAACATTAGTGCAAAAGGAATGATTTACGAAAATTAAAAATCACTATTAATAAACTAATAAATTAAGTAATTATCAATCTAGATTATTCGAAATAATGTAGGCATCTTACTCTTTGAATATGGAATTGTTTAAATAGGTTTCAATTAATCTCTGCTTTACTTTCTATTTCCTTAATAATAAATTTCATAGAGCTGGAAGTGGACTGGCTAGTTGAATTCGAATAGATACTTATTTGAGCTTCAAAATTTAAATATTAAGTATTAGCAAATTTAATAATAGCGAATCCATTAAGGCTTCAGAATAAAAATTTTCGCCATGAAGAGTTTAGACATCCTATGATTTGCATGAATATTTAAGAAATTGAAATTATTATGTAAAATTTTTCTGCGTGTAGCTTTTTAACATTATTGGGTATCTGATTTCTCCACAAGAAGGTATGTTTGGTTTAATTTAAAAGAAAGAATTTTCCTTGTAATTTCATTTAAAAGATGGATTGAAAGAAATGTAAATTTGCGAAATTTAGTTCATTTCCGAAATGTTTTGCTAATAGACAGTGAAAAGAGTCTTTTCTAACCTTCCTCCTTCCCGATGTTCATCCAAATTTTTTCCAGATACTAGGTTGATTGAGGTGGAAATATTCGTAACTTTCTGTAAATAACAAAAGTTCTCTTTTTTATAAAGAATCTTTTGATTGTAATTAAATTTTGTTTAATTGTATTCTTTAAAAAATGAATGAATCAGTGCATTAAATTACTGGTAATTTAAACAAAGAAATGAAAAATGATAGGTACGTGAATGACATCAGAAAACATTAATTACGTTTAGCAATCAGATTCCAAAATACGACATTAATGCCAAAAGATTTTTTGTTAATATCTCTTAATAGATTCTCGGATGAATTTCGTCACAATGATATTCATGAGTTTTATCTTTCTCCAAGCACTGATTGCTACGATAATCCCATATGGTAGCAAAACGCCAGCAATCGGTATGAAATCCTGTGATAAATTTGTGATCATAGTTCACATGGTCATCATCAACTATGCTGATCAAGTCTGGATATTTGTTTCAAAATTTCTTAAAGATACATAGAGACCAAAATTTCTTAGAGACCAAATGTCAATGATTTGGTTTAATTTTGTGAATATAGGAAAATATCTGGCCGTCTGTATCGTTCTATCTGGAATTAATATAGTTTTTACTGCTCTCATGCTCTGGTTGGCAAGTAAGCAAAGGGAAATCCCTGTCTGGATTGTTAACATTCTCAGACGCCTTTTTAGTAAAGGAAAAGAAAAAGAGACCGAGAAAAAGAAGGAAACATTAGAAATACGTGCGAACTCCGTCTTGGAAGACATAGAAAATGTGTTGGTAGAGAGACTAGCAAAGTCTAGAAACTTGAGTAATTTGTTTGACTCGAAATCCCTCAATTCTCCAGAAGGGATGAGTGACGGAGAAGTGAATGAAGCGATGCTCAGGAATCCAGTATTTTTATTTCCAGAAAACATGATTGAAAGTGAAAACAGGAGTGTGAAGTCGGAAGATGTGCGACTAGAAATGGATGCGAGTCGAGGGAATCAGAGCTCAGTGAACGAGACCGAGGAAGTTGTTGTGTCGAAGACTTCTCATGTGCTTTTGAATCTGATGAAGCCGATTCCAGATCTCTGTCTGGAGTATCTGGCCATGAAGGAAATAAGCAGAGCAGAGGAGCAGTCGGGCGAGGAGCCCACAGAGGACATGGAGAACCTGATCTGGCTGCTGAACCTGGTTTTCGGAGTGGTCTGCGTTCTGGTCAACGTCCTCGTCTTTATTTTCCTGGTGCTCTACATGTTCGGAATTCTTGGCGATATCTAGATTTAGAATCAACCTTTCTTGGTCAGTAAAATGATAACTTTGTCAAAAACCCTCACTAGAAAATAGTAAAAAGAGTGCAACAGACCTCTGAAATCCATTCGAAATGAAATGATATCAGAACAGGCATAGAAAACGGATTTTATTTCTCTTCTTGTTCAACTGTGATGAAAATTGTTTTTGAAAGCAAATTGACTAGTAGAAAGAAAATGGAAAATATTCTGATTTGTAAAAATACTGTACAATTAAAAAGTTTGATGTAGTTGATCAATGTTTTTGTTCGGGCGAGTAATTTTCTAACTGATAAGCTTGAAATGGTTTTGCTTATTGGCAAATCTGAAAGTAAGAAGATTGAGCAGCAAAAAAAAATAAAAAATGGACTAAACATTGAATTGAGTATAATATCTATTAGAGTGCAGTAGAATTTAGTAAATTTAAGAGACAGAATTGGAAAGTAGTTGAATATGAAAAGTGGAAGATAGTAAATGTTGGAGAAGAAAGAGGGGGCTTGAGAGAGGGGCGGAACGAACGGAGAGGGTCGAGCGTGTGCCTCTTGATGGAGCGTTGAGCGATGCGGCACTGTGAGAGAGTGGAGCAACTGGAAGCAGTTGCAGTGTGAACATATACGATATGTACAATAGTATTTCAACAGCTCTAACATAAAAATTTTCTAAAGTTTCCGGGCCTTCCGCCCCTCGAATCTGCATTTTCTTTTGAGTGTTCGATTTGATTTATAAACAAGTATTCCTTATTGTATTCAAGCCATATAAATTTTACCACTGTCATGTCAGCAGCGTGCTCCCATCAGCAAGCTCGCATTCCTAAAATGCCTCTTACTATTCTCAAAGGTTTAACCAAAAATGCACTCAATTCCTTTTAGTAACTATGAAAAATCTTACTTAAAACTTTAAAGCAAGATTCTAAATTTCGTCGGCGTCGATGGGGGAGGCGTTGTGGAGACCCCCGGAACCCGATAGATTTTGGGAATTTTTTAATATTTAGCCACCACTCCGAACCCAAAAGTCTCGATACGCCACTGTATACATTAACCCATGTACCAAAATATCAGTACTTCCAGTTTCCTCACTAATTGCAATCCCAATTATCCAATTGCATTAATAAAATTGTATATAATGAAATTACATGACATATTAATTGTAAAATCATCTTGGTTTTGAGATGTGAATTCACAAGCGCAATAACATTACTGCAAAGGAATGATTTACGAAAATTAAAAATCACTATTAATAAACTAATAAATTAAGTAATTATCAATCTAGATTATTCGTAATAATCTTATGCCTAATATTACTTTATTCGACATTTGCTTAATAATGTTTTAATAAGTTTCACTTAAACTCCGCTTTACTTTCTATTTCCTTAATAATAAATTTCGTAGAGCTCGAAGTGGACTGGCTAGTTGAATCGAAAAGAAACTTTTGATATTCAAAATTTAAATATTCTAAGGTATTAGCAAATTTAAGAATAGCGAAGCCATTAAGGCTTTCGAATGAAAATTTTCGCCATGAGGAGTTTAGACATCCTGATTTGCATGTATATTTAAGAATTTGAAATTATTATGTTGAATTTTTTTCTGCATGTAGCTTTTTAACATTATGGGGTATCTTATTTCTCCGCAAAAAGGTATGTTTGGATAAATTTAAAGAAAGAATTTTCCTTTTAATTTTATTTAAAAGATGGAATTGAAAGAATGTAAATTTGCGAAATTTAGTTCATATCCGAAATGTTTTACTAATAGACAGCGAATAGAGTAGTTTCTAACCTTCCCCCCCCCCGGTAATCCTGCTCCTCCAAAATTTTTCCAGACCCTAGTTTGATTGATGTGTAAATTTTCGAAAATTAAGTTTGTTTATTGAAAATCAAGAATTCTTCTGTAATGTGAGACGAAAATTTTCAATAATTCAATTAAAAACAAAAGCATTTTGTTTAAAAGGCATCAACCATGTAATACAATGAGAAGTTTGAATAGACTAAAGTTGTTGCCAAAGAAAAATGAAATCTAATAAAGTGTAACAAAGAAAACCCAAGTTTCGCGGTCTGTTTAAAAATTCACTAACTTTTTTGAAACTTTGCCCAAAACTTTCCTTAAAATGTCAAAAATTCTCTTTTTTGCAAAGAATCCTTTTTATTGGATTGAAATTTTGTTTAATTCTATTCTTTAAAAATTAATGAATCAATGCTTTCACTTACTGGTAATTTAAACAAAATTTCTCAAGGAAAGGAAAAATGTTATGTCCGTGAATGACATCAGAAAATAATTAATTTACGTTCAGTAATCAGATTCCAAAATACTAAATCAACGTCAAAAGAATCGTTAAAATATCTTAACAGATTCTCGGATGAATTTCGTCACAATGATATTCATGAGTTTTATATTTCTCCAAGCACTGATTGCTACGATAATCCCATATGGTAGCAAAACGCCAGCAATCGGTATGAAATCCTGTGATAAATTTGTGATCATAGTTCACATGGTCATCATCAACTATGCTGATCAAGTCTGGATATTTGTTTCAAAATTTCTTAAAGATACATAGAGACCAAAATTTCTTAGAGACCAAATGTCAATGATTTGGTTTAATTTTGTGAATATAGGAAAATATCTGGCCGTCTGTATCGTTCTATCTGGAATTAATATAGTTTTTACTGCTCTCATGCTCTGGTTGGCAAGTAAGCAAAGGGAAATCCCTGTCTGGATTGTTAACATTCTCAGACGCCTTTTTAGTAAAGGAAAAGAAAAAGAGACCGAGAAAAAGAAGGAAACATTAGAAATACGTGCGAACTCCGTCTTGGAAGACATAGAAAATGTGTTGGTAGAGAGACTAGCAAAGTCTAGAAACTTGAGTAATTTGTTTGACTCGAAATCCCTCAATTCTCCAGAAGGGATGAGTGACGGAGAAGTGAATGAAGCGATGCTCAGGAATCCAGTATTTTTATTTCCAGAAAACATGATTGAAAGTGAAAACAGGAGTGTGAAGTCGGAAGATGTGCGACTAGAAATGGATGCGAGTCGAGGGAATCAGAGCTCAGTGAACGAGACCGAGGAAGTTGTTGTGTCGAAGACTTCTCATGTGCTTTTGAATCTGATGAAGCCGATTCCAGATCTCTGTCTGGAGTATCTGGCCATGAAGGAAATAAGCAGAGCAGAGGAGCAGTCGGGCGAGGAGCCCACAGAGGACATGGAGAACCTGATCTGGCTGCTGAACCTGGTTTTCGGAGTGGTCTGCGTTCTGGTCAACGTCCTCGTCTTTATTTTCCTGGTGCTCTACATGTTCGGAATTCTTGGCGATATCTAGATTTAGAATCAACCTTTCTTGGTCAGTAAAATGATAACTTTGTCAAAAACCCTCACTAGAAAATAGTAAAAAGAGTGCAACAGACCTCTGAAATCCATTCGAAATGAAATGATATCAGAACAGGCATAGAAAACGGATTTTATTTCTCTTCTTGTTCAACTGTGATGAAAATTGTTTTTGAAAGCAAATTGACTAGTAGAAAGAAAATGGAAAATATTCTGATTTGTAAAAATACTGTACAATTAAAAAGTTTGATGTAGTTGATCAATGTTTTTGTTCGGGCGAGTAATTTTCTAACTGATAAGCTTGAAATGGTTTTGCTTATTGGCAAATCTGAAAGTAAGAAGATTGAGCAGCAAAAAAATAAAAAATGGACTAAACATTGAATTGAGTATAATATCTATTAGAGTGAAGTAGAATTTAGTAAATTTAAGAGACAGAATTGGAAAGTAGTTGAATATGAAAAGTGGAAGATAGTAAATGTTGGAGAAGAAAGAGGGGGTTTGAGAGAGGGGCGGAACGAACGGAGAGGGTCGAGCGTGTGGCTCTTGATGGAGCGTTGAGCGATGCGGCACTGTGAGAGAGTGGAGCAACTGGAAGCAGTTGCAATGTGAACATATACGATATGTATATTATGCAGTTAATTCTCCGCAGGTTTAAGTTTTATCTCGTTTTCTTTTTATTATTAATTACTCGTTCTATATCTAGCTTACTCCTTTTCAGTATAAGAATTCAAAAGCATTAAATTGTTCTTTTGCTTTGCTATATTCAATCAGTATCTCTATCTCGCAAACTCGCATGATCTGTTAAGAACTAATATTTCCCTCGCGCTTTATGCAAATTGCCTGGAATTCTCTTTTAAATTCTGTGTACAAGAACCCAACTTAAACTGTAAAATATAGAATAGAGAAGGATTAATAGAAATGAGCAGATGAGTTTTAATCATGAAGATGCTTTCTGATTATGGATAAATCGATAAAGAAATTGTTTTTCACTGGGAACATGATGAGAATAAAGAAATTATGCGATGTTGCAATTCAATGTACGTTTTTCAAAAGAGATGATGGAGGAAATAATGGGGAACTTACGCTCTATAAATCTTTGAGTGCCTTATAAGCACAGAATAAAAAGCAAAGAGTTTTATAAACTGTAAATAACAAGAGAAATATCGCCATTAGAGGATAGTTGGGGTTTTCTACTCAATCAGTATAATTACAAGTTAATTCAGCTTGAAGGACGTGAACAGGGACTTGAAGATCGTTTTGAAGACTCTCCAGAAGAAGAGAGTTCAAAGCTGCAGACTGAAGCCTTAAATGCTACTTGAATAATAAAGAATTACTGGTCTGAATGAAGAATTGCTGGCATGAACAGCTGTCAGCTGAATATATCGATCAGCACAATGAACTATAAATAAAAGTCTAAAAGTTAAAACGCTTATGAAACTGGTCGGTATCAGACCTACAGAAGATTTGGTAGGAAGTGACGGAACAGAAATGGACAATCAAAGTAGAAATTTCTAAAACACTCAGAAAACGCAGACTTTGGAGAAAGATGAAGGTAGTAGTTTTGGAAAAAACCAGAAACATTCTTGTAAAGAATGGGAAAACTCAAAAGTGTTTGAAAAGTAAACCGTTTTCCTTTGGCGATTTAGTTGGTTTTATTCTGACGTAACGAACAACAAGAGAATAAATATTATAAAATAAATGAGAATTCTGGATAAGAGAAAATTTACAGGGGAGGGATGGAACAGACGCATAACAGTACCATCTTTGGGAGCTATCCGAAGTTTCTGAACAAATTACACTTTTGATTTTCTGATTGAAAATTAAATTACAGTCCAGGAACTGTATAGAAGTGGTACGAAGTCCTGAATATGAACTATTAAATTCTAGAAAACAAGTTCAAATCTAAAAAATGAGAACAGACTGATATGAACAGGTACTGCAGTTCGAGATGCAGTCAGAAATGCTCTATTTTCCGACCGGGAGAATGCAGCTGAAGTTTTCGGCACGAAGAGAGACAACGATCGGAACGGCTCGCTGAAAGAAGAATGTTGAAAAGGAGATCGTCGCAGTCAGTGAAACCTCAGAGTCACTTTTGGCAAGAATAGTATGGCGAAAAATTACAGACAGATGCGTCTTATAGTTGTGGCAGACAAAGGGTTTTAGATTTTAGAATAAAGGGAATACGGTAAAACTAGAAGATAAGGAAAAGTGATTTGAACAGAGTCAGATGAAATATCCTCGTGGGTCAGTTAGAAGAATATAATCAAGAAAATGTCACTAATTCCAGTGGAGGAGCAGAAAGATCATTTCTTTGCCGAGTGATTATTTTGAACGGAGAGTGAGAAGAAAGTATTTGCTGAAGAGGTGTTGAGCAGAGTGTGTGGAGTAGAGTGAAGACTGAGGAGTGAGAAGTGCATCACTGATCGTCTGCATCCATCGGAACGAGGGCTGCAGCTGCATTCGCAGCAGCGTCGAAGGCGGTGTCCGCAGCGATCGCGGCCGCGAGCGGTCCCTCCGCCGCCGGGAAGAGTTCTGCCGGCGTCTGCAGCGGCGGCGCAGAGAGGTCCCTCCAGCGCGCGGCGGCACTCGGATAGAGATCTACGTACTCGGCGAACAGCGCTCTGTTGTTGTAGAGCGTGTCGATGCCCACTTTGCAGACCAGCAGTCGCGGGTAGCTGGCCATCCGTTTTAATTACATGGAATTTATACATTTCCATATTATAAACTATCGTTCTTGATTATTATTTATTCAAATCTTATCATACTTTTGGAATAATTCCTTAAATATTAACAAAACTTGCCACAGTCCATTATTCCCATTATTTAATTCAATTTATTCCTAGGCAAAATTCAGTGTAATATTCCTAATGAGAAGAGAACCTGTGAATGAGCTCGTAGAGACAGGTGAGTCGCGAGCGCCAGTTGGCGCAGTAGCTGCGCATCTGCAGCCCCTCTATGAACTGCGGGAACGACTTGCGCCGTCGCGCAGGCAGCTCCCTGTTCAGCTGCGTGTGGCGCCTCTTGCAGAGCGCGAAGGAGCGACCGCAGAGGTACGCAGCCACCAGTCGGTAGCGCTTGATGACCGAGTACCTGCGAACCGACTCGCGCAGATGCGCCTCCGCGGTCTGCAGGTCGCTCAGGCTCCGCAGCGACGGTGTCGCGATCCGCAGATCGAGCAACTCCTCCTTCCCCGTGTACTGCGGCTCGTCCATCTTCTTCTCGAGCTTCGCCGCCATCTCTCTGTACGACCGATAGATGGTCTTCTTGTACTGTCCGCCCGTCGCGCCTCCCGCCGCCTCCGCTGCCGCTGTCGCTGCCGTCTCCTTCTCTGACTCTGCCGAGACCTCTGAACCTGCTGCCTCTCCGTCCTCTGCATCTCCTTCTGGAGTGCCTTCTCTCGCTGGAGGCTCATTCTCCGCAGCAGATGCTGCCTCTTCATCGTTCCCTGTGGTTGTAATGGCATTTGTTTCCTCACTAGAATCCGACTCTACAGTAGTATCTACCTCTGCATCCCCTTGTGAGCTCCCCTCTTCACCTGCGTCTGTACGGTGTCTACCGGTTGTCTGCGAGCGGGTGTGTGGAGGATGTGCTCTGCCGAGAGGGAGGGTGTTCAGGAGGGGAGTGTGTGCAGTCAGTGGAGGCTGCAGCGCCAGTTGCGAACGCGCCCACTCGAGCTCCTTCGCGAGATCGCTCAGCGCGCCCTCGATCTCCCGCTTCTCGGGAGCGTTCTGCGCCTTCAGCGCCTCTTTTATCTGTTCTTGTGCGCCCACGAGAACGTCCAGAGACTTCATCATTCGCGTCAGTATTTTCAGTCGCAGTGCGAGGCGCGTTGTCCTTTTAGACACATTCTGTTACATTGATTCTATAAATCATGCTGGTGAAGAGAGCTGGTAATGAGGTATCTTGAGCTAAATTCTGGTTAACTGAGGTAAAATCAATTAGTGTTTATAAATACAGAGCAACGTGACCGGCTCGACTCGGTTCTGTAAACGGAAACACATCAGAATTCGAATCTCTGTCTAGCGCCAATTCTCCTCCCAGAGAACTCGACTGCATTCAAAAATAACGCGAATTTTCTTGACAAGTAATAGTCAACACTGACATCAAAGAGAAATTGTCCAGAAAACAATCGAAGTGATTATGAATGAGTATGAAAGAGGAAGAGACAGTGCCAGATGCGCCTTCCTGTTCGCGAGTGTCGCCTGCAGCGCGGCGAGCGACTGAGAACTCACAGCGACGCGCCGTCTGTTTCTCTCTCTCTCTACGGAGTCGCCGATACGGCGAACAGGTCGCTCCGATTCTGCGAGTGCAGAGAGGAATTCAAGTGACTGTCGTTCGGATGCACACAACTATCAAATGGGACATCTATGTAACTACAATTGCAGACCGCACTTGATAGCGAAGTGATGCGATATAGGCTTAGTGATTCTTTGATTTAAATTTTCTACAAACGTAAACAAGACTGCAATGACTTGAAAAATTAGAATTTACAGTGGTACTGTGAATCTTAAAAATGTTACTAAAAATAGAATTCACAGTACCACTGTGAATTTTAAAAATGTTACTAAAAATAGAATTCACAGTTGTACTGTGAATATTAAAAATCTGATAAATTATAACATACAGTTAATACAAATTACTATTAAAATAAAATCCGCGAAAGAACAAACTGAAAAAACCTTACTATAAGATGGCTTTATAACTCAGAATGCGAAAGTTTAAGAAGTTATGTGAAAGGAAATAATGAGGATGGCCATCGGAATTTCGGACGGGGGTTCAGCAGATGATGAAGCTGCGTTCGCGGCTGTCCGACTCCTTTTCGGCTCTGTCGCACCCGTTTCGCTCGTTGCGCTCGACGCCGCCTCCGACCCTCTCGAAGGTGTCTGTCATTCAACTTTCAAGAGTTACCTGCTTCTACTCCCGAGGCTCTTTGAGGAAACTGATACAGGTTCATTGATAAAATGAGTGACCGCGAAGAACGCCAGCCGAGTTGGTCACTGGATTGGAGAGTCAAGGTACAGAATTTGTATTACTAAAGTGAAAATTCCTAGTTCCGTGAATGACACAAAAATGAAAGCATATAATCATTTATTATAATCTCAAAACTGTAGTTTTTGAAACTCTATTTTGAAAAGTCATTCCAAATCGAAGTTTGCTAATGTTTCTAAAAATAGAATTCACAGTGGTACTGTGAGTTTTAAAATTTGTTTCTAAAAATAGAATTCAAAGTGGTACTGTGAGTTTTAAAATTTGTTTCTAAAAATAGAATTCACAGTGGTACTGTGAGTTTTAAAATTTGTTTCTAAAAATAGAATTCACAGTGGTACTGTGAATTTTTAAAATGACTTCAAAAAGGAGATTGTGATAGTTAAAAGGCGATTTACCGATGAGCGCTAATAGAGAATACGCTTAAAAAGAAAAGCCGTAAGGTAAAATCTAAGCATCTGCTACAAAATAAACAAATTACGAAATGTGATTAAATGTCTGATTCCGTCTTTTGCGGGTATCATAATTTGAACTGACATTGAAATGGCGAAAATGCATAAAGAAAGCGAATGGAACGAGAGCGAAGTGACATACAGCGGGAAGTGCAGTCGCAGTGCTGCTGGACTCGGCTGCTGTTCCAGTCGGTGCTCCTGCTGAACCGACAGTTTTCTGCACAACACGATCAACAGCAAGGTGATCTACACTAAAAACGTGACCGACATCGAAAGTGCTCATTTCACTGACTGATACGGATTTCAGCAGGGGAATGATATAGTACCTTATTATGAGTAGATGTTGCTTTCCCTTTAGTAGAAGCCACTATCGCTGAGGTGGTTTCTTGAATGGACGCACTTGGACAACCACTGCATACAATACGAATAGAGATTTTAGATGTGCATTTGAACGAGAGTGATACCCGAAAGAATTGGAGAATATACTTATATAAGCGAAAATGGGAGAGAGAAGTGGAGGGACAGAACGGATACAGCGAAGAGCCAGTCGAGTGTCCGGCGCTCCTTCCGGCGGCAGCGAACGCACCTCCAGATCCGCTGTGTGCCGCACTCGTTTCGCGTGCTGCTCTCTGCGCAGACGCACGTGACCGATTCACTGCTTCTCGCCGCTCGTTGCCATTCGAGTCCGCGTTGCCATTCCCGTGCAACTCACTCCTACATTAAAATCTGCAAGTACATTGTCTTTTTGAAGCTGGTTGAAAGAATCTGCTTAATATTAATACATGAAAATAGAAAGAATTTAGGAGAGAAAGTAGTAACTTGTAAATCGAGTAGTATAGAAAAGAGTACAGCACAGCAGAGAGCGCAGCCTCCTTCGAGGCACTCGATTGATGGGCAGCTCGTTCAGCGCGCGAGTCGTGACTCGCAGCGGCCGCAGAGGCCACTCGCACAGCACTCGCAGGAGCGCGTTCCTCCCTCCCTCTCGCACCTTCCCTGCGTTCAAAAGCCGTGCTTTCGCTTTCTGGGGAGTGTTGTGTGCAGCATCTGAGAAAGAGATAATAAATTAGTAAAGATTCTCATAGTAAACTGAGGAGTAGGGTAGAGCAGAGCAGAGACACACAGCGAAGTGGGGAGTGTGGCGCTGGAGACTGTTGGAGCAGCGCTGATCGCTCCGTTCGCAGCGACCGCGAGAAGAGAGGCGCCTCTCGCGACCGGCGCTCCGCTCTGCTGCTGCGCTGCGTTCTGCCCTGCAGGCTCTCTGCCCGTCTGCTCTCTGCCACTCGGACGCGCCGTCGAAGCAGCCCCTCCCTCTGCTCGTTGAGGACACACTTCTACAATCACTCACATTCTTTATTTCTGCATTTTGGCAGGTTTGCTCAATAGTGCAACAAGTGATTTCTTATTTGCTGAATTACTCAAAGTTTGGATACAGAGGTTTCACAAAAAGGTACTATAGGTTTAGGTATTTCTCCCTGGGTACAGGACCCCTCCATCTTCGTGTGCTGTCATCGAAATGACTAGATGGGTTGATGGCATGGAGCGTTTGGAGCTGGACCCTTTCTCCACTGGGAAGCGGTATTTGGTGATGGGAGAGAAGATGAAGTGAGCTGCTTCTCAAAATATTAATGATCAGAAAAATTATAAATTATAATTTACAAAAATTTGTAGATATCGCCATTTTCTTATTTGGGCTGTTTAATTGCTTACACAAAAAAGATTCTTGAGGAGAAGTAGAAACAGATGATTAGGGTATTTTTGGAATTTCACTAATTCTGCTGTGCACAAAAAGGTTTTACACTAAAATTCCTTAGGCGACCATATCCAGCATGGGATTGGAGGCGATGTTTAGTGGTGAGGGCCCTCGCCACTGCTGATTAAAATCAACTTACACTACCCATTTCTCACCTCAAGAGCAACCTAAACAGCGTCCCTCAGCAAATCATCTCAGCGACAACCCCGCATAAACAAATCTTTTAGAAAACTTTCCAGCAATGAAAGATTTGGTTCATACAGGTAATTCTTCTTAAAACTCGGAAAGAGTGCTCAAAAGTACCTATTTTAGCTTAAAATGTCCTTTAAAGCAAATGCAAATATTTAAACATTAAAATGTACACTACTCCTTTTCGCCCCCCCCCCCCCCTCCCCCCACCCCCCCCCCCCCCCCCGCTTTCTCCCTCCGCCCTTACTTTCTCCATGACTTCCGCCTGCACG
>Ga0080064_1003661_pt1 | contig 21582 bp, 16 predicted proteins | sample Subgrocontami54m_FD_69260 | JGI IMG/M metagenome (GOLD analysis project Ga0080064, IMG submission 69260) | Subsurface groundwater microbial communities from S. Glens Falls, New York, USA - GMW46 contaminated, 5.4 m (SPADES assembly) (version 2) ...
GGAGGCACACACGGGAAGGGCGGGGGGGCGGGGGGGGGGGGGGCCCCCCCCCCCCCCCCGGGCGCCGCCCCCGGCGGGGGGGGGGGGGGGGGGGGGCGCCTCGCCCCTACGGAACTGCCATGACAACGCATGGCAATGTCCAGGAGAACTGACCCCTGGGGGGCGAAAAGAAGGGGCGGCCACTCATCGTGACCACCACCAAAATCAGGAAGTCGTAAAGCCCGGACCGAGTAAAGCTCGCTACTTCTGGGGATGCGTCCACTGCTTGAGCGCGCGACCCTCGGCGAGCGCGCGCATCTCCCGCATGTAGAGCGAACGGAGCATCGTGACGCTCACATCACTTCGTCCGAGATGCTCGTGCTCGCGGTCTGCGACAACACCCTGCCCGATGAGCGTCACCATGTCCTGCACGCTGTTGACGTCCCACCAGCGCGTCCGGGCGATCTCGTCGGTCTTCATTTTGCCGGCAAGCACGGCCCGCGCGACCTCGACCATCGGAACCCGCTCCTGTTCCCGCTCCACTTCACGGCGCCGCTCGAGGTACGCGTCGATGTTTTCCCCGAAGACCTGGACCCGCTGGGCGCCGAACCCCAGATGGTTCTCGTCGTCGACGGGCACGCGCCACATGAAGGCGGGGCGGGCTCCGGTCTCAAGGCTGCGCTCTTTGGCCGGGCTGTGGAAGTAGTTCATGTTTGGCATGTGGAACCCATGCCCCGGACGGCGCCCCGCGCTCGGCTCCTCGGCGTCTTCGTTCTCATAACCGTATTCCGTCTCAACAACGTCGAGGTGCTTCTGGATCTTGCTGCCCAGGTGCTTGTGCACAAATGCGACGTGAACGTGGTCGCCAGCGTTCTCCAACCGGTTGAAGTAGTTGCAGGGCCATTCCTCCCGCCAGTTCTCGAGCAGGCCGCCAGCGTTCTCGATCTCGGGATAGCGCGGCAGAGGTGGCGGCTCACCCTCGCCCAGGTAGACGAAGACGAGACCGACGTAGTCCTCGGTTGGCCGGCTTGCGATCTTGATCCGCTCGCAAAAGGGCTCCGCCTCGCCCGGCTGCTCGATGCACTGCCCGCTGGAGTCGTATTTCCAGCCGTGGTAGAAGCAGCGCAAGTCCTCGCCCTCCACCCAGCCCGCGGTGAGCTGCGCGCCCCGGTGGGCGCAGCGGAACGCGGTCAGGTGCGGCCTTCCGCCTTCTCCTCGGTACAACGTGAAGTCCTCGCTCAGGATCCTGACCGGCCTCGTCCAGCCAGCTTGGAGATCCTCAGAACGACATACGGGATGCCAGAACCGGCGCAAATATCGGCCCGCGAGCGTCCCAGGACCGGTGTGGACGAAATCCTCCCACCCCGGCCGCGCGCCCTTCCCGTCCGCCACCGCCGGTTCGCGACCGCTCGTTGCTACCATCGCTCACCCCCGTTTATTGGCGCTCACTCTCGTTCATTGAAATTGCCACCGATGCACGTTCCATAGTTGGTCCGTATCGACCGGGACCTGCTGGGGCCCTTGGAGCGCCGAGACATAGGCAAAGACCGACCCGAAAAAGTACAGGGGAATCGCCGGCAGCTCGTCCGTGTAGATCCGGATCGTCTGGGTGATTTGCTCGGCGCGCTGAGACTGGTCGAGGGTGCTGTTGAAGGCGGCCACCAAGCGGTCATATTCTGGATTCGACCAGCCGCCGCGGTTCACGCCGCGCCAGCGATTCTCGGCTCGCGGGATGCCGGTGCTGGTGAAATCGACCATGGTGGTCAGGCCGCCGTACGTGGTGCGCGTGAGCATACCGGGGAACGATGCGCCAAGCTGGGCGTCCTGCGCCTGGGCTGCCGGGATCACCGACTCCTGGATGTCGAAGCCGGCCGTCCGCCACCCGGCCGCGTGGATCAAGAGCTCTCGCTCCGAGTACGGGGTGAAGCCGGTCTGCAGACTCGCGCTAAAACGGGCGGCGGATGCGTAATACCCATCGGCGCCCTTGCGGAAGCCAGCCTCTTCCATGAGCTGTTCGCTGCGCCGCGGATCAAACGCGTAGTCCACCGCACCCCGCTCGGCGGCTCGGCCGAACTCTGAGAGGGGTGCGATCATGCTGTTTGCGCGGATCCCGTACCCACGCTGGGCGACTTCGTTCATGGCCTGTTTGTCGACGGCGTGGGCGAGCGCCTTCCGGACGCGCGGGTCGAGGATGGCAAGCGGGTTCGCCAACTCAGGCCGAAGCTGAAAGAACGTCAGCCGCCAGCTCGCGCCGGCGTCGATCAAGATCTTTCCGCTGTTGCCCCACTCCCGTTCGAGGACTTCGACCTGCTCGATCCCAACCGCCGTGTCCGCGACGTGCACCTCCCGGGCGAGAACGTTGGCCAGCGCAGCGTTCGAATCGGCGATGAACACCAGTCTGAGGCGATCGATTTTCGGTCGGCCAAGGACGTAGCCATCGAACGCGGTCGCCTCGAGGAATGCGCCGGGCTCCCACCGGTCCAGTCGATAGGGACCGAGACCGACGTACTCGCGGGTCCAGAACGAGATCCGGGCAAATCCGTCGGGCGGAAGCTCCTCGAACGATTGCCGAAGCATATGACGCGGAAGCGGCGGCAGCTCATCGTTCAGGACCGAGAGGTCGGCTGCCGCCGGGTACGGCCGGTTCCATCCGATGGCGAACGATTGATCGTCGATGGCGAGTACCTCGTCGATGGCGCTAAAAGGCGGGGCGCTGGCAAAGCCGTACTCGGGCGCCAGGTAGACGCGCCAGGAAAACACGAAGTCCTCCGCGGCCAACGCCGTTCCATCATGCCAGGCGAGGCCGGGCCTGAGCCGATACGTGGTCTCCATCCGTCCGTCGGGAAAGACGCGCCAGGTATCGGTGTTGAGCACGGGCAAAGGATCAACCAGGTATGGCTGCCACGAGCCGCTGTCGTCTCGTTGCGCGATGAACGCATTGAAGAGCGTCCGGAACGTGCGCAGCCCGGTTCCCGGCTGGCCCAGAACGCGTGTGGTGATGCTGACCGGCTCTGCCTTCACGGCGATGACCAGCGGCTGGCTGGGTCGACCCGCCGGGGTCTCCGCCGGCCCGTTCGACTTCGAGCTCTGCGGGGTTGGCCCGCATCCCACCAGAGCAACCAGCAGGAACGCCAGCAGCATCCTTGCCCTATGCACGTTCAATGCGTTTCCACTCTGCCGCTTCTTTCGCCGCAGCACTACGTTTCAGACCGCGTCCACTGCTTGAGCGGCCGGTCCTCCGCGAGGGCACGCATCTCGCGCATATAGAGGTTGCGCAGCAGGACCATGCCGACGTCGATCTGCCCCAGGTGCTCGTGGTCGCGATCCGCGACAATTCCCTGGCCCACGAGCGTCACCATGTCCTGAACACTATTGATGTCCCACCAGCGAGTCTCGATGATGTAATCCGTCGTCACCTTGCCCGCGAGAACCTTGCGCGCGACGTCAATCATCGACTCCTGTTCGGCGAGCCGCTCGGCCGCGCCGCGGCGCTCCAGATACGGCTCCACGCGATCGTCGAACACCTGGACGCGCTGCGACCCGAAGACGAGATGATTCTCATCGTCGACGGGCACCCGCCACATGAAGCACGGCCTCGGCCCGGTCTCGAGCTCGGGCTCCTTGGGCGGAGCAAAGAAGTAGTTCATATTGGGCATGTGGAACCCGAAGTTGGGCGGCGTCCCCGGCGTCCGCTCATTGTTGGTCCCGGACAGACCGAAGGCGGTCTCGTGCGCCTCCAGGAGCTTCGCGCCTCGAAATGGGCCGAGCTGATGGTGGACGAACCCGACGTGGACCGTGTCGAGCGCGTTTTCCAGGCGGTTGAAGTAGTTGACCGGCCACTCCTCATACCAGTTCTCGAGGAGACCAGCCCCTTGCTCGACTTCGGGGTAGTGCGGCAGGGGCGGGGGGTCACCTTCACCGAAGTACACAAAGATCAGGCCGATGTACTCCTGGGTCGGGCAGCTCCGGATCCGCATCCGCTCGCAGAATGGGTTGACTTCGGCTGGCTGCTCGGTGCACTGGCCTGATCCGTCGTACTTCCAGCCGTGGTAATAGCAGCGGATCTCGTCGCCCTGCACCCAGCCAGCGGAGAGCTGCGTCCCGCGGTGCGCGCAGCGAAAGCCGACGACGTGGGCGATCCCGGTCTGGCCGCGGTACAGGGTAAAGTCCTCTCCCAAGATCCGGATGGGCTTGGTCCGCCCCGGCTCGATATCCGAGGACCGGCAGACTGGGTGCCAGAAGGTGCGCAAGAAGCGGCCGCCCAGCGTGTTTGGACCAGTCCGGACGTAGTCACGCCACGGCTCACCACCGGATACCGCCAGTTTCTCGTCGGATGCCCGAGCTGTCTCTATCGCCATCGCCGCTTTCCTTCCTTCCTTTCGTTGCGTCACGGGCGCCGTTGTGCAGCGCATCTTCACCGGAATTCCCATTCCTGAATGTTCCAATAGTTGCTCGTGTCCGCCGGAACGTCGACCGGCCCGCGCAACCCCGTTGCGTACACGAAGGGTGAAGCCAGATAGAACAGGGGAATGGCCGGCAGGTCGCCCGTGAATTCCCGCATCAACTGAGTCACCTGTTGCTGGCGTTCTTCGCGATCGAGCGTGGATCCGAAAGCGCTAACGAGCCGATCATACTCCGGATTGGTCCATGCCCCGCGATTGACGCCCGTCCACCGATTCTCGGGTCGTGGGATCCCATTCGACGTAAAGCCGACCATCGTCGTTGCGCCCGCGAAGGTCGTCCGGGTCAGCATCGATGGGAAGGAAGCGCCGAGCTGCGCGTCCTGGGCTTGCGCCGCCGGAATGATCGATTCCTCGACGTCAAAACCGGTCGTGCGCCAGGTGGCGGCCATGATGTGGATTTCCTCGTCGAAATCCGCCGAGTAGTTCGTCGCGATCCCAGTCCGGAATCGACCCTCCGGACCGACGAAATACCCATCTGCTCCTTTCTGGAACCCGGCCTCATTCATGAGCTGCTCGCTCCGCCGCGGATCGTACGGATACTTCACCGCGCCACGCTCGGCTGCAGGGCCGAACTCGGATATTCGGTAGAACATGCTATCGGCGAGCATCGCCTGCGCGATATCGTGCTCCCCACCGGCAACCACCTCTGCGATCGAAGGCTTATCAAACCCTTGGGCCAGCGCCCGCCGAATCCGAAGATCGAGAATCGCGCGCGGTGTTGCCAGCTCCGGTCGGAGCTGGAAGAACGTATGGCGATAGCTGCTTCCGAGAGACGCAAGCACGATTCCGCCGCTTCCCCATTCACGCTTCAGCACCACGACGTGTTGCAGTCCAAGGGTGTTGTCTGTCGCGGCATGCGCCTCGCCCGCGAGCAGGTTGGCCATCGCCGTGTTGGGGTCGGCGATGAACGTCATCTTGATTCGCTCGATCTTCGGGCGGCCGGCGACATAGCGATCGAAGGCGGTGGCCTCGAGAAACGCCCCGGGCTCCCAGCGATCCAAGCGATATGGGCCAGAGCCAACGTAATCCCGGCTCCAGAATGATTGGCGGACAAAGGTGTCTGAGGTCAGCTCAGCATACGGTCGGCCCAGGAGATGCCGCGGCAGCGGAGCGAACTCGTCGTTTCGACTCGAGATGTGGCCGGCGTCAGCGTACGGTCGACTCCACCGGATCATGAATGTGCGATCGTCGACGGCGACCACATCTTCCATGGCATAAAACGGCGCGACGCGGCTCAGTCCGAACTCCGGATTCATGAAGACCCCAGCGGAGAAGACGAAATCGTCCGGCGTCAGCGGCGTGCCGTCATGCCAGGCAAGATTCCGCTTGAGCGTATAGGTGGTCTCCATTCGGCCGTCGGCGAAGACTTGCCAGCCGGCCGTGTTCAACGCCGGTAGCGTTTCGACGAGGACTGGGATCATGACGTTCTGGTCATTGGGCTGGGCCACCCAGGCGTTGAAAAGCGCCTTCGCCGTGGCCAGGCCGCCGCCAGGTTGTCCAAGAACCTTGGTCGCAAGGCTCGCCGGCTCGAGACGCACCGCGATATTCAGCAGGCGGGATGGCTGGGCCGTCGCACTGGTGGCAACCGGCTGCACCTGAGCCCGATTTTGCGGAGCGCACGCCGCGAGGGTCACGGCGATGAGGACGACAACGACGAATTGCTTCCGCATATCAACTCGTCTTGATTTCCGCATGGTTCACGGGAACGCCGGCCTGCTTGCGCGCGACGAAGGATCTCGACTCCTCGTCGTAGGTCTGCTGAATCTCTTCGATCAGCTCGGGGGAGAACTCGTCGAGGGTCATCATACTGCCACCCTCTTTCGTGCTGATCATGACCCCGGCATCCCGACTGCGCACAATCCCTCCGAGGGTCACGGCAAAGTCCTGCGCGGGCTCTTCGCTGAGGATGGCCCAATGGTGCCACCACCCGTCGGGCGGCACGATGATCGAGCCCGGTTGGAAATACAGCTTCTGCTTCTCACCGCCCTCCGGCCACATCAACGCATAGCCCTCACCAGTCAGCCAGAGGACGTGCGCGCCGGGCCCATGGCGATGCGCGTTCGAATAGGTTCGGCCCGGAATCAACGTTGAGTGGGCATGCAGCGCCCGATTCGGACCCAACTCAAACACGCGGCCCCTGGCGCCATTGGCTCGCGCTGATTTCTGGGGCGGGATGGCGTTGATGTCCCATACGAAATTGGTGAACGCACACTCGAACTTATCAACGCCGGTCTCACGAAACGCGGTCTCCTTCATCGTGAACTGCGTCGTGAAGTAGTTGTCGCTGCTGTCGTAACGCTCCGGGAACCTGGTCGGATTTTCGAATATCGCGTCGTCGCTCCGCAGCAGATTCATCATGATCGGCGCCATCGTGATCGCCATGAATCGCACCGGATCCGTGCCGGAAAGGTTGAAATGCTGGTGCCAGGCGTTCATGGGAATGGCGAAGAGGCTGCCCTTCTGCCATTCGAACCCATTCTTCTGCTGGCCGTCATACCAGACCGTCGTGCTGCCCTGGCCTGAGAGGACAAAAATGACTTCTTCGTAGAAATGGCGCATCGGCTCGAGCTGCTTCCCTGGGAGGATCTCGCCGATGTAGGCGTCGTCGACTTCGCCGGTTCCCTCGAGCTGGATCCGTACGGCGTTGCCGCCGCTGCGCGCCCAGGGTTTGAGCGGCAGAGTGTAGACGTTTTCGACCATTGAGCCCCGGATCAGGTCGAGCCCCTCACGCTCGACCCACTCATCGTAGAAGGTGTCACCCTTTGTGCCTTGCCAGTTTGCCATTCGTACTCCTCCGGTTCCTTCTGTGTTGGCCTGTTTTCATAGAGGAATTTCAACCGCAGGTCATGCCCTAGCGCCACGGGCGACGGCCTTACCCCACGCTGCCGGGCCGAGCGACGTCCATCCCGGCTGGACGAGCGTAGACCCTCCCGTTCTTCGCAATCGAAGGGAGGCCAGAGGCGATAACCGTCCACCTATCCCCGCGGTCCGTGCTGGAGAAAACGTCGCCGTCCAGGCTCGCCGCGGTCACGGCGCAGCCGCCGGGCCACACATTGAGCGTCATCGCCTCGATGTTCGCGCTGATGTGGGACGGGAGCCCGTTCTGGACTTGCGCCCAAGTCTGCCCACCATCGCAGCTCCGGACGATCGCGGAGTCGCAGTCGCCTGTCTGACGCCATGCCCGAGGAAGCGCGTACGCACCGGCGATGATTACGAGCTCCGGTTCATCCGGATGGACCACCATCACGTCTGGATAGCCGACTCGCGCGCTCGAATCGGTGAGGTGCTCCCAGTGATCGCCGCGATCCTGGCTCCCCCAGATGCCGTCTCGGCATGACAGGTACACGCGATCCGGTTTTCCCCGCGGCGAAACCATGCGATGGACATCCGGGTCCATCCCCTCGAGCTGCTGCCATGATCGGCCCGCATCCTGGCTGCGATAGGCCCCGCCAACCTCCACGCTGACGTAGAGCGTGTCCGGCGAATGCGGATCGAACGAGATGTGTTTGGTGTGCGCGTAGGCGATGGCGTTGAAGTTCCATTGAGCAGCGCTCGGAACCTCCCGGAGCCCCGCCAGCTCAACCCAGCTTTCGCCCAGGTCTTCGCTTACGTAAAGTCGCGCCGGCTCAGTTCCCGCATAGAGGCGCGTTCGCCCTCCCGCGTTGCTGCTCGCCATGCAATAGAGGGTCTGGATGTCCAGACCTCGATTACGCTGCGCCCACGTGCGCCCATCGTCCTCGCTCACGAAGACCCCGTGCTCGTGCGTGCCGGCAACCAGGATCCCTGACCCGGGTTCGATGACGATCGAGCTCACCCGTTCGCCCGCGAGCGAACGACCCGACTCTTGCCAGGTGTCCCCCGCCGCAGAACAGGTCAAGAAGACGATCCCGTCCTCCGTCGCGACGAGAATCTCGTCGGCGGGCGCCGACGTCTCGAAAAGGGTTTGTCCCCCCGGGGAGATGCAGCTCCGCATGGTCGCCCCTCCTAATGCGATAGCTAGACGGCCGCGGACTCGGCGGTAGTCTTCTCGCTGGCGCGCGGCGCGCCGTCGAGGTGGAAGAACTTGATCGCGTTTCCCGCCACCATTTGGTAACGCTCGTCCGCTGGCACGCCGGCGAAGTTCCTCTCGAGGACTGCCCGGGAATTCGGCCAATCTGACTCGGCGTGCGGGAAGTCGTTCGCCCACATCACCCGATCGACCCCGATGTGGTGGCGCATCTCTACGCCGACCCGGTTGTCCTGGAATCCCCACATGAAATACTCACGCACGTACTCGCTGGGAGAACGCTCCAAGAGCGGAAGCCCCAGCAGGCGCTCCGCCCAGAATTTGTGGCGGTGGTAGTGAATGTCCATCTGCTCCAGATGGTTCGGGATCCACCCGATCTGATTCTCCGCGAAGAAAATCCGCAGATCGGGAAATCGATCGAACACGCCTGCCATGACGAGTTGGTTCGCGTTGAGCGCGCCATACTGCCCATAGCGGGTCATTCTAGAAACGATGTCCTGGCCGCGCATGTCCTGGGGCTCGCGGGCGTATTTGAACACCGGCCCCGAGGCCGCTCCCCTCGCCCCGAGCTGCACGTGCACGGTCACCGGCATGTCGATGGCGAGGGCCGCTTCCCAGAACGCATCGTCCTCCGGCGTTGGGTGGTATTTCCCGCCCGGAAAGGCGCTGAGGACGACCCCTGGCAGGCCTAGTTTCGCGCAGCGCTCCAGCTCAGCAATCGCGCTGAGCACGCTTCGCTCCGGGATCACGCCCATGCCGAGCAGCCGATCCGGTGCAACCGAGCAGTAGTCCTCCGCCAGGAAGTCGTTATAGGCCTGGACCATCGCCAGGTAGACGTCGTCGTCGGGGATACTGTTGACGATCATTCCCCCATTATTCCCGGGGAAGAGAACCTCGGCATCGATCCCGTCGATGTCCTGTTCCTGGAGTCGCTGTTCGGCCGATCCAGCACCGGCAGCCCCCTCGTAGCTCATTCCCGTTGGATTCCACGTCTCGAAGGGTTTGCCGGCGGTCAGGTTGACGCCGCCTCGGTAGAGCGGCCGGCCCTCGATGAGCCAAGCGTCACCGCCCTCAGGCAAGTGGAGCAAGCGGGGCGCCCGATCCCGATACCTTTCGGGAACCCGGACCGTCCATCGATCGCACGCAATCTCAAGGTGGGAATCTGCCGATATGACCCGATACTCACGCGCCATGCGTTCTCCCTTCGCTCCGGTTTGCCCTCAACGTGTCGTGCTCGACCGGGTGGGCACGAAAGTATCTACCCCGTCCCTCATCGCGGGCTCATCGCCGTACGTCCTGACGTCGAGAGCTCAATCCGGTTGCCGGCGGGGTCGATCAACGTGAGCGAGTAGTCCCGACTGTCGGGTTGCTGGCGAGACGCCTCGACGTGAATGCCTTTCGCCTCGAGCTCTTTCACCACGTGTTCGAGCTCGCCCGCCCACTCGATCTCGAGCATGTGATGGGGGTTGCCCGGACGGCCCCCCTTCGCCTGGTCGCAGATCCCCAGGACGACGCCACCAACAGCCACGTTGGTCACGGGAGCTTCGCCGGCGAGCCGCGTTGGCCCTTCGGTCCCACCAAGCAGGTCCCGATAGAAGCTCACGGTCTCATCGAAATTGTCAGCATTGATTTGCCACGTCCGTACGGCTTTCACGGTGAACATTGCCCCTCCCGCTTCTACTTGAGCTCCCATTCGTGTACGTTCCAGAACAACGTGCCGGTGGACGCTATGCTCATGCTCGGCCCCCGCAGGGCGCTGCCCACTACGGGCCGCACGTAAAAGTCGTAGTACACCGGGATCGCCGGAATCTCTGCGCTGAGCAGCTTCATCGCTTCGACGACGATCTGGTCCCGCGCGGAACGCTCGAGCGTGGTGCTGAAGGCCTCATCGAATCGGTCGAATGCCGCGTTCGACCATCCGCCGCGATTGTTGCCGGACCAACGATTGGCGGGAGTGCCAATCGCATTGGTCGAGAGGTCCTTCAGAAACGTGAGCGGGTTGCTGCTCGAAATACCGGGCGAGGCAAGCCCGGGGAACGTCTGTCGTACCTCATTGTCCCGCACGAGGTTGTTCGGCAATATGGCGAACTGCGCGTCGATACCGGCTCGCACCCAACTATCCGCGATTGCCTGACCGGTTCGCTCGTAGGCGGCGCTTTGCAGAACCTGGAAGTCCGGCGCAAAACGACCGCCCGCGGCGTTCGCGAAGAAGCCTTCGCGATCCTTGGCCAGCCCAGCTTCATTCAGGAGCTGTTCGGTCCGCCGCAGGTCGTAGGGATACTTGACGATGGCACGATCGACCTCTGGGAAGACGCGATCCTGCCGGTTGAAAAACGTGTCGGCCGAAGTCGTATCGCCTTCATAGAGATTGTCGACAATCGCCTGCTTGTCGATTGAATGGACTATGGCCTGGCGCACCCGCACATCCAGAAGGGCGGGGGTCCTCTGGTGCTCCGGGCGGAATTGCACCGAGCTGTAGAACAGGGCGGGAGTGTATCCAATCGAACCCTTATTGGCTGGAATCCAATCGCGTTTGAGGACGTGCGCGTGCTCGAACCGGAGCGTTGTCGCGTACTGAACGTCCCCGCCGAGTACGTTGGCGAGAACGGTGTTCTCATCCACGATGACGCGCAGGATGATTCGGTCGATCTTGGGGCGTCCGAGCACGTATCCGTCAAATACCAGACCTTCCATCTCGATTCCGGGGTCCCACCGCCCGAGGCGATACGGGCCTGCCCCGACGTAATCCGACGTCCAGAATGAATGGTTGATAAAGCGATCCCGCGCAGCCGGGTCTTGCTCGACCGCGAGGTACGGCGCCTCCAAGATGTGTCTTGGAAGCGGGTCCAACGAGTTTGCCGTCAGCTCTCCCGCGTCGGGATACGGCGAGCGCCAGCGAATCACGAGCGTCCGCGAGTCCAGCGCCTGGACGTCCTCCATCAAATTCTGCGGGCTGACCGTGAACACCCCAAGCTGGGGGTTGGCGTACACCTTGGACGCAAAGACGAAGTCGTCGGCCGTCAGCGGCTGGCCGTCATGCCAGGTGAGTCCGGGTCTGAGCAGGTACGTCGTCTCCATCCGGCCGTCGGCGTAGACCTGCCAGGTGGCCGTGTTGAGCTCGGGGAGACGCTCGGCGAGGTAGGGTTGGGCGACGCCGCCAGGATCGAATCGCGTGAGTTGGGCGTTGAAGAGCTCCTTCCCGAAGCCCTGGGACCCCGAGCCCGCAATCTTCCCGTGCAGGTTGGCAGGCTCCTGGCGGTCGGTCAGCACCAGCGTGCGCGGCTGCGCGCCGGACGGGGCGCCGCCCCCTTGGGGCGCAGACACCGACGAAGATCCAGCTGGTTGACACGCGGTGGCGACCAGCGTGAGCATGGCCGAGATCACGACTGATCGGCCGATTGCCAGGGAACGATATCTACCGTTGAAGCTCATTGCACACGTCCGCTACCAGGTTCGAGCGCGGGCTGATTCGCCAGAATATCGGACTCGTTGCTGAGCTGAACTCCTCAGAGGTCTAGGCGGGCGAAACTGCCGAGCTCACGAGCTCGCGGATCTGCCCAGCGACGGGGTCGTAGCGGTCGGGTCGGTTCGTGGATTCACGAATCGGTTCGCTCGGCCGATCGATGCGTTTGTTGTTCTCGGCATCATTGCCCACGCGAATGCAAACGTTCTTGGCAGGATCGCGAATCACTCCCATTGGGTCCTCGCCACGCCCAACGCGGCGCATGTTCTCCTCCAGGAGCTGGCGGTGGAGGGCGATCCCTTCCTCCCCCTCGCCGAGCACCTCGGTGGACCGGTCGGCGATCGTGCCCCGGGCTCGCCACATGACCATGTCCTGCATTCCGGCCACATCCATGTCTGGCCACACCGGGTGGCCGTGGGGATCCAGATCTGGCACGGTCACGTAGTGAACGGGAACCGTTTCCTGGGCAGGGACCTCCACGGCCGGCGGAAAGCGGTGGGCGAAGTAGTCGATCGACCAGGTGTGGGTGTCGTCGATGGGCACGCGGATGATCATCGACCCGCGACCGCCGGGGGAGCAGCTCGGAAAGATGACGGGCGACTTTGGACCTTCGGTCGCGCCCGCGTGGCTGCGGAGCACGCCGTACTCGAACGGCTCCCAGGTGAACGTCCGCGACGCCATTTCGCGGGCCTGCTCGAGCGACCGCCCCTGGCGCTCCAGCATGTATTTCCCGAAGTATCCATGGAGCCACGAGACGTGCTTGTCGTCCAGCGCGTTTTCCATGCACTGCAGCCAATTGCATGGAACGACCACTGACTGGATCGAGCGAAGCACGTTCTCCTCGACGAATTGCTCCCAGCGCGGCAGGAGCGGCGCCGGCTGCGGGCCAAGGTAGGCGAAGATGAGCCCACCCAACTCCTCCGCGGGGTAGGCGGGGATGCCATATTCCTCCGCCTCGGCACCAGTCGTCGCTTTCCCACCGGCGCCCTGCAGGCAACGACCGCGCCCGTCGTACAGCGAGCCGTGGTAGGCGCAACGGATCCCTTCGGGCTCGGGAATCCCGTAGACCATCATCGTCCCCCGGTGTGAGCAGCGCTCACCGACCAGGCCGAGGCGTCCCTGGCGATCCCGGTAGAGGACTAGCGTCTCGCCCAGGATCCGGACCTGTTTGACGGGGTCCTCTTGCAGCTCCGCACTCGGAGCGACCGGTAGCCAGTAGCGGCGAAAGAGCTCTCCCATTGGCGTTCCGGGGCCTACCTGCGTCAACCGCTCGTTCTCGGCCTTCGTTAGCACTGCCACCGCTCCTTTCCGGTACCGCTTCGCCGCGGGATCGGGCACTACGCCTCGTTGTCGAGGTGAAAGAAGTCCACCGCGTTGCCGGCAAGCATCGCGTACCGCTCGTCGTCTGGCACGCCCGCAAACATGTCGTCGATCAGTTCCAGCGAGTGCGGCCAATCCCCCGCTCCATGGGGAAAGTCGGATGCCCACATGACCCGGTCGACTCCGATCTTGTGGCGCAGCTCCACCCCGAGGAAATCCTTCGTAAAACCGTAGTAGCAGTGGTCCCGAATGTACTCGCTCGGTTTCCGCTTCAGGGGCTCCATTCCGTACAGCCGCGCCCCCCAATGCCGAACGCGCTCGTACTGGTCGTCCAGAAGCTCCATTGCCGACGGATACCAGCCGGTGTTCGTTTCCGCGAAGTAGATCCGGAGGTTGGGAAACCGGTCGAAGACACCGGCGAGGGCAAGCTGCACGCCGTTCCTCGCGCGCGTAGCAGTGCCACTTAGCATGTAGCCCGGATTGGCGCTGTTGGGAAGCCCGCCCGGGTCGCGTGGGAATTTCACGGGCGGTCCATCGGATCCGCCCATCGCAACGTGAACCGTGATCGGCATGTTGAGATCCAGCGCCGCGGCCCAGAAGCGATCGTCATCAGGAGTTGGGTAGGACTTCCCAGCGGGAAGTGCCCCCAGGGCGATACATCGAAGCCCTGCTTTCGCACAATATTCCAGCTCGGAAAGCGCTGCATCGATACCTGCATTGGGAATCAGTCCGGTGGCCAAGAGCCGGTGCGGGGCAGCCGCGCAATACTCCTCGGCCAGGAACGCATTGTAGGCGTGAAGCACGGCGCAATAGGCCACGTCGTCCCGGATGCCACGCCAGAATCCGGAGTTCCCGGCGGAGGTGAAAAGCACCTCGAGGTCGACGCCGTCGAGATCCTGCTCGTGGAGACGTTGTTCCGGGCTTCCCGCACCCGCGCCCCCTTCGTAGCAGATCCCGACCGGGGAGTGCTCCTCGTAGGGTTTCGCTGTTATCGCGAGCCCGAGCACGTAGATGGGTCGGTTCTCGACGATGACCCCATCCCCGCCGTCGGGTAATTTGACGAGGCGGGGTGCGTAGCCCCGGTACTTTGCCGGGACGCGGTCGGTCCAGCGGTCCGGGGAAATCTCCAGATGGGCATCCGCGGAAATGACGTTGTATCGATTCGGCATAGCCGTCCCTTTCCTGCTATTGGAGTTACTGGCGAAACTCCCATGCGTGGACCGACCAGAAAATGTTCGTGAACTGGGGCCCATGCAGGGCCGCCACGTAGGAAATTCCGTTCGTGTTGAAGTACAGCATGAAGCCGGGAAGCTGCTCGCTCGCGAGCTTCGCCATCTGCACCTGCAGCCGATCCCGCTCCGCTCGTTCGAGGGTTGTATTGAATGCTGCCCAGAGGGCCTCATAGTCAGGATTCGTGTATCCGCCCAGATTGGCCCCGGTCCACCGGTTCTCTGGAGTACCAATCTGCTCGACGGTGTAGTTGGCGGCTCCCCGCTGGCCAAGGCCGGGAAAGGTGCTCCGATTTATCAGATCCCGTTGCTGCGCGAGAGATAGCGTTGCACCGACCGTCTCGATGCCCGCGCGCGACCATGTGTTCTGCATGATCGTTTGATGCCGCTCGAAGATCGGCCCTGCCAGTACCTGGAAGTCTGGGCGGAAACGCTGGCCTAGGCCGTCAACAAAGTAGCCCTGGGAATCTTTGAAGAAGCCGGCCTCGTTCATGAACACTTCAGTCTTGCGTGGATCGTACTCGTATTTGGTGATGGTCCGATCGAGCTCCGGGTAAAAGGGCTCGAGGGGGGATACCGGCGAGTGAGAGACGACTCCCTCGCCATCGAAGAGTCCGTCCTGGAGGGCCTGGCGGTCAATCGCGTGGTTGAGCGCTTTCCGGACCCGCACGTCGAGCAGGCCGGGCGTCTTCTGGTACTCGGGGCGGAACTGAACGACCGCGTGTTGGGGGTTCACCGTAGGGTCGTAGAACACCGTTCCTCGTGAACCCCATTCGCGCCTGAGCACCATGCCGTTTTCAAAGCGGAGGGTCGTGACGGTGGCGAGCTGGACTTCGTCTGACAGCATGTTCGTCAGGACCGTGTTCTCATCACCGAAGATCCGTGCGATGACGTGATCGATCTTCGGTCGGCCGAACACGTAACCCGGGAACGCATCAGCGTACAGCGCATAGCCAGGCTCCCACCGGTCGAGCCGGTACGGGCCAAGCCCCACCCACTCGGTGGTCCAGAAGGGCCGCTTCAGAAGCGCCTCACGAGCCGTGGGGTCCTGTTGATAGTCGGCGAAGGCCTGCCCGAGAATGTGTCGAGGCAGGGGCGGGAAGCCATCGGTCAGGACGTCAGCTTCCCCGTAGAGGGCTCGCCAGTGAATCACGACGGTTCGGGAGTCGAGTGCAATGACGTCCTCGATCAGGTCCTGCGGCTTCGGGCTGAAGACGCCGAGGCCCTTGTCGGAGTACGCCATCCACGCGAACACGAGGTCATCCGCGGTCAAGGGCTGACCGTCATGCCATGTGAGTCCCGGCTTCAGGCGATACGTCGTGTCCATCTTGCCGTCGGGATAGACGCGCCACGTATCGGTATTGAGCTGGGGGAGCGCCTCAGCCAGGAAGGGTTGGGGCGCGTTCTGGTGGTCCCGACCGATCAGGTAGGCGTTGAACAACTCCTTCTGCCCGCTCGAGACCGCGTTCGGGATTTTCGCCGCGAGGTCGGTCGACTCGTTGCGGAACGCTATGACGATCGTACGCTCCGGAGCTGGTCCCGTTTGTCCCGCGCGATCGCTGCCGGTCCCGGTCGTCCGGGCCTGGCCAGCGCATCCGGAAAAGAGTCCGGCAGTCGCCAGCATGGCTCCCAGCCACAGCGCGCCATTCGAGCGAATGCCGTGTCCCGTTGGTTCTTTCCTTCCTCTACCCATCAGGCCTTCTTACGAGAAATGCCGAACCCGACCGCCTGGGGCGCAACGCCATGGCTCACTTGCGCCGAGTTGCACTAGTCCTCCTCGCGCTCCTCGCGGAAATAGTTGAGTGCCTCGAGAACCGGCTGGTCGTGGGCTGAGAACAGGATGGCCGGTGCGGTCCCGACCTGCTCGTGGCTGTGCCACTTCCACGTCGGGATGGTAAAGCAATCGCCCTTGCTCCACTCCAGACGCTCGTCTCCAATCACGGTGACCCCTTCCCCTTCCACGACGTGGTGGATCGTGGAGGAGGTATGGCGATGGGGCTGCGTGTGCATCTTCGGGAGAAGCATCTGGATCCGCGCCCCCAGCGTCGGGAGGAGATGACCTCCCGTTACGGGGTTCACGTAATCGAGCAGGATGCCCTCCCAGGGATCGGCCGGGCCTTCCGCGGCGCGCTCCAGGGCTGGGCGAACCTCCGACCAGGCATAGGCGGCCGGCTGCTGCGCCGGGTGCGTCGCGCGATTCGCGGGGCGGACGACGCCCGCGAGGTCGCGCGACGTCCCGGCCGAACGGGTCAGCGGTTGAACCGGTGCCGGGTAATCATCGCGGAAGGTCTGGGCGCCGATCTTACCGGTCAGCGGGCCGTCGTGGACGTCGAGCCAGATGATGTTCTGCGTGGACTCGTTGGTGTGATCGTGATAGGACATGCTCGGCGTGGTCACGAAGTCGCCTGCCGACAGGTAGAGGGGCTCCCCGTCGACCGTGGTGTAGGCCCCGTCTCCCTGGACGATGAAGCGGGTGGCCGCAAACGTGTGGCGGTGGGCGGTGGCCGATTCACCGGGCTTCACGAGCTGAACCGACATCTGGACGTTCGGCGACGTGCGGTCCTGGCCGGGGGGGATGAGCTGCAGCGTCCGCCGGTCGCTGTGGGCGCGCGAGTCAAGGCCGATCAGCTCCCCCGCGCGCATGAGCTGGGTGTAAATGGTGTCCCATTTCCAGAGCTTGGGGCGCGGCTCAGGCCTCGTCCGGACCGCCCTGGCCCAATGTCCCCGCAGGTCCAGCTCCGCGAGCTCGCGATCGAACTCTTCGATAAGTCGGTCCAGCTCCTCATCAGTCAGAGCCACGGCTGCCTCCTTGGCTTCTCCGCACGTTCTTTCGGACTCCTTCTCGCGGCTCATCGGAAAGGCTCAATCCGAACTTGAGCTCCATCCATCACTCCCGAGCGTATGCGGAATTAGCAGGCCGAAGTGCGGCCGGGCCGTCCGCCCAGCCTGCCATGACGCCCCGGAGGTCGCTCGCTGAGATCATCTCCGCCTCCGCTACTGGTCGCTCTCATCGAGCGAAGCTAATCGAGCGAATCTACCCGTCAGTGGATACGTAGCGCAATCTGAACCGAGACAAACCCACTCACGGGCAGTCCGGGTTCACACCGGTCAGCACCTTTCGCCGCTCGATGGTGGCGTCGAACCACGATTGGGTGGCGGGGATGAGAACCGCGTCGCCGCGCACCGCGTAGCATGCGGGGTTGTGGGCCTGCGGCGGCACCTTGCCCTCGTCCCCGAGCGCCTTTGCCGCTTCCAGCAGGCGGCGCCGCACGGCGATGATCGCCGTGTCGCTGGTTCCAAGGTGCTCCTGGGTGCGGTCCACGATCCGCCCCATGCTAAGTTGGGGGCCCGCATCTTGCGCCCAGAACTCTGAGATACCCGAATAGGTCTGGGTGCGCTGGACCTTGCGATCGATGAAGAAATCGTTGCAGAGGTCGGGGATCGGCCGCCACCGACCAAAGGCCATTGACGACTTCGGCTCACGGTTCGGTGGAGAGATGTTCCATACGCTGCCGCGCCGATCTGCGATCTCCTGCTCCTGCGCCGTGATTGGACGCAGCGGGTGAAAGGAGAGACCGATCACGAAGCAGGTTTCATCGTCGATTGGCACCCAGGCGCGCCAATTGCGACGGGGATCCGGGCCGTAGGGGCCAGTCATGGTGTGGAACGGCATCAGGTGCTGGGTGATACGCCAGTAGTGTTCGCCGTCGGGCGCCTCTCGGCCGGCTCCAATGCAGACGCCGTAGTTCGTGTCGATTACCTCGAAGCGGGGATGGGTGTCCGCCTTGCGGATCTCATCGATGAGCATCCGCCCCGGGCCAGCGCCCTCCTGGAGGTTGAGTCGGCTGTGCACGAAGGAGACGTGGCTCTGGTCAATGTCCCCTTCTATCGCCTGGACCCAGTTGGAGTACTGCACGCGCTTGGAGCCCACGTGATGGTCTGCCGGCAGGTCTAGCCACTCAAGCGCTGGCAACGGTGGCGGCGGGTCGGAGGGACCGAGGTACGCCCACACGATGCCGGACCGCTCAACGCAGGGGTAAGCCCTCGCCCGAATTCGCTCCTTGAATGTGCTCTCCGGGTGCTCGCTCGGCATATCCACACACCGGCCGGCGATGTCGTACTTCCAACCATGGTAGACGCAGCGGAGGCCATTCTCTTCATTGCGGCCGAAGAAGAGCGCGGCGCCACGGTGTGGGCAGTGCTCCGCGATGAGACCCACGCATCCGGCGCTGTTCCGGAAGACGATAAGGTCCTCGCCAAGGAGGCGCACCCGCTCTGGTGGGCCATCCACTGTGACCTCCCAGCCGAAGAGGAAGGGGATCCAGAAGTGCCGGAGCAGCACCCCCATTGGGGTGCCTGGTCCTACCCGGGTGATGAGCTCGTTGTCTTCCTGGCTCAACATAGATTCCCACCTGCGATCTGGTGCTGTCTCTCTTGATGTCCCATCCGGTTACAATCTGTTTGTCGCCAACGGCCGGTCGATTCGCGCTCTCGACGCCCGAAACGCCTACACCTCAGTCGATGGCGAGCCTTTTCCTCTCGAAACCGGAGCGTCATCACCACGTCCAACCTCTCCGCCACGGCCACGCCAAACGAGTGGCCGATTGGACCCTTTGACTCGATGGCCTGAGGGATCGCCTGGCCATCCGAGCCGGTTTCATGCTCATGCCAGAGCCAGGACGGAATGGAACATATCTTTCCCGGTTCCACTCGTCTGCTCCCTCGCGATGGTCGCGACCCCCGCGCCCCGAAAGGCATGATACAGCGTGGTAATGTTCTCCCTAATGAAGCCGTCATACGGATCGAGATTCGCTCGCCATCGCGATGAAACCCCTGGCTTCTATCAGCATCGGTTCACCAGCAACTATTAGATTAGCCTGTGGAACGTCTAGGTGCGGGTGCTGTTCCGGAGAGAACAGACCGGCAGGCGTGTCTCTGACACCTGAAGCACGCCAGGTGCACAGGCCCGGACCGGCGCGCAAGCGGATTCGGCATGAAGAGCAACTCGTCGGCGTCGCGAGCGCCGGGGAGATCAAACGGCGTGCTGGGCGGCGACTTTGGCTGCATCGCCCGCGTTCTGAGGAGTTCCACCGCCGATTGCGCATGTGAGAAGAGGGAGGCGCCTCAGAGCAGCGCTTCCCTAGAACTTTCGTTCCTGCATATGACTCGCGGTTGGCTGGCTACCGCGCGAACTTGCCGCTCGTTCAGCCCGATCGTGCGCAGATGGTCCTCCGTGAGGATGTCCCTGCGGAACGAGAGCCAGAAGGCCCCGGCGCGCTCTTCCCACTCAGGCTCCGGCAGCCCAGCCTCTCCACATGCCCGCAGCATCTTCTCGAAGCCACTGCCCCACTGTTCAATCCACCCGGCGTCAAAGAGCGCCTCCGCGATCCTCTTGTTGCGGGGCCGTGACGGATGCGGCCCCCGCAAGTCTTCGGGGCGCAACGGCGGGACTAGCCCGCCCGGATTGACGACGACGATGCGGTCATCGAACCAGCGGACCTGCAGGTGGGCGGGATCCAGATAATCGCGATGGCAGACCGCGTTGACCATCGCCTCGCGCAGCGCCTCCAGCGGGTACTCCCAGATCACCTCCCGAGCCGGCTCGCCGCGGAATTCGTAGCGGGTCTGCAAGCGCTCGCGGAAATAGGTCATCGCCCCTTCGATCTGCGCGAACACGTTCCCCCGTATCAGCCGGTCGTCGACGACGTCGGTTTCGGAGCGGAAGCGCCCGATCCGCACGAACGCCGACGCGTAGAGTCGTTGTGGCTCCTTGCCGAAGAGCAGCAGCCCGGCCCGGGTCGGGCTGCCATCGGCCATGAGCCCGAGCTTTCGTAGCACGGTGTCGTCCGGCTCATCGGCGGGGATCGCGCGCCGCCCTTTGTCCAGACAGAGCCGGCGGAACCGGGCGATCGCGGCGAGATCGACGTCCTCCCAGCTGGCGCGCGGCTCGGCCAACTCGTCCCAGGTCTGGCCCGAACGCTCAAGCACCCACCGAGTCAGCTCATGGTCGCTGGCGATGCGTGTGGTGGCACCAGACCGAACATAGGCGCGGTCCCGATAGGAGACAGGCTTCAGCGGACTCTCCGCCATCGCGATGACCACCACCGGCTTGTCGTCCACGGTCGCTACCGCTATATGGGGGTGCATGCCCATGGCCTGGGCAATTTAGTTCGCCCGATCGCGGAGGCTCTCGCGCCCGACCTCCGTCCCAACGACTACGCGATCGTCCCCACCCCAATCCACACCTCGCCGCCGCCCGTGTTGGCGAAGGCGCAAAGCGTTTGCCGCGCCGCTTCGTCAAAGGTGCGTTTGAACTCGGTGGTCTCGTCCTCGCCCATCGCAAGCGCGCGGCGCAGCCGATCCACGGCCTCACTCATGGAGATCCCCACATCAGGTCACTGCAACCAACGACGGCTCGAGAACGCTGGGAGCAGGCGCTGAGAGTCTGTCCGACGACTCGCTGGCGCCATCTGAACACAACTTACGAGCGGTGGGGGCCCGATGATCATCCCCTTTTGCCCGCCCACACGCTGGTGGTGGATTAGCGGATGAACGCAGCTGGTGCCGAGGGTGAGGCGGCGATGAAGCGGGAGCCGAGCAACCATCCCAAACCCAATGGATCCGATCTCCCGTCCAGCCGCCTGGCACGTCGTATCGGGTGATCGAGACGATTCGGCTCCCGCGTGTCTGACCGCGTCGGTCACGCCGGTCCGGCAGATCCGGGGGAGTTACCGGGGGAGTTACCTGCGACGAAACCGTGCGACGGAAGGCGACTTCAGCCGACAAAAGCTGGGCCCCTAGCCTCGGATCTACGAACAAAATCTACGTGCAACGACGCCGGACGACGTTCAGCGACACGCGGTTGAGGTCGAGCAACTATATGGGGTTCAGGTGGTCGGGCGTTCAAATCGCCCCGGCCCGACCAGGAAATCCCCCTTTCTCAATAGGAAAGGGGGATTTCTTTCGCCTTTCACAGAATCAGGTCGGTGACCCCGGTAGTTAGAGCGTGTTCAGAAATCGTGACATGAAGTCACGATTAGGCGATAGTACCCGGTAGGCCGGGGGGAACCCCGGCGGCTGGGGGTATGGAATGCGCGATTCGGAATGGCGAGCTAGCTATCC
>Ga0080064_1003662_pt1 | contig 21581 bp, 18 predicted proteins | sample Subgrocontami54m_FD_69260 | JGI IMG/M metagenome (GOLD analysis project Ga0080064, IMG submission 69260) | Subsurface groundwater microbial communities from S. Glens Falls, New York, USA - GMW46 contaminated, 5.4 m (SPADES assembly) (version 2) ...
ATATAAAAAAAAAATTCACAAAAAAAATCAGAAAAAAACAAAAATTTTAAAAAAGTAATTAAAAAAAAAAAAAGGGCGGATTGAGAAGGGCAAGGGTCGGCGGGGGGGGGGTGTGTGTGTTCCTTGCAGAATCGGTTGATGGCGTTGTTGGGCGCCATCTCAGTCGTAAAAGGACGTTCAGGGACGAAGGTCGAAGTCGATGGAGTAGTCCTTCGCGACATTGCCTCGAATCGCGAGGCAATATTCGCGGTCTTCATCCACCGGTTCTGCCGTGATCTCTTCCGGACCATTGCCCAGGCAGTCCGAGGTCGTGATGACATCCCCGGTCTCGTTGAGGAGTGCCACCCCTAGGTCGCCGTCATCGTCCGGACCCGTGAGCCATGGCGAGACGATCACGTTGAGCGCCTGTCCGGGGGAGAGGTGGAAACGCCAGTAGTCGATGTCTCCCGGATAGCAGGTTGCGTAGTCGAACACGAACTGTTCGCAGGGACCACCGCAGCCGTAGCCACCGTTCGTGAAGTCGAGCTCGACCGCGCCGCCGAGCGTGTCGTTTCCGGGTTCGGCTCCGGAGTCGCCGCAGTTGTCGGGCATTGTACCGGATCCGGGCGTGAGGTCCACGGCGACATCGCAGGTCGGATTGGTGGTGTCTTCTTCCTGCTCGCAGTCGTTGATGTCATCGCAGTCGTGGTCCCAGCCGTCGAGGCAGATGCGTTCCGCACCAGGGTACACGTCCCGACCGTCATCGTTGTCGTTGCAGTCGCTTCCGCCGCAGGAGGCCCGCACGTACCCGTCGCCGTCGTTGTCGAGGAGATGGTAGGTGCAGTAACCCTTCCCGTTGCAGGAGAAGACCTGACACGGGTCGTCGTCGTTCCGGCAGTCGGCCTCGTTGCTGCAGGCCTCGTCGGTCGTCTGCTCTTCGAGCAGGTCAGCGTCGTCGTTGCCGCCGTTGCTTCCTTCGCCCTCGCCTTCGGCCTCGGCTTCGCCTTCTTGGCTCGGGCCGGACGGGTCGTCGGACGACGGGGAAGCGGTGGTGCAGGCGAACGTACCAGCGATCAACAAACAGAACACGCTGCGCATGGTAGACTCCTTTGAGTGAAAGGCCTATACTTCTGGCCTATTTATAGCATAGCCCCTTTCTTGGCTTGTGTCAAGTGTATAAAGGGTGGTATACTTACACAAATAGCAGTCGCGTAACATGCTCTGATTCTTCGCCAGGTATGCATTTTTTACGAGAAAAAAAGCGAATTTTGATTGCGGTGCTCCTAGTGGCAATTATTGCGTTTGTCATTATTGCTCCTGCGCTTGTACATGCCGCAGACCCTCCGGCCTCGCAAGCGGGAAAAGAACAAGCTGCCCAGGGTAAAGGGACAAGCGGGGAATGGGTTGCTGATCTTCTATCAAGTATTCTTCAGGAAGGCGTGTTGAAGCTCTTAGGTCCGGCGCTTGTGGCGATCGTACAGATGATTGTCATAATTGCGCAGTACAATGATTTTGTAAACTCAGCCGCGGTTATCAATGGATGGGTGATTGTGCGCGATATCGCAAACATGTTCTTTGTGGTTGTGTTACTTGTCATTGCGTTTGGGACAATGCTCGGGAGCGAAGAGTATCATTACAAAAAGCTTTTGCCGAAAATGCTCATCTTGGCGATTTTGGTAAATTTTTCGCGCACGATTGTCGGGGTGATGGTTGATTTTGCGCAAGTCATCATGTTGACCTTTGTAAACGGTTTCAAAGCGGCTGCAGGCGGAAATTTCGCAAACATTTTTGCGATCACTGAACTTTTGAAATTTAAAAGCACCAATTGTGGAGAAAGTGGTATTACCTCGTGGGATATTTTTGGCGCAACGCTTCTGGCGTTTATCATGACGCTGGTTTCGATTATCACCGCAACGGTTATTTTGGGGGTATTGGTGTTTCGGGTGATCGTAATTTGGATGCTTACGATTTTGTCGCCGCTTGCGTTTTTGCTCGGTACTGTTCCGCAAGGTCAAAAATACTATGCCCAGTGGTGGGAGGAATTTAAAAATCAAACCGTGGCCGGCCCCATGCTTGCGTTTTTTCTTTGGCTCGCGCTTGTCAGCGTTGGAACCGGAGACGCCTCGCATCAAATTACCCAAAACGGTCAGTCACTCCTTGTTCCTGCCGACCAAGTTACGTTTGCCTGCAGCGCGGTTGGTTCTACCGATAAAATGTTCTCGTATATCATCGGGACGTTTATGCTACTTATCGGCGTGCAGATGGCGCAAGACATGGGCGGCACGGTTTCCTCGGTTGCGGGTAAATTCAAGGGCTATGCGCAAAATGGATTAAAAGGACTTGCCGGAGTGGGAATCATAGGGGCGGGACTTCTGGATCGCCAGCAAGCGCGCCTTACCGGAATTCAGTTTGCAAAAATTCCGGGCCGGATTCAGCACGGACTTGAAGAGCGGAAAAAGATCAGAGAACAAAAAAACCAGCAACGGGGATATCGCTTGGCTGCCGGCGCACAAGGAACAGTAGGTCGCATTCCTCTGGTTGGACGCATGCTTGCGGGTACGTTTGGCGCAATGGCGGCTCCGGATAAATTTGTTGAGAAATTCGCAAGTAAAGGTATTTTGGCCCGATTTAAGCGTGGAGTAATGGGCGCGGGTTTTTATGAGGGAGCGACAAAGGAAAAAGGCGACGAAGAAACAAAAGAGGCGGACGATATTGATGACGAGATTAAGAAGGAAAAAGGACAGATTGAAAAACGTCAAGTGTTGATAGATCTTATTCCCCGATGGAAAGAGCTCAAGGATATACCCCTCGCAAATCGGACTGAAGATGAAAAAAAAGAATTTAATCTTGCGAATTTTAAAATGGCGCAGCAATTGGGGATGGAAGGAGTTCAAGGAAAAACCGAAGCGGAATTCTTGGCGGATGACCAGTTACTTGATAGGACTGTCCAGTCTGTTATTGGGCATGATGAGGTAAAACAGGGCGGTAGCGAGCGTCTTCAAAAAGAAAATGCCGATGCGGCAGGATATATTAGTGCGCGCGATCAAGCAATGCGTGCGACTTCTCGACGCAGCGCGCTCAAAGCCACCCCGCCTGCAAACATGACGCCGAAAAAGAGGCAAGACTTGAATCGTGAGAATTTAGAAATAGCCAAGACCTTGGGGTTCAAAGCGGTTCAGGGAAAAACCGACGCGGACTTTTTGGCGGATAAACCGCTGCAGGAAGCGACTGAAAAGTTTTTATCAAAGCAAGAGCAGGATGAAGAGGGGGGTATTGATGGGCGTCTCAGACGTGAAAAAGATACTGCCACGCAGGGCATTGCAAACCGGCAGAAAGTGATTGGTGTTCTTCCACAATGGCAAACACTAAGTGCCATACCGCTTGCCAGCCGTACAGGTGCTCAAAAAAATGACCTTAACCTGGCGAATTTTCAAATTGCGCAAGCATTAGGATTGAAGAGCGTTCAAGGAAAAACCGAAGCGGAATTTTTGGCGGATAAACCGTTACAGGAAGCGACTGCTAAGTGGGTAGGTGCTCGCGGTGAGGTGCAGGGAGATGCTCCAAAGCGCCTTGAAGGCGAAAACGAGACTGCTAGGGAGGAAATCGACGGGCTTCAAAAAGAATCTAGCGGACATCGGATCCGCGCCACAAAGCATTATCAAGCGTTTAAAGCGGGAGAAGTGGAATATGACTGGGAGCGCAGATCAATGCAATTGCAAGAAGAAGCCGAAGCAAAGAAAAAAGACGATCCGGACGCTACGCCAAGAGAACTTATGGGTCGTATGGTGGCGGCGGAATCGGAGGGTCAGAAGGGGAGCGTGGCAAGACTTGCAAAAGAAGTCGCGCGAAAAGGCGGACTTCCGGATTTGCTCACCAATGCGGGCATTACACGACACGACTCTGAGGGATTGTATCAGTATGAGCAGCAAGAATTAAGGGGCCGTTTTGGACTTGATCCGCTTGCGGCGCGCGATACCGCGCTTCGAATGTCGGAGTATGCCCGTACCAATGGTCAGCATCAATTTGGAAGCTCCTATAAGGTAGATCCGATTAGCGGGCACGTGCAACAACATGCAGGTCCTACGGAGAAGGATCCTTCAACTGCATCTGAAAAGGCAGCGAAGATAGAATCAGAAAGGATGAAAAATACCTCTATTGATGAAATCTTCAGAAATCTTAAAGATTCCGCGTTAAAGGCGACAGGCGGGGACGGACGAGAGCAACTTTCGTCTTTTGCCGCGGCTCTTATGGCGCGTATGGGTAAGGAGAATCCGGAACGGCTTAACCGACTTTTCACAACCGGCACGCAATCACCCGAGGTGCTTCGTATTTTGAAATCGCAGCTTCGCACTCTTAAAAAACTTTCGGATAAAGGTCTTATTCCTGAAGGAGTGGTAGGTGCGATTGAAGCGAGAACAGACAAAATGTCAGGTGGTATCGCGGTGTCTCCGAAAGAAAAAACCGGAGAAATCATTGATGCGCTGAAAACTGTAGAACAGCAAAGAAATAGCAATCCCGGGGGAACGCGGTCGACGCCTTAAATAGATATTATGCAAAATAAATTGAACGAGCTTGAATGGATCAAAAGCGTAAGTGAAAGCGCGCGCAATGTCGCCCTGTTTCACGATCGCGACGGCGGTCTTGAGCTTTGGAAAGCGATCGGCAGAGTTTTGAAAATGCCGGAGCTTTCAAACGAGATGCGGCCGCTTTGGGAAGAGGCCTATCGCGACGCGTGGTTTGCGTGTTTTCCGATTATTTCCGATCGTGAGGTGCTTGAAGGGGTGGAGAATCATCTGTTGTATCTTTTGGATCAAGAAGAGTTTGATATTCTTTCGGCGATTAAGGGAAAGCTTGTGGATTTTTTTGTACTTGAAGAGCGTGAGCAGTTCCGGGGAAAAATTCGCGAAGCGTGTATGAAGGCGCACGGAAATCTGTCGGAGAATATCGATCTTGGTGAAGAGAAAAAACCCGGAACGTTTCAAAATTGGCTTACGAGTTATGTGCAAACGGTGGGAAGTGGCAAGCCGGATCCTTTGGCCCGCGCGGAATTTCTTGTGGGTAGAGCGGTAAGTCGGTTGAGCGCGTCCGAGAAAGCGCGGCTGACCCGGCTCTTGGAATTATTTGATTGGCTTCGCTTGCCGTCGGTAGGCGAAGGGTTTGAGGAAGATATTGTAACCGAGACGGACGGGAAAATCGTTATGTTTCAAAGTCAGACCGGGCGGGTGGTAGAGGTTGATCAAAGTCAGGACGAGATGATGAGTAAGACTGTGCCGGCGATTCTCAGCGCGCTTAACGAAGAACGAGCGATTCAGGCATCAGAACCGACTGAGCTTGAAATTGAAGCGCGTAAGACGGGTGAGAACATGGCCCTCGACGCGGCGGTGCGAACTATTGAAGATTTATTTGCTGGTCGCGGCGGGAAAGATGTAAAGAACGCGCTTGCGGCCCTTTATTGCGGCGGGAAAAACGGGATGAAGAATTTTTTACAAAAACTTCACCCGGCATTTACCAAATATCTCCAAGGGCAGCCGGATGCGGACCGGTTGCAGCCAATAGTAGGATTTGATGTTTCAAGCCCTCAGGCGTTTCAGATATTTTTGAAATGCGTGTTTGAGCGTGGGCTTGGGCTTTCCGCGGCTTATGGCGCAACGCTTGCGGGAAGACTAGTCGGGACACTTTCTGAAGAAGATCGAAAAAGATATTTTGGGATTGCATACTATGATTTTAATACCGGCGAATTTATGTGGGGGGCACTCTAAAATTTTGAGCGACTATGGTCAATGAGATTTTGGTAAAAGGAGCCGATGGAAAATGGTACACCATGAAAGATGGAAAGCTTTTGGCGTACGACGAGGGGTCAGGTGTTAGGGGTCAGGTGTTAGGGGTTGAAAAAGAGTTGCCAAAGGGAGTAACTACAGAACAGCATGTGAAATTGGAACAAGTAAAAGCGCCAAGTGCACCAATGGCGCCAAAAGTTGTTGCGCTTGCGAAGGTGTCCACTCCCATTTCTCATGAAAGCCATCCGCTCGTGCAGGAACTTGAAGAGATTGTTGATCAGATTGTAAAGGATAGCGGTGTTACCTTTTCTGATTCAATGCTCGTGAAACGATTTCGAATGATTGTTTCGGCGCGGCTGCGCGATGTTCGGGATCCTGTAGAAACAAACGCGATGCTTTTGCGTAATCAGAAGGTGGGCGGACTTGAGATGGGGGAGACAGAAATTGACCGTGTGTGCACCGTGATGGAAAAAGCGTTTGATGTATTTCAAATGAAGTGGAAAGAGGTGGAGATGAAACGGCTGACTGATTGGAAAAAGAAACAAGCCCAAGAGCGTGAGGTGCGGGAAGGGCAAAAGGAGAAAAACGAGCAAGATGAATTGGAAGAGAGATATAAAAAATTAGTGGGTTCGCGTGATGTGGGGCAATCGGGAATCCTGCCTCAAACACGCGTCGGCGTACCTCCTACGGTTGTTCATGATATTCCTCGCCGCGCTCCCGCTCGGGCCGACAACAAGTTTACCTTAGATGAAAAAAATCCAATGCCGGCCCTGCGCGAGGGTTCTCGGCAGGATTCCCGTCCGCCCCACATCTCCGTAATCTCCGTAGTGGGGGAAAAAGGGAAAGAAAAGGAAAAAAAATTGCTTGTTCCGCCGCGACCGATCACGATCCCAACAAAACCGCCAATATCACCTCCGAAATTTACTCAACCGAGCGCCCCTAACCCCTACCTGCCTGCCGGCAAGGCAGGTAACCTAATCCCTAAAACCTCTCAAAAAATCACCGATATCCGTCCTGCGCCAAAACTCTTGGGTCCTGTTGAGGAGTTGTCTCATCTGACGCTTCAAGATTTTCGAAGAATCGGAACAGATGCCGCAGAGGCGGCTGCAAGGGTTGAGCAGAAAATCATGCGATTAAAATCAGAATCTCTGTTGCGAGCAAATCAAGGTATGACTGCATGGCGGAGTTCGCCCTTATATCAGCAATATAGTCAGATCATGAATGAGGCATTAAGCAAAAGGATGTCTCCGGATGCGATATTGGAAGCAACTCCGACGTCCCGACCGCAAGCGTCGGGAGTCGGAGTCCCGACCGCAAGCGTCGGGAGAGAACCATCGCTGACGACCTCTGAGTTTCATGCTATAATGGAATTGAATCAAAAGCTGCGGTTTTGACCCCTACAAATTACAAATCCAATTGCAAATATACAAATTTGTATATTCGTATCAACATTTGTAATTAGTAGGGTATGAACCAATTTACCGTCCCCCAATTTATCGATGTTGAAGATAAGATTATCGGGCCGATTACAACTCGGCAGTTTGTTATTTTGCTTGTTACCGGTTTTTTCATTTTTATCTTCTATAAAATTTTTGCGTTCTTCGCGTTTCTTATTTTCGCCATGCTTCTTTTTGCTGTAGGCATAACCATTGCGTTTATTCGGATCAACGGGCAGCCGTTCCATTTTTTCCTTATTAATATTCTTCAGACATGGCGCTCTCCGAACCTGCAGATATGGGATAAGACCTTAACCGACGTAGAGCTTCGCGAGCGCATTAAACAGGTGCCGATGTCCTTGAAAATGACCCCGCCTCGCAAAGAAGCGCCGGTAACTTCGCGTCTTGCTGAGATTGCACTTATCGTAGATACGGGAGGAGTATATACCCCTGAAGGGTAAATTCCAATGACCAAATCACAAATTACAAACAAATTCAAAACTTCAAATTTCAAACTTCCTAATTTGTAGTTTTTGGTTTGTGATTTCCCTGTAATTTGGTGCTTGTGGTTTGGAGTTTCAAAGATATGGCCAAAAAAGAAAAATCAGAACAACCTACGCAAAAGGCAAAAAAAGGATCGTCGGTCCAACGCTTTCTTGATATCGCGGCTATTCGGGAAGATGCCGTAATTCTTAAAGATGGTTCGATGCGCGCGGTGCTTGGGGTTTCTTCAATCAATTTTGCGTTAAAATCCGAGGATGAGCAAAATGCTTTGATTTCAGGATATGCGCAGTTTTTAAATTCTCTTGAATATCCGCTCCAAATTGTGATTCAGTCTCGCAAACTCAATATTGATGAGTATTTAAATCGTTTGAAGCGCGCGGAGAAAGAGCAAACGAACGATCTCTTGCGCATGCAAATTACGGATTATCTCGAATTCGTAAAGGAGCTTGTCGATCTTGGAGAGATTATGGCAAAGCGATTTTACGCGATCATTCCATATTCTTCGATTTCTGATACGCGCAAAGGTTTTTGGTCTCGACTGTCAGAGTTACTTAATCCGTTTACGGTATTGAAAATTAAAGAAACGCGATTTCGCGAGCATCGCGAGTCGCTTATGCGCCGGGTGAGTCAAGTGCGCTCGGGGTTGAGTTCGCTGGGTTTGAGTGTTGCGATGCTTGATACGCAGGCGCTTATTGAGTTGTATTTTAAAGCATATAATCCGGATATCGGAGATATCCAAAAGTTGCAAGATATCGGAAAAATTCGAGTAGAAGAAGTTGGAGCGGTGTAATATGGCATTATTTAAAAATAAAAAAGCAGCAAAAGAATCTCCCGCTGGCGTAAAGGGTGTAAACGCCGATGACGAGCGATTTGCGCTTGAGGAGGCGCGGATATATTATCGCGGAGTTGTTTCTATTAAAGACATTATCGCTCCGGCGTCGCTTCAAGTAACTCCCTCGTATCTTAAGGTAGGGGATACATTCGTGCGTACTATTTTCGTGGTAACCTATCCGCGATACATTGCAGTAGGATGGTTTGCCCCTATTGTAAATCTTTCCGTCAGTTTGGATGTCGGCATGTTTTTTTACCCCGTGAAGTCGCACATTATTTTGAAGCAGCTAAAAAAGAAGGCGGGAAATCTCGAGGCACAGATTCTTGGTGATTCCGAAAAAGGAGCCCCTCGCGACCCGATTCGAGAAACCGCACTGCGGGATGTGGAAAAATTACGCGATGAACTTACCCAAGGCATTGAAAAGTTTTTTCAGTTTGCGCTGTATGTTACGATATACGCAAAAAATAAGGATGAGTTGGATAAACTTTCCGAGCAGATCGAGCAACTCTTTGGTTCAAAGTTGATCTATTCAAAAAAAGTGTTTTTTCAATCGGAGCAAGGATTCAATTCAACGTTGCCGCTTGGCAACGACGAGCTTATGGTTGCGTTTAACATGAATTCTTCTCCGATTGCGTCGTCGTTTCCATTTATTTCCGCAGACCTATCTTCTGACAACGGTATATTGTACGGAATTAACCGGCATAACAATAGTTTGGTTTTGTTTGATCGTTTTTCTCTTCAGAACGCAAATCTTGTGGTATTTGCAACTTCCGGCGCAGGTAAGAGTTATAGTATGAAGCTCGAGATTCTCCGAAGTCTGATGCTCGGAACCGAGGTAATCGTAATCGATCCGGAAATGGAATATAAACACTTGTGCGACGCGGTCGGAGGTACCTATATCAATATATCGCTTGCAGGAGAGGCAAAAGTAAATCCGTTTGATTTGCCGAGACCGGTGGGCGAAGATATAAAGACAGAAGATATCATTCGATCTGCAGTAATTACTCTCAAGGGGCTTTTGCGGATTATGCTTGGGACATTTACCCCCCAAGAAGATGCGCTTATGGACCGGGCGCTTCTTGAGACATACGCAAAAAAGGATATTACTCCCACATCTGACCTTTCAAAGATTGAGCCCCCGATTATGACCGATTTGCAAGAAGTACTTGAGGGTATGGAAGGCGGAGGAGGGCTTGCCGAACGGTTAAAGAAATATACCAACGGAACGTTCTCGGGGCTTTTGAATAATCCGACCAACGTCAACATGCGAAACCCGCTTGTGGTATTTTCAGTGCGCGATCTCGAAGACGAATTGCGGCCAATCGCGATTTATTCCTTGGTCAATTATATTTGGAACGTCGTACGGAGCGAGCAAAAAAAGAGAATCCTTACTATTGATGAAGCGTGGTGGCTGATGCAGCACGAGGATTCGGCAAAATTTATTTTTGCACTTGTAAAACGCGCGCGAAAATATTACCTCGGGGTTACCACCATTACTCAAGATGTGAGCGACTTCCTGCTTAACCCGTATGGAAAAGCGATCGTGACAAATTCGGCTCTTCAACTGCTATTGAAGCAATCGCCGGCCGCGGTTGATGTTATTGCAAAAACGTTTATGTTAACCGAGGGAGAAAAATACCTTTTGCTTGAGTCTGCAGTGGGTGAAGGCATTTTCTTTGCCGGCCAAAAACATGCGGCGATCAAAGTGGTCGCAAGCTATACTGAAGATCAGATTGTTACAACCGATCCTCGGCAACTTCTTGAAATCGAAGCCGCAAAAAAAGAGTTTGAAAAACAAATGAAATAATATGTCTTCTCGCACAAAAATTACCATTCTCGTCATAATTTTCATTCTGCTTCTCGCCTTTAGTATCGGATTTTTTCTACTGGACGGCAAAGGGTCTGCTGCGATACGCAGGGCAATACCGTCCACTTCCGGTGGAACATCGGCTGAAACCGCCCCTGTAGCGTTGCCCCGAGAACCGCTTGGCGCTGCGTCAGTACAAGGGCAAGGAACCGTAGAGGAAAAAAACGCGGACTTACATGCATTTGCCCGCTCGTTCGTAGAGCGATTTGGAAGTTATTCGAATCAGAGTAACTTTGAGAATATGGAAGATTTATATGCATTTATGACAGAGCGCATGAAGGTTGCAACGGCCGCATTTGTAAAAACTCAGCGCCAGATGTCGCAGGGGGGAAGTGCATATCGAGGAACAACGACCCATGTGCTTTCGGTGTCTGAGCGTTCTCAAAATAGCAATAGCGCCACTCTGCTTCTTACCACGCAGCGACAAGAGTCAAGTACGGGAAGTGCCGGCGGTCGCTTGTTCTATCAATCAATTGAGTTAAAGCTCGTTAAAGAGGGTGCGCAGTGGAAAGGTGATGAAGCAATTTGGAAATGATGCCGTATGGTGACGTTTAGGAGGGCGTGGAAGTTTTTTCTTGATACACTTTTTCCGATTGAATGTGTCGGATGTAAAAAAGAAGGGCAGTGGCTTTGTGCGAATTGTTCTTTAAGACTCGTTGTTGAAGAGGGAAATTTTTGTTTCGTGTGTAAGATTCGAGCACAAGGAGGGCGAACATGCTTTTCCTGCCAAAATATATGCGGGTTCTCTGCAGCAATTCGCTTTTTTGACTATAGCGTCCCAATAGTTAAAGAACTTCTGCATACCGCAAAGTATAAATTTGTTAAGGAGGCACTTACTCCATTGTTATACGCGTGCGAACCGTTTTTAATGTCAAAGCTCGAATTATTCGATATTGATTTGCGGGCAACTCTGTTTGTCCCTGTTCCGCTCCATCCTCGACGGTTGCGTAATCGAGGTTTTAATCAATCGGAAATTATCGCAACGCGTTTTGCAACAAGCGCGGGAGCGAAGTGCGTGACGGCTCTTCATCGTTTGCATATGAGACCTCCGCAAGCATTTCTAAACGAACAGGATCGTGCGATTAACATGAAGGGTAATATTGGCTGCATTAATCCGTCCGTAGTATATGGGCAATCCGTTTTTCTTATTGATGATGTTGCTACAACCGGCGCAACTCTTGACGAGTGTGCTCAAGTGCTTCGTAATGCAGGCGCATCCAAGGTGTGGGCGATCGTTCTTGCAAAGTAGCGCCTTGGTTGTTACAATTGTGACACAAATGCACGATCGTGCATTTGTGTCACACCCTATGTTATCGTGATAGTATATAAGTAATCTTTTGGCGTATGAAAAAACGAAGCTCGTATCCCAATGCAAAGGGGTTTTCAAATGCATTTTTGCAAAGTCTTTCCGATACGTTCGATCGTCCTTATATTGGATATGCGTACGGTTTTGCAGAATATATTAAGATGCCTAGGGTTTCAGGAACGTACTATCGGAGAACAATTGCCCGCATGAAAGCACGGGGATGGATTGATGAAGCCGAGCGGGAGGGGAATAAATTTCTCAAACTTACCAAGAAAGGAAAACTGCGGAAGTTTTATTATCAACTGCAAGGATTGGAAAGACCATCACGAAAATCATGGGGAGGAACATGGTGGCTCGCCCTGTTCGATATTCCTGAACATCAAGGAGCGCAAGAGCGTCATCGATTGAGGAGCGCGCTCAAACGCGTAGGATTCGCGTGTCTTCAGAAGAGTGTGTATATCTATCCTTACAAGATTCCGGATGTGCTAGTCGAATATTTGCGGATATCCGGCCTAAATCGATTTGTTCGTTTTTTTCATGTTGATCAGGTAGATGACATAAAAGATTTGCGGCGTCGTTGCCAAATATGAGAAGTATCGGCTCTAAAATGACAGCGGAATTACAATACACTGTGACACAAATGTACGATCGTGCGTTTGTGTCACAGTGTAGCTTGATGGAAAAGATGGAGTAATTGTGAAGTAGGGAGTTAGGTGAGAGGGTCGTCCGCTGTTAAAATATATATCCATTTCGCTTGGGTCTTGAAATAAAAATATCAATGTGATAGCATGTTGAACGTGGAGAGGTGGCCGAGCGGCTTAAGGCAGCAGATTGCTAATCTGCGACCCTTTATTGGGTCTCGTGGGTTCGAATCCCACCCTCTCCGAAGTGTATTTTCAATAAGGAAGGGTGGCTGAGTGGTCGAAAGCGATAGTCTTGAAAACTATTAGGGCTGAAAGGCCCTCGTGGGTTCGAATCCCACCCCTTCCGAAGTTGATCTGCCACTGGAAGAGCAGGTGTGGTATACTATAAACAACCTATTTTTATGGCATTTACCGAAGGACCAAAGACAAAGGTGGAAATTACCGTATCCACAGGGACAATCATCAAGATTATCGGAGTCTTGATTTTGCTTTGGTTTGTGTATTCTGTTCGAGATGTCCTTGCTATCCTTTTTGTCGCCCTTGTGCTTTCCTCGGTGATTAATCCTATTGCCGATTGGTTCTCCGTACGTCGCATTCCGCGTTCGGTAGGAGTATTGATCGTATATATCGGCTTGTTTTCTATTTTGGGATTAGTTATCGGAGTATTGATACCGCCGCTTATTCAAGAGATCCGGGACCTTGCGTCAAATTTCAATGCGGTATGGGATCGGCTTGTTTCAGGTGCATTGCTGTTCCGAGAATATTCTCTTCAAGGCGGATTTTCAAAAAATATTGAAGAAGGATTGAGCACGGTACAAACTGCTCTGACGCGAGCCGTAGGAGGCGTCTTTACTACGATTGTAAATATTTTCGGTGGGGTCGTATCCTTTGCACTTATTTTAGTAATGACATTCTACATGGTTGTGCAGGAGGATGGGTTTAAGCGGATGTTTAAAGTGCTTATTCCCGAACGGTATCAATTATTTACTTCAGGAGTTTTGGCAAAAGTACAGCGTAAAATTACTGCATGGATAAAAGGACAGCTGATCCTCTCGCTCGTAATCGGTGTAGTTGCCTATATTGCGCTTTCGATAATCGGCGTAAACTATGCATTGGTCTTGGGTTTGTTTGCGGGGATCATGGAATTCGTTCCGTACGCGGGGCCATTTCTGGGTGGCGCCGTCGCCGTATTCTTTGCGCTTGCGCAGTCTACTCCCAAAGCATTTTTTGTCGTGATCGCATTCATAATTATTCAACAGGTTGAAAATAATATATTGGTGCCGAAAGTCATGCAGCGGGCAGTAGGGTTGAATCCGATTATCTCGATTCTCGCTCTTGTAGTCGGTGCAAAACTGGGTGGTATTGTCGGCGCACTCTTTGCGATCCCTGTCGCAACCGCTATTGATGTGGTAATCCGTGAAGTGCTTTCCGGAGGCAAGGAGCGTTCATCCCGTTAGAAGCCGCGGTCGCGATATTGTACAAAACCATCATATGAGAAAAAGCAGTGTTATTGGAGTAAATCATAATCAGCAGGGCGGCCCGACCGCGACCTGCTTCTAACGGGATGTCTCGACACTCTCGGATCCTCCCCTGGTGTGTAACCGCGTTATCCTTTTTTTTATTTCAACTGGTTTTTCAAAAACCGAGCTTCATATTTGGTGCCGCAGGCATATTGCTCGTCGGTTGTTTTGTAACCACCCATGTGCTTCTTGGTCCGCGCTTGCAAACCCCTTCCTCCCGGTTGAAGTTTGCAATGATCCCGACCCTTCTTGGATGGACGGCGCTCGGGTTTTCGCTTGTACTTGAAACGACCCTTGGGCGGCAATTCCTTGCGCTTGTGGTTTCGGTGTTGTTTATACTCTTTTTTGAATCGCTTATCACCTACATTTGGGAACACGAGGCATACGAGACATACTCTTTGGAAAATATTGCCGCCTATGGCCTGACGCTTGCGGTATTTTTTGGGAGCGGAACATTGCTTGCACTCTATGTGCTCCTGGGTCTTAATATCGGCGTGGTCATGGCGCTTGGGGCGATTCTTTTTTTTATGATACATTATGAGATGGTTTGGATAAGCAAGCTTTCTTCTGCGCGTATGCCGATTATGGTGGGGGTACTAACCTTACTTATGCTTGAGTGTATGCTCGCATTTGCGCTCCTACCCTTTCATTTCATGGTTGCCGCCGCAGCGCTTACTATACTCTGGTATCTTGCGATATCGCTTACGCGTGCCTCCGAGTTAAAACTTCTGACAAAAAAAATGATTGGGCGGCATATGATGTTTGGGGGTATGCTGCTTCTTGTTCTATTTGTAATCGCACGTTGGACATAGCAATTTTCCGTATGCCAAATTTGAAAATGGTATTATCTATCGTGATAGGGGCTGTGATCGGGAGCATTATTGGTTCAGCAGGTACGCTCATACTTAGTCGTCAAATGTTTTCTCGTATTGCGATTAACCCCGAATCGTTGCGTGCGCTTATCCCTTCTGAGCGGGAGCGTGCAGAGGGCGCTACGGTGATTCTTGATGAGGTGTATGATCACCTGGTCATGATGACGGCTCCGCGTACGGGCGCAGTACGTGTTGCAACCAAAGATGCAACCCTCACGGGATTTTCTGTTACCAAAGACGGATTGATCCTTGTACCGGGAATAGTAAAAGATGTGTCGCGACTTGTTGGCGCATCATTTGACCGTCGTCCGTTCCAACTTAAGATTGCTCCGGTCAGTACTGGTGCAAGACCCTTTTTTTCAATACCCATGACACTGCTTCAGCAATATCGGAAAGACGGTCATGATGTTGCGCTTAAGCCGATAACGTTTGTTCCATTTGAGAAGGTGGAGGAAGGACAACTCGTCGTATCGTTTAACGAGCGGGGATTGCCTCAATTCCACCATATCCTGGAAAATTTCTATCGAGTAAATTCCTATGAAGCGCGTTCCTCCGATATGGTGCCTTCAATGATCGCGCTTGATACGGTATTGCCTGCCGGAGTCCCGGTATTTGATGCGGCGGGAAAAGGGCTTGTGGGCATTGCAGGGGATGATAAACTTTTGGTACCGGCCGAAGCGATCGGTATTTTTCTGCAACGCTATTTAGAAAAAGAGCGTCAGTATGCTCCGGCGCTTGGTATTACCTTTCTTGACCTAAACAACTTTGTCTCCCTTACCGACGAACGTCAAACTCTGGGTCTTCTTATTACCGCTTCCGGTAAGGGCTCCGCAGTAGCAGTAAATTCTGCTGCCGCTTCCGCGGGACTCACGGAAGGTGATATACTAACTATGTTTGACGGTCAGCGTTTGGAAGGAACGCTCCCGTTTGAGCTTATGCTCCAGCGCTATCTTCCCGGTACTGAAGTGGAGATTGAGTTTATGCGCGCGGGAGTTACACAAAAAGTAAAAGTGGTGTTAGCGAGCAAAAAATAAATCATGTACGTTTGATATATGCCCGCGCTAAGTTTTCCCGCATCAGTGTACAGCTTCCCCACGCAGCGCATATTTTATGAAAGCATGATAGATATAATCCTTAACTCGCTCTCTGCCTTTGGCAGAAGCGGGAAAATTTAGGCGGGTATGCCCGCGCTAAGTTTTCCCGCATACAATAACCGATTCAATATGGAATATAGCGTAACCCGGTGTACTACCGTAAACATAATTCATAGCTCACTTACTGCCTTTGGCAGAAGCGGGAAAATTTAGGCGGGTATGAATCAATCATTTGTAGCTTTGCGTTATTATCGTAAACCAATCATTATCGGTGCGGTGATTGTGGCAGTCGTCGCCGGTGCGCTTTCGTTTACTCTTCCGCTTAAGTATTCTGCCTCCGTCAGACTCCTTATTACCCAACGAGCCGCGTTTACCCTTGACCCGTACACGGCAATTCGTTCAAACGAGCTTATTGCACAACACTTGGCGCAGGTGGTTGTTACGAGTTCGTTTTTAGACAAAGTGCTTGACCCGCAATTTCAAATTGATAAAAATTATTTTAATCGAGATGAGCGCGCGCGGCGCAAACTCTGGGGGCAAACTATCAGTGCGGCTCCGCAACACGGCGAGGGGTTAATTGAGATTATTGCGTATCATGCTGATCCCAAAGAAGCGATAAAAATTGCAAGCGCGGTTTCGTTTTTGCTCTCGACTCAAGGTGGGGATTATATCGGACGCGATATTACGGTGCGCCTTGTAGATGCTCCGCTTACTTCGCGATTTCCGGTTCGTCCCAATATCCCGCTTAATATGGCTGTAGGCGCGGTTCTGGGAGCACTTCTTGGGGGTTTGTGGGTATTTATGAAACAGTCAAAGAAGAAGCGCGGGCATGAATAGAATACTCGATTTCTCTCTATAAAACGGCTAGCGGCTTGACAAAGCCGCTATTTTTGTGTATTATACATTGTTGCGATGGAGCGGCTCCGTGGTGGAGCTTGCTTTAGTTCGCAGCACTGACCTTTGAACAAACACCTCGGAGGTGTTCCAATGTCCAATAAGAGCGATTCTGGCAAGACCGGCACGCCTCCGATCTCGGAGAGCGTTGCCTTGGCGCCCACCGGCATGGTCGTCCTCGGTGAGGACGGACAGCCGATCGCGCTCGAAGTCGTGGCGGTGAGACCGGCCACCGGGGAGGCGCCTGCCGCTTCTGCTGGTCCGCCCGCAGTCTCGGTTCCCGCGCTCGACCCGATGTTGGGCGCTGTGATCGACGGCAAGTACAAGATCGAGCGCGAGCTGGGCAGTGGTGGAATGGGAATCGTGTACCTTGCGCTTCAGATTTCCCTGAATCGCTGGGTGGCGCTCAAGGTCCTGCACGGCCACGTGCAAGGACAGGGTCTGCACCGCTTCCAGCGCGAGGCGGAAACGACGGCGCAGCTTGCCCACCGCGGAATCGTGGCGGTTTTCGATTCTGGTGTGCTCCCCGACCGGCGGCCGTATCTCGTTCTCGAGTATCTGCGCGGCGAAGACCTCGCGGCGCATTTCACGCGCGCGGGGCGCTTGCCGCTCTGGCAGATCTGCGAGATCGCGCGGCAGGTTGCCTCGGCGATGGCCTACGCGCACGCCGTCAAGGTGATCCACCGAGATCTCAAGCCCGAGAACATCTTCCTGCTCGAAGGTCGCGAAGGCGAGCCGGACTGGGTGAAGGTGGTGGACTTCGGCATCTCGCGGATCATGCGGGCGAGCGTGTCCCAGGTGACGATCGACGGTTCGCGTCTCGGCACGATCGCGTACATGGCGCCGGAACAGATCGCGCTCGACGGAGCCGAACTCGACGCGCGCATCGACATCTACGCTCTGGCTGCGATCATCTACGAGCTGCTCACGGGTGAGCCCCCGCATGGCATGGATGATGCGGCGTTGGTTATCGCCCGTAAGCGGTCGCTGGAACCCCGGGCCATCCGTACGTTGCGCACGGACGTTCCGGCGGCGCTCGACGAGCTCATCCTGCGGGCGCTCTCGCCCAACCGCGACGATCGACCGGGGAGCATGGCCGAGTTCGCGCGTCTCCTCCAGGAGGCGATGCAGGGAACGTCAACCGCGCTTCCGACGGTCGCGCCTGTCGCACAGCCGTCTCCGACCACGCATGAGTCGACCCCGTCGGTCGTCTCGCAGCCGCGGTTCACCCTGCGTCCCTGGATGATCGCACTCGCTGTGATCCTCGCGCTCGGGATCGTCGGTATGGTGTTGCGCTCTTCGGGCAGCGCGCCCGATGCGCCCACCTCGGCGGTCGTGGCTCCGGCTACCCCTGCCGCAGCACCGTCGGCTCCGGTCCAGGACAGCGTCCAGCCGGCCGCAACGGTGAAGCCGAACCGTCGCGACGGTGGTCCGGCGCAACCGCGTCGCAAGCGGACGTCGAGCAAGGCGTCCACGACGTCCCGCCCGGCTCAAGGCGACGAAGCATTGCCCGGCGACCTCGACGGCAAACCGCTTCAGCCAGGCCACTAGCCGGCCCTTCTCTTCGACCTTTCTTCTGCTCGCCGCGGGTTCTCTGCGGCGGGCTCCTTCTTTTTTAGGGGTCAAACTTGACAAATCCATGATTTTGTGATAAAGTACACCGTTACCATAAAAGTGCCCCAAATAGGCCTATTTTATGGTAAAACATACAAAAGCAGAGCTTTTGCCTGTTTTCCAGGGGGAGAAGTCTTAAGAATCCTGGAGGATTGACAAAAGCCCTGCTTAGGCGGGGTTATTTTGTACCCGGCCGCTTAAGTTTTCGCAGTGCGAAAAGTTAGGTGTGCCCATTGACAACCTAAAAACAAAAAACCAGCCGTGAACAGAAAGAGGTGGATTGTCGTTTCGTCATCCTGAGCGAAGGCCGAAGGCCGGAGTCGAAGCCCCGACGTAAAGTCGGGGTGCGCCGTAGGCGCAGATCTCACACGCATGTGTGATATGAGATTTCTCCACTTCGTTCGCCTCGGGCGAACTTCGGTCGAAATGACGAAGGTGAGAATGACGAAAATATCAACCAATTTCTGTTCACGGTTGGAGAGCAATACAAAAGCTCCAGCCGAACGGTGTCCGAGATCCCCTTGCCGTAATGAACAAGGGATCTCAAATTTGTCCGTCTTCGGACGGGGAAAGTTCAGGTGCGCCATGAAGCGCGCACTCCAGCAGTTGCTCGTGCTCGCGGCCGTCCTCGGGGCGGCCAACAAGGCGTCGGCCCAGGCCTACTACGTCGTGTCCGATTCCGCGTCCGCCTCGAGCGGCAGCGGAAGCGGCGCGACGGCGAAGGCAAGGGCCAAGCCGGTCCGCTACGCTTCGCGCGTGATCACGGTCTCGGTCGGCGGCAGGCCGACCCAGATCCTGATCAGCGAGGAGCTGTCGCGGGTGACCGCCTGCTACGAGTGGGACGCTGGGGAAAACCCGCCGGCGACCTACAAGTGCAAGAGCGGCGTCGGCGCGGGGTTCAACGCTCGCGCGGCGATCGAGACGCTCGCCCGCGGCGCGTTCGCCCGGAACGAGATCGACGCGGCAACGTTCGCGGCGATGCTGGCGGTTCCGCCGCCGGTCGCCACGGACAGGCCCGCGGCTTCGGCCTCGGGTGCGCCGGGCGCGGTTTCGCCCTCGGGACCCGCTTCGTCGCCTGCTCCGTCGGCCGCTCCTGTGGCTCCGGTTGCGGGCGCGGGTGACGGACTTCCGGGCGGGTTCGATGGCGCTCCCATCGCCGCCCCGCCGGTCGCGACCCCGTAGCAGCACCACAACGAAACACACGAAGGAGAGGAGACGACCATGAAGCGAACGATCCTGATCGCAACACTGTTCGCGGCCAGCTGTGCCGCGACGGTCAAGCCGCCCGCGGTTCCCAAGCCCGCGGCCTGCGCGACCGACACGTGGACGTGCACGAGCTTCGGCGAGTGCTCGTCCAACAACCAGAAGCGCGCCTGCACGCTCAAGACCGACTGTCCGGGCATTGACACGCCCAAGCCGGTCACGGAGCAGGTCTGCACCATGCCGGACCCGGCGCCGGTCGCCGAAGTGCCGGCCCCGCGGGTGCAGGCCGCCAAGCTCTGCACCGAAAACCCCAAGCACCTCCACTGTCGCGAGTTCGCGCGGTTCGGAGTGTTCCCGGGGGATTACCGCGGCCTTTGCGGCGCGGTGATCGGAGGCGCCGACTGGCACCGGGCCCTCGTCGAAGACACGGACGGTGACGGCGTGCCGGACACCACGCTCCTGATGGACGCGGACGATCAGAAGATCTACGCGTACTGTCAGGGCATCGGCGCCTACAAGCCGTTCGTGCGCGCGCGGCCGCCCAGCGAAGAGCAGCAGCTCAACGCGGTGCTCGGCCACCAGGGCGATCTGCGCAAGGCAGGGGAGCAGGCCGTGGCGCGTTCCGTGGAGTACACGGAACGGCTCGCCGCGGTGGTGCCTCCGTCCAAGTCGGACGACGAGCCGTGGTTCTGCGCGCGGCATCCGGCGGCGTGCGTGGTCGGTGGGCTGCTCCTCACCGGCGCGGCGGTCGGCATCGTCGGCTGGCAGCTGGGATGGTTCGCGACGACCGAGGAGGTCAACGTGAACATCGCCGGCGCAGCGATGACGGCCGCTCCGTGAGCGGAAACGCGAGACAACGAGACGGGCCGCCCCAACGAGTGGGTGGCCCAAGAGAAGTAGAAGTCGCTCTTCGAGCGGGTCCTGGTGTGGAACAGCAGTTCCGACACCACATCAGGACCCCACCCTTTTTCTATAAGTGTGGCTCAAGATTCATCTTGAATAAAACATGAGGAGATGATCCTTAAGCCTCGCTTACGTCGGAGATAGTTTCGACGTCGGAGAGGTCCTTGACAACTGAATCACGGTAGGAAACTACCGTAGTACAGAAGTTATAGACATTCGCGAGGGTGTGGCAGCCCTTGCGTTATTTGCGACGCCTGTGAGGGCGCGCAGAACAGGAGCTAGAGCCATGAAGACCGAGACCACGAAGTTGTTCGCGTACGGCCTGTTCGCGGTCGCCCTCACGTTGGGCGGCTGCAAGCGGGAAATCATCGTCAACGGCAAGTGCGGCGAAGGGGAAAATGCCCCGGATCCGTACCGTGTCGAGGACGAGCGGCTGGGCGAAGTACTCGCCTGTCCGTCGGACGAGTGCGGTGTGGGCTGTCCGGAAGGACAGATCTGCATCGTGGAGACTGTGCACCAGAATCAGTGGTGCGCGATCTGCGACGACAACGGAAACTGCACGCGCCAGCCCGAGATCGAATCCGACGCCGGCGAACCGGACACGGTCGTAACGCGATCTGACGCCGGTCCAAAGCCCGACACGACCTCGATCCCGCCCGACGCGGGAGAGGCCGACGTGGCGCCGGACGCGCCACCCACTCCCGACGCGGGTGAAGACGCGCAGCCCGACGCGGGGCCGATCGTGTGCGACGGTTGCGAGGACGCCGACGAGGCGTGCCTCGCTTCCTGCCTCGAGTGCCAGATCGACGAAGCGGGCGCTGTGATCGGCTGCGAATTGCCGGTTCAGCTCTGCATGGACAACGTCTGCGTCACCCCGGTCGAGATCTGCGACGGAATCGACAACGACGGGGACGGCGACGTGGACGAGGCACTTCCGACGACGGACTGCTACGTGGACAGCGACGGCGACGGGTACGGCATCGATAGCATGCCCGTGATCAACCGCTGCGCGTGTCCGCCGGACACCTCCGAAGTCCCGGGCGACTGCGACGACAGCGACCCGGACATCAACCCGGACGAGACCGAGTCCTGCAACGGCATCGACGACAACTGCGTCGACGGCGCCGACGAGGACT
>Ga0080064_1003665_pt1 | contig 21555 bp, 13 predicted proteins | sample Subgrocontami54m_FD_69260 | JGI IMG/M metagenome (GOLD analysis project Ga0080064, IMG submission 69260) | Subsurface groundwater microbial communities from S. Glens Falls, New York, USA - GMW46 contaminated, 5.4 m (SPADES assembly) (version 2) ...
GAATGGTATAACCAGCAGCATCGTCGGCTGCGTTATTAATTCTTTTACCTGTTGCCAGCCTCAATTGTGCAATAGACAGCCGATTATCAACGTCGTTCAACGACCTTAACGCATTTAACGCATTAATGTTGGTGTTAATTCTTGCGCCCATTTTTAAACCTCCTTGTTTTAATGTTTTTCCCGTATTCCATGACGAGAAGAAACTAATTCATTCTTCGATATAAATTACGATAATTTAAGAAACTGACTAGTCGGGTCTTTAAACTTTTCTACGGTACCTGTTGTAATTATCGGCAGAAAGTATAATAAGTTTAGTACATTTTTAAATAAATTGTTATCAGTTTCAGATGTCAGACCGTAATCTCATTTTTTAAATTTGCAGCAGGTTGATTCTTGAATTTCTTCTCCAGGGAAATAAGGTTTTGTGAGGCGTAATGACAGGTGGGGTCTAATTTGAGCGCTGCCCTGAGTCCGATTATTGCAGATTCTAATCTGCCCATGCTGGCGTAACAAATAGCAATAGTGGCAATTACATCAGCATTGTCAGGTGAGATTTTAAGGTATTTTTCAAGCAGATCAATGGCAGTGGTGTGGTCTTCTATTTCTATGCAAAGATTTCCCAATTTGAGGTATGTGCCGGCGTCCGTTGGGTTTGAATTGAGCGTATTTTGGATGAATTTGATTGCGCTCTGCCGGTCGCCGTTTTTGAATTTAATCTTTTCCATAAGGCATTTGAGTTCCAGGTTATCCGGGTGGGAAGAAATTATTGTTTTCAGAGCCTCTTCTGCCTCTTTAGCTTGATTTGTTTGTAATAACAGATTTACTAAAAATATATGTGCGTTTAAATCGTTGTTATTTTTTTGGATACGTTGTTTGAAGGTGTGGATAGCTTCGTATGCTTTTCCTTGCATAATTTGTGCCTTTCCCATCAAGAGATATACCAAGTGATTATCAATACCAAATTCTATAGCGGTGTTAGTGATATTTTCAGCCTCTTGAAAGCGATTTTGGGAGATGTAGAGGTGTGCAAGGTTTGAGTAGTACAATGATTCCTTATCGTTCAGCTCAAGAGCCTTTTTGTACGCCAGTTCTGCCTTATCAGGAAGTCCAAGACGATTGTAACATTCTCCGATATTGTTATATGCTTTATGTTCATAATAATATGTATCTACAATACGAAGATTAACGGTAGGGTTTTTGTTTTCTTTATCTTTTATAACAAGATATTTTTTAAAATAATTTATAGCTTCAGCAAATTCTCCCTTCCTCGACAATATATCTCCCATAACATATAAAATATCTAACGAATCGGGATTCTCGTTGATTGCGTCTCTGCAGATTTCTTCTGCCCTATTTACTTGATTGGTGTTCAGCAAGGCGTACGCAAGGTCAATATAAATCCTGAGCCTTTGGTTTCTGTAATCAACATCTGTCGGCGAGGCGGGTATATTTAATCCGTCCTTTCCTAATTCGATAACCTTTTCGAAATTATATTCATTCCTATAGTTACGGACCAGGTTTGCCAGGGCAAAGATATTGTTAGGGTCTTCCTCCAGTTGCTTTCTCAAAAGGTCTCCGGTCCTTTTGTATTTATTTTTCATTTCTTCATTAGATAGATTGTATCCATAATGGTAAAATTTTATTTCTGATGGCATGGCATTACCATCCAGGACAAGTTGATTGTGTACAATACCTTCAAAGCGCGCCTTTCCTCTGCGGAATACCCTTGTGTAGTAGTGTTTTGATTGGCCTCCAGGGAGTTCACTGTAGATAGCAACGTATATTGCATTATATGAATCGGTTTGTATTAACTTATGAAGTAAAGGCATATCAGTCTGTTCAAGCGCCTCATCCGCATCGATTTGGAGAATCCAATCGCAGGTTGCGTAACGCAGTGAATGGTTTCGTGCTTCACTGAAGCTGTTACGCCATGGGTGATGATATACTTTAGCGCCGAAGGATTGTGCAATTTCAACAGTGCTATCCGTCGAACCCGTATCGACGATAATAATTTCATCTACGGCGTCTTTTATACTTTTTAAACACTGAGCCAAAAATTTTTCTTCGTTCTTTACAATCATACACGCGGAGAGAGACGGTCTCCCGTTATTTGATGGAGTTCGACAGTTTGTATTAGTTATCATCTTTTACCTCGTAATGGGCTTTATATCCAGAGTTAATTTTGCAATTTATGTTTTCTCTTTTGCACTTTTTTGCTATTCCCGTAATAGTTCACCGCAAAGTTTTTTCTTTGCGTCCTTTGCGCCTTTGCGGTGGGCTGAACTGTTACCTATCCCCCAAGCGCTGATTTATAACCGACGAGGGCCGCCTCCCAGTGTCCTAACTTTTCGTAGCATCGTGCAATATTCAATAATGTATCTTTGTTTTCAGGACAAGTCTTTATGTGCGCTTCAAGGTAAGGAATGGCCTTTTCATATGCCTCCTGTTTTATATAGAGTTCTCCCAAATGCAAGAGTACTTCGTTATCTGCAATGCCTTCAGAAATGGTTTTTAATAAGGTATTAGTTGCTTCTACAAGATTTTCCTCGCTTAAATAGCAGTGAGCCAGATTCTTGTAAGGTGTAAGATACTTAGTGTTGGAAGCTATAGCTTTTTGTAAATAGTCTATAGCCGTTTGCAAATGTCCTAACGTTCCAGAACAAATTCCTAATCCATTGTAAGCAGTGTAATCGTATCCCATTGTGTCAACCATAAGAGAAATTTTATTTATGTTTTTGAGATACCATTCGCGGAGTAACAAAAACCGTTCAAAGTAATCAATTGCCTTTCTGTAATCCCCATCCTTCAAATATATGCAGGCAAGAGTAAATATGAGATCTATGTTTTCCGGTTCAATTTTTAACTCGGCTAATTTTGATAAGGCAAAATGGCACAATTCCTTTGCCTTTGAATAATCTTCATTATAGAGATGACAGTTTGCCGTTTCATAAATAATCATGACATAGTGATGCAGACTAATGTCTGTTTTGTCGTGATTTAAAAAAGAAACTGGCGACATGATCTTAAGAGCTTCTTCTCCCGCATCGATACCGTCCTTGAACAAGTCTTGTATGCGGTAATTGCGTATCAGGTTAAACCATGCAAAACTATCGTGTTTATTTTGCGCGATTTGTTTTTTCAGTAAGTGGGTGGTCCGTTGCCATTTTATCCGCATCTTTTTTCCATCAAGGTTGTATCCATGGTGGTAAAGCCTTATTTCGGTTGGCAGCCGTTCACCTTCGATAATGGTTTGTTCGTGGATGATGTCTTTATAAAATCCTTTGCCGCGGCGGAAGATACGCGGGTGATAAAACTTATGTATGCCGTCCTTTATAATGCTATGAATAGCGATTATAATTCCATTATATCTATTGTCACTTATTGCAAGTCTGAGCTTCGGTATATCCGCCTGTTCTAATTCTTCATCTGCATCTATTTGGAAAATCCAATCTCCAGAGGCATAATCTAAGTAATGATTTCTTGCCTCGCTGAAACTATTGTTCCAGGGGTGGTGATAGACCTTTGCGCCAAAACTTTTGGCAATAGTTACCGTATTATCTGTGGAGCCTGTATCGACGATAATGATTTCATCGACTACATCTTTGATACTGTTCAGGCAATTAGGCAGAAATTCTTCTTCATTCTTCACTATCATGCAAGCTGATATTTTAGGGCTTAGTATGTTTTCCATTTTATTTTGCTGCGTTTTGTAAATTCTATAATCTCAATTAAGTCAAGCAAATGCTATACCGTGTTAAACGCGGATGCAATGAATTGAATTTACACAAATTGATTAATTTTTATACAGTAACATGTTGTTCTTCACGAGTGTTTAACTTGACCGTTATTTCCTGTTTATTTCTGATTAATTTTTGTTTGATGAAGTTGATAATACGCTGAGCTGCACGCCCATCGCCGAAAGGATTCACAATATTTGCCATTCGATTATATTCTTTTGTGTCTTCTAACAGACGAATTGTTTCTGCAATAATAGTATCGGGGTTTGTGCCAACCAATTTTGCGCCGCCTGCTTTTACTACCTCTGGACGTTCTGTTACCTCACGGAGTATCAGCACGGGTTTATTTAAAGAGGGGGCTTCCTCCTGAATCCCCCCCGAATCTGTTAAAATAAGACAAGTCCGTTTCATCAGGTGGATAAAGGGCACGTATTCCAGTGGCTCAATAAGTAGTATATTGGATATATTTCCCAGCATAGGATATACGGTGTTCCTCACATTGGGATTGAGGTGTACTGGATATACAAAGGTGACATCGGGGTACTGTTTGGCAAGTGTTGCGATGGCCTTACATATATTGATGAATGGTTTCCCAAAGCTTTCTCGCCGATGCGCAGTAATTAATATCATCCTGCCTTTAATGTTGTTGAGTAAATCATTGCTAAATTTAAAATCTCGTACTGCTACGTCTAATAGGGCGTCTATAACGGTGTTACCCGTTACAGAAATGAGGTCTTCGCTTATTCCTTCATTCAGCAAATTTGTTTTTGCATCAGGGGTAGGTGCGAAGTGAAGGTGCGCCATAACACTAGTAAGACATCGGTTTATTTCTTCAGGGAAAGGATGGTATTTTTTGTGTGAACGTAATCCCGCTTCCACGTGTCCTACGGGAATATGTTTGTAATAGGCCGCCAGCGATGCGGCGAAAACAGTAGTCGTGTCCCCTTGTACTAAAACCAGGTCCGGCTGCTCCGTTTCGTAAATCGATTCTATGTTCTTTAATACTTTACAGGTAATGTCAGACAGTCCTTGTCCCGCAGCCATGATATTCATATCATAATCTGGCTTAATGGCAAAAACATTCAGAACGCTGTCAAGCATCTGACGATGCTGGGCTGTAACAGCAACGACACTTCTCAGTGAGTCTGAATGGCGCTGCAGCTCTTTAATTACAGGAGCAAGTTTTATTGCTTCAGGACGCGTGCCAAATACGCACATTACTTTATACATATGCTTTATTTAAGTTAACTAAATCCATTGAAGTAACTCTAATCTGTGAAGTTTCGATTCAGGACATACTATATAGTTAATAGTAGACCCATGTAATGAATCTGCTTCTTCACCATTTATAGTGAATATTCTATACTTATTCTTTTTAAATGTATTAAAATCGAACCCTCCTAGCTCTTTGGGAACAAACCCTGGATATTCAGAGTATCTGTAACCTGAATATTCATGCATTTCTATTTGCCAGATTGGCTTAACTTCTTCTATAAATATTCCCAGCGTCTTTAAGACTATACTTTCCATCCCTTCTATATCCATTTTGATGAAATCAGGATGCTTTACATTGTTTTCTAATACATAATCGTCTAATTTAACGTATTTGATATTTTGCACGGGATGTTGCGTGCCGATACAATCATTAAACCTGGTATTACATGTTTTATTTAATTCATGTAACGCTACTTTATGAACTCTTATAGCTCTAAGGGGTGCACAATTTTCTTCTAATCTGTTATAACAAAGTGGAGACCCCTCAAAGGCATGTACAATTCCACCTAATAGGGCAAACGGTATAGAAGTAGTTCCTATATGTGCGCCAATATCATAGACGGTATCGCCTGGATCAAAACATTTTTCCCAAACATTCCAGTATATTTCCTGTAAAGCATTCTTTCTAATAAGATCATCAATGCCTCCATCTGATAACGCTGGAAAAGGATATTTAATAGTTTTTAAATCAACATAGTGCATTGTAAGTCCTCCTTGCAATTTATACAGCCTCTATATATTCCCAAAATTCTTCAGATGATCTCTCGTAAGTAGAAGGATTTTTCAGGTCTAATGCCTTCCAGCTTGCAGCTCCAACCATTTCATTTAAAATCAGATTACAACCACACAATGCGGCCTGATTGACCACCAAACCGTTTGGCTCTGGCCATCTGGGCAAATGTACGTAATTTTTTACCCGGCTAAAGAAATGGGGCATATCTTCGTACGGTATTTTCCCGATAACGCTTCCGTATCCTTCTTTTCCTGCCAGTTGGGGATTGTTAGATCCGAATAACACAATATTGCCGTCGGGGAATTTTTGCTTTATGTTGAAATACCCTTTTGGCTCTCCCATTGCGCCACAGGATGCATATTCGATATCTCTGGGAGTTCCTTTATCTACAAAATGGTTTGTATCAACAATCGGTTTAATTAAATACGTGTTACCGATAATTTCCTTGCCGTACAGTTTAATAAAGGTATCGCGTTGCAATGGGCTTAAAAAACAATTAGCAAGGGCATGTTTAAACAGGGGGGATGTTAAAGGGGCGGTGCATTTTCCATCGTACCAGGGGCCGGGGAGTCCCCGGTGATTGAAATAATCCTCTTTTGAAATTACGCATTGACCATCGGTTCCGCGATCCCCATTACACGGGAGGGCTGCCAGAAAGCAAGCATTGCTGTATCCGCATTGACCGGTGATATATCTTCCTCTTCGTAATATGTTCTCCAAAAAACGGAGGTCAAACTGTGGAGAACCGGGACAATTCCAAAAATCAAACACGATGTCTAAATCCGCTTTCGAATCGTAATCAAAACAATCCGGCGCCATGGAAGAAAAGGAAAAAACATGCCCCCGCTTTTTCCCTTCATCCACCAGGCCTCTTGTGTATTGCTCACCGCCTCCATAAAAGTGATAGGGATGCAGATAGCTTACAAAATTGATTTTCATGTTACTCTTTCTCCAGGAGTTTATGCACAGCGAACTCGGCCAGTTTCCTTGGGTCTAATTCATAGCATGCATGATTGCATTTTTTTGATCTGTCTTCAGTGTTCTTAATTCTGGAAAACAGATGACACTGAAACCTGCATTCCTGATGAAGCGAAGGATCAAATGTCCCATTTGCCTGCATGAGATAGAACTCGGGCGCATTACATTCGTAAGCCTGGAACAATACGTATTTCTTATTAATGGCGTTGAAGATGTGGTGTATCCCTCCATCGCTTAGCACTCCGATATCCATTTCATTTAAAACAGCCGCAAATTCCCGGATATGCTGCGTATGTGGGATGTAATAATCCCCAAGGTGATAATTGATTGGATTCCCAACCTCAAAGACGGTTACATCACCCAGAAGTGTTTTCAGTCTTTCTATAAATTGTCTCCATGATTCTTCAGAATATCTCAATGGTGAACAGTCCACGCGCTTTTCAGAATGCCTCCTTTCGCTTACCACAATGCATACCTTGTATCGACTCGTACACCCGTCTATACACTCTTTTGCCATTTTTATATCATCATTTGTAAGATATAGCCTTGGTAAGGTGTCTGTTGTATCTAAAGGATGAAAACTATTTTGAAACAGATAATTGCAAACAATTATGTTTTTATCAGAAGTATTAATCATCTGGTTAAGGTTGTTATCCTGCCTCAATAAATCAAAAAGTCCGGGATGCCAGTCAGGCCATATTGAAATAAAATCTCTCGGTTTTTGAATACTCTGTTGCCAATAGTTCGGGTCATTTATTTCATCAAAATAGGGGCCTCTTACCTTGTGAACATGAGGATTTGTTTCATAAATCTGCGATAAAAAATCATCACAAACCACAGTTAAAGTTTTATCTGGAAACCTCTTTTTTATAGGAGAAATCAAAGATGCGGAAAGGATTGAATCACCTATGTTGTTGGGGAACAGCCACCGGGGAATGTAATAGATTATTTCATTTCCATTTGACCTTTTCGGTGTGTAGTTATTTTCCGTGCAGGTACTCGAATCGCTATGTAAAAACATGCGATGTGCTGCTCGATGGAATTCCTCCGTATCGTGAGTAACATTTCCTGATTCATCGTACAGCATGCCAAGCATTGACCCATTCCATAACTGCCGAGAAGGGTTTTTTTCTATGGTAATTTGGTTCTCGTTTTGCACATTTAGCTTTGGAAGATAAGCTGACATTGCCCGCAAGATTTCATCTGCCCGGTGAGTATAGGTATGGCGTGCTACTGCTTCTTCGTAGCCTCGCATAGCTATCGTTTCCCTCTCTTTTGTGTGATCTAAATAGTATTTTATTTTGTCGCAGAGTTCGTCAAATGTCTCAAATTCCACAAGGTGCTCACACGAGAAGGGGTTCTCTTCCGAAAGCCGTTCGGTGAGCAGAAACGATCCACAGCCAAGCGCCTCAAAGACACGGGTCTCCGTATCTTCGTGATCTTCGGCATGAATATTCAATACTATTTTGCTTCTATTAAAGAACTGGACAAGCTCTTTGCCAAAGGCATTAACAACCGTAACAATGAAGTCAGACTGGAGTTTTTCTAACAGTTTTTTTCTCCGTGGTGTTATCGAACCCACAAAAAGGATCTCGATATCTCGCTTTATGTCAGAATTCATTCTATGAATGGTTTCATCAAATCCACTGAGCAAAATAGAGCATCTATCTCGTTTGACCCAACCGTATGATACCGCAGTCTCGATACACCTTTTGGTACGGAAAAAGATATGGTCAAACAGCCCGGATGAAAGCAATCTGTCTTGATCCCTGCAACGGCTTACCAGTTCACTTGCCCAAAAAAATCTGGGAACCCGAACAGACTCAATCAGGTCGATAGGAAAATAATCGCCTCTTTGCAATAGGAAAACGTCGTGCTCCGGCAATTCATTGAATAATCTGTGTAATTTATCACGGTGTTTTCGGTAATCAATGCAGTGTGTGGTATGTCCAAGGTTACGGAATCCCTTATCTACAAAAACCTCCGCTCCCCATCCAGCATTGCATTCAATTACATTTACATATAATATCTTCATCTTTAAGCGCTGTATGAAAAGTAGGAATATTGGGTTTCGATACGCTTTTTGTGCCGATATGCGGGTGTTCGGACCGGACAATGTGTATTATTTCATTTACTCTTTTATTTAAATCATAGTAGGTATTAATACCATTCCTTGCATTTTGCTGCATTTTGTGAATCAACTCTGGATTTTTAGCCAGAAAATGCATCTTAAAAGCCAGATCATTTACATCTACAATTTCCTCTGGAAAGGATATGCCATCCCCTCTGGCGACCCTTTCAGCGACTTTGACCAGCAGGCCATTATAGTTATCCCGTACAAATTCATTCATTGGTGGAGCGTCGGTGGCAACGACTGGAAGCCCACATGCCATTCCTTCCAGTAAGGGCAGTCCCAGCCCTTCCAGTTTGGAAGGAAAAACAAGGATACGACCCTTGTGATAAAGACCCGGCGCTGGAACGGTGGCGATATGATAGGTTATGCGTGGGTTATTATTCACGATATCCACCACTTCGGGAGGAAGTTTTTCCAGTTCGGTCTGCGCATGGATAAAGAGGGTAGCATCAGACAAATGACGGGATACCGCTTCAAATGCAAGGATGACAGCGGGCGTCATTTTGCGATAATTTATACCCAACCATCCGGCATTATGAAAAAATGTGTATTTTACATCTCCATCGTCTCTCGATTTAAAGAGGTCGGTGTCAATTCCCCAGCCTGTATAATGGGCGTTACAAATACCATTAACCAGATTAAATGTTCTTTTTGTTGAACAAAGTATGGCATCGTAAAGATTCATGTAAGGCTTCCAATCTTCCTTATAGTAATCGAGATAGGTTAATATCTTTGCTGAAGCTTTCGCTGCCATAACAAGATTCCAGTCGTACTCTTCGTTAAATATGACCATGTCGAGACTGTTACCTCGGATCCATTGGGTAAGCACTTCGGGAGGGATTTGATACTCTGGATGGGTAGTTAGATTGGGGATGTCCCAAAATCCTTGAACTTCCAGCTTGGGCTGACCAAAGACTCCTCCCGTACGCGCAAAAACAAAGGTCTCATGGTTTTTTGCAATAACATCCCGCAGGGTTTTTGTCACATAGGATTGTCCGCGTTCAAACCAAATGCTTACAAAACCAATTTTTAAACGTTTATTGTTAGAACCAGCCTCAGCAGATTGTTTGAAAGATTGTGCCTGTATCATCTGTAATTTTAGCTGAACTTTCTCCAGGTTGTTTTTAGCATCTTTGTAATCTGGTTCAATTAATAAGGACTTTTCAAAATATTTTTTTGCTTCGTCAAACACGTTAATTGTGAAATACAAGACGCCTAAATTGTTGAAAGCTGATGCGTCATTTGGGTCTAATTCAATCGCCTTTTTCAGGCAGGTAATGGCATAATAAAATTGTTGAGTTTGGTGGTATATTACGGCTAGATTATAATAAGCGCTGATGAAGGAAGGGTCGGTTTCTATAGCCTTTTTGTAAGCTTCAATAGCTTCTTCGCAGAGACCGTTTTCCATAAAAAGCTCTGCTTCGTCGAGATATTTTTGAGCTGTAGCTATTGGCATAATAAAAATGCTATGTGGAATAATAAGACGATAAATAAATGGATGTTATCTTACAGTTACCCACAAAAGAGCAATATCTATACCAAAACGAGCAAACCTGGCTACCTTCTGTAGGTAGTTAATTTGATTGTATAGGAATTTTCATTTTATTTAAACGGATCTACGGTAGGGTGGGTTAAGCGGAGCAAACCCACCATTTATAAATACAGTGAAGGTGGATTCGGCGTAAAAACCAACGCCTTAATCCACCCTACTCATAGTTTGATCCGAAAATAAGACATTGAGAAGGGGGGGATTGCCATACAATGCCTGCTTGCTAGGGGTTACCAGGGGGTATGTGTAGGACAGCTAACAACGGGTGTTTAGGCATTACATTTTTAACTGAAAACAACCGTGGTAAAGGGGAAGCGGAATTAATTTCTCTTCATGGGCAAATAAATACTGTTGAAATATTAAACATTTTCGTATCTTATTATATTGAATATTTAAACAGTATGCGGGTCATTATCTTTCGTCAACAAACAACCGTTGCCTTATTTTTCATATACCACTCAATCGTTTGCATTAGTCCTTCTTCAAGGCTCGTCTTCGCCTTAAATCCAAATTCTTTTTCTGCCTTTGTCGTATCTAGTCTTCTTCTCGGCTGGCCGTCGGGTTTTGAGGTGTCCCAGACAATTTTCCCTTTGAAATTTGTTAATTTGACAATTAACTTCACCAAATCTTTTATGGAAATTTCAAAACCGGAGCCAAGATTCACGGGATCGGTTTTATTATATTTTTCAGTCGCAAGAATAATACCGTCTGCAGCATCCTCAACATAAAGAAATTCACGCGTAGGATTACCTGTGCCCCAGATGGTTATACAGGATTGTGATTCAGAAATTGCCATTTGAGCAGAATTTATTTTCCTCTCAATTTCGATTGTGGAATTCTGAGATTCCAGGCATTTCCGTATAATAGCAGGGATAACGTGTGAAGTTTCCAAATCAAAATTATCCCTCGGACCATAAAGATTCACGGGTAACAGATAAATAGCATTAAAATCATATTGCTGTTTGTACGCTTGTGCTTGTACCAAAAGCATCTTCTTTGCCAAGCCATAGGGGGCATTGGTTTCTTCCGGGTACCCGTCCCACAAATTTGCTTCTTTAAATGGCACAGGGGTAAATTTTGGATAAGCACAAATTGTTCCTAATGCAACAAATTTCTCAATCCCAAACACTCTTCCTTGTTCCATCATCTGGATGCCCATCATAGCATTATCGTAAAAGAACTTTCCGGGGTTATTCCTGTTTGCGCCAATTCCACCGACTTTTGCCGCTAAATGAATTACAATGTCAGGTTTTGTTTCCTGATAAATCCTTTTGCACGCATCGTTATCCACCAGATCGTAATCTTTACTTCGAGGAACTGATATGGTTTTACAGCCCTTTTCCTTCAACTTTTCAACGATAACGGAGCCAAGAAACCCTGCTCCTCCGGTTACGAGAATTTTTCTTGTATTCCAAAAGCTCATGAAATAATAAATCCTCAATCTGAACGAATCTTACTGTTTATCCAGGTTATGCCTTTATTGCGTATTATACTTATACCTTCGCCCTTAGACTTTAGGCCTATTAATTCCATATCGGAATCAATCATTATTTTGACCAGTTCTTTAAATACAATTTTTGGTTCCCACCCCAATTTTTCCTTTGCCTTTCTAGCATCTGCTAATAAAAAATCTACTTCCGTAGGCCTGAAATACTTGGGGTCTACTTCTATAAGAACTTCTCCCTCTTTTTTATCAAATGTTGGATATCGATGGCGACAGTCTAAAGATTTTATTATGCCTTTTTGATGAATTCCTTTGCCTTTCCATTCTATTTCAATCCCAACATAGTTGAAAGCAAGCTCCAGGAATTCTCTAACTGTGTGACTCTCTCCGGTACCAATTATATAATCTTCGGGCCTATCTTGTTGGAGCATTAACCATTGACACATCACATACTCTGGTGCAAACCCCCAATCTCTTTTTGCTTCCAGGTTTCCAAGGAATAGTTTCTGCTGCTTTCCACCAAGTATATTTGCAATTGCTCTTGTTATTTTTCTCGTTACAAATGTTTCACCTCTTCTTGGCGATTCGTGATTGAAGAGAATTCCATTGCAAGCAAATATGTTATAGCCGTCTCTATAGTTAACGGCCATCCAATAGGCATATACTTTTGCTGCTGCATAAGGACTCCTGGGTCTGAAATGTGTTTCTTCATTTTGAGGCGCCGGGGAATCTCCAAACATTTCACTGCTGCTGGCTTGATAAAATCTGGTCTTAATACCGCTTCTTCTGATAGTCTCCAGCATTCTCGTAGTCCCCAAACCGGTAATATCTCCTGTAAATTCTGGCATATCAAAACTAACCCGCACGTGGCTTTGAGCTGCTAAATGATAGATTTCATCAGGCTGAATATTATAAATGAGATTAGTAATTTGGCCTGAATCTGAGAGGTCGCCATGGTGAAGAAAAAGTCGAACATTAGGATTATGAGGGTCTAAGTATAGATGGTCAATCCTTTCGGTATTGAAGGAACTAGAGCGACGTATAAGACCATGAACTTCATAGCCTTTTGACAGCAGGAATTCTGCAAGATAAGATCCGTCTTGGCCTGTAATGCCGGTAATCAAAGCTTTTTTCATAGCAATTCAGTTCCTATAATTTCTAAAACATTGTTGCTTTTTTGAAATTTCTTATGTCCCAACTTTGCAAATCGGAGACATATCTTACCTCGATTACGTGATATTTTCAACAGTGATACTCTTAGAAAATAAAAAAGTAATTGAGTATAGCCGATGCTAAAGAAAGTTGTCGTGAGGGGGAGTTGAACCATAAGCGCTCACTCCTTGCTTGGCATAAAATTACACCTTTTCTAACGACTTGGATACTTTTTCTATATTTTGTTGTGCCTCTTTGTAATGCGTGTCTATCAGCAATGCCCTTTCGAAACAATTCTTTGCATCGTTATACATATTCTTTTTGAAATATAACACCCCAAGATTGTTGTGTACGGAGGCATCGCGGCTGTTTAGGTTAATTGCTTTATTAAGATGGGCGATGGCATCGTCAATTTGGTTGATGCTTGAGTATACAATGGCAAGGTTATAGTGGGCGTCAAAGAATGATGGATTAACCTGCAAAGCCTTTTTGTATGCATCAATGGTCTTGTCAATTTTCCCGTCTGTTTGATAGACAAGAGCCAGTCCGCACAAGGCAGCCTCATCAATAGGGTTGGTTTTCAATACCTTTGAATATATTTCGATGGCCTCGTTGATATTCCCTGATTCGAGCGTTCGCCTGGCTCTTGCACAGAGAACGGTATTTGTTTCAACCAGGCTTTCCTGCAGCTCAAGCAATTGTTCATAGTCAACGTTGGGCCATTTTTCCTTAAATTTAGACCCATTAACGGATAAACTGTTACGATAGTTAATTTTATTCTCAATAAAAGTTTGGCTTCTATAGTGGTGAATGAATACACTTTCATCTACCATAATCGCATAACCTTTTCTAGAAACCTTTAAACATAAGTCATCGTCTTCGTAGTTTCCTGTTCCAAAGGATTCATCCAGACCGCCTACTTCCTCGTAAAGTGTCTTTCGCATCAAAACTGCAAAACCGGCGACACGGTATCTGGGGGTTAACCTTCCTTTGTATGTCCTTCTTATTCCCTGTGCAAATTTATAGAACCCCTGTTCGTCAGTATAGGGAATTTCTATTACTTGCTGTCTGCCACTGATGGAATTTGTGATAGGGCCTATCATGCCAATTTTTGTATCTTTTTCCAGGCTTTCTACAAGACTCTCCAGCCAACCGTCCGAGACGAGTACGTCATTATTGAGCAGCATCACGTACTCCCCGCTGGCGGCCGAGACTCCTTGATTATTACCCGCGGCAAAACCCTTGTTCTCCCGATTTTCAATAAGTTTGTAATTTGAATGTCCTTTAACCAGGTTACGGAGATATTCAACGGTTCCATCCGTTGATGCATTATCGACGAAGACGATCTCGTGTGGATACCTTGTATGATTCTGGATTGAATGAACGCACTTTTGGGTATAGTCTAAGGCATTCCAGGTGAGAATGATTATAGAAACTGGTTTTTGAAGAGAGGGGTGAGGAATTAATTTGTCTGTAGTATTTTGCGCCAGGAGCAATTCTTGAAAATTATTCCTGTATTTTTTATAAATCAATTCTCGAACCTTTGCAAATTCGTCTTGTTTACTGCTTGTTGTGGATGTTCCGTCAGCTCTCCAGCTAAATTCACATGTAACCTTCTTTATGTGATAGAAATCATATTTCTCCGCCATCCGGATCCACAGGTCCCAATCCTCAAGAACAGTCAAGGTTTCATCAAATATTCCGGCCTCATCGAAGCAGGTTCTATCGTGGACTACACAGAGTACCGGCGTAATGTTGGTTTTGTAAAAAATACCTTTCACATAATCTATGGAATACGGAATGTCTTTTTTAATTACCTGATAGGTATCTCCCTCTTTTGTCTGATATGCCCTGAAGGCATCCGTATAAACCGCTTTATAACTCGTAGTTGTTAATACTTTTACTGCCGTCTCTATATGGTGTGGGTGGAAGATATCATCGTCATCGAGGTAGGCAATATATTGACCTGTTGCATGCTTGATGGCAGTATTTCTTACTGCTGCTAGGCCCTTGTTTTTATCGTGAACCAGGTATTTGATGGAAAGTCGATCATGGAAAGTGTCTATAACACCCGATACATCTTCACCTGCATCGTTAACCACAATTGCTTCAATACGTTTGTAAGTTTGTGCCGCAATACTTTCCAGTGTTCTTTTCAAGGTGTCTGGTCTGTTGTATGTGGGTACAATAACAGAAACCATAGGATCGGTTTTCAATTTTCCCGTAGAACATTGATCTAATATTAGTTTTGCCTCAAGAGCGTGTTTCTGGTCATAAAGGCTTGGATGGTTTAGGATAATTCGAGCCATTAATTCGCTATGATGTTCAAGTGCTTTTGTATACATGCTCGTTTCTTTTACACGGTACATAAATAACGGTTCGGAAATCCTCTTTCCATAATATCCCTTCTCTCCGCAAGAGATCCAAAAGTCCCAATCTTCATATCCCCAGACCATGTTGGGGTTATATCCACCTGCAGACTCCCAGGCTTCACGTCGATACAGTGAGCAGTAGTTAAGATGGTTTTGAAAACACAATCGTTTAAAATCATACTCTCCTGCACAAACAATTCGATTCGCACTGCCAAAATGTTTTACATCCGTATAGGCAATAGCAATTTCTGGATGTGTTTTCAACAAAGAGACCGTCTTTTGCAGCATTTCAGGATGAATTAAATCGTCTGCATCCAGCGGCAAAATATATTTTCCTTTAGAGTTTTTAATCCCCACATTTCTAGCGTCAGATAAACCACCATTCTTTTTTTCAATCAACCTAATCTGCTTATCAGAATAATTGGCGATTAGTTGCCGTGCGATTTCCGAAGTATTATCGGGACTACCGTCGTTAACGATAACACACTCCCAGTTGGTAAATGTTTGGTTTGCCACTGATTCGACTGCTTCGGGTAAGAAGTGTGCCTGGTTGTAGCACGGAATTATTACTGAAACAAGTGGCTCTCCCGGAGTCAATAAATGATGTTGTTTCGTATTTATATAACCGAATATTTCATCCAAACGATGATGCCATGTATGTTCCGCTAATGTACGCTTGTAACCATTTTTCGCTATATTATTTCTTTCATTTTCGTTTTTTAGATAGTAATTTGCTTTATCTACTAACTCTTCGGCAGTATCAAATATTACTATCTCTTTTCCATCTTCGTAATACTCTGACAGATTCTCGGCATTGCTCGTCAGCAGGAAACTTCTTGTCCCTGGAATCTCAAAATTTCTCCCCTTAATCTGCTGACCAACCAAGGTTGACGAATTCGATAAATTGAGATTGATTCTACTCCTGGAAAACAGTCTAACCATTTGATGGAATGGAATGCGTGGTCGATTTTCCCAGCCAAAACCAAATACTTCCAACTTAAGTCCGCTTTCAATCAACTTTGATAAAACTTCTACACGATTTCCATGTGGCTGACCCACAAAACTTATATTCAGGTCCTTCTCGATATCGTAAGGGACGTACAATTCATAATTACATGCCCATTGACTTTTAATAACTTTGTTAGATATCCCGAGTTTTTCGTATTTTGGAAGGGCGCTCTTGGCCGTTGTGCAAACAAAATCAAAATGAGGAGCAACTACAGAGCTGTACTTTTCAAACCTCCAATGGTCGTCACAAAACCAATGAATGGTTATTGTGCCTAATGATGATATGTGTTTAAAAACCTCATGTCTTGGATCACGATGGAAATCAAAGAGAACCGCAAAAAGATGGGTTGGTTTTTCTTTTTTGGCTAATTCAAATAACTCTTGTGTCATTAAATCTAAACCAACTTCCAGTCCCCGCTCCATAAAATCATAGTGAACAAAATCCCAATTATGCTTTTTGCTGTAACTTTTTAAAGAATGGTAAAAATTCCTGTGCTCAAACGAAAGACCCCTTGCTTTATCGCCATAGTCATATTTCATTCCGACATATAACACCTTTGTTTTCATAGCTTACCCGTCAATTGTTGATTTATTTCAAGTAACGTGGAATTGTTATAGTTCAACTCCAATGCATCTTCAACATACATTTTTGCATTTGAGAATTTACCTTGATTTATTTGTGAAAGCGCTGCTTCAACATAAAGATTTACGTTTTGTGTATCTTTATCAATCATCTTTTGAATGGTATCTATATCCCTGGCCTTCACGGCTTCTACGTGATAGCCAACAGTAAATTGATCAATAAAGTGCTTTTCCTCTAATGCGAACAGATATCGTGGAATCCATTCCCCGAATAGGTTTCGAATAAACTCCCCATTGTTTCCGTGTTGATGCTGGTGTTGCGGCAATGTCCATGCAACCCGTGCACATTCTTGAGCAAGTAGTTTGAAAAACCCACCGTTTGGTGTGATTTCAGTAACATAAAGTCCGAATTTTGAGCCAAAGTGTTTGTACCATTCAGGTGTAAAGCCTCCATAGTAGTGATAGGGCAATTGATGCAGTCCGGAACCGAGAGGCGCGGTTATGAGCAATCGTCCGCCAGGCCGTAATACTCGTGACATTTCTCGTATTGCTTCAATTGGTTCTGGGGTGTGTTCCAGAACTTCGGTGCAAAGAATTATATCGAATGAGTTATCGGGAACGGGTATAGCGCTGATATCAGATTCGTAATCTATAATACCGTATTCCTTTGTTCCCCCAAGCTTTTCTCCCGTGTACTTTTTGAAATCATGGGCCTTGTAGACACAATGGGCAAATAACGGCCTGTAGGGACACGTCCCTGCCCCTATATCCAGAACATGTGATCCGGACGGGACGGTCAATGCCTTCGCATGAACCCACCTATCCCGGTCTCTCTGGTTAAAGTTATGAAGTTCATCAATAGGTAGTTCCGGTACGGATTGCTGGAAGATCTTCAGGGCATCGGTAATCTGGGAACCTGTGAATGATTGCACATTATGGGATGGCGCCTTTTGGTTATCTAAAAGTATCGAGCGAAGCTGTTTTTTCCAGATTTCAAAAGTTGGCTGCTCACTTGGAGAAACGGTACTTTCCCACAGTAATTCATCAGCAGCTGTCAATTGCTTTTCCAGCGGAACGTTTAGGGATTTTACTGCAATTGCTGCAACATTTGATAAAAACGGCTCGTGGGGCCAGGAGCTAGACTGGGTCTGTACGGCTCTAAATCCCAGTCGGTTCAGGGTATGTTCAAACCTTTCAGGAAACCAGTGATCGATGTGATATGCCCAACCGGAGGACTGGTCTCCGGCAATATGACGGACAACTCCCATTTTGGTCTTCCTGGAAGATTCTGCCAATAATGTTTTGGCGCTTCCTATGAGGTCTGGAGTCTCAATGTGCAGTTTACCGCCGATCTTCAGCCAGTTATGCCACTTGATCAGCATAACCAGCGCTGTAACACGATTAAAGTGTTCAAAGACATGGTGTAATCTGACCTCGTCTACAGACCCGGCAGGGAAATTCAATTCCGTAATGTTTGCATAAACGTCTGCCTGAACCTGCATGACATTATGTTCGCTTGGTGGATAATCGATATTTACATAGCCGTCAAGGCACTGTTCCCCGCATCCAAGGTGAAGGCGGAGAGGCTTATTTTCGCTCCACAAATTAGCTTTACAGAGTTCTGATAGACAATCATGCGAATCTGAGATTGTAACTTTATTTTTCCCCAGAGACATTCCCCTTTTAACTACTGAACCTGTTGTTTTATTTTCAACCCAGTCAAGGATCTGGCTAACTAACTTTTCTGTTGTATGGAAATTTTTTATTTTACTTCTGGCATTCGCTGAAATCCGCCTGGCAAAATCAGGCTCACGCAGAATCCGTTGTATATGTTCAGCCAGTTGGTAAGGATTATCTCCCTTGTACAATAAAATTTCTTTTCCATCCTCAAAAAGGGCTTTGGTCTTGGGTCGATCGGGGATTTCACAGCTTATAACCGGTCGCCCGGCAGCCATCCCTTCAAGTACGCGGCTTGCATAACCCTTGCCGAATTGCGGCAAATTCACAATCGCTGCCCCCATACTCAGCCCCTTCAACCAAATGGCAAAGCATTCCCTGCGAATGACACGTAAAGAGTCTATGTAAGTTGAAAAGAAATCTACGGTAACGGCGTTACCTTCTTTTAAAAACGCCTCAGAAGTGTCATTCAATTTATTAAAAAGACCAGGCAAATTGGTAGTGTATTCTGGTGAGGCTGCCGGGCGGACAAGCAATCCCTTTAAAGCGCTGTGTTCTAACCATTTTTTCCTTTCTCCGTAGAGCGCTCCGTAAAAAACCGCACAATTATTGGGAGCGGGTGTTGGTGGTAGTTCCTTGCAGATAAAGCTTTCTGGGACAATACCGGCATCCCACAACCACTTGGCTTTTACCTGGCCATGAGCGTTAAATTTTTCCACATCTTTTTCGTCAATTGCAACAACATGCGTTACACATTTAAGATTCTTTTCGAGATTGGTGCGGCGTCTTTTGGTGCCTTCGGGATTATTTACAAGTTCATCAGGGTGTGTTTCCCAACTTTCCCAAATAAAGCCAATACGCACGGGAGCTATTGTCGTAATCCAATCCAGGAAATCTTCGTCAAATCTGCTGTGAACTATCTCCAGCCAAACCTGATCAAAGTATTTTCCTGCGCAGAGTTCACGTGCGTGGCTGAGCCATGATGTATGTTCGGAAGAAGTCGTTTCATAAAGAGCAGGAATCGTCAGGTATTCAACTCCATTGGCAGCAAACCCTTCTTCAAAAGCAAAATTTGAGGGGTAAGGAAAATGGCTCGCATTTTGCCACGTTTTAAACTCTAAAGGGATATATAATACTCTCAAACTGGCATTATTTTTAACAGGCATAGGCACCACAAAACTCCTTAATAATGCTTCATTTTAGGAGAGGCATTAACCAATCCCCAAATCTCTTTGTGATAAAATTGGATTTTTTATTGGCCACCATATATCTAGTTTCGGATCATTCCATACCAGGGTAAATTGGTTGGCGCGGTTATAATAGGTGCTTTGTTTATAGCAGAATATCGCTTGTTCACTTAAAATCAGATGACCGATGCCAAAATTTGGGGGCACCAGGACTTGAATACAATTTTTTTCTGATAAGGTAAATGATTCCCATTGGCGATACTGGGGAGAATTCTTGTCCCAGTTAACCACAACTAAATAAAATTTGCCATATAAACATGAAATCAATTTCCATGTCTCACTGTCACCGTGTATCCCACGCAAGACATGTTTTGATGAAATAGAAATGTCATCCTGGACGAATTTCACTTTTATGCCGGCATTTGTGTAAAGTTGTTCATTGTACAATTCCACATACGTTCCCCTGAAATCTTCGAAAATAGTAGGGGGCTTAATTGTCAAAACCCCCGTAAGTTTGGATTGCTTAACTTCCATATTTGTTCTCCAATGTTTTATCCTCCATGTCCTTAACAGCCATAATAGTAGCTGCAAGTGTTTTCAATCTGTTTATCAATTCTTGGGTTCCTTCCCTAGATGCTATTAAAAGACAGGTGTTTACAATATCTTCCAATGAGGCTAATGCAGTGCTTGACATACCTTGCAGAAAATGATAAACACCTTCTTTTTCGTTTAATAACAAACTGTTTAGTATATTAATGATTTCTTGCGATTGATATTTTGCTAAAATTCCTTTATTAAGTACACCACGAACATATTGATTTTCTGACAAGATATGCAACTGTAATTTAAACAGTACTGCCTGTAGTGTGTCATGTGTTAGCGGTAGAGTATGTTCTTTTTGAGTTGATTCATTGGATATCTTATAGCTCATCAAGGGGGACGATAGCACACATTCCCGGTAGATATCCCGATAGAGCGAAATCACCACCGCCTCTCCCGGAGGAATTGCCAGGCGACATGTTCCGTTCTCTGAGACAAAAGAATAACTCAAGGGTTCGCCTTGTGAGTTCTCAGCAACGGCCATGCATCCCTTTGCCACGGAATGAATTGGAATCATCAGGATATGCGTGTTTCTTCTCGCCCGCGCTATCCCTTTCTTTATGGTCCTGATGGCATTTTCAACATAGGATTCGGTATGCTTGCCATCTGCCTGGGTTACTTTGTCCAAGATACTCGCCTCTCGCAGGGACTCTTCAAATATATCGTCAATCCAATCGGGCAAATCCTTTGTTGTATCTGCGTAGAGGTCAATCCTCATAGGGAGGGGATATTCGTCCAATGGTGAGACAATGCACTTTATGCGGTGCTCTTGGCAAAAACGGAGGAATACTGGCAGATGCGTTAAATTCCTTTTCTGCCACAGGTAACTCACAGTAATTCCAAATGAGGTTCCTCCATCACGGAGATGGAGGACGCGACAAAGGTTTTCGTATGTTCTCTCCCAGCAGGCGTTATGTCGTAACTCCTCGTAAAGCCCTTTTTCACAGGCATCCAGAGAGATATAGAACGCGGCTGATTGGAACAGTGCAAGGTCATTGATAAAGGTGTGATCCACATTGGCAAAATTGGTACCCAAAACAACTCGTATCTTGTTGTTGATACGACTGTACGTCCTAACCCAGTCCCTTACCTCCCTTTGGATAGTGGGCTCGCCCCCTATCCAATTC
>Ga0080064_1003674_pt1 | contig 21503 bp, 17 predicted proteins | sample Subgrocontami54m_FD_69260 | JGI IMG/M metagenome (GOLD analysis project Ga0080064, IMG submission 69260) | Subsurface groundwater microbial communities from S. Glens Falls, New York, USA - GMW46 contaminated, 5.4 m (SPADES assembly) (version 2) ...
TTTCGATGTCGCCATGACTCCCTCCTCTCAAGGATAGGAGTCTCTACTAAACCCGGGGCGGTTCAGATCGCGGGGACACTGAGGCCGCGACAGATCTTTTGCGCCAACCGCTCTGGGATCTCGGTGTGTCTGGGCACTGCTTCGAACGCGCCGGTATTCGGGTTAGTTCCCCCCGGGCCGGGCCCCGACCGCGCCGTTAGGAAAATGACTCCGCGATCGTGGCGTAGACTGGGGTGCGCGCGTGGCCGGATACGGTCGGGTTTCGTCTGGTGCATCGAGCCCGTGGGTTAGTTTGACCAGGGGGTCGCGCGGTACCGTTGCCGGTTGCTCCTTCGGGAAGCACGAATCTCAGAGTCTCATGATCGCGGCGCCTGCGCCCACGGGCAGCGAATCGTGTGAGGGAGGCGTGAGCGAGATGGACCGACTTTACGATTGTTGCTGTGGGCTCGACGTCCACAAGCAAACCGTTGTGGCCTGCCTGATCAGCCCCGCAGCGGGCGTCGGGCAGACCAAGACGATTCGCACCTTCGGGACCACGACCGACGAGCTGGACGCCCTGGCAGACTGGCTGGCTGAGGCCGGCTGCACCCACGTGGCGATGGAGAGCACTGGGGTGTACTGGAAGCCGGTCTACAACCGGCTGGACGGGCGCTTCACCGTCATCGTGGCCAACGCCCAGCACATCAAGACCATGCCGGGGCGCAAGACGGACGTGAAGGACTGCGAGTGGATCGCCGACCTCTTGCAGCATGGACTCGTGACCGCCAGCTTCATCCCAAACCAGGGGCAACGTGACCTGCGCGATCTGACCCGGACGCGGACGACCCTGGTGGACGAGCGCAGTCGCTCGGTCCAGCGGCTGCAGAAGGTGCTGGAGGACGCCAACATCAAGCTGAGCGGGGTGGCCACCGACATCATGGGGGTCTCGGCGCGTCAAATGCTGGACGCCCTGGTAGCCGGCACGAGCGACCCAGCCACCATGGCCGAGCTCGCCAAGGGCCGCTTGCGCACGAAGCGGGAGGCGCTCGAGCGGGCCCTCACCGGGCACATGCGCGACCATCACCGGGCGTTGATCGCCATGCATCTGACGCACATTGACTTCCTGGACGAGCAGATTGAGCAGTTGAGCCACCAGATCGCAGAGCTGCTGCGCCCTTTCGAAGCTGAGTTGAACCGGCTCGAGACCATCCCGGGCATTAAGCGCCGGACGGCGGAGATCATCGCGGCCGAGATCGGTTTGGACATGAGCCACTTCCCCACGGCTGGTCACCTGGCCAGTTGGGCCGGGATGTGTCCCGGGAACCATGAGAGTGCGGGGAAGCGAAAGACGGGCAAGACGCGCAAAGGCAGCAAGTGGCTGCGTCGTGCCTTGGTGCAGGCGGCCCAAGCCGCAACGCGGAAGAAGGGCTGCTACCCCTCGATCCAATATCGCCGCCTTATCGTGCGTGGTGGCGCGAAGAAGGCACTGGTAGCCGTGGGGCATACCCTTCTCATCACGGTCTACTATCTGCTCACCCGTCAGGAGGACTATCACGATCTCTCCCCGCTCCAGCTCGACGAGGAACTGCGCGCGCGTGCCAAGAAACGAGCCATGCAACAACTCGAAGCGATGGGTTTCGACGTCACCCTTTCCCCCAAACCCGTCGCCGCCTAACCGCTATTTTCATATCAGTCCATAGTGAGTGCGACCGTCCCTTACGCTTCAGAAAACACCCGTGACGCCGCAGGTGTCGAAGAAGCTCAGTGGTTCTCAATCAAGAAAGACTCTAGCTGTCTCGGCATCCGGCGGTACACCGCGCAGCCCGTCCTCGCGGCGATCCTCAAGAATGAGTGCTATTCCGTCAGCGAGGCTCTCCAACGCGTCATCCCGGGTCTTGCCCACCCCATTGGCTCCGGGGATCTCCGGACAATACGAAATCCACCATTCTCCATCATGCTCGATGATCGCCGTGAACTCATGGCGCATCTACTCGTGCCTCCCACGCTGATCTCGCAACGAGGCCATCCTGTCGAAATCCCAGCTGACCACATTAACGGTGCGCGGGAACCTCTGTTACCCCGAGCGCCTCGGCGGTCTGGAGCAGCTTCTCCCACTGGTCGTCTTCGACCTCGACGCCGTTCCGAAGCTGCTCCGCGGCGCGGCGCCGGCCGCCTTCTCCGGGGAGCCGGACTTCGCTGAAGCCCGGGGCCAGCTTGCGGGTGCGAACAAATTCCTTGAGCTCTTCGACCTTGGCGGTGAACTCGTCCAGAGGCAGGAACTCGTCGACGGCGATCGCCTCGAAAAAGCCGGAATTGATCGCCGCGGCCCCCCGTTCCAACCAGTCCCGACCGATACCGTTGCCGCTCAGGACTCCACCAAGAATCTCTGCCATCAGCGCCATGCCCGCGCCTTTGTGGCCGCCAAACGGCAGCGTTGCCCCGCGCGGCGGGCCGCGGAACACCGAGAAATCCGTCGTCGGGTTTCCCTCGTTGTCGATCATCACGCCGATGGGGATCGGCTCCGCGCGGGCCACCGCGCGCTGCAGCTCGCCCATGCTCATCGCCGCGGTCGCGAAGTCGAAGATGATGTGCTCGCCGTCGCGCCCTGGCACGCCGAACGCGATCGGGTTCGTGCCCGTCACTGGCTGCCGACCTCCAAAGGGGGCAACGTTGCCGCCGCCGACGCTCACGCACGCGATGCCGATCATGCCCGCATCGGCGGCGAGCTCGACGTAGTCCGCAAGGCGTCCCATATGGCCGGCTCGTCGCACGCTGACGACGCCCACGCCATGGTCGCCGGCTTTCTCTATCGCGAGGCTCATGGCGCGATGGGCGACGATCTGGCCGATGTAGAAGTGACCATCGATGAGCGCCGTCGCCCGGCCGCTGTGGACGATCTCCGGCGTGGCGTCGAGCCGATTGACACCCTGCTGCCAGCGCTCGACGTAGGAAACGAGATGCGAAAGCCCGTGCCCGGAATAGCCGTTCAGATCGGCCTGGAGCAGGATATTCGCGAGCAGCCGAGCGTCTTCCGGGTCAACGCCGGCCGCGGCGATAACGTGCTCGCCGAACGCGCGCAGCGCCTCCGCGTCGATCCTGGGCACCGGGCAACCTCCGCCTGCGCAAACTCCGCAAGCGGCAATATCCGCGCGCGGCAATTCGCGAGGAATGATACCCTTCACCTGAAGCAGCGGCGAAACCCGGTACGCAGCGGGGCGTGGCAAACGTGTCAGTCCGGGGCCCCGTTTTCGACCGAGGCCTGGAACGCGCACGAATGGGACGTGCGTTAGCCAACAATTCGCGGATCGTGCTTGCCCAGGTGCGGCGGCGAACCTATGATGGGGAAACGAACTGCAGGGATTAGGAGACGACACGATGGCCGAGCCGAGTGCAACGTCCGCCGATCAGAGCAAGCATTATCTGGACGAGCAGACCGCGGGGCGCTTCCGGGACTACAAACCCGCCGTGAAGCTCGAGTCCGAGGGGTGGCAGGCCATGAGCTTGCCGGACAACGTGCAGCTCGACACGGATGTTCCGAGCCGAATTGGCCTGACCAACAAGCGCTACGCCACGGTGGGAATCAACATCTATCCGCCCGGGGCGCGCGACGACATGCATTGCCATCCCGGCTCGGAGCACATCTTCATCGTGATGGAGGGCGAGCTCCGCGTCTACGGCGTGCGCGAGGGCGAAGATGTGATCCTCAAGCCCGGCGAGTTTGTCCACATCAACCAGAGCTACTTCTATCAGCTTGCCAATGAAACGGAGAAGACCACGGTGATTTGCGGCGTCTTCACCAAGCCACCGAAGAAGCCGAAGCTCACCCGCTACACCTACCGCGGCCAGAACGGCGTCGATCCAGCGACCCTCGAAGGCGAATAGCACCGCGTGTCGGGGCCGAAAACGCACCGGGTAAGCCTCGCACTGCTGACGCTGATTGCCTTGCTGCTGGGCTGTGCCGCGCCAGCTCGCCAGCAATCGGCTGGAAGTGAGGGCGGCGCGCAGCCCCAGTCGCAGGGTCCACCGAAGCGGCTGACCATCGGGATCATGGCGGAGCCGCCGACTTTTTACCGCGGGCTGATGCCGCAGGGCCACCTGGGCCAGGCGGGGGACCTCGCGGACGTGCTGACCGGCGGGCTCAGCGCGATCGACGAACAAGGCGTGCGCCACCCCAGGATGGCGGCCGAGATTCCGTCGCTCGAGAACGGCGGCTGGCGGCTGCTCACCGATGGCCGCATGACGCTCACCTGGCGCATCCGGCCGGGCGCGAGCTGGCATGACGGCAAGCCGCTGACGGCCGACGACCTGGTCTTCGCGGCGCGACTGGCAGAGGATCGCGACTTTCCAGAGTTCCGGGGCAGCCCGTTCGATCTCATCGAAGGCGTCGAGGGGGTCGACTCTCAGACCGTCGCGGTCACCTGGAAGAAGCCGTACATCTGGGCGGACCGCATGTTTACCAGCGGGTCGAACGCCTTCGGGCCACCCTTACCGCGCCACCTGCTGGAGGCCGCCTACCAGACGAATCGCGATGGGTTCCGCCAGCTCCCATTCTGGAACCAGGAGTACGTTGGTTTGGGCCCATATCGGCTCCGTGAGCTCGCGCCGGGCAGTCACGTGCTGCTGGAGGCCTTCGCGGGCTACGCGCTTGGCCGGCCGAAGGTCGACGAGCTCGAGGTGCGCTTCATCACCGACGCAAACACGCTGACGGCCGGGCTGCTCGCGAGCGCCGTCGACCTCACCCTTGGGTCCAGCCTTTCGTTGGAGCAGGCGCTCAACGTGCGCGACCAGTGGACGAACGGCAGCCTCGCCATCAACTATTCGTCGTGGATCGTCGCCTTCCCGCAGTTCATGAACCCCAACCCACCCGTCGTTCTGGACGTGCGTTTTCGGCGGGCGCTGCTGCATGCCGTCGACCGCCAGGCGATGGTGGAGGAGATCCAGGCCGGCATGGTGCCGATCGCGCACAGCTACGTCAGCCCGGGCGAGCCGGAGTTCAAGGAGACCGAGGCGCGCGCCGTGCGGTATGAATACGATCCGCGCCGGTCGCAGCAGCTCCTGGAGGAGATCGGCTATACGCGATTGACCGACGGCGGCTGGCGAGACGCCCGGGGCCAGCGGCTGAGCCTCGAGGTGCGCTCCACGGGCTCGCCCGCGATCCACGGAAAGGCGTTCTTCCCGCTCGTCGACTATTGGCAGCGGCTTGGGATCGACGTCGACCCGGTCGTGCTCCCCGTCCAGCGTCTGAGCGACCTCGAGTACCGCACGACGATGCCGACCTTCGAGATGATCCGCTATCCGAACGGGGCGGAGAACGTCTGGCGGCTGCACAGCACGCAAGCGCCCCTACCGGAAAACCGCTTCACGGGCACGAATCGGAGCCGATACAGCAATCCCGAGTTTGACACACTGGTAGACAGCTATCTGACGACGATTCCGTGGTCCGATCGCATGCGGGTCCTGGGGGACATCGTCAACCACATCTCGGACCAGCTCACGATGATGGGGCTTTTCTACGACGTGAAGAGCTTCATGGTAGCGAAGCGGCTCGTTGGCTTTACGCCATCGGACAGCGCAACGTGGAACGCCCACGAGTGGGAGCTGCGCTAAGCGTCAGGTCGTCGCCGCGGGCTCGCCCATGCTCCAGAACGCGCGCCATTCCATCGAGTCGTCGATGAGCCCGCTGGTGACGACGAGGTTGGGAAAGACGTTCTTCGCGGGATCGCGGACGTTGTAACCCTGCTCGCGCCCGACCGGGAAGGCGCTGATGTTCGGCAGGATGAAGTGGTTCACCCGGATGTAGCGCCGGCTGGGACCGACCCGCCGCATCGAGAAGACGCTCGCCCCAAAGCTGGTCTCCTCTGCCTCGATCATCGGCGCCAGGTCCAGCGCGGCGAGGGCCATGTTTCCGTCGCCGTCATCGTCGAAGGTGCGGTGCAGCACGCCGAGGTGCTGGGGATCGAGGTTCCCTTCATTTGCCTGATGGTAATTGCACTCATGCAAAAGCTTGGTCGTGACCCGATTGCCTTCGGGCACGGACAGGAAGTCGTAGTTCGGCACGAGCGGCGGCTCCCCCGGCCCGAGGTACGCGAGGATAAATCCGCCGACCTCTACGCATTGGTATGCCGGCTGGTGGATGCGCTCGTGAAACGTGCTGCCCGCCGGCTCGCCCGGCTGCTCCAGGCAGCGGCCGGTCCGGTCGTAGAGCCAACCGTGGTAAATGCAGCGCAACCCGCCGTCTTCGAGCCGGGCGTAGGACAGGTCCGCCCCACGATGCGCGCAGTGGATCCCGAGGAGGCCCGGCTGGCCGCTCTCGTCCCGGAACAGCACGAGGTTCTCGCTCATGATGCGGACGGGCAGTGGCGCGCTGCCCCCGGGCAACTCCGCTGCAAGGGCAACTGGCTGCCAGTAGCGCCGCAGCGTTTCCCCGCCTGGGGTGCTGGGGCCGGTCCTGGTGATTAGCTCGTTTTCTTCGTGGGATAGCATTCCAGGCCCTTTCTCCGCCCGCGATTGGCCCGCCGCATCGCATAGTACAGGAGCACCCGCTACCTGTACAGCGCGGATTTGCGACGAATTAGCTAGCACTCGCTGGAATTGAGCCAGGTATCGGTCTCATTACTCCTCGTCGTGGTGGCGCTCATACTGGGCCGTGCGTTGGGCTTGGAGGAGGGCCTGGATCTCGACGAGGGTAACGCCGTAGCGGTGCAGGATGTGCCGGATGAACTCGAGGCCAGCCTCGAACTCGGGGTAGACGACCTCGGTGGCCCCAGCCAACCGGAGCTGGGGCAGGCTGGCCGCGTCGCGGGCGCGAGCGATCACGTCGATCCGGGGATACACGGACCGGGCTGCGCGGACGATCGCTTCGGCTGAGCCTGTGTCCGGCACCGTGCAGGCGAGGCCGCGGGCCCGGTCGAGCCCGGCATGAGCTAGCACCGCGGGCTGGACCGCGTCGCCGTAGATGCAGGGGATGCCATCCCGGCGCAGGTCCGTGATGACGTGGGGGTTCAGGTCAACGACCAGGTAGCGAAACCCGCGCGCTCGCAGCACGTCGGCGACGGAGCGTCCAACCCGCCCGAACCCGCAGATGACGATGTGCTGGGTCAGCGGTGCCTCCCCAACGTGCGGGGCGAGCGGCTCCCCAAACCAGTGCCCAAGCCCTGGCGTCGCGCGTATCCAGCGCAGCAAAGGCGCGCCAGCGGACTGCAGCGGCGCCGTGGCGACGATGGTTGCGAGGGTGACGGCCAGCAACACCGCGTATTGCTCGGTGCTGAGCACGTGTTCCCGCAAAGCAACCTGGCCGAGCACCAGCGAGAATTCACCGACCTGCGCCAGCGCCATCCCAACGCCGAGTGAGGTGCGGCCGTCGAATCCGAACCCGCGCACAATTCCCGTCGTCACCACCAGCTTGATGAGGACGACACCGGCGGCGACCGGCAGGATGATCGCGACGTTCGCGAGCAGGAAACGCGGGTCGATCAAGGTGCCGACCGACACGAAGAAGATCGCGGCGAAGACGTCGCGGAGCGGCAGCGTCTCGGAGAGCGCACGGTGGCCCACCTCCGAGCGGCCGACGATGAGCCCGGCAAGAAACGCGCCGAACGCGATCGATAGCCCGAGCTCCTCGGTCGCGAAGGCCGTCCCGAGCGCCAGCGTCACCATCATCAGGATAAAGAGCTCACGCGAACGCGCGGCGGCGACCCGGAGCAGCGCCCACGGGAGCGCCCGTGCAGCGAGCAGATACGTTCCGAACAGGAGGAGGACGGCCTTCGCCGCGGCCAGGGACACGGCGAGGAACAATCTCTCGGGCGCCTGGGACAGGATTGGCAACAGCACGGTCACCGGCACCACACTGAGGTCCTGGATGATGAGCATGCCGGTCGCAATGCGCCCATGGAGCGAGTCGGTCTCGCCCCGCTCGTCCAGGATCTTGAGCGCGGCCATGGTGCTGGATAGGGCGATGAGGAAGCCGAAGATAAATGCCGCGCCGGGGCTGGTGCCAAGCACCAGGAGGATCGGGGCGACCACGAGTGTTGTGACCGCGATCTGCAACAGGCCGCCGCCAACCGCCACCCGGCCAACCGCGGCCAGCGTGCGGAGGTCGAACTCGACGCCGATCGCAAAAAGGAGGAGAGCGACGCCCACCTGGGCGAACGCGTCGATGCGTTCCGCGCTGTGGATCAGGCCCAGGCCGTGCGGTCCGAAGACGACGCCGCCCAGCAGATAGCCCACCAGCGCAGGCTGACGCAGCCGGAGGGCAACGACCCCGCCCAGCAGCGCGCTCGCCACCGCCAGAACGAGATCGACGATGAACTCCACACGCCTCCTGGGTGGCAGCAGATTGAGGGCGCGACCCCCCACCCCAACCCTCCCCCGCAAGGGGGGAGGGAATTCAATTTAGCGGGCGGCGGCGAGCTCCATCTCTGCCATCATGGCACGGGCGATCTCGGCGGCGCGCTCGCGGTCGTCTCGTCCCAGCTCGCCGTCGAGCACCATGGTCAGGAGCCGCTCCTTGATTGGCCGGATCCAGGGCCCGGGCGCCCGGCCGAACATCTCCATCAAATCGTTGCCGTCGAGCGGTGGCCGGATCCTGGCGATGTCCTCCTCGGCCCGGAGCTGCTCGATGCGCTCGCGCAAATCGTCGACGCGGCGCTCTGCCGCGCGCACACGCTCCTCGCGCCGACTCGTGACGTCCGCGTGCGAGAGCATGAGGAGCTCGTCTACCGTATCGCCCGCTTCGCGGACGACACGGCGCACCGCACCGTCGGTCCAATCGCCCTCGTAGGTGTTGATCCGGCCACTCAGCGAGATGATCAGGCAGACGCGCTCCACCGTATCCCGGTCGAGTCGAAGGCGCGTGAGGATCTTGCGCGCCATCCGCTCGCCGATCGCCTCATGGCCGTAGAAGTGGACCTCCTCGTCTTCGAGGGACATCGTCTTTGGTTTTCCGATGTCGTGGAGCAACGCGCCGAGTCGGACGTTGAGGACCCGCGGGGTGCGATCCAGCACCAATAGCGTGTGCTCGAAGATGTCCTTGTAGCGTGGTCGGCGTCCGAAGGGGCTTGGATCCACGGCTCGATGCGGATCTCGCAGATCGAGAAACTCCGGGACGAAGTGCTGCAACAGGCCGAGGTCGGCCAGCGCGCGCACGAATCGGCCCGGGTGCTCTGCGAGCAGCGTCTTCGTGAACTCCTGAGTTATCCGCTCCATGCTGATCGCGGCTAGCTTGTCAGCGTTACGCGTGATCGCGGCGAGCGTGTTCTCTTCGATGCCGAAGCCAAGCTGCGCGGCGAAGCGCACGGCGCGCATCAAGCGGAGCGGATCCTCGGAAAAGCGCTCATCCGGGTCTCCGACGGCACGGATGATCTTAGCGGCGAGATCGGCCTGGCCCCCGAAGGGATCGATCAGCTCACCACCACCCGCCGGCTGTGCCATGGCGTTGATGGTGAAATCGCGTCGAGCCAGGTCGCCCTCGAGCGTCGTGTCAAATGCCACACGCGGCTTGCGACTCCCCGGCGTGTAGTTCTCGGATCGATAGGTCGTGATCTCGACGCGGGTGTCGCCGAACATCCCGCCGATGGTGCCGAACCGCTCGCCCATGGCGTAGATGGTGTCCGCGCCGGCGCTCCGAATGAGCTGTCTGATCTCATTCGGCTCGGCGTTGGTCGTGAAGTCATAATCGTTGGTTGCCGTGCCGAGCAGCTCATCGCGCACAGGGCCTCCAACGACGTGCAGGCTCTTGCCTGCTGTGGCGAAGGCGTGCGCGAGGGACTGTTCAACGGCCGCGGCACGATTGCTCATGGGACACATTCTACCGGAGGGGCAAAAGACAGCTGGCGTGCGCGGTGCCGGCTGGGGCTCAGGCCTTTGCTGTGGGTGCGCCGACGGCCACTCCGTGGGTTGGGGACTCCGGTGGCGGTGAATTGAGGCCAGGCACTTCGTCCACGAGCCCGAGTTTCAGGCATTCGGGCGCCGCGAGGAAACGGTCGTGGCCCGAATAGATGAACTTCTCCCACCAGCGAACCGTGCGAACGCCGGTTCGCTGGTGGAAAAGCTCCGCCACGATGCGCCGGTTGTGCTGGGCGAGCTTGGCATAGTCCTCAAAGATCTTTTCGTCTTCGCCCGAAAGCATCCACGAGCTCGAGTGGAGCATCATCGTCGAGTAGATGCCCATCGTGCGGTGATCGCCGGCCTGGAAGACGATCGCGCCCATGCTGTAGGCGTAGCCCGTAATCACCGTGTCGATCTTCACGCCATAGCGCCGCCGAACCTCGTCCATCATTTGCATCATGGCTAGACCGGCGCCGACGGCGCCGCCGCCTGAATTGATGTACACCGTGATCGGCAGGGACCGGTTGTATTGACGCTCGATACTCATGATGAGGAGCGCTTTGGAGAACTGCTCGGCGGACTGATCGTTGATGTCGCCGACGAAATACACGCCGTGATGGTCGAGTTGCTGCTTCCGCGCCTGGTTCGCGGCGACGAGCTCTTCGAGGTTAATCGGAGCCTCCAGGCACGCGTGTTCTCGTGAAATGCGTGCGTCGGGGCATTATACGGACCAACGTAAGCACAGGCTTGCGCCTACCATCGGCTCATATTGACGACAAGCTGGGTCGAGCCGGGCTGCTCCTGGTACGGCGCGGTGGCGACGGGGTTAGTCCTCGCGGCGAAGAGTGCGCGGGCCGGGCGCCGGCTGTGGGCCTGGTGGGGGCGCCGCCACTTCGGGTCCAGCGGGCTTTGGCGGAGGGGCGGTTCCCGCTTGCGCAGCAGTGCCGGGCTGCTTGGCTTTCGTCAAGATCATGGTCATGGTGTTGCCTTCCATCAGCGGCATACGCTCGACGGCGGCGACGTTCTTGACCCGCTCGGCAACGGTCTCGAGGAGCTGCCGTCCCAGGTTCGGGTGAACCATCTCGCGCCCCCGGAAGCGGAGCGTCACCTTGACCTTGTCGCCCTCTTCGACAAATCGCTCGATCTGTTTGGACTTGAACTCAACGTCATGCTCGTCCGTCTTGGGCCGGAGCCGGACCTCCTTCATGAGAACCGTTTTTTGATTCTTGCGCGCCTCGCGCTCGCGCTTCTCCTGCTCATACTTGTAGCGGCCGTAATCGAGCATGCGGCACACGGGGGGAACGGCGGTTGGGGCGACCTCCACCAGATCGAGTCCACGTTCCCGGGCGGCCCGCATCGCCTCGAGCGTGGGCATGACCCCAAGCTGTTCGCCCTCTTCTCCAATGAGCCGAATCTCGCGGACGCGAATCTGCTCGTTCACGCGAAGGTCCCTACTGATTGTTTCCTCCTCCGTTGCTCCCCGGGACCCCTGGCATGAGGTAGCCGGGCTGGTCCTTATCGACAATCTAAAGTATAGCTTGGGTTCCGAACGCCGGTACCCCCAATTTCGCGTGCTCGCTCGCGACTCGAAGTTCGGCGTTGTACTCTTAGTCGTCGGTTGACGCCCTGGGGGCTGGATGCTATCGTGCGGGTAATCTGGTAGCGTAGCAATATTCGGGGAGGAAGTCATGGCAGTTGATCAAGTCACCGTTTCCGATGAGATGGACGCGTTTTACCAGCACCTCGAGAGCAAGGGGCTGGACGCCCTCTGGCGCCAGAATCTGCGCGTCCGCGGCCCCGGTTACGAGCCGTATCGCTGGCGCTGGCAGGATATCGAGCCGTGCACCGATCGGGCAACGGAGCTGGTCAAGCCCGGACCGGAGGCCGAGCGCCGGGTCATTCTGCTTCGCAATCCGACCCTGCCAGATTCCGGCGGCGCGACCCACACCTTGACCGCGGCTGTTCAGACGGTGCTCCCCGGAGAGATCGCCCCGTCCCACCGCCACACGGCGGCGGCCATTCGCTACATCATTCAGGGCAAGGGCACGGTCACGATGGTGAACGGTGAGCCCTGCGAGATGAACGTGGGTGACCTCGTCCTCACGCCCGGCTGGGCGTGGCACGGCCACATCAACCAGGGCGATGGCCCGATGAAATGGATGGATAGCCTGGACGCGCCGGCGATCATGCTGCTCAAGGCGATGCGCCAGGAGCCGTATCCTGATGAGCTGAACCCCGCGACCAAACCCATCGGCGACTCTTTCGCGCGCTACGGAGCGGGCTTCCTTCGCCCGGTTTGGGAGGCAAAGGAAGATGGCCCAGTCTCCCCGCTCTTGACCTACCCGTGGACGAAGACGGAGCCGGCGCTCGAGCAGCTCGCGAAGTTCGATGCCAGCCCGTTTGATGACGTGGCGATGGAGTACACAAACCCCGCGACGGGTGGCCACGTTCTCCCAACAATGGCTTGCTGGATCCAGAAGCTGCGGCCGGGCATCCACACCAAAGCGCACCGCCACAGCACGAGTCAGGTGTACTACGTGCAGCGGGGCCGCGGCTCCACGATCATCGAAGGTGCCGAGCTCAAGTGGCAGCAGGGCGATTTCTTCTGCCTCCCACCGTGGATGTGGCACGAGCACATCAACGCATCGAGCTCGGATGACGTCGTGATGTTCTCGACGACGGACACGCCGATCTACGAGGCGATGAACGTCTACTTCCATGAGCCGTACGCCGAGCGGGACGGCCGCCAGGAAGTGACCGCGAGCTACGAGGAGCGATTCGGCCGCGAGTAATCTGACGTCACAAAGCGGCCCTGCCTCCAACTCGAGGCAGGGCCGCTTTGTTTTCTCAACGGAAGATGCCCGGCACACGGCTGGTCTTGAGGTGCCACTCGTCGATGTGCTGGAAGCGGGCACTCGGTTCCGCTACCACACCCAGTCGCACGCCGCGCATGGCGGCCGGCAGGGCATATGCCAGGACCGGGTTTGTGAGGACGACGCTCGCTGCATCGTCGTTCCATTGGGTCTGGAACGCAGTGAGAGCGGCGAGGCGACGGGCGACGTCACCATCGGTCCGCGCGGTGACGATCGACCGGTCGGTTACGGGGCTCGCATAGCCGGCAAAATTGAAGCCGCGCTCCCGCTGGCTCGAATGCCAGAGGGGAAACGGATCGGGGTCGACGCTCCCGAGCCAGACGTCGAGGAGGGCCAGCTCGTAGTTCCGCGGGTTGAGCCGCTCTCGATAGAAGTCGACCGTCTCGATGGGCTGGACCTGCACCCGGATGCCAATCGGCTCGAGCTGCCGCTGGAGCGACTCCGCAAGGGCGATCGGTCGATCCTCAGCGGGTATCACGAGCTGGAGCTGCAGCGGACGGCCCGCGCGATTCCGCACTGGCCCCCCGACCCACCCGGCCTCATCCAGGAGCCGGCGGGCAATCGCCGCATCCGGCGGCGCTTCAACCGCCGCCGCATAGGCCCAGGAATACGCGGGCACCGGGCCGTACGCGGGGACCGCGCTGTCCCGAAGAGGCCCGGCAACCAGCGCGCGCCGATCGACCGTGAGCGCGATCGCACGGCGGACGCGCACATCGGCGAGGACCGGGTTCGCGTTGTTCAGATAAAGGATCGTTTGCTGGCCCTGAAGTGGCGCCTCGCGAATGGTAAAGCGGGTCAGATCGAGGGCGCCGAAATCTGCTGGGGTTCGGGCCGCGTAGCCGTCCACCGCGCCCGTCTCCAGAGCGTGCAGGGCTTCGCCGCTGTCTCGGTACGTGCGAAGCTCGATGCGGTCGAGATACGGGGCGGTCCCCCAGTATTTTTCGTGGCGGACCAGCGCGATGACATCTGGCGTCAGACTCTCGATCCGGTAGGGACCCGCCCCGATCGGATGGTAACTCGCGGGGTGCTCGCGGAGATCGGCGGAGCCGTCTGTGCCGAACACGTGGGCTGGCAGGATCGCGACCGAGCACGCCTCGATGAAGCTGGTGTAGGGCCGGTCGAGGATAAGCCGAACGGTGCTGGGATCCGGGGAATCGGTGCGCACCCCACGCCAGAGAGCAGCGAGCTCAGGGGGGCCCGCGTAACCTGGCGACTTGAGGAGCGCCACCGTGGCCTGAACGTCCGCGGCGGTAACGCGTTGGCCATCGTGCCAGGTTGCCTGCGGCCGAAGCTGAAAGGTGTAGACCAGGCCGTCGGGACTGGTGGACCAGCCCGTGGCGAGATCGCCGGTGATCTCGCCACCGTCCGTGACCCGGACGAGACCCGCGTGCACCAGCCGACTGATGTCCTGGGTTATCGGATCCAATGGGTCAAGGATTGGATTGAGCGAGCGGGGCTGTCCGACGATCGCTTCCCGGTAGCTGCCTCCGGGCGCGGGGCGCTCCTCGCTATTGATGAGCGCGCACGCCGCGGCAAAAGCCGTCAGGACTATGGCCAGAATGGCGAGCCGCCAGAGGCGGACGGCACGAGACGGCGCCCGCCGGGAGCGCGCCAAGCGTCGGGGAGGACGCGATCGGGCGGAGCGCGTCACGAAGCGAGTGGACTCGCTTACGCCTCGATCCGGGGGAGGACGACGCTCAGAATCGACAACAGGACGAAGACGCCGCCCGTGGCGATAGTGAGCTGGAAGAGCGTCCGCTCGAGACCACGCCGCGTCCGGAAGATCGACGTGTCGGCGCTATAGCCGACTGCGAAGCCCGCGCCGCGGGTCTGCAGCAGGACGAGCGTGACGAGAAAGATGGAGACCAGGATCTGCGCAATGTTCAAGTAAGGAAGTAGCGCTTGCACGAATTCACCCCCGGCAGAGGCCTGATTCTACCACACCCGCCGGCCGGCGAGTTTGGCGCCGACCGCTGAGCTGCCGCGCTCCTCGAAAAGGCGCATGAGCGCGACGGCGAGCTTGATGGAATCGTGCCGGACGCTGTTGCCGTCATCCACAATGTCCGCGAAGACAACCCTCGGGCGACCCCTGCCAGTCAGCGAGGGCGCGATGGGTCGGACGGGGTGGACGCGGCCGCTGGCGGGCATCGGAAGACCGAGGCGGTTGTTGGCGACGACTGCGTCGATGATATGCGCGGCTGGCTTCAGGTGGGGAAGATGGCGTTCAATCGCGGCAACGTGCTCCTCGATGCTGTAGCCATCCGTTTCCCCCGGCTGCGTCGCGACGTTGCAGACGTACACGCGATACGCCGCGCTTTCGGCGAGTGCCTCGGCGATCCCTGGGACGAGGAGGTTCGGCATGATGCTTGTGTAGAGACTGCCGGGCCCGATGACGATGAAGTCCGCCTCGCGGATCGCCCGGAGGGCATCGGGGTGAGCCTGGGGCGAGCACGGCTCGAGGTAGACGCGGCGGATGCGGCGGCCCGCCTCGGTAATATTCGATTCGCCCTGGACCGTGTCGGAATCCTCCATCTCGGCGCAGAGCGTGACGTCCTCGAGCGTGGAAGGGAATACTTCGCCCCGGACCGCGAGGACCCTGCTGGATTCCTGCAAGGCCAGCTCGAAGTTACCGGTGACCTCGGTCATCGCGGCAATGAAGAGATTCCCGAAGCTATGCCCCTCGAGCTCCGAGCCGTGGTTGAAGCGGTACTGGAAGAGCTTTTCCATCAGCGGTTCGGCGTCGGCGAGGGCAACCATGCAGTTGCGCAGGTCGCCTGGGGGCAGGAGTCCCATGTCACGGCGCAATCGGCCCGAGCTGCCGCCATCGTCCGCGACAGTGACGATCGCGGTAAGCTGGCCGAGCTCCTTGAGGCCACGCAGCGCGGTGGACAGTCCCGTGCCGCCGCCAATCGCGACGATCTTCGGCCCGCGCAGGCGGGCGCGGTACGCATAGATGCGGTCGACGACATTCACGGTAGAGTTCGGCGAAAGGGCGGAGACAATCGATTGGTTCAGCTTGAGGGCGGCCAGGCCGATGACGCCGATTCCCAGGAGGATGAACAAGGCGCCGCGCAGGGGCCGCTCGATGAATTGCAGGGTGACGACGCCCGCCACCTCGGGCAGGGGCTGTATGCGGTAGACGTGGGTGAGCTCGTACGCCAGGCCCAGACTCGATAGGACGAGCCCCACGATCATGAGCAGGACCCAGCGCTTCAAGTGCATGCCGGGACGCAGTAGCTTTACCAGAGAAACTGCCACCGCTACCTCGCCATCCACGGCGTACCGCCGCGCCGGGGACTCAACCCAATCCATTGTAATGGCCGCTGAGTGCGTTCCGGGCGTTTCAAGAGCGTTGCGGCACCTCATTTGGCGGCGCGGCGCGGGGTGGGTCGGCTCGCTCCGCGACGCCCGCATCGGCAAACGTGGCCATCTCACTCAAGATCGCCGCTGCCGCGTCGATGAGGTGAAGGGCCAGGACCGCGCCGGTGCCCTCGCCGAGCCGCATGCCGAGATCAAGCAAGGGGCGCAGTTCAAGATGCCCTAGAGCCACCTGATGCCCGTTCTCGGCCGAGCAGTGACCAGCGATCATGTACGCGCGCGTGGCCGGGCAGAGCCGAGCTGCCAGGAGCGCGGCTGCTCCGGAAATAAAGCCGTCGAGCACGACCGGGATGCGATGGCCTGCCGCGGTCAGAATTGCGCCGACCAGTCCACCGATTTCATACCCACCGACTTTGGCCAGGACATCATTCGGATCCATTGGGTCGGGTTGGTTCAGGGCCAGTGCTCGCTCGACAACAGCAACCTTGTGTATCCAGCCCGTTTCGTCCACGCCCGTCCCGCGCCCAGTCACGTCGGCTGCCACCATGCCTGTCAGAGCGGCGATGATGGCGCTGGATGCCGTCGTGTTCGCAATCCCCATCTCGCCCAGCGCGAGCACGTCGAGTCCCTGGGTCACTTCCGCCTCGACGATCGCCATGCCCGTCACGATCGCGGAAACCGCGGCTTCGCGGCTCATCGCGGGCCCGTTGGCAAGGTTGGCGGTACCCGGCCCGACCCTGCGCGACTGGAGCCCAGCGTTCGTCGGAAGCTCGGCAACCATACCGAGGTCAGCCACGACCACCCGCGCGCCTGCCCTACGCGCAAGAACGTTGATCGCGGCTCCGCCGTTCAGGAAGTTGTGCACCATCTGTGCAGTGACCGCCTGGGGGTAGGCGGATACGCCCTCTGCGGCAACACCGTGATCGGCCGCCAGGACGATGACCGCCTTCTGCTCGAATCGCGGTTGCGCCTGACCCGTGATGCCTGCGAGCTGGATCGCCAGCTCCTCGAGCCGGCCCAGGCTGCCGGCGGGCTTCGTAAGCTGATCGAGATGATGGCGCGCGGCGGCGGCGGCATGCTGATCGAGCGGCAGCACGCGGTTCGCAGCGGCGCGAATTCGCTCGTCGATTTCGTCCGAAGGGGTGGGCCCCATTGATTCGGGCGGTCCTATCACCGCGTCACGGACCACGTGTGGGCGTTCCAGCCCTCTTGCCGAGGCGTGACGCCGTCGATGCGGCGTCCCACGAGAGCGGGCGTCCCGTCGAAGAAGATGCCGAGCGTCATGACTTGATCGGTCATCTGGTGGATGATGTCGCCGAGGACTTGCATGCGCGCAGGCCGCTGCACGGTCACAAAGAAACGCTCGATTTTCGCGTCGAACTCGGAGTCCATGTAGCGGGAATAGTTCGCGCCGACGAAGTTCGTCTCAGCGGTCGGCGCGGCCGAGCTGATGCGGTTCGTCAGGAACCCCACCGTGCTTCCCTGGCGAACCACCTGGAAGCTCGGGAAGGTGGCGATGTACTCCCGGTCGCTGGTGCGGGCTCGGGGAACCACGTTGCTTTCCGTGGCGACTCCGCTTCTTTGCCAATAGTCGGCGACGGAGAACATGGCCTTCTGATTGATCTCGATTCCGGTGACCGCGCGAATCTCGACACCAAGGCGCTGCCCACTCGCGTCGCGGTAGCCGCCGTCCGCCGAGCGCACGTATCCGATCTCATCGATGAGCTGGGCTGCTCGGCGTGGGTCGAACTCATAGCGCGTGATGTTCGACTCGACGTCGGGATACTCCGGCTCGTCTGGAGCCAGAAACGAATGAGCAACCGGTGTCAGGCCCGCCTGGAGCGTGTCGACCATCGCCGGGCGGTCGATCGCGTGCAGCAGCGCCCGCCGGAAGCGGACGTCGCTCATCACGGCGGGGTTTGGGTTCAGGAACTGCGGGTAGATGACGATCCACGATGCGGGTGAGATGAGCACCTTGCCCGCGGTCCACTGGTCGCGGAGTTGGACCGCCTGCTCCAGGGAGACGTTGCGACCGATTGTGAGCTCCACGGCGTCGGCGAGTAGGTTGGCGACCACCGTGTTCGGGTCGGGGATGAGCCGAATGTCGATCAGGTCGATCTTCGGTCGACCCAGCACGTACCCGTCGAACGCCTCGAGCACGATGTGGCTGCTCCGAGCGAACTCACGGAGCTTGAACGGGCCGCTGCCAATGAACTCGTTCCCGAAGTAGGGGTGGAAGAGCGCGTTCCGCTTGTTGTCCTCGTATTCCCGCTCGAGCAGATGCTTGGGAAGCGGGACTCCGAGATCGGGCGAGAAGAGCTGGGACGCGAAGATGTACGACTTGCTCCAGCGAACGGTCACCGTGCGTGGGTCGGGTGCCTCCACGGTGGCGATCGCGTCGTAGGCGACGTTGCGGAAAACCTCGAGGTCCTTGTCTTGCAGAAGTCGGTAGGTGAAAACGAGGTCCTGCGCCGTGAAGGGCGTGCTGTCCTGCCAGCGTGCTCCCTCTCTGATCCGCCAGGTGGTCTCCATCTGACCGTCGGGCTCGACGCGCCAGAGCCCGTTCTCGACGGTCGGCACCGCCTCGGCGAGCTGGGGCTGGAGTGAGCCACGGTCGTCTATCACGGTCAGGCCAGCGCTCACGAGGAGCTGGAGCTCTGGCCCGCCCGCGATGACGAACTGGGCCGACGCCCGATTCACCTCGTTGTTGAGACTCGTCGGGTCACTCATCATGACAGCCGCCATGCGTACTGGTGCTGCTGCTCGCGGGGCTTCTCCCGCCGGCGCCGGGGGGGCGCGGCGATCGGGTGCCGCGCAGCCGATAAGCAGCACGAGCATCAGAGCCCAGATTCTATTCAACGATCACGCTGCCCCGGTTCGTGATGTGGAATCGGCAGAAATAGTCGTAACGGCCCGGCTCGGTGGCGGTGAACTCGTAGCTCATCCCATTGGTGAGCGTGCCGGAGTCGAAGAGGCCGCGTAGGCTGGTCACCGTGTGCTCCACCTGGCCTTGATGCTGCCACGTCACCGTGGTGCCCAGTGGCACCGTAATGATGTTCGGCGCGTAGAAGTTGTCCCGAACATACACCACGACGTCGGTCGCTGCCAGCGCAGGCGCCGTCGTCGGCGCGGTCGTATGATGCGCGGCCCCGGTCACGATCATGGTGTGCATCCCGCCGAGCCAGATGCCGTTGTTCGTGTTTGCCGTCTCGAAGTGGTCGTGAAATGGAAACTGACCGTCCTGGTCCGCGACAAACAGAAGCTCGTAGGTCTCGCCCGGCGCGATAAGCACGGTGTCCTTCAGCGGCCCGTTCGTCCAGGGGCGTCCATTCGCGCCCACAATCTGGAAGTGGTAGCCATGAAGGTGCATCGCGTGGGCCAAATGCCCCGCGTTGATCGTCCGGATCAGCACTCGGTCGCCGCGCTGGGCCTGCATTGCCGTCGCCGGGTTCTGCATCGTGTCCGGATAGGCTTGGCCGTTGATCAGAAAGTAGTTCGCGCTGAACCGGCGCCAATCGTATGGCGCCGCGTCGCCGGTGGCCGCCAATCGGGTCTGCTCGTGGCCGACGGAATCCATTTCGCTGAGGACCATCGTATATTCGCGGTCGAAGGCCGCGCTGCCCGGATAGGCCCGGGTCTGGTCATCGGCGGCCTGGACCACGATCGATCCGTACATGCCCATCTGCTGTGCTTCAACGCCGGTCGGGTCTGCGACGTAGAAGAACGAGCCGGGCCGACTTGCGGTGAACCGATACGTGTTCGACTCGCCGATCGCCGTCGGCCCAGACCATTCCGATGGCGTCGAAAGCCCACCGCGCAGGCCGAGTGAGCGGGCGCGGGCGCTCTGACTTGAGTCGTTGACCAGGGTGATCGCGATCTCATCGCCCGCGCTCGCCGTGATCGCCGGGCCCGGGATCATCGGGTCGCCATCTGGTTGATCGCTGAACCCCTGAACATAGATGCGGGTGCCGTCTGGCAGCGTCTGCGAGCCGTCCTGCACGTATAGGGTGTATTCACGCGTCTGACCACTTGGCTGCGCCACGGCGGCGGTTTGCAGGCTCTCCGCGCCGATCATGGGACCCTGATAGGCGACCTCGACATGGTCGTGGAGCGCGAGCGAGCCCGCGCCAGCCGAGGTGAACAGCAGGTCGTACTTCTCGCCAGGTCCCAGCCAGACCATGTCTGACGTCGGCCCGTCGCGCCAGGGGCGGCCGTCTGTCGCGAGGACCTGAAAAGGCTGGCCGTGTGAATGGAAGAGGTGCGCCACATAGCCCGCGTTGATCACGCGGACGAGAACGCGCTCGCCGGAACTGGCGTCGAGGGTGCGGAGGATGGCCTGTGGGTCCCCGTAGGCACGGTCGCCCAGGAGGTAGTAGTTCGGCGCGTAGCGCAGCCAGTTATACGGCGCGCCGTCTTCTTTGACGCTTCGCCTCGCGGCTTCATGCCCGCCTTGGTCGAGCTCCGCGAGGAGCAGCGTGTACTCGCGGTCGAATGCGGGACCGCCCGTATAGGCCGTCTTCGCATCGTTCGCGGCTCGAACGACGATGGGCCCGAACATCCCCATCTGCTGGTGTTCCACGTTGTTCTGATGGCAATGGTAGAAGTAGGTCCCGGCGTGGGTCGCCGCGAAGCGATAGGTGTACGAGCCACCCTGGCGGACCAGACCCGCGGCATGGGTTTCGGGCACGCCGTCATCCTCGGTCGGCGTGTCCAGGCCGTGCAGGTGAATCGTGTGACCTTCGCCGTTGATCAGCAAACCATTTGCCGTCGGGTCGACGTCGTTCACGAGGGTGACCTCGACGGTGTCGCCTTCGTTGGCATAAATCGTGGGGCCGGGCACTTGGGGACCACCCTTCGGGTCGTCCGTGAAGCCCCAGACGTACACGCTGGCGCCGTCGGGCATCGTGATCGGGCCTTCACGGACGTACAGCGTGACCCGCCGCACGTTGGCCTGCGCGGCCGACGGCGCGAGGTTGAGGCCGGTCGCGATCGCGGCAGCGAGCGCGACGACGGCGAGGAGGGCAAAGAGCAGGCTTGGAATCAATCGCATACAGGGCTCCGGGGCAGCCTATGAAGTCTGGTCATTGGTCCGAATTGCCCTGGTCCGAGGCTAGAGACCCAGGCGGTGGGGTTCCGCACGGCATCGGAATGACTCGTCGCCCAGGTTCTGAGCGGCGCGGCCATACTTTACGGTTTATGGACTTTTTCGTTCAAGACGTGTTCCCGACCGCAACAAGGGCCCGTGGGACGGGCGTGACAGTTCCGCGGCTCGCCAGGAACAAGCGGGGGACGCCCCGCAATGGAGCGTCCCCCGTGTGGACGAGTGGCGTCGGACTAGCGCGGAAGTACGGTAACGATTCCCTTCATGCCGATCTGCTCGTGGAGCGCGCACATGTATTCGAACGTGCCGGCGGCGTTGAAGGTTAGCCCCCACGCCTTCTGCATCGGAATGTCGAGCAGCGGGTGTTCGCCGATCATTCCGGAACTGTAGAGGCTGCGGCCGTCGTG
>Ga0080064_1003675_pt1 | contig 21494 bp, 17 predicted proteins | sample Subgrocontami54m_FD_69260 | JGI IMG/M metagenome (GOLD analysis project Ga0080064, IMG submission 69260) | Subsurface groundwater microbial communities from S. Glens Falls, New York, USA - GMW46 contaminated, 5.4 m (SPADES assembly) (version 2) ...
GACTTTTAGGGATAGAGTTTCGACAGAATCCCCCCAGGTGGCATTGGGGATAAAACGGGTTGGACTAAACCGCTGAGCCGACTTTACCGCTTGGCTATGGATATTGTAAAGGGGCAGGAGGAGCGGGGGCGAGTCAGTACGGCGGAGTCGTGGGAGCCATGAGATCGTAGCAGGGTCGTGGCGCACGAGTTGAGGAATTCCGGGGACATAATATTAATTTCGCCTGGAGCTTCAGGCTTCAGTTCAGCTTCAGGGTTGGGCTTTCCTTGCGGGGTGGGATGGGCTCGGGAAAGCATGGCCCGAAACCCCGCTACACCCGGCTCATCCCGCCGCCCGGCGGCGGCGTCGGCTGGTTGACTCCGGGCGTCCACGCGACATCTTTCCTCGGGCCGTACCCTTTGACAAAAAACTTTGCCCGTCCCATTCCTTCGATTTCGATTTCAATCACGTCGCCGTCGTTAATGGGCGCCAGCCCTTCGTGGTAGGTTCCGGTGGTGATCACGTCTCCCGGCTGGAGCCGGATGAGCCTGGAGAGCCATGCGATCTGGTCGGGGATTTTATGGACCATATGCTTGGTGCTGTAATTTTGTTTTAGCTCCCCGTTGATCCAAGACTTCACCACGACATTGTGGGGGTCCGGAATCTGGTCCTTGCTGGTGAGCCACGGGCCGCACGGCCCGTAGGTGTCCTGCCCCTTGGGGACGAACTGGCTCCGTCGCGTCAGCCCTCGAGCTGAGATATCGAAGAACGGGACATAGCCAAAGACATAGTCCATAGCCTCCTTCTCGGACACGTTCTTCGCCGTCTTTCCGATCACGAACGCGATTTCCGCTTCAGCCTGATAAACCACTACGGGAGCGAGATCCAGGAGCACGACGGTGCCTTCAGGACCCAGGAGCTCCGGCGCCTTGTAAAAATACTCGTTCGGAAAGCTGTCCGGGCTTCGATCCGGCCTGTCCAGGTAATTCGAAAAGGCCGCCAGGCATTTCCGGGGTTGCGGGAGGGGAGCCAGGAGTTTCGCGTTGCTGAGAGGGATGCCGTTTTCTTGCGCCGCGACGCGCTCGAACTTTCGCCGGTAACGGCGAAAGTTTTCTATGATTTCTTCCATCGCCCTCTGCGGGCCTTTGGCCTTGAGCGCGGAGACAGTTCCACTCACGTCCACGACGGCGTTTTCATTTTTGAGAACGCCGATCCGGTCGTCATTGAAGCGGAGAATTTTCATCGCGGTTTTCTGCCTCCTTTAATCAGGGAAAGGCTTGCGCCTTTCCTGCCTTTCTGTTCGTCTAAGAGACACTCCCAATCAATGAGGGTGAGATAATCCTCCGGCGGACTGGACTCGCAATCGTAGCTCTTAAAAAACTTGGCAAAGCTCCCACATCTCTTTTCATAGCCTTTTATCCTTTTCTGGATCTCCTTTGGCGAGAGCGTGGAATAATCTACCTCCCTCTCGCCTTCGGTTCCTTTGATCGCCAATATTCGGCTCATCGAGTGATCTCCTTTAATCCCGGCAAGATTCCGTCAATGATCCTCTTCAGCTCGTCTTCGGCATCCCCGCGGTCTTTGAACGGCGTGGCAAGTTTCATATGCAGGTGGGGCGCCAGGATCTTCCTGCCTTTCCTGATTTCGTGGCTGTCGTACCTGACCTCATCGTACCATCCATTAGTTTTCCGAAAAAAATGGATTTTGTACTCGGCGACAGCGCCGGACTCCTTGTCGCGGACAGCGACGTTGAGGCATTTCCAGCCTCTGCTATCGGCACCTTCAGGCACTGCGTTAGTATTCCAAACTGTAAGGAAAGCTGCAACCCCATTCCCATAATCCGTTGGTAAGCTCGTAACACCTTGGAAACCCTGTCAGCCTCAGGCTGAGGGTGCAAGGCGGAGCGAGGGATCGCACCGGAGCGTACGAGCGCAGTACGTGAGGATGCGAGCCCGAAGCGACAACGCAGCAAGCGCCCCTTATCGACGGATCAGGGCCGTTCGGTTCCAAGGCTGCGGTGGGGCCGGCATCTCCCGCGCGTCTAAGTCAGGTGCTTGAAGTGGTTGCGCCAGTTTTCTCCCGACGGAATGATTTTTGTCAGCGTGTCGACGTGAGAGAAAACGTTGCTCGCGGGGTCGGTGACGATATGGGGCGGTTCCCGGCCTGACTGAAAAGCCTGAACGGCCTCGATGAGAAACCGGCGCATGGCAATCACCCCTTTGTCGCTCACCCCCAGGTGTTCCTGGGCGCGGTTATAGATCGGGCCCATGCTCTCGGTGGCGCAGGCGTCATGATTTAAAAAATTCGCTTCGATGCCTTCGCCCGTGATCCCGGTGAAATTGATCTTCTTCTGCGCCTCCCGGTCCACGCGATAAAGGTTGTCGGGGTTCCGGCTCCTGCGATAGCCGCTTCCGATGGTTTGCTTTCGCACCGCCGCGCCCTCCGGCGCGGGCCGGTCAGGGATAAAGCCCAGGTCATACCTCCAGCTATGCGTATCGTCGGCCGGGGCATAAAAATGGATCTCCTTATTGAGCGCCGGCACCCAACACGCCACCGGCATGACAAAGCTCGACACCCGGACGTAGGTTTGGTCCGGCCCCGCGTTGCGAAACGCCAGCAGTCTTAGTCCGAAGTCTTTTTCTTCCACCTCGTAAACCGGCGCGGCATCGGCGGCAAAGAGGGCTTGCAGACCTTCTCCTTTGAGTTCGCGATGGAGAATCGAGAGGTGGGAGGAGTCGCACTCTCCCTCAAGACCCTGCAAATAATTGCACTCCAGTAATGACTTCGTCACATACGTGTGGCTGCGAGGCACCTGAGTCCACGCATACGCGGGAAAGAGCGGTTCTTTTTCTTTTGGCCCCAGGTAGGCGAAGATGACCCCCGCGAGCTCTCTTGCCGGATAGTTCCCATGACGCATCTTTTTTCTGAAATCGCTTTCCACGGGCTCAGCCGGAGTCTCCAACACGTTGCCCTCTACATCGTACTTCCACCCATGGTAGATGCACCGGAGCCCGCAGTCCTCATTTCGCCCATAGAAGAGAGAGGTCCCCCGGTGGGAGCAGTGTTCCTGGAGAAGACCCACGCGCCCCTGGCTGTCGCGAAAGGCCACCAGCTCCTCGCCCAAGAGCCTGACCTGGACCGGAGGGGAATCGGGTTCGGGAATTTCTTCCGAGAGAAGGGCCGGAATCCAATAGCGGCGGATGAGCCGGCCCATCGGTGTGTCCGGGCCGGTGCGGGTCAGTAGCTCGTTGTGTTCGGTGGCTAACATAGGAACCTGCGCATGTTGAAAAGGGCCCATCGCCGGCCTGAAATTCTCTCTCCGGTCCGATGCGATGGACCTCTACTACGCTCGGCGGGAGATACGCTTGATACTTCCTAGTCGGACGCATCGGCCCTACGAGAGACCCCCAGGCCGGCGATTACCGTGAGGATGTCTCCCATTAAGTGTCGAGCGTGGTCCGGTAGAAAACTTCCTCGAACGTCGCGGTCCTGCCGGTCAATCCCTCTTCAGAAGAACTCTGAAAAAGAATCTCCAGCATCTTTTTGTTGTTTCTGAGCCCCAGCGGATAGGGGTCTTTCCCAAATAGAGCCGCCTGCTTCTGCTGATCTTCTCCCGGAAAAAGTAAATATGCGGCTTCGGACCGCCTGGCCCGCTCATAGGCGACTTCTTTGGATCTCTGAAAAGCCTTGTAAAGCTCCAATGCGACCCAGGGATATTCCGCGAGAAGCCGATTTTGCACAGCCACCATATGATTCGTCGGGACGACTCCCTTCCGCTTGAAGTATTCTACGATAATTCCGCGGCCGCCGTCCTCAAATAATTTCTTTATTCGCGGATTTCCTTCCAGGGGCGTCCCTCCGTAGCGATCGATGCTGCGGAAATTCGTTTCCCCGCCCGGCCCCGGAAGGAAACCATGCGCTCCACAGATTGCGATAGAAAAGCTCTCCCGGATGGCTGACGACGAAGTCGAGCTCGATATTCTGCGGCTTCACCGCGCCGTCGATGAGCGGCGCGATGCGGGGATTGGGAGAAAAACCGACTGTCAGTTTCAATCGGGCCATTCCATATAAACTAGCTCCATTCGCGCTCTCCCGTCAACTTCGGGCGTTCCATGAGAGCCTGAAGGGCCAACGATTGTCATCACCGCCGACCTGGGGGTATCTCGAAGGGCCGATGCACCGAGCGAAAAATATCGGGCGTATCTTCGTTCGAAGCGTAGCACAGACCTATTGCATCGGTCCTGAGAGAGACTTTCAGGCCGGAGGCTGGCAGATGGGATTTTTAGCGGACTCATGTTGACACCCTTGGCGGTCGCGTGGTATCGCTCGCCCTAGGTTTACAGGGGGAGAGAAACCATGCCTTATAAATGCATCTCCGCCGATTCTCACCTCGAGGTCAGGCCCGACCGGTATACCAAGCGGATGCCCTCCAAGTACCGCGACCTCGCGCCTCGGGTCATCGCGCTTCAGGACGGCACGCTCGCCGTGCTCCAGGAAGGCAAGCCCATTGAAAGATTGATCGTCAACATCTCTTGCGGGCTCCCCTATGAAGAAAGAAGACCTTACGATGCCCTCCCCGGAGAAAACTACGAGACCTCGCCCGGCACCGGATCGCCGGAACAGCGCCTGCGGGAGCAGGACGCCGACGGCGTCGATGCCGAGGTGCTCTTCGCCGGCAATGTCGGGCCGGCCTATTGGCGCGGCATCAAGAGCGACGAGGCTTTCAAGGCGGTGGTCCGGGCCTACAATGACTGGCTGGCCGAGGAGTATTGCTCCGTAGCGCCTAACCGGCTCATCGGCATCGGTGTCATTCCGATGACGAATCTCGATGACGCCATCGCTGAGTTGGAGCATTGCGCCCAAATAGGGCTCAAGGCCGTGGCCCTGAACTCGTTTCCCGGCGGCCAGGGCTTTCCCACGCCCCAGGACGACAAGTTCTGGGCGGCCGCGGTGGATCTCCGCATGCCGCTTACCGTTCACGTCCAGTTCGGATTTCCGCCGCGCGGCGCTCCTCCGCCGCCCGCGCCCGCGTTCAAGTATCCGAAGCAACCGCCCGCGGACGTCCCGGTCCCGGATATGGTGGACCGGTTCAACAAGTACGGTTTTCGCGGAAGCATCCACATCGTGCAGCTCATCTGGGCCGGCGTCTTCGACCGTTTTCCCAAGCTCGATATCTACATCGCCGAGGTCCAGATCGGATGGATTCCGAATTGGGTCGATCAACTGGAGAACGAATACGGGCGCCAGAGGTATTGGGTGGAGCGCGTCCTGGGCCTGCCGCAGCTCCAGCGAACTCCCAGCGAGTATGTCCGGGAACATTGCTATTGGGGCTTCAACCGCAATCCGGCGGGCGTCCGCGTCATGCGCCAGGAGATGGGAGTGGACCGGGTCATGTGGGCGAACGATTTTCCTCACCTGGAGTCCGACTGGCCCAACTCCCGCCGCGTGATCGAGGAAAATTTTGCCGGCGTCTCCGAGCATGAGGTCTACCAGATGATTACCGGAAATGCGGTCCGTTTTTTCCATCTCGACGAGACGTAGATCCCCGGCCTGGAAGGGTCTCGAAGGGCCGATGCACCGAGCGATCAGTATCGAGCGTTTCTTTGTTTGAAGCGTAGCAGAGGCCCATTGCATCGGACCTGAGAGAGACTTTCAGGCCGGAGAACGATGCGCCTCCACCCGTAGGCAATTTAAGTTTGAGGTGACTCGGTGTCTGAGCAAATAGAAAATCTTAAAGCCCTCAACGCGGAGCTGGAGAAAGATTCCATGAAGGGGCTCTGGGTGCGGGAAGAGGAATTACGCGTCGAGCCCAAGCCTTTCGGCGCTCCGAGGCTTTGGAAGTGGGGAAAGATCCGGACCGCGCTCGAGGCAGCCGCGAGACTCGTGCCCACCAACTACAAAGGGGCGCGCCGGGCCATTCAGCTCGTACACCCGGCCCTCGGCACGTGGACGAGCCATACGCTGGGCTTCGCGGTGCAACTGGTCAAGGCGGGGGAATCCGTCTATTCGCACCGGCATACCGCGGCGGCGATGCGCTTCGTCCTCCAGGGAGGGGAGGGAGTCTACACGATCACCAACGGGGAAAAATGCGTCATGGAGCGCGGCGATCTCGTGATTCAGCCGAACTGGGGCTGGCATAATCACATCAACGAGACCGAAGAGGATGCCGTCTGGATCGACTGCCTGGACGTCGGCCTCATGCACCTCCTCCGTACCATGTTTCAAGAGCCCCATCCTTCCGAGGAGGTCCGGCTTTACAATAGCCCGGTGGACAATACGGTGCGCAATCCCGCGGCCCTCGCTCCGGTAGGGGGGAAAGCCAAGAAGCTCGTCTATAAATGGAGGGAAACCTTTCCCGCTCTGACTGAAATGCTTCCTCAAGACAAAAGCCCATTTGACGGACGCTGCATGGAGTATTTGAATCCGGCTACCGGCGGCCCCACCTTTCCTACCTTCTCCTGCTGGATCCAGATGCTGGAGAGAGAAGAAGAGACCCAGACTCACCGCCATACCGCGAACCATCTCTACCATGCCTTTCAAGGCTCGGGGACCACTGAGGTGGATGGGCAGGAGATCGCTTGGGAAGAAGGCGATTTCTTCGTGGTGCCCAACTGGACATGGCACCGCCACGTAAACGGCGGCTCCCAACCGGCCATCCTCTTTTCCACCACCGACCGGCCGCTCCTCGAGACCCTGGGCGTCTATCGAGAAGAAAGCCGCTAAGATGACCGAGGAGGAGCGCGCCTACAACAGCCCGGACTTCGTCTTCTCGGCCGCCCCGTTACAAAACCCGGGCGACACGCTCCCCGCGCGAGTCGGCGCGCCGGCGCCGGAATTCGAGGCCCAGCTACTCGATGGGGCCGTCGTACGGCTCAAAGATCTGCGCGGCAAGCGCCACGTCGTTCTCATGGCCGGTGCGGTTACGAGCCCGATGTGCGCCGTCGAGATCCCGGCCATGAACCGCCTTGGCGATGAATTCGGAGAAAAGGGGATTTCCTTCTACCTTATATATACGCGGGAATCCCACCCGGCGGAGAACTACCTGCCGCACACCTCCTTGGAGGAGAAGCTCAGCCGCGCGCGTGAGCTCCAGCAGTTGGAAGGGGTGCGGTTTCCGATTCTCGTGGACGACCTGGCAGGGACCATCCACAAGAATTATGGGCCTTGGCCCAATGCCCTATTCGTCGTTCACAAAGACGGCCGGCTCATTTATCGCACCAACATGGCCAATCCCGGCGCACTCAGACAATTTTTCGAGGATCTTTTGGCTGCGGATCGTCTCGCGGCCGAGGGGCGAGTCCTCCATACGGAGTATATCGAGCGGGTCGTCGGCCACGAAGCGGATCAGGCGACGCACCGGCGGATCTACGAGCGGGCGGGGCCTAAGGCATTCGAAGATTCCTGGAAGCGGCGCCCGGACCTGCGCGGCCGCTGGCCCTAGAAAAAAGATCAGCAAAAATTCTCAGCCGGCGGACCTCTGAAAGACTCTCAGGCCCGCCGACGGTGGTTCGACCCTTTCGATAAACTCAGGGTCCTGAGCGAGTCGAAGGACGGGGCTCACCACCCTGAGGCGATTCGAAGGGCAGACGGGCTTTTTTAACGGTAAAGCTCGTCGAAAAATCCCTGGACCTCGAGGCGGCGGAGAAAATGGAGATCCCAGAGCTTTACGGGGTTTCCTTTTTCTTTGAGGTCCGGATAGACGATCTCAGCGATCCGATAGGCGTTGTACAGGGAGTCGTACCTCGGGTAGAGGCGCGGCTCCAGGATCTTGAGCATTTTATTGTGGTAACTTTCGAGTTGCTGGTCATCGGCGATACCCAGCCGCTCGGCCACGCGGCCGCCCAGGATCTCCAGCGTCTTTTCCTTCTCCTTATGGATAAAGGCGATGCCCATCGCCAGCGCCTTGGTCATGCGCAGATAAAACTCGGGATTCTCTTCGACGTAAGGCATGAGGCTCGTGAGCGTGATCGAGTTGACCATGGGAAAGGACGGCAGGAGCTTGGTGTGGAGACCGAGCTTCTTGCAGGCCAGCTCGCTGGAGGCGCTGGTGAAGACGGCGTCCGCCTTGCCGTCGAGGATGACCTTGGTGGCTTCGCGGTCCCCTTCCGGCGGGACGATCTCCAGCATGTCCGATGAGAGGCCGACGGCGCGCAGGTAGAGCTCGTGGGTGCCGCGCGGGTGGTTGCTCAGGTGTCCCTCCTCGGTGCAGAGTCTGGTCTCGGCGAGGGCCTTGTCTTTGAGCTCTTTCAGATCCTTGATGGGCTTTGCGCTCACCAGCATGTCCTCGGCGACGTTCACGGTCTGGGCCATGCAAACCATGGGCGTGCCGTTGGCCACGCGCCAGTGGGGCGTGATGTGGCAGCCGAAGATCACATTGCATTTTCCCTCGATCAACTCGTTCTCGGCGTCGATCGCCTTGCGCTTGAGCTCCATGCGCGTGACTTCGATTCCCACCTTCTCCCAGATGCCTGCGCCCTCGATGAGAGAGATAAGGGCGAGTTGGGAGTGGTTGGAGCGGTAGATGACTTTCGCTTCCATCGGTTTGATTGCCATTAACTTGAAGCTCCCTTCACTAATCTCTGCGTTGTTCTTCAGACTTCTATCCGCCGCGCGCCTCTCCTGTCAAGCCTCGGAATTCCGCCCTTTTTTTTACTTTTGTCTTTTTACTTTTTACTTCTATTTGTCCCGCCAGGTGTGGTTCAGTCCGCCCCCCCACCAGAAGAAGCCGCCCTCGGCATTGGTGGTGAAGCCCTTGATCGAGTCGCGCAGGGTGAAGAATCGCGGCACGAAGCCCATGTAGAGCTCGGGGACATCCTCCAGCACTTTTCCCACGATCTGGCGAAACAGCTCTCTTCGCTTCTCGGAATCGATTTCCGTTTCTGCCCTGGCGAGCATGCGATCCAGCTCTTTATCGCAGTAGGCAGAGGCATTGGCGGTGCGCTTCTTGGGATCCGGCGGGCAGACGAGATCGTAGGTCGCCGAGGGATCGGGATCGTAATTGCCGCCGGAGAACTTGAGGGCAAAGTCTCCCCGCCGGGTGCGGGTGGTGTAGGTCCCGTGGTCCACGAGCTCGACCTTGATATTGATTCCGACCTTTTTAAGCTGGGCCTGGAGCGTGGTTGCCTCGGCTTCGTCGATGCCCTGGTTGGTCATGATCGGAATGGGCTCCCCTTTATAACCCGCCTCCTTGAGGAGCGCCTTTGCACGCTCCGGGTCGTAGCGGAGAGAGCGCAGCCCGGGCAGATACCAGGCGTGGCCCTGGGGATATTTCTGATCCACCGGCTCGCCGAACCCGAAATAGGCGGCCTGGAGAATTTCTTTTTTATCGACCGCGTGGGCGACCGCCTGGCGCAGCTTCTTGTCGTTAAAGGGCGGATCGACCACATTGAAGACGATGCGCCGGAAACCCGCGTCGGGCGCCTGCACGGAGTTTAATCCTTTAAGCTTTCCGTCGGCGATTTGTTTGACCCACTCGTAAGGACTGCGCTCGACCATGTCGATGTCGCCCGCCCTGAGCGCGGTCATGCGCACCGTGTCGTCCGAGATCGGCCTGAGGATCACTCGATCGAGAAACGCCTTCTGCCCCCAGTAGTCGTTGTGGCGCTCCAGGGCGATCCGCTGCCTGGGACTCCACTCGATAAATTTGAACGGCCCGGTGCCCGGAGGAAATTCATTCGGTTTATCCACGCCTTCTTTGAGGGATCCCTTGGGGATCACGGAAAAGGCCTGAATCGAGGTGAGGGAGGTGATGAACGCCGGGCCCGCGCTCTTCAGGGAAACCGTGAGCGTGTAGCGGTCGCTTGCCGTCACCCGGTCCACCAGCGAGAGCTTGGCCAGGCCATAGGCGCCGTTTTTGGGATTCATCGTATAGTCCATGGCGAACTTGACATCCTCGGCGGTCATCTCGCGCCCGTCATGGAATTTGACTCCCCGGCGGAGAGAGAAGGTATAGATCTTGCCGTCCTTCGAAGCTTCCCACCGTTCCGCCAGGCTGGGCTGCAGGTTGCCCTTCAAGTCGATCCCCACCAGGGGCTCGAACATGAGCTCCCGGATCGCTTGCTCGGTCGAGCGGGTGGCGACGAGAGGGTTCATGAGGACGATGTCCTTGGCAATGGCCATCGTGAGCGTGCCGCCCCGTTTGGGCTTATCCGAAGCGGCCTCCAACGGCCGCGCGAGACCTATCGCGAAAATCAAGACCCATCCGAAGAGCAAGAGACGTTTCATGTTTTTTCCTCCTTCCGGTGCGACTGTAATGCCGGCCTGGAAATCTCTCTCCGGGCCGATGCATGAGATCGTTACTCGTGTTCGTGACTCGTGTTCGTCCGATCCCCTCCCACCGAGCACGAAAAACGAGCACGAGCACGGCTTCTCACTCCGTTACCGCTCTTTTCCTCTGCCGATCCACAGCTTGTTCCAATGCTCATAGAGCTTGGGCAGGATCTCCTGCTCGGTCATCGGATTCGAGTAGGAGACTTTTCTCCCGATGACCTGATCGGCGAAGGGGATAAACTCTTTTCGGTGGAGCTCCTTGTGGATCGGCGTAAAGCGCTTCGCCGCAAATTGGGCGATCTGACCTTCTTTGCTGAGGAGCCAGTTGACGAAAATCCTGGAGGCGTAGAGATTCGGGCTGCCTTTGAGGATCATCACGCTGGCCGTGCTTGCCGGGAGCGGCTCGGGGCAAGTCAGAGAGACGGGCGCCCCCTCATCCACCATCTGCGAGGTGCGCGCCGGAGACGAGGGCAGAGCGCCCTGGAATTCGCCCGCGCCGGCAAGCTGGGGCATCAGGTTGAGCCCCTCCTTGCGCAACTGCGGCTTCACGTCATTGAAAAGCTTCGTGAGGAAATCCCGGGTCCATGCCTCGCCGTGCGCGTCCCATACGTTGAGGGCCCAGACCTGGGGGCGGTTGGCCAGCGCCAGGTTGCCCCCGCGCCAGCGCGGGTTGGTCACGAGCTGTTCCCACTTTCTCGGCACGTCCGCCTTGGGCACGAGTTTGGTATTGTAAGACATGCACCAGTAGCTGACGCTCTTCCCCAACCACATGCCGTCCGGATCTTCTTTAGCCGCGTCGGTGGCGTTTTTCCAGGCGGGGATGATCCTCAGGTCGTCCAGGGCATTGGCTTTTTTATATTCCAGGATGAATCCTCCCACGCTCAACGCCACGTCGCTCAAGACCCTTCCAGCTCTGAGCGCCATGAGGGTCTTGACCGAGCGGTCCTCCTGATTGGAACCCGAGTATTGGAAGTCGATGAACGGGTAACGCTCCTTGAAGGAGTCGAAGAAGAGTTTTTCCTCCTCGGGAGAATCCGGCGTGCCGCGCACCCTCACTTTTCCCTCCTTTTTCGCTTTCTCGATCCAGTCCTGGGGGACCTGGAGCTCCTTGTCCACGTCGTGAAGGATCGAAGGGTTGAGCTTCAATTTTTTTAAGATCTCCTGCGTCGCCTTAGGCATCGAGGCGCCGAAGGCGGGCGCGGTGAGGAAAAGCAGGAATGCCGAAAGGGTTAAGACCAAGGAGGCAAAAATGGAATCCCGAAAATCCTTCCAGGGCATGGCTATTTGGCCCCTTCTTCCCGGCGAAGGATCTTTTCGAAATCGACCGACCGCTGGCGCATTTCCGGATGGCGCAGGACGAACTGAACGTCGGCCCTGAGCAGCTGGGCGCCCTTGGCTTTGAGATCTTTTAATTCGGCGGCGGAAGTGGAGCCGGGCAGGAGATAGTGGTTGTGAAACGCCACTTCATAGTGGAGCTTTTGTCCCTCTTCGCTGAGAACTGAATAAATAAAGAGCTTGGCCAGATTGGGATGGGCGGATAGGCGCGGGACTCCCAGATACTGGAAGTTTAGGACTGCGCCGTCCTCCGGAATGACATGCCCGAGCGGCGCGCCTGTGGCCTTCACCTTACGGGCCTGATGCCCGCCGCTGTCCAGGACCAGCATGAGGAACTCGCCGCTCGCCACGCGCGCGACCTCCCCGGGAAAAATGAGCCCGGCCACCTGGCGCGAGAGACGGGAGAGGAAGTCCCGCATTTTTTCCGCGCTCCACTCGGGACGCATCGAGACCCGCTCGAATCCGGTGGCGCCGGGAGTGGAAGCGATCTTGCCCTTCCACTTGGGATTGAGGACGTCTTCCAGCTTCCGGGGCACTTCGTTCGGCGCCACGAGATTGGTATTGTAGGTGATGCCGGAGATGCGGCTCGCGATTTCGACCGCGATGTTTTCCGGCGCGACGATCTCTTTGGGGATCCTGGAGGAGAGCTTCGTGTAGTCATACTCCTCCATCACTTTTTGCTTGACCAGCGCGGCGAAGTTTCCCTCCGCGCCGATCAGGATATCGGTCGAGGGCGGGCGCCCAGCCAGGACTTCCTGGGCCACGATCCCGGCCAGCTTTATAATGGAAGGGTGGGGGGTGTACTGGACCTTGATATTTGTCCCGTACATGCGATTGAAAAGGCTCTCGTATCTCTTCGCCCCTTCCTGACCACCCAGGGACCCTTCGGGCCAGGCGACCTGGAGCTCCCGCTCGCCCGCTTCTTTGGCCGCAGCGATAAGACGGCGGATCTCCGGCGACTGGCTCTCGGCGGCGCGCGCCGGACCGGAGAGATAAAGGAGTCCCAGGATTGCGACAAACCACATAATCGTCCGGTTTTTTCTCACAATGAACGCACTCCCACTCGTCTAGAGATGTCCGGCGGATCTCGTGCCATCGAGAGCCCCGGCGACCGCAACATATCGTTTTGCTTGAAGGAGTGTCAAGCAGGCGGAAGCGCCTTTTCCATTGCTAGCCGCAGGTAAGCCATGATAGAAGCCCGGCTATGCCCGCCAAACGTATTGATGAGCGCCGAGGCCGCATGAAAAGTGATCTAATTCCCCGGCACGCGGCCATCGTGGAGGCGGCCGCCGCCCGCATCTTTCCCACCACCGCGACGCCCGGCGCCACCGAGGCTGGGGCGCTCAACTACATCCAGCGACTGCTCGCCGAGGCATACCCGGAGCTCGCGCCGCTCTACCGGAGCGGATGCCGCGCCCTGGAGCGCCACGCGAAGCGCCGGTTCGGGAAGGGCTTCCTGCGCATCGCCGCCCCCGAGCAGGACGCGGTGCTGGCGGAGTTCGAGACCGGGCGTGTGCGCGACTTCCGCCAAGCTTCCGATTTTTTCGAGACGCTCCGCAGCCACACGATGGAGGGCGTGCTGGGCGAGCCGGCCTACGGCGGCAACCGCGGCCTGGTGGGCTGGCGTCTCGTCGGCTTCCCCGGCCATCAATTCGGCTATGCCGATCCCTACATCGGCCGGCGCGTGGACATCGAGCCGGTCGCCGTGGAGCGTCCCTATCTTACCGAGGAGGAGTGGCGTGCCAAATCCCGCTGACGTCGTCATCATCGGCATGGGCGCGGTCGGCGGGATCATGGCGAAAGAGCTTGCCTCCGCCGGACTCAAGGTCGTGGGGCTCGAACGGGGCCCGCTGCTCGATTTCGAGGACTACGCCACCAAGGACTCCATGCGAGCCATCGCCCGCAGAGAGCTCGAGGAACGCGTCAAGCACGAGCCCATCACCATGCGGCCGAAACGGGGCGCGAAGACGGCGCTCAGATATACCACCACGCCGAGCAACAACGTCGGCGGCGGCCTCATGATCTGGACCGGAAGCGCGACGCGATTCATGCCGGACGATTTCAAGGTCTACACGAACGAAGTCCTCGGCGGCGTGGCCAAGCGAGCCCGCGCCGACTTGAGCGGCTACGATATCGCCGACTGGCCCATCGGCTACGACGACCTCGAACCCTACTACGAGCGCTTCGAATGGGAGATGGGCGTCTCCGGCGACGGCGCCGCCAATCCCTTCGAGGGGCCGCGCCGGCGCGGCTATCCGTTGCCGCCGCTCCGTCCGAGCACGCGGACCAAGCTCTTCGGCGAGGCCTGCGCGCGCCTCGGCTACCACGCCTACGAAACGCCTCAAGGCATTCTTTCACAGCCCTACAAGCCGCCCGCCCCTTACGACCAGCGCATCCCCGAGCGCGCCGCATGCGTTTACTGCGGCCAGTGCAACAACTACGGCTGCCACGTGCAGGCCAAGACATCGTCGACCTTCACCGTGATCCCGGCGGCGCTGGAGACCGGCAATTTGGAGTTGCGCGTGCGCTGCAAGGTGTTTCGCATCGAGACCGATTCCGGCGGGCGGGCGACCGGCGTCTCCTACTTCGACCCGGACGGGCGCGTCGTCGAGCAGCGCGCGTCCGTGGTGATCCTGGGCGGGTTTGTCTACGAGAACGTCCGCTTGCTGCTCCTCTCCGGGAGGGGAAAGAAGGGGCTCGCGAATTCCAGCGGGCTCGTCGGCCGCGCCATCATGGCCCACGGGGACATTCACACGACCGGTCTCTTCGACGCCACCCACGTCAACGCCTTTATCGGCCCGAACGGCGGCATGCGCCTGGACGACTTCAACGGCAACAACTTCGACCACGCGGGGCTCGGCTTCATCCGCGGCGCCACGATCGGCACGAGCGGCGGCGGCACGCCGATCGAGCGCTACGACGTCGTGCCGCCCGGCTGGCCCCGTTGGGGCGAGCGCTACAAGGACAATCTCATCCGCTACTACACCCGGAACTTCGACATCGGCGCGCACCCGGAAACGCTCCCCCATCGGGACAATGTGGTGGACCTCGACCCGGTTCGGAAGGACGCCTGGGGAATCCCGCTGCCCCGGACGACCTTCAGCTTTCACGAAAATGAGCGGCGCATGTGGCGCTTTGTGGCGGAGAAGAGCGAACGGATCATGAAGGAGGCGGGCGCGAGCCACGTTTGGAGCGCGCCCACTAACCGGCCGAGCCGCTGGGCTGGTGGGACCCGCATGGGCGAAGACCCGCGCGCGTCGGTCGTGAACGGCTATTGCCGGGCCCACGACGTCGAAAACCTCTTCGTCGTCGGCTCGTCGGTCTTCCCGACTATGTCCGGCTACGCCGCCACGCCGACGGTCGGCGCGCTCGCCTACCGCGCGGCCGAGTTCATCAAGTCCGGCGGACGGTTGTTCGGCTAGCAGCATAAAAATCGTGCTCGTGCTCGTTTCTCGTGCTCGTGGGGAGGAGATAGAGACGAACACAATCACGAAAAACGATTTTGTACCGATATTCCACTCTTCTGGTAAGCTTGACAGGCCTGAAGCGGGCTTGCTAAGTGTCAACCGGCCTGAAAGTCTCTCCCGGGCCGGCAGTGGTGATGTGAATCTCTGAAGTTCCGAAAAGGAGAAGTCGATGTTGGATGGACCGAGCACTTTTTCCGACTGGTATGTGAAGAGCTCTTACCAGGAGTTCATGAAGCGCGAAGGCGTTCCCGTCTACGAGGGCAGCGGCCTTGAAAACCTTCAGGGTCTGCCCCTGGGGGATTGGGAGAGAAGAGGGGGAAAAGCGGCCTATACGCGCATGGGAAATCACGAGGAGAGAAATCTCCAGATCGTGGAGATCCCCCCGAGGGGCCAACTGAAGCCCGAGCGCCACATGTACGACGCGGTTATGTACGTGATGAGCGGCAGAGGCGCGACCACGATCTGGCAGGAAGGGGAGCCGAAGCAAACGATCGAATGGGAAGAAGGGGCCTTGCTGGCGATTCCCATCAATGCCTGGCATCAGGAGTTCAACGCCTCCAGCGACAAGCCCTGCCGCTTTTTCTTCTGCACCAACATGCCCTATATCTTCAACCTCTACCACAACCTGGAATTCATCTTTAATAATCCGTTTTCTTTCAAGGACCGCTACTCCCACGCCATGCAGAACTATTTTTCGGACGAGGGCAAGCACTGGACGACCAAGATGTTCGAGACCAACTTTATTCCCGACATCCGGACCTTCCGGACCTTGGATCCCTGTCCCGAAAGAGGCGATCGCCACACCGTCATCCGCCTCTCCATGGCCGGCACCTCGCTCGGGATCCACATCGCCGAAGTCGGCGAGGGGACTTACATGACCGCCCATCGACATGGACCGGGGGCCCACGTGGTGGCGATCGAGGGCGAGGGATACGAGCTTCTGTTCATGCCGGGCGAGGAGAAGCCGAGAAAAATTTCACTCAAGCCCTACTCGGTCATCTCTCCGCGGCAAAGCGAGTTTCATCAACACTTCAACATCTCGAAGGGCGTCTTCCGCATGCTGGCGTTTCGCGGCAACGGGGTGCGCTACGGCTGGGGCGCCGGATTTACCGTCATCGCGCCGAGCTCTCAAAGCAAGGATCCCAACGAAATGGGCTACAATATCACCTATGAGATGGAAGACCCCGCCGTTCGCGCGGAGTATTATGGCGAGCTGGAAAAAAGAGGCATCACGTCGAGGCTGAAGCCGATCAACCAGCGCGGTGGGGTTTAGGAGGGAAGAGGGCCGAGGGGACTGCTCCTCATCGGGAGCCGATGGGTAGCTACCTCTCTGTTCGCACGTGCGGTGCGGCAACTCTTTGTCAAGCAGGATCCGGCAGTGTCGGACGGCTCCCTTCTTCGGAGCAGCACCCCTCGGCCATGTAGGTGAAGGGTGGCGCTCCGATGGAGGCGAGGCCGGAGAGCGCAGCCGTCCGAATAGGATGGTCGCTTGCAGGCCCTGAACGTGAATGAAACACGTTCGGGGGGGACGGGGCGGTGGCCCTCAAGGCAATACACCATCGGCTGCGCTCGGAAGAATCGCCTCCGAGGAGCGATGGCGTCGAAGGATGAAGCGGAAGGAAAAAGATCCATGAAACAAAGCTGGGTTCTATTTCTTTTTCTAGCGATTTTTGCTTCTCCGCTACATGGTGCTTCCGATCAGCCCAGGCGGGGCGGCACGCTGACTCTGGCGGTCCGGCGCGACCTCGTGATCATGAACCCGCTGGTCGGCACGCGCTCCACCGAGCAGGCGATTCGCGATCTCATGTATGATGCCCTTCTGGGCATCGATCTCAAGGGAAATGTCCAGCCGAAGCTCGCCGAACGATGGGAAATCTCCCGCGACGGGAAGGTCTACACCTTTTATCTCCGCCGGGGAGTGAAGTTTCACGACGGGCGCGAGATGACCGCCGAGGACGTCAAGTTCTCTATGGACTACACCATGAACCCCAAGAACGGCGCCTATGGCAACTCCAAGCTGGCGTTGATCGAGAAGGTGGAGGCAGTGGACCGCGCCACTTTGCGGGTCACGATGAAAAAGCCGAGTCCGTCCTTTCTCTTTTCCTTGACCGATATCCGGTCTTTTCCCGTAGTCCAGAAGGGTGCCGTGCCCGAGGGAGTTGATAAGCCCTCGCGCTTCCCGCCGGGGACCGGCCCCTTCAAATTTGTGGAGTGGCAGCCCGGACAGCGGATCGTCTTCGAGCGCTACGATGATTACTGGGGGCAGAAGGCCTTCATAGACCGGCTGATCCTCCGGCCGATCGATGACGACACGGTGCGCATCACCGCCCTCCGGGCGGGCGACATCGACATGATCGAGCGCACCCCCCATGAATGGGTCAAGCAGATCCTCGACGGCAAGCTCAAAGGAATCGCCTTCACGGGAAGCCCCTACGCGGGCTTTCGCCGCCTCCGCTTCAACGTGCCGGAGCCGCCGTTCAACAACAAAAAATTGCGGCAGGCCGTCGCCCACGCCATAGACAAGACGGAGATTCTCCGGGCCGCCTACTTCGGCTTCGGCGAGGCCGTGGACCAGGATTATCCCAAAGGGCATGCCTGGTACATCGACGGAGTGCCGTCGCCGGCCTATGACTTGGCGAAGGCCAGATTGCTCCTCAAGGAGGCCGGTTATAAAGGTGAAACCTTGGACATCATGGTGGCGCGCGGCGAGCGGGACGAGGTGGAAGCCGCGATGCTCCAGGCCCAGCTCAAGAAGATCGGAATGAATATCAAGCTGGAGGTCCTGGAGTCCGGCTCTTACACGAGCCGGATCCGGAGCGGGCGCTTTACCTTTTATTTTGGCGGCGGCAGCTTCGACGCCGATCCCTCTTCCACTTACCAGTATCTCGTCTGCGAGCCGGATCTGAAGAAGCGGGGACTCAACTCCACCGGTTATTGCGACAAGGAGATGGATCTCCTGCTCAATAAGGCGGAGACCGAGATGGACGCGGGAAAGCGAAGGGAGATCATCAAGCAGATCCTGGCTAAAAAGGCCGACGAGGCGCCGGAGTTCCCGATCGGATTTGTCCCGCGATTCTTTACCTTCCGTGAGTCGGTCAAGGGCTTCACCACGGATACCGACGGCCAATTCCGCTGGTCGGCGGGCGGGCTGAATTATACCTGGATCGACAAATAACGGCCCATCGCGCCGGCCTGAAAGTCTCTCTCCGGGCCGACGCAATACGCGCGTACTACGCTTCAAACAAAGATACGCTCAATCCCCTCAATCGATGCATCGGCCCTTCGAGATACCTCCAGGCCGGGCGGTTATGATGGTTGCGCTCGTCTTTCGTGCTCGTTTACGAACACGAACGGCGAACACGAGTAACGATTTTTTATCGATTCGCTTTTCTATAGCCCAGCGCGTCCTGGGCGATGATGAGCTTCTGAATATTGGAAGAGCCCTCGACGATCTGGTAGGACTTGGCGTCCCTCAGATAACGCTCGATAGGGAATTCCGTGGAGTAGCCGTAAGCGCCGTGGATTTTCATGGCGCCGTCGGCGGCGAAGGCCGCGGCCTCGGCGGCGGCGTATTTGGCGATGGAAGTCTCGAGATTGTTGGCTTGTCCCTTGTCGGCCAGCGAGGCGGCTCGATAGACGAGAAGGCGCGCCGCTTCTTCCTGCACCACCATCTGGGCGATCAGGTCCTGGATCATCTGGAACTCGCCGATCTTCTGACCGAACTGCTCCCGCTGGTTGGCATAGGCTACCGACGCCTCACGCGCCGCCCGCGCGAGACCGACGGCCCCCGCGGCGCAACTCAGTCGCGTGTGGTTCAAGTGGCTCATGCAGATCTTGAAACCCTCGCCCTCTTCGCCGATGCGCTGTTCCGCCGGGACCTCAAAGTTTTCAAAAACCAATTCTCCCGTGGGCGAGGCGTGGGTGCCCATTTTCTCCAGCACCCGGCGGCTTAGGCCCGGCCGTTTCAAGTCCACGTAAAAGACCGACATGCCGTGGTGCTTTTTGGATCGGTCCGTGTAAGCGAACACCAAAGCCGTGTCCGCCACCGGCGCGTTGGAGATCCAGCTCTTGGTCCCGTTGAGGAGATAACCGCCGCCTTTCCGTTTGGCCGTCGTCCTCATCGCGGCGACGTCGGAGCCCGCATCCGGCTCGGTGATGGCGAAGCAGCTCACGAAATCGCCAGAGATCAAGGAGGGAATGTAGGCGCGCTTCTGCTCCTCGGCGCCGAAATCCAGGAGCGTGCGGGCCGGACCGATCTGCATATTGAGGTGGACTCGGATCGCGCTGTGGACACGGGCGATCTCCTCCGTGATCAAGGCGAGGGCCAGAAAGCCCAAATCGGTTCCACCATACTTCTCGGGGACGACACAGCCGAAGAATCCCAGCTGGCCCATCTTGGCGACCAGGTCCCGGCGAAAGAGATGCTCCCTGTCCTCTTTGGCCGCGGTCGGCGCGAGCTCTTTCCGGGCGAAGTCGAACGCCAATTCTCTGACCGCGACGAGCTCTTCAGGTAGGTCAAAATCCATGGCTCCGCCTTTATACTGTATACGTGGACGAATGGGAATACGCCGGAAAAGATGCGGAGGGTATGCGGAGGATCTCCGAGGCGAAATCAGCGACGGTAGGATTTACCATGGTTCGGAAACTCCGAACCTATGGCCTTACGGGGATCTTGACGGTAAACGTTGAGCCTTTGCCGGGCGCGCTTTCGACGGCGACCTCCCCGCCCAGGAGTTCGGTAAACGCCTTTACGATATAAAGGCCCAGCCCCACGCCGCCGTACAGCCTGGTGTCGGAGCTGTCGACTTGGCGGAATTTTTCAAAGATGATAGGGAGCTTGTCCCGTGGAATTCCCGTGCCGGTATCCGCGACTTTGAACTCCACGCTATTAGCTTCGGGAATATGCCTCACAATCAGGGCGACACGGCCCTTTTCGGTGAATTTGATCGCGTTGTCGATCAGGTTCTGAAGAATCTGCCTGAGCTTGTCGCCGTCGGTTGTTATCGTAGGAAGGTCGGACGGATAATTCCAGATGAAGCTCAGTTCCCTATTCAAAGGAACTTCATAGCTTGACTTTAAATCGTCGAGGAAGCTCTCGAGGCTCAACGGAGCGCTTTGGACTTTGACCTTCGTGGCCTCAAGGCTGGTCACCACGAGGATGCTGTTGATCATGGCTAATTGGTGGTGAGACTGTCTCGTGATTTTCTCCAGGGCGTTTGCCTGCTCCGGGTTGACCTCTCCCAACATCCCCTCCTTGACCAGCCCGGCATAACCCATGACCACGTTCAACGGGGTTCTCAGCTCATGCGACATGGTGCTGAGAAATTCATCCTTCCCTTTGTTTGCTTCTACCAGCTCCTTATTGGTCTTTTCCAGCTCCGCCGCCTGTCTTTTGGCCTCATCAAGGAGCTGGGCGTTCTGGATCGCTACGGCTGCCTGGCCTCCGAGTATGGAAAGAAGCTCGATCTCTTCCTTGCTGAAGTCGCGCTCCTCTTTTGTGTAGATGCTGAGGACACCTAGGACCTCGCTTTTGGCGATAAGGGGAACGCCCAGATAGGAAACCAGGCCGTGTTCGCGGAAAAACTCGGGTTCCCGTATTTCCGCGTCGGTTTGAACATTGCGAACCATCATGGCGGACTTGGTTTCAAACACTGTCCTAGCTGGTCGTCCGGCTATAAATTTTTCTGCCATCCATTCCTTTTCCGGAAGATTCCGGCAAGCTGCTAGTTCCAATCTGCCGGTTTCTTTGTTTAATAAGCGAACGGTGCCGGCAGTGGAATAGGGTAGAAAAAGATCGATTTTTTCCAGGAGCACAGCTAAGATCGTGGAAAGGGTCAATGTGGAGGTAGTAGCAACGTTAATTTCGTGAATGATCCTGAGCCTGTTCTGCTGCTGTTTGCGCTCCGTGATGTCGCGGATGACGGCGGTGATCAGAAGCTGTCCATCGATCCGTAGCGGGCTTAGACCGATGTCCACCGGGACCATGCCGCCATCCTTGCGCCGGGCGGAGAGGTCATACCAGAAGCCCATCCCCATGGCGCGCGTGTGGGGATCATCATAGTACTTTTCCCGGTGTCCAACGTGTGTTTGCCGGAGGGCTTCAGGGACTAGAATTTCAACGGGCTCGCCCACCAGCTCGTCACGGCTATAGCCCAACATCTTCTCGGTCTGGCTGTTTACGAGCACGATGCGCCCCTCCCTGTCGGAGGTCACGATGGCGTCCGGGGCGGATTCCAGGAGTCCCCGGAACCTGGCTTCGCTTGATCGCAGGGTTTTCTCCGTGCGCTCGCGCTCAGCATCGGTCTGATCCAGATGCCGGGAGGCCCACCAGATCAGCACTACAAAAAGGGCGATATTTGCGGTGGCAAAAAGCGCGAGCCCGAACTCCGTACCGTAGAGCCCAGCTCTCTGCCCCTCAAGGCGGAGCCAGCCTACTATCAGGGG
>Ga0080064_1003676_pt1 | contig 21492 bp, 17 predicted proteins | sample Subgrocontami54m_FD_69260 | JGI IMG/M metagenome (GOLD analysis project Ga0080064, IMG submission 69260) | Subsurface groundwater microbial communities from S. Glens Falls, New York, USA - GMW46 contaminated, 5.4 m (SPADES assembly) (version 2) ...
GGCCTACCGCAAGCGGAAGCAGTTCCCACGAACCCAAGTGCGCGGTGATGTAGATGATTCCTTTCCCTCTGCGCTTGGCCTGCTGGATGTGCTCATACCCTTCGACCCGGATGAATTGCCGGAAGTTCTCTCGATCGATCTTGAGACTCCGACAGGTCTCAACAACGGTTCGGCCGAGATTGATAAAGCACAAGCGCGCAAGTTCAGCAATCTCCATAGAGGAAAGCTCACCATTAAAGGCCCGATGCAGGTTCTCATGGGCAATGAGGCGATGCTTGTGATCAAAGCGGTAGAGAAGTCCCGCCAATCCCTCACCTGCAGAGTAGGCCATTGAAGATGGCAGGTACAACAATCCCTTCGCGAGTCCTACCGCGAGGAGGTATTCGAGATAGGCGGCAACACCGCCCATGGTTTTGGGCTTCATGGGGCGCTCGGTTTCACCAGGCGGCTCAACATAGCATCTAACACCTCCGCCCCTTCCACCAATTCGAGTGAGATCGACAGGGCGTAGAGCGGTACCCCCACCTTTGCAAGGTCCAAGCAAGTCAATTTTACCATATCCTTTTCTGTGGTGACTATCATGGAGGCACCGCTATTCCTGGCCGCTCCGTTGATGATCTCCAGATCGGCGGTAGAATAGCGGTGGTGATCGGGGAAGACACGGTGAGCCGCGACGAAAGCGCCAAGCTGAACAAGGGCAGCCTCAAACCGGCTCGGATTGGCAATGCCAGAGACTGCCAATAATCGCTGGCCAGTGAGACGTTCAAGGCCCAGGCATTCTCCACTCCTCGCGTCGATGAGGCTAACAGGCCGATGGACGGCCATGGCGATCGGGGTGGTCGGCGCATGCCTTCGGATCGCCTGTATGGCGGAGTCCAGGTCGCATCCGGCGTCAGCGTGGGTGATGACCACAATGTCAGCCCGTCCGAACGCCTCCGGCGGCTCCCGCAACAACCCCGACGGCAACAGCCGACCGTATCCAAGAGGATTGACCGCGTCAACCAGGACGATATCCAGGTCGCGATAGAGTCTGAGATGCTGAAACCCATCATCCAGAATGATGACGCCGCAATCCACATGCTCAAGGGCAACCTCACCAACCCGGTATCGGTCGGCTCCGGTCAAGACAGCGACGCCCGGCAGATGCCTGGCCAGTAGATAGGCCTCATCGGCTGCGACCGGCGGCTCGCACCGAAGATCTCTGCCATCGCTGACAATCGTTGGCTCCTTCGAACCACCTCGATACCCCCGTAAGATAATGACCACCCGCTGGCCTTGCTCGCGTAGCCGAGCGGCCAACATCTCAACGAACGGGGTCTTCCCGCTTCCACCAGCACTTAAGTTTCCGACGCTCAGCACCGGGACTGAAAGTCGGCGAGTCCTGGCGAGGCCATGCGCAAAGAGCGCAGCCCGAAGCGAGATTATTGCCCCATAAGCATACGAAGCCGGACGCAAGCACGTAAGCCAGGCTTGAGCGGTCCACTGCTCCGAAGCCTCCGCCATGCAGTGTTGCGTCCAGGCTGAGAGCGCCTCTATACCTTTCACAAAACGAGTTGCTCCAGAAGGGCCACTGTCCGCTCACACGCGCCTTGATGGGCCGCCAAGGCTGCCATTGCGGCTTGCCCCATCCTCTCCCTGGCGGCGGGATCACGTAGGAGTCGGGCGAGCTGCCGGGTAAGGTCCGCTGCATCGCTTACCTGGATAGCCGCCCCCCGTTCGATAAAGTACGCGCTCGCTTCATTGAAGTTTTCCATATGGGGACCGAACAGAACCGGACAACCGTACAGGGCTGGCTCAAGCAGGTTGTGGCCACCTCTGGGTATGAGGCTCCCTCCGACAAAGCTGATACTCCCCACCGCATACAGCGCCGCTAGCTCACCGACGGTGTCCACGAGGATCACTTCCTTTGCACCATCTCTCCCTTGAGCCAAGGCGCTTTGCCTCACTGCGGCCAGACCATGGCCGGTGACTATCGTCTCTACCTGGGCTACGCGCTCGGGATGGCGTGGCGCCAGGATCAGCAGAAGGTCCGGGAACTCACCGCGCAGGCGGCTAAAGACCTGGAGCAACACCTCTTCCTCGCCTGCATGAGTGCTTCCTGCCACCAGGATCGGTCGCTCGGCTTCGATGTGAAGCTCCCGACGCCACTGTTCGGCAAGCGATGAGGCATCAGCGTGGGGGGCTGCATCGAACTTGAGATTGCCCACCACATTCACCCGCTCAGGGCTGGCGCCTAGCGCAAGAATCCGCTTCGCGTCTGTGCCGGTTTGCATACAAAAGAGATCAACGCACTGAAGGACCCGGCGGATGAAGGGTCGGATGAGGCGGTAGCGTGAAAACGAGCGCTCCGATATCCGACCATTGATGATGGCAACCGGAATCTTTGAGGCAGCACATTCGTGGAGAAAATTTGGCCAGATTTCTGTCTCTGTGAGAAGAATGAGGCGGGGTCTTACGGTGGCCAGGGTCCGATGAACGACCATTGGGAGATCGATCGGGAAGTACACCACTACCGCGGCCTGCGGAAACGTTCGTCTGGCAACCTCTCGTCCAGTTCCCGTTACCGTCGAGACCAGAAGCGGTAGCGTTGGCCGACGAGCTATCCAGAGATTAGCCAGGATGGAGGCAGCGCTGACCTCCCCCACCGAGACGGCATGTATCCAGACAGGCTGAATGGCTTGAAGCCGTGAGAGCAGTGCTTCAGGGTAACAACCCAGACGCTCCCGCCATCCTTCCCGGTAGTGGGGGCTTCGAAGGGCCCTCAAAAGGACGGAGGGTGACCAAGCAAGTAAAACGAGGGTCAGCAGGAGAGAGTAGGCAGAATACATCCTGGCATACCGGTCGTCACAGATCCGCCCTGAAGTAATCGTCGGCCTTCATCGTGAGCAGGTCGAGGCGTTCTTCGAGGGTTTCCTGATACTTTGTCACCTCATCCTTGGTCGCCGTCGGAGGAACATACATCGGTTCCCCCCAGATGTATACGGCACGGGAGAACGGGACCGGCACGAGGAAGGCGTCCCAACTCTTCAGGAATCGGCGTCGCGATGCACTAAAGCTCACCGGTACAATAGGAGCCCCCGTCAGCTTCGCCACCTCGATGACGCCGAGCCTGACCTTTGCTCGCGGTCCCTTTGGGCCATCCGGGGTAACAACCAGGTTCAGCCTTCCTTTGATGACGCGAATCATCTGCTTGAGAGCGCGCATGCCGCCCCGTGTCGCTGAGCCTCGAATCACCTCGAACCCGAGAATCGTTGCAATTCGGCTGAAATACTCCCCATCCCGATGCTGGCTGACGAGGAGCGCTCCAAGCTTCCCGGGATAGACAAAGGGCATCATCAGGAGCCGGCCGTGCCAGAAGACCACAATGATTCGCTCCCCCTTTGCCCAGCAGCTTTCCGGATACGTACGGCCCACATGAACGATCCGCAGCAGCCGAAATAGGCATTGCATAACCCTCGCAGCAAGCCATGGAACAATGCGTAGAACAAGGCGATCTTCCCTGAGCACAGCGACCGCTCGGGAAAAGGGCGACTTCCCCATTACCCTCTCTGGACCGCCATCCCCTCCCCGGCGCCAGACTGCAAGCACTCAAGGATAGCGTCTACCGTCCGACCCATAGCTCCCGGCGGCCCCAATCGATCACGCACCTGCTGGAGATCCTGTCGCATCCGGAGACGTTGCTCCGTCGACAGGAGCAACCGGCGCGCTTCGTCAGCGATCCGCTCTGGCGTCGCGTGAAATTGAATCAGCTCAGGCACTACTCGTCTTCCCGCTACCAGATTTACCATACCGATGTACGGAACCCTGATCAACGCGCGGCCCAGCAGCCACGAGAGAAATGCAAGGCGATACACGATCACCATGGGGGTACCGATAATGGCCGCCTCCAGGGTCGCAGTGCCTGAAGCCACAAGGATCACGTCCGAGGCAGCCATGACCTCATAGGTTCGCCCCTGAACAACCCTCGCAGAGATAGCCTCTTGATTCAAGTAGGATCTGATAAGGTCGAGGGGAAGACCATCGGCCACGGCAATGATGACGCGAAGACCCGGCCGCTCAACCATTAGCTGCCTGATCGACCTGAGTAAGATGGGTAGATGTCGCGTGAGCTCACCCACTCGGCTGCCGGGCAGGAGTCCCAACACTGGGGCCTCCCCCTCCAGATCCAGGCGGCGCCGCGCCTCCTCCATTGATGGTGAAGACGTTAACCGATCCAGGAGCGGGTAACCGACATACAAGGCCTCGATCCCCCTTTCGCGATAGAAACCCTCCTCAAAGGGAAAGATCACCAGGAGCCGTCGGACATACTTCGCGATCGACCGTATCCGGCCAGCACGCCAAGCCCACACCTGCGGACTGATGAAGTAGACAACGGGGATGCCAAGTCGGAATGCCCGGCGGGCGAGCCTCAGGTTGAAGTCCGGAAAATCCACAAGGATCATCAGGTCTGGGCGTCGTTCGCGTAAACACCGGATCATACTCCGGTATGCCCGCCAGATGGCAGGAAGCCTGGCAGCAACCTCGACGATGCCGACCACCGCCAGATCGCCCGCATGTGCGTGGAGACGGACACCCGCCTGGCGCATCCGGTCTCCTCCAATTCCCTCTATAGTCAGGTGGGGGGCGCGCCGCAGAAGTTCCTGGACTACGCAAGCGGCATGCAGGTCTCCTGAGGGCTCCCCTGCGACGATCAGAATCCGGCCATCTCGCATCTGGCCTACAGTTTCTCCATAATCTGAGAGGCCACCTTCAGGGCGTCCCGGCCGTCCTCGCCTGAGACCAGCGGTCTCCTCCTAGTCTGGACGCACTCGATAAAGCTCTCGAGCTCGACGCGAAGCGGCTCCGCTTTATCAATAGGAATCTCTTCCTTGACGATCGTGGGGGGTGTTTCGGCAGCTGAATCCGCCGCCGGGATGCGATGGTAGACAGCAATCTCTTGCTGAGAATAGTCAAGAGAGATGAAGGTATCCCGCTGAAAGATCCGCACCCGTCGGACTCGTTCGACGCTCACCCGGCTGGCGGTCAGGTTTGCGACACACCCAGACTCAAACTGGAGCCGTGCGTTGGCGATGTCCACCTGATCGGAGATGACCGGGACACCGACAGCCGTTACGGCGGCGACAGGCGATTTGGTCAGGTTCAGTACGATGTCAATGTCATGGATCATCAGGTCGAGGACAACATCAACATCCGTATTGCGGTGGGCAAAAGGGCCAAGACGGTGACATTCGATGAAACCGGGGCTCCTCACGACGGTCTCGAGCGCCTTGACCGCACCATTGAAACGCTCGATATGACCAACCTGAAAGATTCGATCGTCAGCCTTGGCAATCCCAACCAGTTCGTCGGCCTGAGCGAGGGACTGCGCGATCGGTTTCTCCACCAGGACGTCTACCCCGCGCTCCAGGAATTCCTTGGCGATCGAGTAGTGCACCAGGGTCGGCACCGCCACGCTGACGGCATCTACCCTTCCCAGGAGCTCGCGGTAATCGCGACACAGTTGGATCCGGTACCGCGCCCCCAACTCCTGCAGGCGGGTCTCGTCGATATCGACCACCCCGACCAGCTCAACGCCCGCCATCTCCGAATAGATCCTGGCGTGGTGCTGTCCCACGTAGCCGACACCCACTACGCCCACTCGAATTGGATGCCCGTTCTTCATTCCCGATTCTTCCTTCCCCTTGCATCGGTATGAGCGAACTCGCTCTCAGCCATCAGCAGCCAGCTCTAGCTGACGGCTGATGGCCGTCCTGCTGCTAGTCTGCCACAATCGCTAGTCCAAGCCGGTCAGCAGTCGCCACCACCTTCTCCCGATCGAGAATCAAGGTCTGATCGGCATCCAGGGCAAGTGCAGTCGCGCCCGCATCTTCGAGGGCCACCACAGTCTCCGGTCCGATGACCGGAAGATCGAAGCGCATATCTTGGTCGGGACGCCCAACCTTGACGACCACCACCCCCCCATTCCCGAGTTTACCGCCGCGGCGAATGGTGGCATCAGTTCCCTCGATCGCCTCCACTGCAAGGACGGTTCGGCGTTTGACCACAACAGTTTGTCCGATTCGCAACTGCGCGATGGCCCGGGCAAGTTCTCTTCCAAAATCGATATCTTGCTGCTCCAAGGAACTTGGCGCCCGTACCGTCAGCAGTCCCTTCCGCAATACGATCGAAGAAAGAAACCGCCGACAATCATGCAGAGTGATCCCTTTCTGTTTCAACGCATCGCTCACGCCCGCGAGGATCGTATCGCCGCGTCGATCTTTAAGCTTCAGATAGAACAGCAGACCATCCAGATCGGTCTTCACGCGCGAGAAGAGGAGGTCGAGCGGGACCTTCCCAAGCATCACAGCATTCGTCACCTTCTCATGCTTCAGCGCCGCGATCAGGTGGCCAAGCTGTCCGGCTCCCACCCAACAGATCGCATCCACTTCATTGGCCAGATCGGCAGAGGCGGCCTCTTCGACGGCCACCGCCACGACCTTGAACCCCTGCTTACGCGCTTCCCGCGCCGCTACGACCGGAAGCGGCCCTCCGCCGGCTATGATTCCAAGGCATTCCATCACACTACCGTTTCTAGTCCCGAGTTTCGGGTATTGAGTAAACAGCACAAAACCCCAGCTCGCAACTCGAAACCATCATTTAGCGCGCGATCCCTCTCGTCGATAGCTTGATGAAGTGAATCAGGTGATCGATCTCTGGGCAGGAACTTACCTCCGATGCAATCCTCTCCAGGGCCTGAGACGTGTTCAGACTGGAAAGGAAGAGCAATCGATAGGCTTGCTTGAGGCGAAGGATCGCCTCCTGACCAACGCCATGGCGGCGAAGACCCACCGTATTCAAACCGAAACATCTGGCCCGATCTCCCTGCGCCTTGACGAAGGGCGGGATGTCCTGCGAAACCGCTGAGCAGGCGCCAACCATGGCGCATTGTCCGATACGGACGAACTGATGGATCCCTGCCTGTCCACCGATAACTGCTCGGTCTCCGACCTCAACGTGGCCGGCCAGCCCAGCTTGACTGGCGACTACTACGTCATCACGTAAGAGGCAGTCGTGTGCGATGTGCGCATAGGCCATGATGTAGTTCCGGCGCCCCAGTACCGTGGCACCCCTGCCTTTCGAGGATCCGCGATGGACCGATGCGAACTCCCGGATGACTGTCTCATCACTGATCACCAGCCGGGTCATCTCACTTCGATCCTGAAAGATCTGAGGCACGGCGCCAAGGACTACGTGAGTGAAGATCTGGCACCGCTCCCCGATCTCTGTGATCCCCTCGATAAGGACATGCGAACCGATGACGGTCCCAGACCCCACGGTGACATCAGGACCGATAATTGAAAAGGCACCGACGCTACAGTCTAATCCAAGCCTGGCCTCTGGTGCAACAATCGCTGACGGATGAATCTGTGTCATTGTTCCCCCATCACCACGGAAACGCCTGGAGGAAGGTTCGGGGATTCCCGGTCAACGACAATGCACGACAACTCAGCCTCCACAGCCAGCTTGCCCTCCACCAGGGCGCTGGCTCGCATTCGACAGGTACGGCTCCTGAGCTGGATCAGCTCGACCTCGAATCTCACCTGATCCCCCGGCAGCACAGGCCTGCGAAACTTGGCCCGGTCGATGCCGGCAAGATACAGGAGCTTCTTTTCGGCGCTCACGTTTAGCGTCCGCATCAACAGAACCCCTCCGACCTGCGCCATCGCCTCGATGACCAGTACGCCCGGCATAATCGGCTGCCCTGGAAAGTGACCCTGAAAGAATGCCTCGTTAATGGTCACGTTCTTGAGCCCCACCGCTCTCTTTCCCGGCTCGATCTCGAGGATCTTATCGATCAGGAGGAAGGGATAACGGTGGGGAAGCATCTCTTGAATCTGTCGATTATCGATCACTGAGATCCCCCATCAGACGCCGACTGAGAAGGCTGCGTCTCCTCCCTCCGTTCTGAAGCGGCGCCCTCTAACAATGCCAAGCGAGCCTCAATGCGCTTAAGGGTATTCAGGATTTGGGGGAGCCGATTCACCGCGGCGATGCTGCGCTTGAATGCGAGATGCGGTACGGCGGGAGAACCCAGGAAGACACCCCCAGGCGGAAGACTCTTACTGACTCCAGCCTGCGCTCCCACGGTAACATCGTCGCCGATCTCGACATGATCGACGATCCCGACCTGGCCGGCCAGCGCCACCCGATCTCCGATCTTCGTACTGCCGGAAATGCCGCTCAGGGCCGCAATCACCGTATCTGCTCCTACGACAACATTATGTGCGATCTGGACCAGATTGTCGATTTTGGTCCCACGCTTGATCCGCGTCGCCCCCATCGTCGCTCGGTCGATTGTGACGTTGGCACCGATCTCCACATCATCCTCGATAATCACCCGCCCCACCTGCGGGATCTTGATGCGGACCCCCTGTCCGTCCCTCAGATACCCGAAGCCATCGCTACCGATCACAGCTCCGCTGTGGATAATCACTCGATCGCCAATCTCAACGCCGTCCCGAATCATGACCTGCGGGTAGATCCGGCAGTCAACGCCGATACGCGTATCCTTCCCGATATAGACCTGGGCGCCCACGCTGCTTCTCTGGCCAATCGTCACACCCGCCTCGACGACCGAGAGCGGACCGATCGCAACATCTTCTGCCAGACGCACGCCCTCCTGCACGATGCTGGATGGATGGACGCCAGGCGTTGGACGGTCCGGGGTGTAGAAAAGACGGAGGGCTTGGGCAAAAGCCAGATACGGATCATTCGTCAGCAGCGCCGGCCTGGCACAGGGCGGGCTCCCTTCGCGTACAATCACGGCAGAGGCCCTGCTCATCTCCAGCGTCGGCAGGTCGCGGGCGTTCACCACAAAGGTCAGGTCTCCCTCCCCCGCCTCGTGCAGTGGAGCGAGACGACGGACCTCAATCTCACCGTTGCCTACCAGCCGGCACCTCAGCTTTTCAGCCAGCTCCCTCAGTTGCATTGCCGCAACTACTTTTTACTTCGACGGGTGTTGTAGCGTTCCAAGATCTCTTTGGTGAGGTCGGCCGCATCGTTGCTATAGATCACGCCGCTCTGTCCCTTCTCAACGATGAGGGTGAACCCTTTCTCTTTGCCATAGTCCCGGATCACAGCCGTGAGATCCCTGAGCAGGTCGTTCAGCATCTCGCTTTCCCGCTTGGCCAGGTCACGGTTGAAATCCTCGGTCACTCGCTTGAGATCACGAAGCTTGCGTCGAATCTCTTCCTCTCTATCCTTCTTTGCAGCATCACTCAGGGCGGATGCCTGTTTCTGGAAATCTGCGTCCATCTGCTTGATCTCAGCCTCTTTTGCGCTGATATCTTTCTGTTTCTCAGCCGCCTCCGTCTTCACCGTAGTCATCGCCGCCTGCCCCTCTTTCGACTGCGAGATGACCGTCTGAAAATCTACAAACCCGAGCCTCATCTGGGGATCCGCAGCCCAACTCGCGGATGCCATCACTACCACCACCGCAGCCCCCCCAAACAGCCACCATCGCCAACCGCACATCGATCGCGCCATACGTCGTTTCCTCCTGGTGCTAAAATATCGATCCGACCGTCAAGTGCACGGCACTGCTCGACTCCCCTGCCCGCTTGTCCAGGTTGAGGCCCAACTCGACCCGCACCAGACCAAAGGGGGTAGCGACGCGAACTCCGCCCCCGGCAGTCGGTCGCAGATCTAACGAGAGACTTTCATCCTTGGTCCAGACATTGCCCGCATCGAAAAAGAGTAAGCCCCTCAGACCCAATGGCTCATAGATGGGAAACATCACCTCGTTGTTGAAGTAGATGGCCTTGTTACCGCCGATCCGTTCGTCGGTCGTTGTACCGGTCACGGGGTTCAGCACCGCTACTTTAGGGCTCAACGTGAACGTCTTGAACCCCCGAACGGTGTTGGTGCCGCCGAGGTAGATCCGTTCCTGGACCGGCAGGTCCTTCCCGCCGTAGGGCTCCGCCACAATTAGGTTGCCACGGACATGACCGACCAGCTTCCAGATCAGTGGGTGGTAGTAACCCAGATCGAGGTTGAGGCGCTGAAACTTGTTTTCCCCACCCAGAAAGGTCCCGGCAATCTGATATGTTGCAGCCCCGCTGAAGCCTCTGGTCGGATCACGGGGGTTGTCCCTGAGGTCCAACGAGAGACCAAAAGAGACCCGTCCGGTCGTATTCGTCCCTTCTTGATCCTTGATGAGCTGAGGTGCGGTCGCGATAAGATTAAAGATCCGATTCGTCTCCCACCGATACCCTAGAGTACCGAACAACTGCTTGTAGAGCCTCCGGCCGAGGGCGATCGAGCCACCCTTGATATCCTGATCATAGCCGACCTGCTCGTTGAATAGCAGGCGCTGATTGAACAGCGAGACGTCCAGCGAGGTCCCGGTATCCAGGATGTGAGGATCGAAGAAGTTCACGACAAACCGACTTGCCCTGACGCCAAGCTGCGCTGAGAGCGAGACCCGTTGTCCCAATCCGAGAAAGTTATCCTGGGTGATGGAGCCAGAACCCATGACCCCGTCAATCGAGCTGAAGCCGCCTCCAATGCTGAAGGAGCCGGTCGGCTTCTCCTTCACTGCCACATCGATGTCCACCCGATCCTCGGAAGTGCCCCGACGGGTCTCGATCTTGACATCCTCGAAGTAGCCAAGGTTGTTCAGATTCTGGCGACCGCGCGACAGCAGACGGCTATTGTACAGGTCGCCTTCGATTAGAGGGATCTCCCGTCGGATCACTTTGTCTCGGGTCTTTGTGTTGCCTGAGATCTCGATTCGCTCCAGGAAGGCCTGTTTCCCTTCACTGATCTCCAGGCCCACATCCACAATATGGCTCTCTCGATCGGTGTTAATGGTCGGGGCGATATCGGCAAAGAGATAGCCACGCTCCGAATACCGGTCGGTGAGGGTCAGCATGTCCCGCTGGAGCACCTCCCGGCTAAAGATACCCTGCCTGGCGATCTGAAGCGGCTTCAATACCTCCTCGGTAGAAAAAACGGTGTTGCCCGTCACCCGCACTTCCCCGACCCGGTACCGCGGGCCCTCTTCCACGCGAATGCTGATCTCGAGTGTCCGCTTTGCCTCGACCACCCGGATCTCCGGCTCCCCCACTTTAATATCGAGATAGCCGTTATCCAGGTAGAAGGCCTTGATTCGATCGAGATCGCGTTGCAACTCATCACGTTTCAGAGTCCCAAAAAAGAAGAACAGAAACAGCTCCCTGGTGGCCATGCGCGCCTTGATCTCCTGCTCGCTTAACCCTTTGGCTCCAAGGATCCGAATGGTGGAAGTCTCAAACTTTCCCCCCTCATCGATCTGGAAGGTGACCGCGATCTCCCCCTCCGCAGTCTTATCTATTTGTGGGAGAACCTTGGCTTGGTAATACCCCTCTTCTTCATAAAACAACCGGACCTTGTCCGCATTCGCCGTTACGGCCTGCGGGCTGAACACCCCTCCCTCGGCCAGCGCGAGTTTCTCCTTGATCTTGTCAGTAGTAATCTGCTTGTTGCCTCGGATCTTCACTTCCCGGATGGTTGGCTTTTCGGTGAGGATGAAGGTGATTTTCAGGCCCCCTTCAAAGACTTCGGCATCCACAGCGACATCGTCGTAAAAGCCTAACCGATAGACCGTCTTGACATCCTCCCTGATCTTTTCCAGAGAGAACGGCTCTCCAACCCTGGTCTTGAGCTTGAACCGGATCGTAGCCTCGTCGATCTTTCGGCTTCCCTTGATATCGAGCTGTTTGACCTGTGTCTGTTCCTGGCCATAAGCGTTGCCGAACGCCAACGCCAAGAAAAGGACGAGTGAACTGGCGGCGAGAACCTTTAGGCTATTCGCGAAGGCGTGCACCGATCGCTATCGCTCCTCGAGTCTGGACGAGATACCTACGCTCAAATGAAATGCAGCATTTATACTACCTTTGCCGTGAAAATACAAGGACGAAACTCACCCGGACGGACCGCAATTGAAGAGATATGGGATGGAGAGAGGTGAGGCTATTTAGGGGCTTCGAGGAGGCGGGCCTCTTCGAATGTCAAGGCATCGCCCTCGAGCTTAACCCTGAGGGTGGCTCCTTCTGTAAATCGCCCCTTCAAGACCTCTTCGGCTAATGGATCCTCCACGTAGCGCTGAATGGCACGGCGGAGGGGCCTGGCGCCAAGGGTTGGGTCAAAACCTCGGTTGATCAGAAAATTTTTCGCGCTCTCATCGACCGCAAGCAAGATCTTGCGCTCCACGAGCTGAAGCTGGAGACGGGCGAGCATCAGATCCACGATCTTACAAAGTTCGTCTTTGCTCAACTGGTGGAAGACAATCACCTCATCGATCCGGTTGAGCAGTTCTGGATTAAAGGCCCGTTTCAGCTCACCCATGACCGTGTCCTTCATCTTGTCGTATGTGGCCGCCTCGCCACCGCCCTTGGCGAAACCCATTGTGGCATGGAGGCCGATCTGACGGGCGCCGATGTTGCTCGTCATAATCAGTATGGTATTCTTGAAGTCAACAATGCGCCCATAGCTGTCGGTAAGGCGACCGTCCTCAAAGATCTGGAGGAGCAGATTGAATACCTCCGGGTGGGCTTTTTCTATCTCATCGAGGAGAATGACAGAGAATGGCCGACGCCGAACCTTCTCAGTGAGCTGGCCCGAATCGTCGTACCCGATATACCCAGGAGGGGCGCCGATGAGACGGGAGGTGGAAAAGCGCTCCATGTACTCCGACATATCGACGCGGATCAGCGCGTCCTCCGTTCCGAACAGGAATTCCGCCAGCGCCTTGGCCAGCTCGGTCTTCCCCACGCCGGTTGGTCCAAGGAAGATAAACGATCCGACGGGACGGCTCGGGTTCTTAATCCCGGCCCGCGAACGGCGAATCGCACGACTCACGCTCTCGATGGCCTCGGTCTGCCCTACCACCCGCTTGGCCAGATCCTGCTCCATCCGGATCAGCTTGGCTGATTCCTCTTCCTCAATCTGGTACAGCGGAATGCCTGTCCACTTAGAGACGATGTAGGCGACCTCCTCGGCCGTCACAACGGTCTTCTCCTTCGCCCTGGACTCCTTCCAGTGAGCCTTTTTCTCTTCTAACTCGGTCCGGAGCTTGCGCTCCGAATCTCGGAGCCTAGCCGCAACCTCAAAGGCCTGGGTCCGGATCGCGTCTTCCTTCTGGGCTCGGAGGCGCTCGACTTCGTTCTCCATCTCGCGGAGATCCTGTGGCAACATCAGGGTTTTCAGCCGCGCTCGCGAGCCGGCCTCGTCAATGACATCAATAGCCTTATCAGGCAAAAAGCGGTCGGCGATGTAGCGCTGAGACAGACGCGCAGCGGCCGTGACGGCCTCGTCAGTGATGACCGCACAGTGATGCGCCTCGTAGCGATCCTTAATCTCCCGGAGGATGCGAATCGTCTCCTCCACGCTCGGCGGCCCGACCTGGACTGCCTGGAACCGTCGCTCCAGTGCTCGGTCCTTCTCAATGTGGCGGCGAAACTCGTCGAGGGTGGTAGCACCGATGCACTGCAGCTCCCCGCGCGCAAGCGCCGGCTTCAACATACTGGACGCATCGATTGCGCCCTCTGCGGCACCGGCGCCCACTAACGTGTGCAACTCATCGATGAACAGGATGATACTCTGTGTCTGCTGAATCTCCTTGACGACGGCCTTCAGCCGCTCCTCGAACTGACCGCGATACTTGGTCCCGGCCACCATGCCGGCGAGGTCAAGTTGGACCACCCGCTTCCGAAGCAGGGTCTCCGGCACGTTGCTGGCCACGATCCGTTGGGCAAGCCCTTCCACGATGGCGGTCTTTCCGACGCCGGCCTCCCCGATCAGGACCGGATTATTCTTTGTCCGGCGCGAGAGAATCTGGATGACCCGCTCGATCTCCGCCTCACGGCCGATGACGGGATCCAGCCGGTCTTGGCGCGCCATCGCGGTCAGGTCCACACCGAACTCATCCAGCGCAGGTGTCCTGGTCGAGGACGTGGGCTTGGAGGCCTGCTCGCCCAGTAACTCCTGGGCCTGTGCCTTCGCGGAGGCCACGCTGACACCGAAGTCCCTCAGGACCAAGGAGGCGATCCCTTCGCCCTCACGGATCAGTCCGAGCAGCAGGTGCTCAGTGCCGATATAGTTGTGTCCGAGTGATCTCGCTTCAGAGATGGCATATTCCAGGACCTTCTTCGCCTGCGGAGTAAAGGGGATCTCGCCGGCGGGGCTGAACTCTGAGCCGACCGAGACGATCTTCTCGATCTCTCCCTTCACCGCGGAGATATTCACGTTCAGCTTCTTGAGGATCGCGACCGCGAGTCCATCGCCCTCGCGGATCAGTCCGAGCAGCAGGTGCTCAGTACCGACGAAGTTGTGTCCGAGGCGGATCGCCTCCTCCCGGGCCAGGATAATCACCTTGCGGGCTCGCTCTGTGAATCGCTCGAACATCTCCTCGCTCCCCTCTCTTCAGCGCCCTAGCATCACTAGCATTTTCAGTATAGCCGATCCTTTCAGAATTTCAAGCCCTCTCTGAGCCTGTCCTGCAAACCCCATGTCGTGTGGTTCGACCTCGCTCACCACAGGCTCCGACGGGCCTGTCCTGAGCACAGTCGAAGAGCTCATGCTTCGACAGGCTCAGCAGAACGGGACAATATCAGTGATTTCAATGTCTATACCGTTCACCCTGAGCTTATCGAATGGTTAGCGGGGGTTTGACGGACAGGCTCCTCTACAATTCGACCATCTAATATTGTCACGATCCGATCCGACCGATGGGCTAACTTCTCATTGTGCGTCACCATGACAAAGGTGAGGCCACGTTCTCGATTCAACCAATGGAGTAGCTCAAAGGTCGCATCGCCTGTCTTGGTATCAAGGTTTCCAGTCGGTTCGTCTGCGAGGATGATCTTAGGTCCGGCGCCAAGGGCCCTGGCGATAGCAACTCGCTGCTGCTCCCCGCCGGAGAGTTCAGAGGGGCGATGCAAGAGCCTGGGCTCGAGCCCCACCTCCCTCAGCAGAGACGCGGCGACCTCCCGTGCCTGTGACCGCTTCTGCCGCGCCACTAAGAGCGGCATCATGACATTCTCCAGTGCGGTAAACTCCGGCAGCAGATGGTGGAACTGGAAGATAAAGCCGACAGTCTGGTTGCGAAAGCCGGCCAGTTGCCCATCGTCCATCTGCCCAAGGCTGACATTCTCATAGAAAATCTCACCTGCGGTTGGGCGATCCAGGGCGCCGAGCAGATGCAGGAACGTGCTCTTACCAGCTCCTGAAGGTCCCACGATTGCAATGAATTCTCCCTTTTCAATACTGAGGTCAACACCCTTCAGGACCTCAACTGGTCCACCGTCGATCTGAAACGACTTGTAGACGCCATCTGCTCTGATAAACTCACTCATAGCGGATCGCGACGACTGGGTCAAGCTTGGCCGCCCGCCAGGAAGGATAGAGCGTCGCGAGGAAGCTCAAGACCAGCGTCGAGGAGGCGATCAAGACCAGGTCGGTCCCTTTCATTAAGATCGGGAGGGCATCCAGCAGATAGACATCGCCCTGGAGCCTGACGATTTTATAGGTCTCCTGCAGCTTACAGATAATGGCGCCCCCCGCAGTCCCCAACAGGGTACCGACAAGCCCAATCACCAATCCCTCCACCATGAAGATCGACATGATGCTCCCAGAAGTAGCGCCAATCGACCTCAAGATGCCAATCTCTGCCCCCTTGTCCATCACCTTCATGATCAGGGTGCTCACGATGTTAAAGGCGGCCACCAGCACGATCATCGTCAGGATAATAAACATGGCGATCTTTTCCAGCTTCAGCGCAGCAAAGAGGTTACGGTGCAACTGCATCCAGTCCCGCGCGACGTACGGGAACCCAAGGCGTTGCTGAATCTCCGCTCCCACCTCCTTTGCCCTGTACAGATCGTCCACCTTCACCTCGATCCCTGTCACTGATTTTCCCATCTGGAAGAACTGCTGAGCCGTCGCAATGCTAATATAAGCGAGGGCGCTGTCGTATTCATACATTCCCATCTCGAAGATCCCGGCTACGGTGAAACTTCGCAAGCGCGGCGCAAGCCCGAATGGGGTCAGTACATTTCCGAAGGGGGAAATGACATTCACCCGCCCGCCGAGGCCCACCCCGAGATTCGCTGCCAGGGCGCGCCCGATGATGATCCCCTCAGGGTCAAGACGCCATCCGCTTCCCTCAGCCGGTCCTTTCAGCCGCGCTGGATCGACCTCGGTGAAGCTCTTGGTCAGCGCCGTGACCTCCTGCGCGGAGTCGAGATCGATGCCACGAAGGACCGCCCCTCCCGCCCCTCGACCCGTGCTCAGCATCACCTGGTGGTAGGTGAAGGGAGAAACGGCCACCACGTGCGGAACATCGCGAATCCGCACAAGCGTCTGAGCCGGCTCATCCACCCCTCGATCCCCATAACGTATGATCCAGAGGTGGGCATTGGTTCCGAGGATCTTACTCCGAAGGTCACGCTCGAACCCGCTCATCACCGCCAGAACGACAATGAGCGCCATAACGCCAAGGGCAACGCCACCGATAGAGATCAGCGTGATCAGGGAGATGAACGCCTGCCCTCGCCTCGCCTTCAGATACCGAAGCCCCACGAACAGTTCAAACGGCATCGGTACCACCTTGTTCGCCTTGAGCGGGCTTCAGGAGAGGAAAGAGGATGACATCACGAATGGAGGCGGAGTCGGTGAAGAGCATAGCCAGCCGGTCGATACCGATCCCTTCACCAGCCGTCGGAGGCATCCCATACTCCAATGCACGCAGATAATCCTCATCCAGGCCATGGGCCTCCAGATCGCCTTGATCTCGCTGCCGCAACTGGTCAAGAAAGCGGGCGCGCTGCTCGCGCGGATCGTTCAGCTCAGAGTAGGCGTTGGCGATCTCCATCCCGCCAACGAACAACTCAAACCGCTGAACCGTCGTCGGCTCCCCTCGTTTCGCTTTGGCCAAGGGGGAAAGTTCGGTGGGGAAATCGATGATGAATGTGGGCTGCAAGAGCTTCGGCTCCACCAGGGCATCGAACAGCTCAGCCATCACCTTCCCCCTGCCCCAACCCGGCGAGATGCTCACCCCATGGCGTCCGGCCGTCGCGCTCACGCCGTCTTCCGTTGTGAGGACCTCTGCATCAAGTCCAGCCAGATTGACAAGGGCCTCCTCCAGCGTGAGCTTAGGCCACGGTGGGGCGAAGGAGATCCGCTGCCCCTGATAGGTCACCTCCTGGTCTCCCGTGATCTCCTTGGCCAGGTGAGCAAGCAGCTCTTCCGTCAGCGCCATCAGATCCCGGTAATCGGCATACGCTTGGTAGAACTCCAACATCGTGAACTCAGGGTTATGTTGGGTGGAGATCCCCTCATTTCGAAAGCTCCGGTTGATCTCGAAGACCCGGTCGAACCCTCCCACTACGAGCCGCTTCAGATAGAGTTCGGGGGCAATCCTCAGATACAGCGTGAGGTCGAGGGCGTTGTGATGAGTAACAAATGGGCGCGCCATAGCGCCGCCGGCCATCGCCTGCATCATGGGGGTCTCGACTTCCAGGAACCTCCTCGATTCAAGGAAACGGCGAATCTCCGTGATCAAGCGGCTACGTGTCCTGAAGGCGTCCGCGACCTGGCGGTTCACAATGAGATCCAGATAGCGCTGACGGAAACGGGTCTCCACGTCGGTCAGCCCATGCCACTTTTCCGGCAGCGGCCGCAGCGACTTCGACAGGAGCTGAACCGTCCCGGCTCGCACCGTGAGCTCTCCCGTCCGCGTCCGGAAGAGCTGGCCCTCCACCCCCAGGTAGTCGCCAACATCCAGCTTCTTACAGAGGTCGTATGCCTCGGGACCGACGGTATCCCGTACGATGTAGATCTGAATCCTCCCGGAACCGTCCTGGAGGTGAGCGAAGGTCGCCTTCCCATGACCCCGTACGGACATCAGGCGCCCGGCGATCGACACCTGAGGAGCCCCCGCGTCTCCCTCTTCAGAGAGACCCGCATACTCCCGGTGCAGATCGGCCGCGAGATGAGTGACACCGAACCGAGCCGGATACGGATCAACGCCGACTGCTTCAAGCTCAGCCAGCTTCCGCAGCCGCTCGCTTATTAACGAACGCTCTTCGCTCACCTAACCTCCTGTCGAATTGGTCCGATTATAGGGAGGGGGGGTGACGGGTGTCAAGGTACTTCAGACCTTAGGGCTCAGCCGAGCGATCAGTGAGAGGCGACAGCTCAGAGGGTGGCAGGAGACGCAGGGGGAAAAATTAAGAGGTGAGGGAGCCGGTGACCATTGTCGCATCGGAGGCGGGATCGGCCGGGTCGTCCTTACTGGGCTTTTCCGCGTTCGAGGAGCGTCGCGATCGTCTGAAGAAAGGTCTTGGTGTCGATCGGCTTGGGGATGAACCCATCACACCCCGCCTGGCGGATCCGCTCCTTGTCGCCTGCCACGGAGTAGGCGCTGACGGCGAGAATCGTGACGGCTCGAGTCTCCGGGTCCTCTCGAAGCATCCGGGCAAGTGTCAAGCCATCAATATGCGGCAGGTTGATGTCGAGCAGGATGAGGTCCGGCCGATGCGTCTTGGCCTGCCGCATCACCTCTCGCCCATCACCGCACGTATAGAGCTCATACCCCCCCCGCTCCAGCAGCTCCATATTGATCGGGTTGTCCTCGACAACCAGAATGCGAAGGCGAACCCGTTCTACCCCCTGATCTACAGCGGGTCGGGCCACCAGCAACCGTTCGGCTACCTTCTCTGCCTCGGCGTCTCTCCGCCGGCGCTCCGCCCCAGCAATGAGGCGACTGACCGTGTCTGTCAGGACAGAGGGAGAGATCGGTTTGCTCAGATAGTCGTTTGCTCCAAGGGCAAGAGTCTGCTCGGCATCAGAAGCGCCCAAGGAGGTCACGGCCAGAATCGGCAGGTCCCGTGTCGTCGCCTTCGCCCGGAGAATCTTCAGGACCTCCCACCCATTCACTCGAGGAAGTAACAGATCCAGGATCAGTAGATCCGGTACGGCCTGCTCGATCATCTGCAGGGCCGCCTCTCCGTCTGAAGCCGACGTCACCAGATAGCCTGCAGATCCAAAAATCTCCACCAGGAGGCTGACAAACAACGAGTCGTCATCAGCCACGAAGAGACGGCGCCTAGGCGGTCCTTCCACAGGGAGAAGGAACGTGACGGTCGTCCCAAGACCGAGCCCCTCCGAGCGGGCCCAGATCCTGCCACCGTGCTCCTCGACAATCCCCTTGCAGATGGCCAAGCCCAGACCGGTCCCAGGAGTCTCCCGCGTGACTGAACTATCCAATTGGTGAAAAGGCACGAACAGCTTATCGAGATCCTCCTGTGCGATGCCTCGACCCCGGTCGGTCACGCTGATTTCGATCGCCCGGTCCACACCTCGCCGCCCGCGTACTACGCCCTCATCATCCCAGGCGACGCGCCTGAGCTCCGCAACGACGCATATGCGCTCTGCGGATCCGGAGAACTTGATGGCATTGCTCAAGAGGTTGGTCAGGACCTGGACGATCCGATCTTGATCGGCCTGAACCGGAGGCAGGTCCGAAGACAGGCTCACATCGATAGTGGTCTGCCGCTCCTTCGCCAGCGTGCTCACGCTCGCCAGGGCAAGCTCGATGAGGTGCGACACTATCTGATCGGACAGCTTCAGCGTGAGCTTCCCCGCCTCGATCTTGGAGAGGTCCAGGACATCGTTCACGAGGCGGATCAGGCGATCGGCATTCCTCAGGCAGATACCCAGCAACTCCTGCTGGAATGGGAGCAGGTCCTGTGGGTTTCCCATGATAAGCTGCAGGGAGCCTTTGATAGAGGTGAGGGGGGTCCGCAACTCATGCGAGACGGTGGAGACGAACTCCGACTTCATCTGCGCGATCTCCCGCTCTATGGTCACATCCCGAAGGGTATGCACGTGCCCGACCACGGCTCCCGTCTCATCCCGTACCGGGGTGCGCATGCGCAGAAGGACGCGAGGGTAAGGGAGCTTCAACTCGATCGCATCGCGTTCCGTCGTTTCAGGATGCAGCAGAAGCCCACGGAAGCTTCGCTCAAACTCGGCAGGGCTCTTCGCCCGGGATTTCAAGAACTCAAGGGTCGCAGCCGGATCCTCATGCGCCAGGCCTTCGGGGATCAACCCGAAGAACTTGCGGAAGGTCAGGTTGGCGAGCAGCAACCGGCCTTCGTGGTCAAACAGCGCTATCCCGTCGGAGGTGGCTTCCAGAACGGCGTACAGGCGATCCCGCTCCTCGGCCCACTGCTTCTTGGCGGCCCACCCCGCCTCATGCTGAAGCGGCTTCGGGTCTTCCGATTCTCGCATTCCCCTACACTCCATATGTGCGGCGCACGAGCCGCCCGACCCTCGCGTTCAGCTCGTTGATCTCGAACGGCTTCATCAGATAATCGTCCGTCCCGACCAAGAATGCCTTGGTCCTGGTCTCGCTCTCTCCCCTGGCGGTCAGCATGAGGATCGGGATGAAGGCGGTCTTGACGTTTTCCCGGAGACGACGGCAGACCTCAAATCCATCCATCTGGGGCATCATTAGATCCAGAACCACCAGACTTGGATGCTCGGCTTCGACCGCTTTCAGCGCCTCCATACCATTGCCAGCCGTCAGGATCTCGGCCGGGAAGGGAAGCTGCTTAAGCGCGATAGCCACGATCCGCCTCACGTCCGCCTCATCGTCCACCACGAGGATCTTCATCCGCTTACTCCCGGTGGGGGGCGGCGCTACCTTGAGGGCGGTATCCGTTCGTTCGACCGGGCTCACGACAGGCGCCGAACAGAAGGGGCAGGCTTTCCACTCGGGCAGCAGATCCTGACGGCACGATGGGCACTGAGGCTTCAGGACGGCCAGGCAGGCGGGACAGGTTGTGAAGTCGGCCTCGATCTTCTCGCCGCAGCTTCCGCAGCGGTCCTGGACGCTCTCGTCAGCCAGGATGGCCCGAAGGACCTCGTCCGGGCTGGTCAATCCGAGGCGGATATTGGCGGCCGCCGCCTCGATCAGGCTCACGAATCCTCTGGCGTTGGCCTCCCGTCGCAGGGTCCCCTCCGAGGCCCGCTGGGTGATCAACTCGCGCATCGTGGCATCGATGGGCAGGAACTCGAAGACCCCAACCCGCCCGAAAAAACCGGTCCCTTGGCACGAAGGACACCCCTTCCCCCGGAAGACGGCAGTGGGGGTATCCGAGAGCCTCAGCCGTCTCATCACGTCGTCTGAGGGCTGGTACGCCTCGCGGCAGTGACTACAGAGGCGCCGCAGAAGCCGCTGAGCCACGATAAGCGTGACGGAAGAGGCCACCAGGAACGGCTCAATCCCCAGGTCTAGCAGGCGGGTGACAGCCGAAATGGAGTCGTTCGTATGTAAGGTGCTGAACCACTACTGTCCGGTTAAGCATTCTGAGAATGGGCACCAGATACCGTAAAATCAAGAAGATATCACGAACAATGACTGTTTTCGACTTCAATTCCCGTCTACACTGTGGCCACTGTGCTTTC
>Ga0080064_1003678_pt1 | contig 21487 bp, 17 predicted proteins | sample Subgrocontami54m_FD_69260 | JGI IMG/M metagenome (GOLD analysis project Ga0080064, IMG submission 69260) | Subsurface groundwater microbial communities from S. Glens Falls, New York, USA - GMW46 contaminated, 5.4 m (SPADES assembly) (version 2) ...
GCAGTGAATGTAAGACTACAGGACAAGCAGTTACTGATAAAGGCAAACACGTTTGTCTTGATGTAGAATATCGCTACCCATTTCGTGCTAGACCTAGTGATGGCGACTGGAGTGAAGGGCCAGTCTATCTTGCTGATTGCGGAGGAGATTTAGACTCGCCCAAAAAAGTCTAGAGAATCAATAGATATACGCTTTGTGAGATAAAATATTCTCGGTTTTTTTTGTGATGTTCAATATAGTAAAGACTCTTTTCTATATTTTATTGCAGCATAGATACCAGATATTTTCTTAGAGAAGACTAATTTTGAGACTTCAAAAATGCATTTTTTGTACCCTGCGTGGTTTTAACCCGGGTAAGAAAAAGCATTTTTGATAGTGATCAAAAACTCAAACACGCTCAGGGTTTTAACCCTGAGTTTTTGACAGGAACATTAAAAGGAAGGCGAGTGAGATCTCAAATTTGGATCATTTTTCCATCAAACTATCGATGGCGTGAGAACATAATTTATAAACGTCATCACTTAAATAATCTTTAAATTTTCCTATTTTCTGGGTAAAATATAAATATTCTGCACTATCTTTTTCTATACCTTTTTCAACAACTCTCTTTTGATATTCATTTGAAAAGACATCTGAAAAAGAGGTACTGACCACTTCTTGAATATTCTCCCTTCCCAAAATCCCGTAACCTGCAGCAATTTCTTCTAAAACATCAAATTCCTTATGGAGAGAAAAATTACGAATTGCCTCGGTTAATTTCTCTTGGACCTGGCCAGAAACCACACTCTTTTCTAATCCATAATTCTGAATAAATATCTCAACTTCTCCTAAAGGAATCCTGTCTGAATAATCCATAAAAAAGTCAAGGAATCTCTTTTTCAACAATGGAGAAAAACCACCCTCTTGCGGACTTGAGAATCTCATCGCTTGATTCAGATAATTCCTAAAAAAAGCATGCCTTTGAAGATCAAAATGCTTTTCAGTATAAGGAAGATCAAAGTATACTTTCTCTAATCCATCTTTGCATTGTATCCCTTTTTCATATAGCTTTTGAATGACTTCTTCAGGCACTGCAAACTCTCCAGCGAGGACAGCAGCATCAAAAAATTTTCCATCAAATAAAGCTTGTTGCAAGAGCATTGTCTTGTCCTCTTCGAGATAGGCTCGTATTTCATTCAGTGAATTCCTCCCTCCTCCAAAAGACCAGATAGGCTTCTTTTTAACCAACATTAAGTCTTTCAAGAAAGAAGAATAATTATCCTTTTTCTGGCAATCAAGAAAAACATTAAATAGCCCTGAATACAGCTCTTCTTGGGATTTCTCGACTGGTTTCTTTCTTTGCAGAGATTCTTCTTTTTGTCCTAAAGAGGACGCAACATTCTTTTGTTTTTCATACTTTCCAAATTCAGGTGCATCAGTAGATACATCATGCAAACCCGCTTCTAATTCTTCCAGAGCTTTCTTCTTATCAAGAGCATCATACAGAAGTACATTCCCTCCGAAAAGAGCGCTCGCTAAAATGCCGGCAATGCCAAACTTTTTCCTAGTTTTAGAGTCCATTTCACTAAGAGCGCACGATTATTTATAAACTTATCTGTTTTTACGCCTAAGAAGAGGTAAAAATAACGTCCTCCTTGTCCAAACAGGAGAGGATGACTTCATGGTTTCTCACTAATGGTTATGCAGAAATTTTTTATTGAATCTGAGTGTTTTCCGCAGAAATTGCTGGCGCAATCTGCATCATTGTCACAGGGTTTGATGGAGCATTTTTGGCTGATGCATGGGAAAGGTCCGCATTCTCTATCTTTTGTGCAAGAATTTCCGAGATAACGCTGGCATTGCTGGACAAAAAGATAGCGCTGTTCTGGCTCTGCGTACTTTGCCATGGAGATGCAGATCTGTGCATTTTCATCGAGCTCTTGTATCGCTTTTTTCTTGAAAATTACTATTGCCAGGAAGATGAATGCGAGGAAGAGAAGTATGAGCGTGAGCAGGATGAGGAGTTGCGTGGTTTTCTTTTGATTTTTACTTTTTTTCATTGTTTTAATTTATTTGCATAGCCTTCCTCATATTCTTTTTTATTCTATTTTCTTAATTCTTCCCTTGATGATGATTTCTGGATTCAATATTTTTAGTTTTCTTCCTTTTCTTTTTTCTTTGTAGTTCTCCATGGCTTGGAGGATAATTTTTTCAGCAGCTGCTTTATGAAGGATGTGATTGATTTTTGTTATACCTCCTTGGAGATGTTTGTAGACTTCGAAGAAGTGCTTGATTTCTGCGATCATCATGGGAGCGACGTCTGCGATGTCAGTGATTTCATCATAGTATGGGTCTTTTGCAGGTACACCAATGATTTTGATATCATTTTCTCCATTGTCAATCATCTCTATGGCTCCCACGGGCCTTGTTTCTACGATAATTCCTGGGGCGACGGGAATACGGGTAAGGATGACGACATCAAGAGGATTATCGTCATACCACCAGGTTTGAGGAATAAATCCATAATCTCCTGGATAGTGAAATGGGCTGTAGAGCACTCTGTCGAGCTTGATAAGCTTTAATTTCTCATCGTATTCATACTTGTTGCGGGAGCCCTCTGGAATTTCGACATAAACATTTACGATTTCCGGTGCCTCTTTTCCTGGAGGAACATCTCTTACGACATCCATGGTTTTTTGAGGAGAAGTGCTTTTATAAAATTATCTGAGATGGTTAGCATCTCCGAAAATGCAAAAAGGTTACTCAAGAAACTTTTTGCCTAAAGAAATTCCTCTTTTTATGTTGGTGACTACCCAAAAGCTCTTCTGTAATCAATGATCTGCACTGAGCTGACATCCTCTATCTGAAGCTCGCTTTCGAAAATATCTGTAGATTTTTCTTCTGGCCATGCAAGGGTGATGATAATCGCATTGAGGCCAAATGCGATGGGTTCTTCTTCTGCGCTATTGATTTTTCCGCCGAGGGAATTGATTTTCTCCTCGAGTTTTTCCCTGAGCTGTGTTAGATCCACGTCGGGAGATTCAGGCATGATTTTTATTTTGACTGCTACAATTCCCATGCTCTTTTTATGGATAGAATGATTTATAACTTTATGCGAAAGATTTAAATATGACCTTTGAATAGCAATATTATAAAAGAGAGGAAAAAATGGCTCAAAGAAAAACAAAGAATGTTTGGACACCTCTGAATAAGAAATTAGTTATTGTTCTTGTGGTGATAGCTTTTGCAGGGGCTGTGATTGCTATTTTGAATCAAGGGGGGTTGACGGGGAATGTTGCTTATGGTTCTCCTACTCCTGCTCTGTTTGGAGGCAAGGTCTCGGTTGGAAAGATGGACAATGGAAAAACTGTATATTGTTTGAAAGCAGCTCTTCCTCAGAAAATTAATGATGCTAAAACATTAGTTAAACTTGTTCCAGCTAACAAGGTTAATGATCCTGACGGAGATAAGATTAATAGTGCTTGTGATAATTGCCCTACCCTATCTAACCCTGATCAGAGGGATTCAGATGGAGATGGAGTAGGTGATGTATGTGATGGTTGCCCTAAAGGTTTTAAGAATAATGATGTTGACTCACCTTGTAATGATGTAGCTGTAAAGTGTGGCACTAAAACTTATCCAAGAGATCCTAATCCTGCTGTTGCTAAGGACTGGTTTTTAGTTCCTAAAGGTGTTGTGTGCGTTCCTATTCAAGATGGGGGTGCAGGCGGAGGGGCAGCGGTTCAGCAACCAGCTGTAGCTAAGTCTCCTTCAACAGGCGCATCTCCTTCAAAGTAAATTTTGAGGAAAGTATCACTTTTGGAGGCGGAGGAGACGTCATTTTTTTAATTAAATGGTTAGATTTTATTGAGATCTAGTGAAAGATATTTTGGGTTTATCTGTATTCTCGAATCATGGGGATATTGATGCGCATGATCTTTTTATGTCAGAATTGAAAACCGCAGACTTTAGTCTGCGGTAGTAGCCAATCTTGTTTTCAATTCTGAACATCCCCAAAATCGAGGGCCTGTGACAAACCGCGCCTTTTAAGGCGCGGTGGCCCATCGATTTTGTGATAAGTGCAAGCCCGAAAACTGCTCTCGAATTTCCATTCCTTTTACACATTTTTGTGAAATGGAAATTCTCGGCTTCAGCACGGAGATGAAGTACCTATCCTGCATCATGTCAAAAGCAAAGCTTTTGAGCACTGTCAGAATTCCTCATTCTCAAGAATTCTGAAGTTTTTAGGACAAAATGCACAGGAAACCTCTCTTAACTTTTCATTTCTTTCTTCATGATTTTTGTAAAATGAAAAGTTTCTTCTCGCAATTTTATTTCTTCTCTTTATTTAAGCAAAATGAGATCGCTCGCCTTTATGGCGGGAAAGAGATTGTTATTACTCAAAGCCAGAAGACTCTGCTTTTTAACTTCAGAAATGCTACGTGCATTTCTGACAGCTATCAAAATTCCCTGAATTTTGAAGCTTCAAACTCTATGATTAAACAGGATGGGGAGATTCATCATCTCCTGGGCTAGGAGGTTTTGGTAGGGTGCCATCGTCGCCACCCGGAACTTGAGTGCCTTCTGGAGGGCGTTGTCCTACTTCAATATCAGGACAATCTGTTTTTAATTCGGAGTCTTTAAAGGTGATACTGCTTCTTAGAAAATCTTTATGGCAGTATTCAGGTTCTTCGCATCCGACGACGGTATCTTCTTCGGATTCTCCTTCAGGTTCATCTCCCTGAGCCTTATCGACTTCCCCCAATACCTTTCCTCTTCCAGCATCGATATTATCTTTATCTTTTCCTCCCCTGATAGTATCAGCTCCTCTCCTTCCTTTTATGGTATCTTCTCCCGGCCCACCACAAACCTGATCGTTTCCTTTACCCGCAGTAATGGTATCATCTCCATCGCCTCCTGTAATCACATCGCCTTTTTTGAAGTTTGTTTTTCCTTCTGCTATTTCGGTTTCTTTTTCATCTCCCGAGATGATTGTGTCTTTATCTTCTCCACCATTGATAAAATCTGGGGAAGTTCCGGTAGTGATCTTGTCATCACCTTTTCCACCCTTAACCACATTTTTTCCATTACCTGTTATGATAGTGTCTTTTCCTTCCCCTCCATCGATGTTGTTCGCTCCATCACCGACATTGATTTTGTCGTCACCTGTTCCACCTTCGGCAAAGGTGTTTTTTTTTGGGTTGGTGTGTATGGTTTTTTCAACTTCTACTTTCTTTTCTGCAGTGTATCCATCACATTGTGGAGTTTCTAATGCGAGATCATTACCTCCTTTAAAGAGGAGGGTTATGAAATCGATGTTCCCGCAATGGATATTAATGCGCCTGTCTTTGGGTTCCCCTGGATCATCTTGCTCATTTGGATTATCAGCTGTAGCTCTTCTCCAGCCTATTTTTTTTATTGGGTCGTATTTTTGGTATTTTTCATTATTTGTTGGGGGGTTTCCCTGCTTGTCAATATGTCCATTCCAGGTTTCTATCCAAATAAATCCGTCTTTAACGCGTACTCTGTCAAGACCATCAGTTCCTTCAAGGCGAGCAGATCCAGGAAGATTGCGCATTAAACCACGACCTTCAAATGATAGTCTATTTGTTTCAAGATCTACATGCGTTATTCCTTTTAGGAGTTCCTCTTCTTTTTTATTTTTGTAAATGGCCTCTTTTGCAGTTGTGACATTGAGATAAGAGAGCATGATCCATACTATTGCTATGCTTATTGCTGTAATGATGAGGCACTTCGTTAGTTTTTTTGGTGTTTTCTTTTTCATTTTATTTTAATGTTTCCAGACAAAGGAAATCATCGGGTGTGGTATCAAGTTTTGTTAGGGAGTCTGCTTGAGGCTCTGGAGGTTGAGCTCCTCCTGAGAAGAGGTAATTTAATACATATACTGCATCGGTGAGGCCAATTTTCCCATCATCATTACTATCTGCGGCATCTTCACATATAGGCTTTTCTTTTCCCAAGAAGAGGTAACCTAGAAGCGCTATGGGATCAGTAATGGAAAGCACGCCATCATTATTTGCGTCTCCGCGAATAAATGGCATGAGCGCTTGTATTTCAGTATCTTCAAAAGGATAGAAGAGAGGGATGTCTTTTGGGATGATTTTTCCTGATTCTCTGATATAGTAATGGATGATGAAGGCATAGTAAGGATACATGAGCTCTTTTTTAGATACAGAAACTTTGAGTTTTAGTTCATCTTCAGGACTTGCTGGCGTGAATAGAATATCCCTGAAAGAGAGGGAGTATTCTTCGATTTGTTTCCCTTGAAATAATGTTCTTGTTCTTTGGAGGGCTTGTACTTCTCTTGTGGATGAAGTGTCGAAGCTCAATGTTGTGGCTGATTCATCGAATTCATCTGCAAAAGCGTACACGATTCCCCCGCTATCTTCTGCAACAAGGAAGATATCGACTTGCTGCTGTACTTTTTCCTCGAGATAGAAGAGGTCGATGATAAGGTCGCAAGATGATGTGCATACGGTAAGCGGTCCTTTTTCAGGGTCGGGATTTCCGTTACCTAGAACACGAGCACCTTCTGGACCTACTGCGAATAGTTCTTCTTGATTGTTTTTATTTCTGATGAGAATTGTGATATCGTTAAAGTCTTTTCCTTCGCTATTTTTAAGTTTGAGCGTTATTTTCTGGGACTTGTAGAAAGAAACGATGTTTTCATATTCTTGCATTTCGGTCTCTCCTGTTTCCTGGTCTGTGAGCTTCTCAGTTGCTCTTAGTCTTAAGGTGTGTTTCCCTCTAGAGAGCGTGTTCAAATCTAGGGTAGCAAGCTCTGTGGGATCTTGGTAGATTGTATCTGGATCTTGAGGATCGATAAAGGTGGTAAAGGCAGGCTGTTGAGAAGATGCAAGAATTTCTTGAGGAATGAAATTGTTTTCATCATCAAGAGACCCAAGTTCGAGTTTCCACTCTTGGAATTGCGCGTTTTCTTCTTCAACTGCGAATCCTTTGATGGTGATTGTGCCTTCCAGAAATTCCCCTTTTTCAGGAGAAGTGATTTTAGCAAAGGCAGCTGTAGTTAGGGTGATGTTTAAGAGAACTATCCCTATTATTGTCAAGAAAAAAAATCTTTTTTGGATCATCTTACTCTTTTTTTCTTAGAGGGCAAGAATGTTTTTAAAGGTATGTTCTCAGTTGTTTTGCCAAGCAAAACTGTTTTTATTTGAACCTTATCTCGAAATAGGTTGCTTTTTGACGCAGATCTTCAATTATTGCTTCTTCTTTTTCTGAACTGAGGAGGGTATGATTAAAGATTGCCCAAGGGAGATCGCGAGCGTATGAAAGATTTTGTACATTTCTTAAATCTGTTTTTGAGAGATCTGCTCGTGAGAACCGTGCTGCTTTGATATCTGCTCCTTGGAGTATTGCATGATAAAGATCAGCTTTAAAGAAATCCGCTCCTTTAAGATTCGCGGAAAAAAGATTGGTTTGGATGAGTTTGGCTTCTGGGAAATTTGCTTCTTTAAAATAACTGCCTATAAAATTTCCGTATGAAAGATCTGCTAAATAAAAATCTGCGTAGGGAGCGTAAAATTTTGGAGCTTTTACTTTTTTCAATTTTGATTTTCTGAACAATAAGGGCTCTTTTTTGGCTCTTTTTTGCCCTCTTGCTTGGAGCTGCTCGATTACTTCTTGGTATGCTTCGTCTTGAGCTAGGTCTTGGTTTTCTAAACTTATTCTTGAAAAATCTCTTTCTCCTGATAGAATTTTTTCTAAAAATTCCTTTCCAGTCATATGCAATCTCTTGATCATATTTTAATAAAATTCCTGTCCTTATAAGCCTTTCTATTGTGACTCCTATTAAATGGTAATATTATTTGCTGATAAATTTATAAATCTTCTTTTGAATGATAAAATATGCGGGTGATGAAAAAGAGCATGTTCTTGTTTCTTGTCGTGCTGCTTGCGTTTCCTTTAGTTTATGGAAGAGAGCCGCCTCCAATAATTGAGTATGATCGCGGGGATGCTGATAAAGATGGTGTCGTGGGACTTACTGATGCGATTGTTGTATTAAATTATCTCTTTTTGGGCGGAGCGGATCCTCAATGTATGAGCGCTGCGGATGCAACAAATGATCAGAAGATTGATTTGAGTGATGCGATTCTTATTCTGGATTATCTTTATCATGGCGCGTCGGTTAATGGCGGCAAGGTCGGAAGTTTAGGGTGTGCTCGGCTTGATCAACCTGCTTGGCTTGATCAATATCGTATTGCAGAATTTGTTGAAGAAGCGCAACGCAAACTCGCGAAGGAAGCAATTGAACTTGGGTATAGAAATAGGCTGGATTATAGAGATTATATGCGCCGAAATTTCGATGATGTTTTTAAATTTTTAGTTAATGAGTATGAACTTGAGATTAATTGGGACAAGCTTAATAGAGAGGAGCTCACACCCGAAGAGAAAGCACAATTTGAACTTCTTGCTGACGAGCTTGTTATAACTCCTGAAGAATCTGTCACTTTTAGACAACAGTTACATCAGTGTTTAGATGGAGTGGGAGCTCTGGAGCCAACTCCTTTTTGTGATCTTTTTAATGCAGGGCTTTATTGTTCTGAAGGAGAATTAAAAGAGGCAGGCATTTCTTGCTCGGGAATGCTATTCTATTTAGGAGACCTTTTGAAATGGAGACGGAGTGAAAAAATTTTCTCGCAGAAATATCTCAGGAGAACGCTTTTTAAGCAAGAAATGCGCAAGGGATATTATGCAGGCAAGACCTTGGTTAAGATTAATAGTCAGCTTGTAATTTCAAGTACTATTGCAGACGCCTATGCACTTGTTAAGCAGCGTATGGGCTTGGAAAGTTTTAGGGACTTGCTTAGAGGGTTTGGCCATAGGATTGAGACTTTGTCTCCTAAGGAACTTATGACTGGAAGAGCAGGAAATCATGTTATAAATACTGGTGCTTTTCAGAATTATATAGGTCCGGCTATCTATCAGGTAGGTAGTGGCGATTATAGAGCAGCATTTAGGATATTACCTCAAGATAAGATATCCCAAGAGATTCTTGATGATTTAAAAGAACTGATGCCTAAACGATTTGAGAAGGGGGAGGAGGGGAAAATTGTTTTTATTCAGTATTTGTATGTTACTCATAAAGCTGATCAAAGTGATGTTATAAACTCATTAAAAAATCTTTTTAAAACGCAAGAACCGGAAAACTTTAAGGGCGGCCCTGTGAGTGATAATTGGAAGGTGTGTAAGGATGATGATGCACTTTGTCTTTGTTTTAATCAGGATTTGACTCCGGTAAATCCTGCAGTGCATTCGTATGAAATCTGCGGGGATATTCCTGGAGGAGGGCCCCGACCTCCTGATGACGAGGATGGAAATCCTCCGAATAGGCCTCCGATTAGTCCAAGCGGAAATGTGCTGTGTGATACGCGGAGGGCTGAGGTGGGTGAACCTTTAGAGATGGCAATTCCTATTGCTTTGAATGAGCCTGTTGATAAGTGTTATGAGGATGTTTTAGACAGGCTTGATACTCTCATTCAAACGGAATGTGAGATATATGAATCGAAAGCAGCTGATTTGAATGGAGATGGATGGCCCGGATCTGATGTTGATGGAGATGGAGATGAGGATTTTGGAGTTTGTGCTGGGAAATGTTCCTGGACAGAAGAGTGTGCGGTTCGGAGGGAAGAGGATCAGTGCAAGGTACAGGCGTATCGTGGTAAATTCACGGAGAGACTTGCGCAACGCATACCTAAAGACTTGAAGGATTCATTGAACCATTGTGTAGTGAGCATGGAGTATAGCTGTGGATGCACTTGTGGATGCGGGAGATCGAATGAACCGCCATTACCTCCGAGTCCGGTGTAGATTCATGTTTTGAGTTTATTGAAGTTCTTTGTTGCTGTGGTGCGGGTGAAGTAATCTATTGGAGGTTTGGACTTTTGTAAAATTTATATACTTGGGAGATATTTATTCTTATGGAAAAAAAGTATTTGATTTTTATCGGCGTTTTGATTGTACTTGCTCTTGCTTCTCGTTTATTGTTCTTGGATTTGCGCCCCTTGCACCATGATGAGGGCGTTAACTATTTTTTTGCAGACAATATTGTTTCAGGAGCTGGATGGAATTACGATCCTTTGAATTATCATGGGCCTCTTTACTTTTTTGTCCTTGCCCTTTCTTTTCTCTTTTTAGGAGTTTCTGAGTTTTCTTTGAGACTACCTGCTGCACTCTTTGGGATTGCTCTTGCTGTGCTGCCTTTGTTTTTGCTGGAAGGGTGGAAGAGGTATATAATTTCAATTTTTCTTCTTTTTTCGCCTTCTCTTTTCTATTATTCGAGATATTCGATTCATGAGATGTCATTTGTGCTGTTTTCTTTTTTTACGGTTTACTATTTTAGCTTGATGATTGAGAAGAAAGAGCTTGACTATCTTCCTTTTTTTAGTATTTTTCTTGCCTTACTTTTTACGGTCAAAGAGACAGCAATTATCTTTCTCTTTGCTCTTTTTGTGATGTGCCTCGTGCATTTTAGGAGGATGAGGAAATTGCCTTTTCGCCAGCATGGAAGAACGTTTTTGATTTCTGGTTTCTTTTTTGTCTTTATTTATGCCCTGTTTTTTACGAATTTTTTTACTCATTTTTCAGGGCTTGTTGATTCTTTTCGGGCATATGCTCCCTGGATTGGGCGAGGCTTAAGGGAAGTTGGGCATGATAAACCGTTTTATTACTACTCCTTGCTTCTTTTGAGATATGAACTGCCTCTGATTCTCTTGGGAATTGCGGGCTTGATATTCTCCTGGAAGAAGAAATGGCTGCAGAAGGACGAGCTGGGGAGTAAAAAGAGCGTTGGTTTGGGAGATGAACTGGGGCAAGATGAGAAGAGATGGGTTCAAGGAGATGAATTGGATCAGGATGAGACTGGAACTCATCTGAGGAGAAATTCAACATTGGGGCCTGATGGAACAGAATATGGCGATGAAAACATTTTGATGAGGAATATAGGATTGTGGTTTCTTGTTACCTTCCTTGTATACAGCAGTATTCCCTATAAAACTCCTTGGCTGGCGGTGAACATGACTGCGCCTTTAGCTGTTTTAGCTGGTTTTGCCGTTTCTCTTTTTTGGGAAAGAGCAGGCAAAAAACTTACTGCTGGAATTTTTATTGCAAGCCTGATTTACCTATTTTCTTTTTCTTTTATGCTGAACTTTATTATCCCCTGGCAACCTGAAAATCTGTTTGCTTATGTGCATACTGATCGTGATACCTTGAGACTTATAGGGGATGTTAAAGAAGATAAGATTTTAATTCTTTTTAATGCATCTGATTATTGGCCCCTGCCTTTTTATTTTGATGGGAGAGAAGTGAAGTATGTTTCTGATGCTGCTGAGCTCATTGCAGATTATGAAGAGTATTTTAAAGATTATGATGTTGTTCTTGTGCAGGATAAACTTTTTTCTGAAGATGGCGCTATAGGATATCGCTATGAGAAATATCAACTGAGAGAGGGTGTTGATGTTTGGGCGGTTTGGAGAAAAAGTTAGTTTCTGAAGCTCACCAATTTTACGATGAAAGATATATAAATGAATCCTTCGATATTTTTAAATGAGAAAAAATGGTGTATTCTTGATCTTATTATTGATGGCGACTGTTCCTTTTGTTACTGCTACTGAACTCCCTTTTTGCACAACGTATCTAAGAGGAGATAGCAATGGGGACCATGTTGTGAATGTTGCGGATCCCATTTATTTGCTCAATTGGCTTTTCAAAGGGGGAAATTCTCCAGCTTGCTTAGAATTCGGTGATGTGAATGGAGATTTGAAAGTTGATTTGAGCGATGCCATTTACTTGCTAAGATATTTATTCCTTGGTGGTTCTGCACCAAGCCCTGATTTAGAGAAGCAGGATGCACCGCCCCAGTTAGGTTTTCTACATATCTTTAGTGACGAGGAATTTGTTCGTGCAGGCAATACCATTCCTGATTTGAACATTCTCCCAGATCAATCTCTTGAGTTCATTGATCAAAGCGGGGAAGCTGATATAACTGAATGCCAGATTTCATCTTGGCCTGTCGATGATCAACTAAAACCCCTTGGAGAAATGAAGATTATTCAAAAAACTGATTGGGCTGCGCAGGGATTTACAGGAAACCGGCTTTCAGATATTCCTTTTACAATCTTGTTAAAGAAGAAAGATTTCATTTCAGGAAGATATATCGTAAAGGCAGAATGTAGTGACCGATCAGGGCAAGTTGGAAGTTCAGAAATAATTGTGAAAGTTGAAAATACCCTTCTATCTCAAAAAAAAGATGAAGAAAGGAAGTTTATTCCTATAAAAAATCAAATTGATGGAAAGCTCATCCCTTTGCAAGCCCCACCCGACCCCATTCCTCCTCAATCAAAAGTTCCAACAGGCTGCTGCTCTGTAACCTGCAGTATTGGCGGTGATGTCTGCCAGGAAACAACTGCTGTTGATTGTGACAGCTTAAGTGAGCAATGGAATGATAAATATCCTCCGTACCAATCTCCAGACCATCTGTGTAAAAGTATTTTTGGCGACGAGAGCCAAGCAACTTCTATAAATCCTGATGAGAAGAAAACGTGTGATACTGAAAAATCCCTTCAATGTTATGGAGACTGCAAGGTCGAAAAAATGACAATCTTATACCGACCTGAAGACAGCGCTCCTGCAGAGCTTCCAATACCTTTAGCATTTAATTATCGTTTTCAAACCTATCCCCGAGATAGTACAAAATTAGGGCCCAATGAGGGTATCAATCTTTTTACCCGCATTTCTTTTGATAGTGCAAATCCAAACAATCCTTATACCAATTATATCCCCTTATGGAGAAATGGCTGGAGCTTTATTATTTATGCAAAACTCACAAAAGGAAGTGATCCTGAGGCATGTAAAGAATCACAATTTGCTCAAATTAGAATTATAGGCGATTTAAAATATGGGGGAGATGTAACACGCAATGTTCAAGGTTATATGTTTACTGAAGAACAACTTTTAAAAAAAAGGCGCCTTAAAGATTTGAAGTTGGCTCAAATTGAAGAAGTAGAAGCAAATCTCGTTTGGCCAAAACCTCTTGGTGCAAATCCTACAGGATGTGAGATCGGCTCAACCATTTGGTGCGATGATGGCTATCTTCATCCTTATAATCCTGCAAAAATTCATGCACCTGGAGAATCACCTGTCATTGCTTGGTGGGATAATCCTGGATCTTTTAGACGATTTAGCGAATTTGAAGATTCTGGGTATGACGGTGAATCTGATATTACATTTGGCCCTGGAATTGTACATACGGCCATGGGCAGTTTTTCTTTTCCTTCCGGGCCACATAAGAGTTTCTCCTATGAATTTCAGGCCAATTTTCTTAGTATTATCGAGGATTCGGGAGGAGGGCATCGGTATGTTTGCAAATTAGAAAATTTAATTATGAAGAATAACCCAAAAGATATTACAGTCAATAGAAAATTCACGTATCAAACTCCTGATTGCTCCTGCAGGGAACAAAATTGGGATTGGGGTGAAAAAAATTGGAATGATATTCCCGGCAAAGAGAAATTAGAATGCGGGTGGAATGGAATTACTGCTTAGCGTTATTTTCTTCGTATTTTCCTATAAAAAAAGCAGTTGGTTTTTTATCAGAAATGATTAGGTCCCCCTCTTTTGAGTATTCGAAGAACGTTTGTGCTTCATCATTTTGGATAATGAGCACCATAGGTTCATAATCATAAGGGCGAGTAAAAGCTACTTGGTCATTTTCAAGTTCCATTTCCCATTTTTTAGATTTCGGAACCTGAAGATAGTATTTCCCAGGATTCATTTTAAATGATGCTAATTTTTCATGCGTAGTACATCCCGTAGTGGGCAAAGCTAGAAAAAAAGTACTTACCAAAAGGGTGTTGAGACTTTTCATAACTTATAAGTAGTAAATAGAGTATTTAAATCTTTCGACTGATCGCTTTGTATACCTGTTGCTTGATAATTCAGGAAAACAGGATAATCTTGCTATAGCCAGCGACACGAATATTTCCTCATAAAGGATAAAGAAATAATGCATATGCCTTCTTTTTCTTCAGTATTTTCTCAAAGTGCGCTCTCCTTTATTCTTGTTGAGAGGAAAAATTAAGATTTTTTGCTATAGACTACCTTACCTGCCTGGAGAATCGTACACTTCACATTTCGGATCTTTTATTACTTGCCATGATCCATCGCTATACATCAAATCCATGGTACATCCGCACTTTACTCCAGGTGAATCTATCGTGCCCTGATCGGGGAGTCCTACTATGTCAATAATGCGGTATATGGTGCTTCTTTGAGGGTCTTGATTTCTCATATGCATTAATGTATTTTGGAGAACTGGTCCTGTGTCAGTTTCTTTTTTTACTATATTTTCGAAGTAAACTCCAAGAGGACTCTCTCCAGCATCGTCGGTATAGCCCCAGGAAGGAGCGTATCGATCTTGTGGAGTGAATCCATTGGGGCAGGAGTAATCAAAACCAACACCTGCTGCTTTTTTTCCATCTACTTGAGATGCAGAAACGTAATCGTGCCGTACAGGTTTTTTCATATCTTCTGTGGTTGGAGGCCATTGATTCAAACTCGATCTCCATTCATCACAGGCAAGGTATTTTACATCCTTCCCTATGATTGTATTGCTCTGCATAAACTCAGTCAGCGGGCAGTTTCCATTAGTTTTTGCTTTTACCTGATAATGGAATCCGTCATAAACAACTGGATAATGATAGAATATACCTTCTTTACCACTACGTTGTTTTAATTCGCTTGAAAGTGCAGAGGGTAATGGAATAATTCCAGTTACATCTCCTACGCCGTATTCGTCCATAGGGTTACCTGACAAATCTTTTCTTGCATAAATTTGAGGAATACTTTGAAGAAGACCATTAAAAGAAAGAGGACTATCTCCTAAAACTTCCATGGCTCCATCAAATGTTCTCAAGGTAAATGGGCCTTTTTGCCCTTTATTGTCAATATTGAATCCCTCAACATAAAAGCTAGCAGGTGGAAATGGAAGATTTTTTGAGACATGGCAAGTGTTTTCATCAGTGCATTGCACTCGTTGATAATACAATTCAATTCCAGAGCAGGCGCATTTATCAGCTGATTGATCATAAACCCGTACACCTGCTCCGTCGGTACTTCCTGCAGGAACATTTTGATCTCCTTGCCATATTGCTCCTGGTTCGCCAGATTCCTCCACAGCATATCTCCAGGGTAATTCTATAAAAGAAGATCTTATATTTCCGCCACTATCCTGGTCAGAGAGGGTAAATCGCATTGTATGAACCATGTTTGGAGGGAAATTTTCATTTTTGTTTTTGAAATCTTCCCAGAATATGACTGACCCTGTAATACTTGCAGGGGTAATGCCTTGGACATTAAGCTCGTCGAGACTTGGCTTTAAGGTGAAGAAGCCCTCAACTTTAGGGGATCTTAGAGGATCTATTTTTAAAGCTATATTTTCTCGGTCAATGCCTTCTTTTCCACTGATCAACATCACGTTCAATTCTGTAAGATCATAATCTCTTGAAAGATCCAAGAGTTTCAAGCCATAGTCAGTTTGAGGCATTGATGCCGGTGCCATGATGTCTAATAGTGGTGGAGCCATGATATAGGCTTGAGGAGGCAGATCTGGACAATTATCATTCCTTTTTCCGTCCTTATTTTCATCTTTTCTTTCAGGATCACAACTCTCTTCTGTTGTCACTTGTTTTTTTATTCCTATTTCGCAAGTTAAATCATCCTTCTTCTCCCCGTAAATATCACACCATATTGGAGGTAATTCATTTCCCCAGTATTTCCACATACATTGGCATTGGTTGCCTAAATTATTACAATCTTCGAGGGTTGGTTTGCCATCAGCATCTATGGGATCAAAATTTGTATTGAGACATGTATCCCATTTGATCAATTCGTTTATTTCATCTGGGTCATCAGGCGGAATGCTTAGACATCGGTCTTTTACGCCGTCTCCTTCACAGGCATACCAGGAAGAAGAAACCACTTGGGGAGGGTCACCTCCTGAAAATAAAAAACTTAAGGTATAAATCGCATCTGTAACGTCGATTTTTCCATCATTATTAATGTCGGCAGCATCTTGGCATCCTACCTCTCCGCCTAGAAAAAGATAGTTTAGAGTGGAAACAGCATCAGAGACATCAATTTTCAGATCTCCTGTTGTATCACCTCGCATAAACATGGGGCCCTGGGTTTTATCCTCATTGAATTTTTTATCACACTCGTTTACTTCTCCATCTAAGTTCAAGTCACCGCTTTTCTTGCACTGTCCATCTTCAAAAACCCCATGAATGCAGGTGTCGCAATGAATTCCATCATGTGCAATGCAGTCGGGTTTGCCATCTCCTTCTTCACCCGGGTCAAGATCGATTAATTTATCTTCGCCGCCTCCTACGTCTCGGAGGATATCTTGGGCATCCTGGGCAATAACACCTATAGAGAACATCAACGCCAAAAATAAAAACCCTGCTACAAGCACCCTTTTCATTTTTTTAGAGGATTTTGATATTTATAAAGATATCACTTGATTTTTCAGATTTTGTGGGGGGCAAACCACCACGGTTTTTCCCCTCTCTTTAAGAGAAACTTGTGCATCTCTTCGCTTGATATAGGTCTTCCCTATGATTAAGCTACCTTTTTCTTCATAAAAAAAGATTTTATAAGATTATGATTTCTCTGAATTTTCTGTAACTTCTTATCAGGAAAAACCAGAAGACTCCGCTTTTTAATGCGGAGATGAATGGAGGTTTTTCGTGAGCCTAAAAATTTGCTGTGGAAAAAATCTCCGAACAGACTTCGCCATGTCAAAAACCATTGGTTTTTGAGCACCGTCAGAATTCCAAGGAGGAATTCTGAGGTTTATAGCGGAGTCGGAGATTTTGCGAATTTTTATGATTTATTCTAAGAGCCACTTCCATGCGGGAACTACTGAAATCTTTTTGCCTTCTATTTCTATCACTCTTTCTTCATCGAGAGTTATTATGGTGCCTTCTTTAAGCTTGAATTTATTCATAGCTCCTAAAACTCCTCCAATTTCTCTTTCCTCGTTCTCTGGAGACAATGCTTCTGTGACTTGTATAGCTTGGATAACTTTATCTTTTTCTTGTATTATAAAATCACATTCATAATTATCTCTGTTATAAAATATTTTTTTATTTCTTCTTTTTAACTCTAAAAATATAAGGTTCTCTAATAATCTTCCGCTATCTTTAGAAAATTTAAAACTGACTGTGTTAAGCATTCCATTATCAATAAAATATACTTTCTTTATTGAGCCAAGCTGTTTTCCTTGAGAGTATTCATATTTTATATTCTGAAAAAAAACATAAGCATCTTCAAAATAAGAAATATACTCAATAATTGTGTTCTTGCCCATATTCATGCCTATTGATTTTAACTTATTAGCTAATTTATTATAAGAAATATCTCTTGAAGTGGACTCTAGCAAAAGATTAGCCAACATTTTTATCTTCTTTATATTTTCTATATTATATCTTTCGACTATGTCTTTAAATATCATTGAACTATAATACTCTTGCAAAATCTCTTCTCTATTCGCTTCTTGATACGTCACTGCAGGATATCCGCCTTCTTCAATATAATTGTTAAATAATTTCTTCACTTCTATTTTATTATCACTATAAGACAACGTTTTAAGATTATAATTTAAGCCTTTCCATGATACAATTTCCTTAAAGCTTAAAGGAAAAATCTCCCTGTTTAATACTCTCCCCCGCAGGGCTGTTGATATTTCTTTACTCAAGAGTTTAGAGCTTGAGCCCGTAAGAATAAGCTTAACATTTTTATCTCTGTCATGAATCTTTCTAACCCAAGAATCCCAATTCTTAACGGTTTGTATCTCATCAAGAAAGAGATAGATATGCTGATGTTTATTTAAAGTATACAGCTCCTTATAAGCATCTAAGAGTTTATCTAAATCGTTTGAATCTGCTCCGATAAGCTTGTTATCCTCAAAATTAATATAAAGGATATTCTCTCTTGAAATTCCTTTTTTCGCAAGCTCTTCGATCATTTGAAAACAAATAAATGTTTTTCCTGCTCTTCTTGGCCCGGATATTGTAATTATGAAATCGGATTCTAGATTTATATTATGGTCTCTACTAAAAAGAGCAGGAATTTTAAATTCCTTCCAATTTGTTACTATTTCTTTATAATTCATATCTTCTATGAAACAAATAATGCTTATTTTGTATTTTCCATAATACATTTATGTTTATAAACCTTTCTATGGCGATGCTGGGTTGTGGAATTATCAGGAAAAACCAGAAGACTCCGCTTTTTAATGCAGAGTCGGAGATTTTGCGAATTTTCATGATTCGAAGAAAACGCAAAAGTTTAGTATGGCTCTGCTGGGTTGTAGAATTCTCTTTTTATAGGGTTAAGCTAAAGATTCACATCATTTTTTATCGTTGGAACATGGGTTAATTATGCAACACAGCAGCATGTTTTTGATTTATTTGGGTTAATACCCTGACCCTCTGGGTCGGTTGGGAGTGTATTCACTTGGCGGGATTTTTACGATCGTGTTCCAATAAAGTATATAAATCCCTTTTTCTTTCAAGGAGGATGAAAAAGAGCGTGTATGGAGCACTCGGGGGTTTATTAAGTGTCCTTCTCTTAAGCAGTTTTGCCAGTGCCTTCACAATCAATCTTGTGAATGACCCAGGAGAAGATTTTTCACTCGTTGAAATCGGGTTCTATCAAGGTAAAAACAAGTTATTTTTTACCGTAAGTTCAGACCCCACTCTTAAAGAACTTTTTGACGAAGTTATTTTAGGGAAAGAATATGATGGTACGGAAACAGTCTGTGATGCATTATGCCTTCTCGACATAGACCCAACAAAAATTAACCTAAATCCAGGTCCATTTGATTTAGAAGTAATTGCTCGTGATAAAACTGGATTCACTCTATTTTATAAAAAAGTTAGTGATCCTAATCAGATCGAGTTACATACTAAAAATGCCAGAGAAATCAAGACCGTTAAAGAACTTGAAAAGATAATATTATCTAAGGGAATAACTATTGGAAAACCAGATTTTGTTATCGATAGCTACATCTTTGAACAAACTGATGACGCCATATTTTCATTAAATGCTGATGCAGATTCTAATTTACTAAATTCACATGAAATCTTACTTAGGTATTGGGGAGAAACTGCAGATGACGAATCTTTTTATGCAGAAACTACTCTTGTGTCTCCTTTCGAAGAGGCCGAAGACGGAAAGGTAATTGTAACAACTGATTTTATTAGAGGAGATGCAAACAGTGATGGAAACATAGATATTACTGATGCAGTTTATACTCTTAATTATTTATTCATGGGTGGACCTTCACCTTCCTGCGAAGACGCTGCAGATACAGATGATAGCGGTAAAATAGACATAAGCGATACCATTCTCATTCTTAATTATCTTTTCACGGGAGGTTCTCCACCTAAAGATTTGTATACCTTGGATGGAGAAATAATACCTATTGCGGATCAAACTTCTGATAATCTAAAAACATGCACTGAAGAGTATAGTTAAAATGAAAAATGAAAAAATAAGATCCAAAAAGAGAAGATTAGGGTTCTACTTTTTAGTAATCCTAATTCTTGCATCAATAATGATATTGACTGCAATCCCTAAGATGATGATCGATAGTAGGGTGGCAGAAAAAAATCTTATAGCAAATATACTTCCCGAAATTATTCGTGAACAAGAAGAAGAGATAGGAGTAAATCGCCTAAAAGGAAATTGCCGAGGAAGCCTTTGTTTAGGAACAGAAGGACCAGATTGGATTTTTCCTATGGGAAGACAAATAAGAATGAAGACATGGATAGGTAATTACAATAAAAAAACAGGGCAAATGTTACCTGGGAAATATAGCCTTGAAGAAGGTAGAGAAAAAGATCAGAATCCGCAGTTTTATCCGAGTGCGGGGGGAATAAATTGTTATCAGCTCAGTAAAATAACATTTCTATTAAAAGGTGGGGCTGATCAATTTCAAATTCCATGTGCTGTAGTTACATACGTTTGGGCAGGGGAAGGGGATGATCGAGGTGTATTGGGTGCACCAGGTCCTATCCAGAAGAGTCCAACAAAGAATTCAAAAGGTAAACCTATTCCCAACTCTAATCGAAATAAAATATTTGGTGGCGATGGAAACGACAACACGCCAATTTTAGTGATGAATACAGATAATAAAGCTGCAACTGAATATAAGTCCACAAACATAAAAGGATTAAACGGGGGAGGAGCTCCTGATATGATCTGCGGTGGACCTGGGGAAGATTATATAGCAGGACATGATGGAGATGATATTATCAAGGGCGAAGAAGATAAAGATGAGATTTATGTTAATAAGAAGGGCAATAAGGGTACTGTTGAAGATAAGGCAGAAGCGAATGCACCAAAAGATGATGAGAGCAATACAGAAATCGTGTATGGTTGTCCAGACAAATCAGAAAAAAATTGCGATGTGGAACAATTAAATCCTCCTTTATCTCCTAACGATATAAACTGTGCTGAATCTGAACCTGCTGAAACTATCGGACAGGGATCGAGAGGTCCTGGACTCCCTCCAGTTGCATAACGATAATTTTTATCAAAAATAAAAATGGAATTATCAAAAACTAAATTGTCCTACTTACAATCGTCGTTCGTGACTTTATCAAAAAAAGCCAGAAGACTCCATTTTGTCAAGAACCATGGAGTGGTTCTTGAGTATCATCAGAATTCTTATCAAGAATTCTGAGGTTAAAAATGGGGATGAATGGAGTCGCTTTTTGTGAGCCTAAAAATTTGCTGTGGGAAAAATCTCCGAACAGACTTCGCCATGTCAAAAACCGAGGTTTTTGAGTACCGTCAGAATTCTTGATGAGAATTCTGAGGTTTATGGCGGAGTCGGAGATTTTGCAAATTTTTATGATTTTTTTATTCATTCTTTCCAAGGACAGAAAATCTGCCTTCCTTATGTAACTTTACCAACAAAAAATTATTTTTCCTTCTATATTTGTTAATGTAATTAACACCTCCTTGAGGGCATCTTGAGGGTCAAGGTATGGATGGCATTTTTTGAGAGGTGGTGTTGAGATTTGGTTGAGGTATTGTTGGGTTTTGTTTGGTGTATTTGGAGTGCCACTAATTTTATAAAGGAATTTTGTTTGGAGAGTGTATGACTCCCTATACACAACTTGTTGAAAGAATTTTTCATTTTTACAGAGGTAAAAGGTTACATATAAACTATCGACTTCAGGAATTAAGAAGGTAAACTGTTGACTAACTTGAACTACTATAATTTATAATGTCCTGTTCATGTTGAAGAGGTAATGAAATTAACTTATTATGACTCCTTACACACAGCTTGTTGAGAAAATTGCAAAGTCTGCGGGCCTTACTGACGAGGAGATTTATCGGAGAGTTGAAGCGAAGAGGGCAAAGCTCTCTGGGCTGATCAGCCAGGAAGGAGCTGCACAAA